>Ga0182024_10016978_pt1 | contig 13729 bp, 12 predicted proteins | sample P32metaG_FD_120480 | JGI IMG/M metagenome (GOLD analysis project Ga0182024, IMG submission 120480) | Permafrost microbial communities from Stordalen Mire, Sweden - P3-2 metaG (Illumina Assembly) | ecosystem: Environmental > Terrestrial > Soil > Wetlands > Permafrost | place: Sweden: Stordalen... | reverse complement strand
GACGCGCCAGCGTGTCTTCCATATAGGCTTGGCTGAAATTCGAGCCGGCCTGGCGCAGCACCTTGCAATAAAGGCGCAAGATGGTGGCCTGGCGGGCTGCTAGCCCGGCGGCGAGAACCAGCCGGTTGAAGCCGTCATTCTCGACCGCGCCGGTCCACACCGCGACGAGTGCTTCCTCGAAGCGGCGGCGCACCGCCGCCGAGAGCGCGGCCGGCACGGCACCGGAGCCGCCACCGGCGCTAATCGTGAATTCATGGACCCATACCGCGCGCCCGTCTTCGCTGTCGATGCGGTAGGGTTCCTCGGCGATGATGCGCAGGCCGAGGTTTTCGAGGATCGGCAACACATCAGACAGCGCCACCGGCTCGCCCAGGCGATAGAGCCTGAGGCCCGAGCCTTGCCCATCGCCTTCGCCCTTTGGGCGCGGATGCAGCGACGCTTCGATCGGTGAGCCGCCGAGCACCGCCTCGATCCGGTCGAGGTCGGCGATTGCCTGGGCCGGCTCGGTGCGCGCCTGATAGGCGATCGGGAATGGCTTCAATCGGCGCAGCCGGGCGCGGGCGGCGATCTCGCCGAACGCGGCGGCGGCGGTCTCCTCGACCTGGTTCGACCAGGTGCGCCCGGCGTCGGCGAGGAGTTGTTCGAGCCGGGCCACGTCGACCGGCGGAACAGCGCCGCGGGTGACGCGGATGATGAACTGGACGCGCGCCAGCACCGAACCGTCGAAATGCGTATGGAAATCGGTGACCTTTCCGGCGAACGCCTCTTCGAGGAGCGCGGCAAAGCTCTGGCGCAAGCGCGTGTCGTAGCGCTCGCCCGGCACAAAGACTAGGCAGGAGACAAAGCGTTCGAGCGGGTCGCGACGCACAAAGAGGGCAATGCGCTGGCGCTGCTGCAGGTTGAGGATGCCGATCGCGGTGTCGTAGAGATCGTCCTCGGTGATCTGGAAGAGCTCGTCGCGCGGGAGGGTCTCGATGATGTGGAGGAGGGCCCTGCCGTCATGGCCCTCCCGGGCAAACCCGGCGCGCTCGATCGTGCGCTCGACCTTTTGACGTAATAGCGGGATCGAGTGCACATTGCCGCTATAGGCGCCGGAGGCGAAGAGGCCGACGAACAGCTGCACCGCCACCACCTCGCCCGCCGCATTGAAGCGGCGGATGCCGATCGCATCCATCGGGACGGCGCGGTGCACGGTGGAGCGGCTCATGGTCTTGGCGATGATCAAGAGCACGCGCCCCCGCACGAACTCCTGCACGTCGGGCGGCAGTGCGGCGAGGTCGCGCAACCCGCCGAACACCGGATAGCTCGGCTCGGCGAGGACCCCGAGCGGCTGTCGCGGAGCCTCGATCTTGGCCCCAGGGAAGACAAATTCGCGAAAGCCGAGATAGGTGAAATTGTCGTCATCGAGCCAGCGCAGAAAATCGATGCCCTCGGCGATTTCGGCTGGCGGAAGCAGCGCCGGCGCCGCGCGCGCCTCGCCGGCGATCGCCCGCAAGGTCTGGCGCATCGCCGGCCAATCCGTCACCGCGCGGCGGACGTCGGCGAGCACCGCTTCGATCCGGGCCGCGAGCGCCTCGCGTTCGTGGCCATCCGGCTCGCGCGTGATCGCGATCTGCATCCACGATTCGCGCAATCCGCCGTTTGGCGGATCGAGTTCGACGACAGACCCCGCCGCATCGCGCGCGATGCTGAGCACCGGGTGGATGACGAGCCGCACCTCGCGGCTGCTTGCATTGACCGAAGCGGTCACCGAATCGACGAGAAACGGCATGTCGTCATTGACGATCTCGACGAACGTGTGGAGCGACGCCCAGCCATCCCTCCCGGTGGTCGGATTATAGACGCGCACCTTGGTGCTGCCGTTCTGCCGGTGGGCTGCGAAGCGCCACAGTGCGACCGCGGCGCCGCACAGATCGGCCGGGCTGCGCGCCGCAAGGTCGCTCGGCGGCACATGGTGGTACAGTTCGGCAATGAAGCGGTGCAACGGTTCGCGGTCGGCCGCCTTGGCCTGCCGATCGGCCAGAAGCTGCGCGGCGCGGACCAATGCCGCCTTCGGTGCCTCTATCGTGCCTGTCACGGCCCTCTTCCCTCTCGGCGGCGCGAGACTCGCCGCTCGGCGGCGACGGGGCAAGCGGTTTCCACGATGCTGCGATTGTGCCGGCGGCGGCGCCGAAACGCTGGAAAATTCGACGCCGTTTTGACAATCTAAGGTCCGCTCTTGCTCAAATAATGCGCGAATTCCGTTGAAGCGTTTCCTCTCCTTCTTCCGCCGCAGCATCATCTACTGGCTGCCGCTGGCGTTATTGCTGACGACGGCCTTGGCGCACCTGGTCCTTCCCGAGGAGTTCGACCAGCTGTCCTCGCTCGTCGCCTTGGACGTGCATCAGCGGATCGCGCCACGCGAACCGCCCGCGGATACGCCGGTTCTGATCGTCGATATCGACGAACCGAGCCTCAAGCAGGTCGGGCAGTGGCCGTGGCCGCGCACGATCATGGCCCAACTGGTCGACAAGCTGCACAAGGCCGGCGCCGCGGTGATCGCCTTCGACGTCTTGTTCAGCGAGCCCGATCGCACCTCGCCGCAGATGCTGACGTCGCTCTTGACCGATCGAGGCGTCGGTGCAGAGGAGACGAAGCGGCTGCTCGCGTCGATGCAGGATCCCGACGAGCAATTCGCCAAGGCGATCGGCGACGCTCCGGTCGTGGTGGGGTTCGACCTCACGGAGGCCGGCGGCGAGGGCAATCCGGTCGTCAAGGCCGGGTTCTCCTGGGTCGGCGCAGCGGGCGCCAACCCGCTGCGTTTCGTGCGCAGCTTTCCCGAGGCGGTGTGCGCGCTGCCGGAGCTGCAAAAAGCCGCCGCCGGCGACGGCTTCGTCAACCAGATTTCCGATTGGGATAACCTCGTCCGGCGGGTGCCGCTGGTACTGCGCCTCGGCGACAAGGCGGTCCCCTCGCTCGCCGCCGAGGCGTTGCGCGTCGGGCTCGGGGCCTCGGGCTTTATCGGCCGGTATTCGGGCGCGCAGGCGGCGAAAAGCTTCGGCGAGAACACCGGGCTCAATGCCATCAAGATCGGCCCGCTGGCAGTGCCGACCGATGCCAAAGGCGAGGTCGCGGTTCACTATATGCGGCCGATCCCGCGCGATTCCGATCCCCGCTACATCTCGGCCGGCAAGATCATCGCCGGCGATTTCGATGCCGCGCGGGTCGCCGACCGCATCGTGCTGGTCGGCTCGTCGGCGGCCGGGCTCAACGACTTGAAGGCGACGCCGATTTCCCCGGACATGCCCGGGGTGGAGATCCACGCCCAGTTGATCGAGCAGATCCTGCAACAGGATTTTCTGTTCCGTCCGGATTGGGGGGCCGGTGCGGAGATCCTGTTCGCGGTGTTTTTCGGGATCATCGTGATCCTTGCCATCCCGTTCGTCGGCGCGCTGCCGAGCGCCGCGGTCGCCGGGGTCGCGATGGCCGTCGCGGCGGCGGTCTCGTGGTTCGCCTTCCGCAACGGCCAGGTGATCGATCCGGTCTATCCGATCGTCGTCCTGGCCAGCGTCTATCTCTGCGGCACGCTGCTCAACTGGCGCCTGACCGAAACCCGACAGCGCGAGATCCGCGAGGCCTTCTCGCGCTACATGTCGCCGCATTATGTCGCCGAGCTCGCCAGAAACCCCGAGAAACTCAAGCTCGGCGGCGAGATCAAGCTGATCACGATCATGTTCTGCGATATCCGCGGCTTCACCAGCCTGTCCGAAGGGATGAGCTCCGAACAATTGGGGCATTTGATCAACGAATTCCTGACGCCGATGACCGACATCGTCATGGCGCACAAGGGTACAATTGATAAATACATCGGCGATTGCATCATGGCGTTCTGGAATGCCCCGCTCGACGATCCCGACCACGCCAAGAACGCCGTCGCGGCGGCGCAGGAGATGCGCGAGAGGCTGGTCGGGCTCAACGAGGCCTGGGCCGCCGAGGGCCGACCCGAGTTGCACATCGGCATCGGCGTCAACACCGGTGAGTGCAGCGTCGGCAATTTCGGCTCGCACCAGCGCTTCAATTATTCGCTGCTCGGCGATCCGGTGAACCTGTCGTCGCGGCTCGAGGGCCTCACCAAGCAGTATGGCGTCGATCTGATCATCGGCGAGGATACCGCGGTGTTGCTCGACGACCCCGGCCTCATCGAGCTCGACCTCGTCGCGGTCAAGGGCAAGACGCGCGCGGTACGCATCTTCACCCTGCCGCCGCATCCGGTCGAGAGCCAGCAATACCTGGCACGACACGCTGCCCTGCTCGCGGCCTATCGCCGGCGCGACTGGGACGCCGCGCTCGGCCTCCTGGAAGATCCCGTGCTTGCCGCAGAACGGGATATGGCGTCGCTCTATGGCCTGTTCCGCGAGCGCATCGAGCAGTTGAAGGTCGAAAAGCTGCCGTCCGACTGGGATGGCGTGTTCGTGGCCCACGAGAAGTAGCCGGCGGGCGATTCTCCGATTACCGTCTCCCAACCGGAATAACCGCCGGGCTCGACCGTTCTGCAGCCCGCGGCGAGTTTGGCGAAATCGGCGATTGTGCTGATGACTGGCGCCTCCTCATTCGGTCATCACCGAATTAGTGGTGCCTCCGAGGCATTACCGCCGAATTCGACTTTCAATCTTTACGGATCGTTGCGGATAATAGTGGAGGTTTAGGCTAGGCGGCGGGCGGTGCGAAAGGATCGCGACCCGTTGGCCTGAAGGTCTGGGCCTCGGCGGCAGCGCCGCTTTGGGAGGGAATGAATGGGGGTCATGGCATTCGAGGTGTGCCGGCAGGCGCGCGATGCAAGGTGGATTGTCCGGCTCAACAATGCTGTCTATGGCGCCTACCTCGACAAGGAGCAGGCCCTCCTCGACGCGGCGCGCGACGCCCTATTGAGCGGGTGCGAGGCGCAGGTCTGGCTCCGCGAGCACGCCGGCACCGCCCGGATTCTCTGAGCCGCTCCGAGCCGCAGGGGGTTAGCGCCGCGAAATAAAGCTGCGGCCGATCAGCTGGCGATGGATCTGGTTGGTGCCCTCCCAGATCTGGGTGATCTTGGCGTCACGCAGCAGCCGTTCGACACGGTAATCCTTGATATAGCCATAGCCGCCGTAAAGCTGCACCGCCTCGGTGGCGATGCGCATCGCGAGGTCGGAGGCGCGCAGCTTCAGCATCGAGGCTTCGATGGCGATGTCGGGCACGTCGCTGTCAATGAGGGCAGCGACATGCCAGAGCCATGCTTCGCACATCGCCAAATCCGTAGCGAGATCGGCCAGGAGGAACTGAATCCCCTGAAATTCGATGATGCGCCGGCCCGATTGCCGGCGCTCGTTGATGTAGCCGACGGCGTCCTCGAACGCGGCGCGGGCGATACCGAGGGCGTGCGCGGCGACGCTCGGGCGCGACTTGTTGAGCGCCGCCAGCAGCAGCTTCAAGCCGTCGCCCGGACGCCCGAGCAGATTGTCGCGCCGCACGCGGCAATCCTCGAAGGCGAGCGCCGCGGTCGAGGCGGCGCGGTGTCCCAGCTTGTCCTCCTTGCGCAAGACGCTGAGGCCCGGGGTGCCCTTCTCGATGATCAGCGCGGAGATCGCCTGGCGAGCATCCTCGATCCCGGCCCATTTGCCGAAGACCAGATAAAGGTCGGCGACATCGCCGTTGCTGATGAAATTCTTGCCGCCCGAGACGACGATTGTGTCGTTGCCCTCCGGGGTGAAGCGCGTCGTCATCCGCGTCGCGTCCGAGCCGGCATCGGGCTCGGTGATCGCTAAGGCGCCGATCGCCCCCTCCGCGACGCGCGGCAGGAGGCGCTGCTTCTGCGCCTCGGTGCCGAAATCGATGAGCGGCTTCGTCGCGTGGAAATTGGTCGCCCAGACGATGCCGGTCGAGGCGCAGGCCTTGGAGATCTCGCGCACGCAGGCGAGGTAGGCGGCATAGCTGAGCCCGGCGCCGCCATAGGCCTCCGGCACGAACATCGCGTTGAGGCCAAGCCCGTTTATTGCACGGATATTGTCCCACGGAAACTCGCTCGACCGGTCATACGCGGCGGCGCGCGGCGCAATCCCGCCCTCGGCCAGGGCGCGCACGCTGTCGAGCAGCAGCCGCTCCTCGGCCGAGAGCGGCGGCAGCGCATCGAGGCGAGAGAACAGCGTCATTTGTCCGGACCGCGGGCCTCTGGCCCGTATGCTGCCGGGACGGCCGCGGTCCCGGCGGTGCCCTTACCCATCCCTGAACACCGGCTTGCGCTTTTCGATGAAGGCGGTCATGCCCTCGACCGCGTCCTGGGTCTGGAAGGCGAGGGTTGAGAGATCGGCCTCGATCTTGAGCCCGTCATGCAATGGCAAATCGTGGGCGCGGCGGATCGCGTCGCGCGCCAGGCAGAGGACCGGCAGGCTGAAGCCGGTCATCTCGCGGGCGAAAGCCTGACCGGCCTCGATCAGATCGCCCTCGACGATGTGGTTGATGAGGCCGATCCGCTCCGCCTCGTTGGCGGCGACGGTGCGCCCGGTCAGGATCAATTCGGTCGCCCGCGCCTCGCCGATAAGGCGCGGCAGGCGCTGGGTTCCACCATAGCCGGGGATGAGGCCGAGCTTGATCTCGGGAAATCCGAGCTTGGCGGAGGGCGCCGCCAGGCGGAACGTGCAGGCGAGCGCCAGTTCGAGCCCGCCGCCAAAGGCATAGCCGTTGATGAGGGCAATCGACGGCAGCGGCAGCTGATCTAGCTTGGCCAGGACCGACTGGCCGAGCATCGCACCCGAACGCTGTTCGACGAGGCTGCGCCCCATCAATTCCTTGATGTCGGCGCCGGCCGAAAAGGCGCGGTCACCGGCGCCGGTGACCAATAGGGCGCGCGCGTCGCTTTCGGCGATCGAGTCGAGCTGCCGGTTCAGGTCGCCCAGCTGGGCGAAGCTTAGCGCGTTGAGCGCCTCCGGCCGGTCGAGCGTGATCAGCGCCAATTCGTCGATCCGGATCATATGGATCGCCATGGTCAGCGCACCGCATAAACGTCGTACGCGACTTCGGATCGCTCAGGGACGGTTGACCCGATCCCCAGGCAATGGAGGCGGTTGAGCCAGAGGTAATCGGGGTGAGATGTATGAAAGCGCGGCGATATGCGGATCGGCGTCGGCCCGGGTGGTGGTTGTCCTTGCAATGCCCGCTCATAGCCGTCCTCACCCCTATCGGACGTGCCCGAATAGGTGAGGTAGATCAATCCCCCATCGTTCGTCTCGATGGTGGCGCGCACATCGAGAATGGCGACGCCATCTCTGCGGATCATCAACCAATCTCCGCTCAACGGACGCAGCTTGCCGAACACCTTGGGGCCGGTCACCTCCCCACCGGTCACGTGCACATTGACGCGCAGCCCTTCCGGTATCGGACCAATGGCCTCTCGCTCTCCGAGTTTCGCCGTGTAAGACATAATGTGTTCCAGCCGATACTCGAACATTGCTCAGCCCTCCCTGGGCTCGGTCCAGCGCACCGAGAGCGGCGCGATCCGCCCCGATTTCGCCCACTCGACCAGCTCGCGTTTCAGGATCTTGCCGCTGGCGGTCAGCGGATAGGCGGTCAGCACGATGAAATACTCCGGCATGTCGTAGCGCGACAGCCCGGCCTCATGCAGATGCGCCAGCAATTCTCCCGGCTCGGCGGCGGCGCCTTCGTGAAAGATCACCGACAGGCAGACCTTCTCGCCGAGCCGTTGGTCGGCGACCGCGAAGGCGGCAACGCGAGCCACCGCCGGATGGCGCATCGCGAGGTCCTCGATCTTCGCCGGGTGGATGTTATGGCCGCCGCGGATGATCAGATCCTTCTTGCGCCCGACGATTTCGAGGCAGCCCTCGGCGTCGAACCGCCCAAGATCGCCCGACATGAACCAGCCGCCACGGTTGAACGATTCTTCGGTGGCCTCCTGGTTGTCGAAATAGCCGAGCATCAGGCAGGCGCCGCGGCCGCCGATTTCGCCGATCTCGCCCGGTCCCACTTCGAGATCCGGGTTCTCCTGGTCCCACAGCCGGATCTCGTAGGCGCGGCAGGCCCGGCCGCAGGTCGCGACGATGGTCTCCGCCTTGTCGCTCGGCAGGGTGTACTGGTGCGAGCTGTTCTCGCTCATGCCGTAGACGTTTTGCGGCACGATCCCGCGGTCGAGAAAGCTCTGGGCGACTTCTCGGGGGATCGGCGACCCGGCCATGTAGAAGGTCTTGACCGCGCCCAATCTGTCGAGCCCGCGGCGGCGCATCTCGCCGAGGATGTCCATCGCGTGGGTCGGGACGCCCATCACATAGCTCGCGCCGGTTTCGAGGATCCAGTCGAGCGGCGTCATGCCGGAAGGCGGAGCGTTGACCGCCAGTTCCATGCCCGCCGCCAGCGATTGCGCCAGCGCCACCGCGGCGATGTGGTGGCTCAGCGGGCTGAGGCTCAAAAGGATCGTGCGCTCGTCATGGCGCCAATCCTCGACCATCGCCCGGGCGTTGGCCAAGAGCGTGTTGTCGGAATGCATGACGCCCTTGGGCGTGCCGGTGGTCCCCGAGGTGAAGGCGAGATAGGCGATCTTGTCCGGGTTGGTATCGACCGGCGGCAAGGGAAGCGGGCCGCGCATGTGGGGGAACGGCATCGCGCTCGCCGGGCCGTCGCCCAGGGTATAGACCCGGCGCAGGCTCGGCAGATCCGCGGCAGCGGCAAAGATGTCGGCGGTGCGCGCGGCGGCGCCGTAGCCGGGCTGCGCGAAGAGCGCCGCGGCGCGGGTGCGGGTCAGGAGCGCGACGATCTCGGCGACGGTGTAGTTCTGATGCAGCGAGGGGTTGCAGACATAGCCCTGGCGCGATGAGGCGAGCAGCACCGCGACCGCCTCGACCCGGTTGGGCAGCCACACCGCGACCCGCTCGCCGCGCTTGAGGCCGGCCGCGTCGAGATCGGCTGCGACCGCATCGACCAGCGCCAAGAGCGCACGCCAGGTGAGCCGCGTCGTGCCATCGCGCAGCGCGAAATCAGCCGGCCGCTCGGCCGTGTGGCGTTGCAGCAGGGTGTAGAGGGTGTCCGCGCGCCACAGCCCGGCTTCGTAATAGCGTCCTGCCGCCGCCGGGTCGTGCAGGGTGAGCAGCGTGTTGGTCATTTCAGGGGTTCGGCTGTATACATGTGAGTCGCGCAGCTTTGCAGGACAGTCGCATGAGCGTAGCCGATACCACAATCGTAACGGCCAGGATCGATGCCGCGCTCAAGGCAAAGCTCGAAGCGTTGGCCCGCAGCACGAAGCGATCGAAGTCGTACCTGGCGGCGGAAGCCATTGCCGCGTACGTCGAACTGAACGAATGGCAGATCGGCGAGATCGAGGCAGGGATAGTCGAGCTCGACGCCGGCGATGTCCTGTCGCCGGAAGAGGCCGAGGAAAGGTATAAGCGGCTGTCGCGGCCGCGGTGATGCCGCGCCGCCTCGAATATTCCCGGCGGTATTTTCGCCGTCTCGAGGATATTCGTGAGCGGATCGCTCCGGACAACCCGGCAGCCGCAGCGCGCATGGTCGAGCGTATTCGAGCGGCGGTGGAGCGTTTGGCGGGGTCTCCCGCTATCGGTCGCCCGGGTCGCGTGGCTGACACGCGTGAGCTGATCATTTTCGGCACGCCGTACATTGTTCCCTATCGGATCAAAGGGGATGTGGTTCAGATCATTACAGTGCTGCACAGCGCCCAGCGGTGGCCGGACCGCTTCCCCTGATACCCAGGCGACGGCTGCGGCCCATCATCAATGCCCGAATTTGTCGGGGTCGGGCTTGCGGCGTACCGCGAAGGCTTCGCCCAGCTCGTGCGACTCGTCGCTGTCGAGGTAGCCGCGAAGTAGCAGGTCGTGCGCCAGGCGGGCGAGGCCGCCGACGCCGCCGTGGCGGGCGCTGAACGCGGTCTTGATCGCGGCGAGCGCGAAGGCGCCGCGCTCGGCGATTTCGAGAGCCATCGCGCGGGTCGCGGCGGCGAGCTCTTCGTCCGGCACGACCTGGTTGATCATGCCGAGGTCGAGCGCCTCCTTGGCGGAGAGGCGCGGGTTCCTGAACCAGATCTCCTTCGCCTTCTTCTTGCCGACGAGGTCTTCGAGATACCAGGTGCCGAAGCCGGCATCGAAGCTCCCCATCATCGGGCCGACCTGGCGGAAGACGGCGCTTTCCTTGGCGATTGTGATGTCGCACATGATCTGCAGGACATTACCGCCGCCGACCGCGTAGCCGTTGACCGCGGCGATCACCGGCTTTTGCAGCCGCTCGATCGACTCATACATATCGAGGGTCGGGAGCACGCCGGCATAGAGCTGGGTCTCCTCCATCCCCGCCTTGCGCCCGCCGATGCAGAAGAATTTGTCGCCGGCGCCGGTGATGACCATGACCCGGGTGCGGGTCTCGCGGCGCACCGCGTTGATGCAGTCGCGCACCTCGTGGCACATCGTCTCGGTGAACATGTTGCCGTCGTCGGGCCGGTTCAGCGTCAAGGTCCCGACCGGTCCGTCCTCGGCGTAGAGGATCGTCTCGTAACCCATCGGCGGTGCTCCTTTATCGCGCATTAGGGTTCGGGGGCTTGCAAAGCGGCAGGCGGAACCGGCAAGGTCGGCCCCGACCCACCACGGAGGCGCGCGATGTTACAGGATTTGTTGCCACAGGCGGAACGGATCGCGGCGAAGCTGAAGGCGCGCAAGGAGACGGTCTCGGTCGCCGAGTCGTCGACCGCCGGGATGATCTCGGCGGCCTTGCTGGCGATTCCTGGCGCCTCGGCTTATTTCATCGGCGGCGCGGTCGTCTATACGCGCCAATCGCGCACCGAGCTGTTGCGCGTCACCGAGGCCGAGTTTGCCGCACTCACCGGAATCACCCCGTCGACCGAGCCCTATGCGCTGCTCTTTGCCCGCAAGATCAAGGAGCGGCTCGCCACCAGCTGGGCGGTCGGCGAGACCGGCACCGCCGGCCCGACCGGCAGCCGCTACGGCCATGCCGCGGGTCATTCCTGCGTCGCGGTCATCGGCCCCAACGGCGAGCGCTCGCTGACCGTCGAGACCGGCAAGGACGACCGGGTCGACAACATGCGGGTCTTTTCGATCGCCGCTCTGGACCTGCTGGAGAAAAGCCTCGGGTGAACGCCGAATCAGCGGCGGACCAGGAACGCCGACGCCGGGCGACGCTCCTCCCAGCCGGCGCTCTCAAGCTCCGGCACGGCATCCGCCGCCTCGGCATAGCCGAGACAGAAATAGCCGATGAAGTGCCAATCGGGCGGCACATCGAGCGCCGCGCAGATCGCGGCGGGATCGAGGATCGACACCCAGCCCATGCCGATGCCCTCGGCGCGCGATGCCAGCCACAGGGTGTGCGCGGCCATGACCGCGGAATAGTCCAATGTCTGGGGCATCGTATGGCGGCCAAGGCCATGACCTTGGCGGGCGGCGCGATCGGCAAAGACCGCAAGCTGGCAGGGTGCAGCGTCGAGCCCGGCAAGCTTCAGCCCGGCATAATGCCGGGCCCGCTTGGGCGCCTGCGCCGCCAGCGCGGCGGCATTGGCCCGGGTGAAATTGTCGCGCACCAAGGCGCGTCGGGCGGGCGACTCGACCAGCACGAAGCGCCAGGGCTGGCTCAGCCCAACCGAGGGCGCGAGATGCGCCAGACCGATCAGCCGCTCGATCGTGCCCCGGGGCAGGGCCTCGCGGCGAAACCGTCGGACATCGCGCCGCCAGGCCAGTAGCGCGTGCAGTCGCGCGCGGAAATCGGAGTCGAAATCGGGCTTATCCGAGGCGTTCATAAAGCGCCGCGACGCGCTCGCGATAGCGGGCGACCGAAAACAGCCCCGCCTGGGTCCGGCCGCGCCGCGTCAGTTCCGCGCGCAGCCCGTCATCGGCGGTGATCGTTTTGATGGCCTCGGCGATGCTGTCGATGTCGTAGGGGTTGACGTAGAGCGCAGCATCGCCGGCGATTTCGGGCAGCGACGAGGTGCGTGAGGTCACCACCGGGGTGCCGAGCAGCATCGCCTCCAGCACCGGCAGGCCGAAGCCCTCGTAAAGCGATGGGAAGAGCACCGCGCGGGCCCCCCGGATCAGCGTCACCAGCATCGGGGTGCTGACATACTCGAAGTGATAGATGCGCCGGCTGCCCTGTGAGTGCCCTTCGCTGCGCAACTCCGCCAGCATCTTGACCTCGGTCTGGTTGCCCCAGCCGACTGCCCCGGTGATCACGAGCGGGATGTCGACCGCCGAGAGGAGGTAGGCGTCGATCAGCCGGCGGACATTCTTCTTTGGTTCGAGCGCGCCGTAGAACAGCAGGTATTCGTCCAGTTCGAGGCCATACGAGCCGCGCAGTTGCTCGGCGACCAGATCGTCCGGGCGCTCGGCCAGCTCGCGGGGAAATTCGACCGCCTCATAGGTGTTCGTCACGCGGTCCTCTTCGACCCCGAGAAGCTGGATGATATCGCGCTTGGAATTCTCCGAGACGGTGACGATGTGGTCGGCTTCGGCCGCGATCTTGCGCAGCAGGCGGTAGGTCTGCCGCTTGTTGTCGAGCGTCGTGTACGGTAGGCGCAGCGGCACCAAATCGTGAATGGTATAGACATTGCGTGCCCCTTTGGCGCGCAGCGGCATCTGGTAGGTGCAGTGCAGGATGTCGGGCGCGGCGTCGAACTGCAGCTCGATGAATCGGCCGCTCCACGAAAAATACCGGCGCGCATTGGCGAACAGGTTGCGCGCGACGAACAAATGATCATGGAGCGGCAGACGGTCCTGGAACTGGTCGGTGATAACGGCCCCGGTCAGATTGACCGCGCTCGGCTGCACCCCCAGCGGGCAGCGCAACTGATCGTTGATCGTGTCCCAAACCTGCTTAGGTAACGCCACCTTCGTTGTATCGCGCGTCTCGAAGAACGCGATTTCGCGCAGCAACAGGTTTTTCGCCGGTCGCTGGGTCGAGCCGTAGACGACGCCGATCTCATAGCCCAGATCCCGGGCGACCTGGGCGAGCATGCGGGTATAGGTCGCGATGCCGGTGCCGCGCTCGAGCGATAGATTGAGGCCGTCAAAATAGATGCGCCGGCTCATCGCTGCAGTCCCGCCCCCTCCCGACGCCGCTCTCGACCGGCGGGCGAGGCCGATAGCATCCTCGCCGCGGCCTGTCGAGAGCGAAGCCGGATTGGGGACGGCGGTCAGGCGCTGTCGACCAGCACCAATTCGGTGTCGGCGAGGGCGGCGAGGCGCAGCGACCGCTCGTCGCGAATGGCGGCGCCGTCACCTTGTTCTATGCGGATTTCGTTGACTGTCAGCGCGCCGCTCGCCGGCACGAGATAGGCGTGGCGCCCGGGCCGCAAGGCATATTCGATCGTCTCGCCGGCCTTGAGCCGGGCGCCCAGCACCCGCGCGTCGGTGCGGATCGGCAGCGCCTCGACATCCTCCTTGTCGCCGCTCGCCAGGGCAACCAGGCGCCCGGCGCGATCGGCTTGCGGGAAGGGCCTGGTGCCCCAACTCGGCGCACCGCCGCGACTGGTCGGGACGATCCAGATCTGAAAGATCCGCGTCGGCTCGCTCTCATGGTTGTACTCGGCGTGGCGGATGCCCGACCCGGCCGACATCACCTGCACGTCGCCGGCCACGGTGCGGCCCTTGTTGCCCAGGCTGTCCTCGTGGCTGATCGCGCCTTCCCGCACATAGGTGATGATTTCCATATCGGCGTGCGGATGCGGCGCGAACCCGGTTCCGGCGGCAATCTCGTCGTCGTT
>Ga0182024_10016977_pt1 | contig 13729 bp, 15 predicted proteins | sample P32metaG_FD_120480 | JGI IMG/M metagenome (GOLD analysis project Ga0182024, IMG submission 120480) | Permafrost microbial communities from Stordalen Mire, Sweden - P3-2 metaG (Illumina Assembly) | ecosystem: Environmental > Terrestrial > Soil > Wetlands > Permafrost | place: Sweden: Stordalen... | reverse complement strand
TGCTCCTCGCCCTGCGCACCGCGCCAGCCTGAGGAGGCGCTACGCAATGTACCGCCCGTCGAACAATTTTCCCCGCAACATCCGCCAGCGAGTTCTCTCACAGCCTGTTCGGCGGGAATGACATCTATGTTTTGGCAAAGGTTTCCCAATCCATGCAGCTCCATCTCTCCTCCTGGCCCGAGATCGAGGCCTATCTGGCGAAGTCGGAAGCCATCCTCATTCCGATCGGCTCGACGGAGCAGCACGGGCCGACCGGGCTCGTGGGCACCGACGCGCTGTGCGCGGAATTCATCGGCAAGCGCGCGGGCGAGGAAGCGGGATTTCTCGTCGCGCCCACCTTCAATGTCGGCCAGGCACAGCATCACATGGCGTTTCCGGGAACGATGACGCTCAGGCCCTCCACCATGATCGCAGCGATGGTCGATTGGGCGCGTTCGCTCACCCATCACGGCTTCACACGCCTCTTCTGGCTGAACGGCCATGGCGGCAACATCGCCACGATCAATGCGGGTTTCTCCGAGATCTATCACGCGGGAAGCCTCGAGGGCCGTGCACGCGTTCTTTGCAGGCTGCGCAACTGGTGGGAGCTGCCGGGCGTCGGCGATGTGTGCCGACAGCTTTTCCCGGTGGGCGAGGGACATCATGCGACGCCATCGGAAGTCTCGGTGACATATTACATGCATCCCGAAGCGCAGAAGCAGGCGAAGATGGAGCCGAAGATCGCGCCGCTCGGGCCCATTCACGACGCCGCGGATTACCGCCGCCGCTTCCCCGACGGCCGCATCGGCTCCGATCCCAGCCAGGCGAGCCCGGAAGCCGGCGAAAAGATCACCGCCGCCGCGGTCAAGGCCGTGATCGCCGAAATGCGCCAATTCACCGAGAGTGAATAGTAAAAAGGATTTAACGCAGAGGACGCAGAGGCTTTGCCGAGGACGCTGGGGAAGAACGTTCGCGCGCCGGAGGCGCGCAATAATTTGCTCTGCGCCCACCGCCCATCCTTTGCGTCCTCTGCGTTAAATCCTTTTTTCTCTCTACTCTCGGTGTCCGTGACACCTTGACATGCAGCGAAGGTCGGCCAAGATCGTGACTCCCAGGGGCGCCCGCGCGAGCGGGCTGAGATCGCGGAAGGCGCGAGTCCCTTTGAACCTGATCCGGTTCACACCGGCGTAGGGAGAGGCCCAATGAACAAACCCATCCTGAATGCACGTCCCGTCACCAACGATGTGGTGACGCGCGGGAGCCTGCCGGGCTCGAAGAAGGTCCATGTGAACGGCGTGCCGTTCCGCGAAGTGGCGCTCTCGGGCGGCGAGGCGCCGATGCGGCTCTACGACACGTCTGGTCCGTACACGGACGAATCCGCGCAGATCGACATCGAAAAAGGATTGGCGCCGAGGCGGCGCGGCTGGATTCTCGCGCGCGGCGACGCCGAGGAATATGACGGCAGGGCGCGGCGGCCGGAAGATGACGGGCTGAAGCGCGGCGAGCTGCTCTCCGTGCCGCAATTCGACCGTGGGGCCCGCAAGCCTTTGCGCGCCAGGCCGGAGCGCAATGTGACTCAGCTTCACTATGCGCGCCAGGGACTCATCACCGACGAAATGAAATTCATCGCCGCACGCGAGAATCTCGGCCGCTCGCAATTCCGCGACGGCGAAAGTTTCGGCGCCGCGATCCCCGACGAGATCACGCCGGAATTCGTGCGCAGCGAAGTCGCGCGCGGCCGCGCCATCATCCCCGCCAACATCAACCATCCCGAATCCGAGCCGATGATCATCGGTCGGAACTTCCTCACCAAGGTGAACGCGAATATCGGCAATTCCATCGTCACGTCGGGCGCGGCCGAAGAGGTGGAGAAGCTCGTCTGGGCGATCCGTTGGGGCGCGGACACGGTGATGGATCTCTCGACGGGGCGTCATATCCACACCATCCGCGAATGGATCGTGCGCAACGCGCCGGTGCCGATCGGCACGGTGCCGATCTACCAGGCGCTGGAGAAGGTGGGCGGCGTCGCCGAGGAACTGACCTGGGAGATCTATCGCGACACGCTGGTCGAGCAATGCGAGCAGGGCGTCGATTACTTCACCGTGCATGCGGGGGTACGGCTTGCGCACATCCCGCTGACCGCCGAACGCGTCACGGGCATCGTCAGCCGTGGCGGCTCCATCCTCGCCAAATGGTGCCTCGCCCATCACCGCGAGAATTTCCTCTACACGCATTTCGAGGAGATCTGCGAGCTGCTGGCGCACTACGATGTGTCGTTCTCGCTGGGCGATGGGTTGCGGCCGGGCTCGATCGCGGACGCGAACGACGCCGCACAATTCGCGGAGCTCGAGACGCTGGGCGAATTGAACCGGATCGCGCAGAAGCACGACGTGCAGGTGATGATCGAAGGCCCCGGCCATGTGCCGATGCATCGCATCAAGGAGAACATGGAGCGCCAGCTCGCGGTCTGCGACGAGGCGCCGTTCTATACGCTGGGACCGCTGACGACCGACGTGGCGCCCGGCTACGACCATATCACAAGCGCGATCGGGGCGGCGATGATCGGCTGGTTCGGCACCGCGATGCTCTGCTACGTAACGCCGAAGGAGCATCTGGGACTCCCCGACCGCGACGATGTGAAATCGGGCGTGACCGCCTACCGCATCGCTGCCCATGCGGCCGATCTTGCCAAGGGCCATCCGGCGGCGCGGCTGTGGGACGATGCGATGAGCAAGGCACGTTTCGAGTTCCGCTGGCGCGACCAGTTCGCGCTGGCGCTCGATCCCGAGACCGCGCAGGCCTTCCACGACGAGACGCTGCCGGCGGACGGCGCGAAGGTGGCGCATTTCTGCTCGATGTGCGGGCCGAAATTCTGTTCGATGAAAATCTCGCAGGAAGTCCGCGACGCCGCGCGAGGCGCGAACGATACGCTCACCTCCGCCGAAATCCGCGCCGCAATGGAAAAGAAATCGCAGGAGTTCCGCGCGCGAGGGTCGGAGATCTATGTCCAGAGAAGCGCCGCGGACTAACGACTACTCCGCGGCCAATTTCGCGATAGCGATGCGTTGCGGGCGCGCGAGGTAGTAGGCCACGAAGCCGATCATTACGGCGGTGCCGATGATCGACGGCGCAATCTGGCTGAAGGGCTGAAAGGCGCGCAACAGATTGCCGGCGCCCGCCGACATCATGGCGAAATAGGCCGCCGTCATCTTCACGCCGTGATCGATGGGCCGTATCCGCGCGATCCAGAGATTGCGCCAGAAGGGCCGGGAGAGATCGTAGAACCCCATCGCGGCAAGAAAGGCGCCCGTCGAGATGACGATCATGCCGCTCGTCGTGTGCGGATCGGCGCGCCGCATGAGCACCGCGCTCGCCGCGATCGCGGCTGCCGCAAGCAGAGCGTCGGACGCGCGCGGCCCCGTCCGTTTAATCTGTAGGGCCCGCAAACCCGCAATCAAATCGTAGCCGAAGGCGCAGGTGACCGCGTAAAGCCACAGCGCCGGCCCGAAAAACACATCCGCAATCACGGCCGTCGTCAGCGCGACTGCGGCGAACCCCACGAACCATCGTCCGCCGCGCCTGTGCAGCGGGCCGCCTTTGCGGCTCAGCAGAGGAACAGCACCGGCGCTCAATCCCAAAATTCCCGCACCGACGTGCAGCACAATGTTCATTGTGTGCGAGGAAATAATTTACCTCCTTCTTGTGGAGAGGTGGTCGCATTCCCGAGTCGCTGCCTGCATCAGAGTCGCGTCCGCTTACGTCAGCGGGATGAGTTCGACGATGGGGATCTTCCGCGTCGTGCGGGTTTGATAGGTGTTGTAGTCGGGATAGAGCGCAGCGGCTTCGCTCCAGATTCTGCGGTAGCGCTCCGAATCCGGATCGACGATTTCCACGCGCACGCGCATGCGGCGCTTGCGGATCTGCACATCGGCAACACCGGCAGCTTCGAGGTTCAGGTACCAGTCGGGATGCTTCTGCGCACCGGCAAAGGAGGCGATCAGCGCGAAGCCCTTGTCGGTCGTAATGTAGAGGAGCGGCACGGTGCGGATCGCGCCGGATTTGCGCCCCTTCACGCTCATGAGCAGCACGGGCGCACCGGAAAAACGGCTGCCGATGCGCCCGCCGCTGATGCGGAAGAGAAAATTGTGAACGGCGACGGCCGATTTGACGAAGGCCTTGGGCGGGGGACAGTTTGCCATCGATTGCTCCTCAGCGACGCAGGCCGCCGCCGCGTCCCGTCAACGCGTGGTAGATCAGCAGCACCACGATGGCGCCGATGATGGCGACGAACATCGAGACCAGATTGAAGTGGAACGCGTCGAAGCCCGCAAGCTGGCGGAAGATGAAGCCTCCAACCAGCGCGCCGACGAGCCCGAGCGCAATGTTGATGAAGCAACCCTGTCCACGCTTGTTGACGATCAGGCTGGCGAAGAAGCCCGTGATCAGCCCGAAAAATATCCAGCCCAGAATCGACATGTGCGAATCTCCGATGTGGGATTGTAGAACAGAATTCAACGAGATCGAATTATTTGCGGTCAGCTGTATATTTAACCTCCTCCTTGTGGGGAGGTCGAAAAACGCTCTTCGCGTTTTTCGGGTGGGGGTTACGGCGCATCTCACAGACCCCCACCCGAAATCGCTTCGCGATTTCGACCTCCCCACAAGGTAAAGGGGAAATGCTGTCCGATCGCTCATCGACCAGACGAATTGAGCCCGATCCGGCCTAGCGCGTTCGGCAGCGTTTCGCCAATCAGTTTGAGAAAGTCCGTCTGCAATTCGTGGCGTTGCGTATCGTTGAGATCGTTCTGCGTGCGCGGCCAAAGCGCGCGCGTGGCGTGCAGCCGAGGCAGCGATCCATCCGGCATGATGGCGGGGCGCGAGGCGAGAAGGTTTCCATTCTCCGCATCCATCAGCACGACGCGATAAGACGCGAATGCGCCGAGCCGTTCGCCGCCGTCGCGCAGATCGCGGCGATAGAGGCCGACGCCGCCGACCTGGTGATCGCTATGGCCGATCCCGTCCGCGCGCCAATCCCGGAGTACCAGGAGATAGGCGTCGACGGGGACTTCCGGAATGGGCAATTCGCGGATGTGCCGGCGCAGCGTCTCCCAGGTCCAGGTGTCGAAGTCCTGATGCTCGATCGGGACGCTTTGAACCTTGTAGCGCGCGGAGAGGAGCTTCGTGATCTCGGCGGTGACGGTGTCGTCGATGCTCCAATCGGTGATTTCGAGGAAGCTCGCCTGCGGAGGCGCGATCCATTCGAAGCGCGAGGCGGGCACGCGCTCGAACATGCAGGTGTCGCCGATCGACGCGATGATCCCGATGGATTTGACATGAGCGAGCGTGGGCGTTGGAAGGTGCGCGATGGCATCTCTGACAGTGGCGAGTGCCAGTAAGGCGATCACCCCTGTGCACAAATAAAAGCGTGTCATCGATTGGAAACGCGAGGGACGCGCACTTGTCACGGCACTACCACCACTTTGCCCTGCGCCTTGCGGTCCATGAGGAGGCGGATGGCTTCGCCGGCGCGGGCGAGCGGAATGCGCGCGGAGACATGCGGCTTCAATCTACCTTCGGCGATCCAGCGCGTGATCTCGTGAAGATCGGCGAAGCCCTTCTTCGGATCGCGCGCAACCGCGGCGCCCCAGAATACGCCGACAATACTGCATCCCTTCAGCAGGGTGAGGTTGAGCGGCACGCGCGGGATCTCGCCGGCGGCGAAGCCGATCACGAGATAACGGCCGCCCCAGTTCATCGCCCGAAGCGCCGGCTCGGCATAATCGCCACCTACCGGATCGAACAGCACGTCGGCACCGTTGCCGCCGGTCAAACGCTTGATGTCTTCGGAGAGCGCCTTCTGTTGCTCCTTCGAGAGCCGCCCGGCCGGATAGACGAACCCGTCATCGGCGCCATGCGCTTTGGCGAGCTCGACCTTTTCGGCCGTTGAGGCGCCGGCGATCACGCGCGCGCCGATCGCGTGGCCAATCTCGACAGCGGCAAGTCCGACGCCGCCCGCGGCGCCAAGCACCGCAAGCGTCTCGCCGGATTTCAAAACGGCGCGATCCCTGAGTGCGTGCCACGACGTGCCATAGGTGATAAAAAAGGACGATGCGACCGCGAAATCGAGGCCCTCTGGCATCGCAATGCAGCGCGCGGCGTCAGCGAGCGCTTCCTCGGCGAATCCACCATGGCCGATGGAGGCAATCACGGCATCGCCGGGTTTCGGATTTGTCACGCCTTCGCCGGCCTCTTTCACAATTCCCGCGATCTCGCCGCCCGGCGCGAAGGGAAGCGCAGGCTTGAACTGGTACTTGTCCTGGATCAGCAGCACGTCCGGGAAGTTCACGCCGCAGGCCCTCACCGTGATCGCGACCTGACCTTTGCCGGGCCTGGGGCTCGGCACGTCTTTCACCTCAAGCTCTTCGGGCGGACCGTAATGGGTGCAAAGCGCGGCTTTCATGCGGAATTCCCCTCGAGGACCTTTCGATGGTTCACCCTTCGACAGGCTCAGGGTGAGGCGCTAATCTATGACCTCATGCTGAGCTTGTCGAAGCATGAGATATTGTGGCCGCCATGAAGCGTTTCATTCTCGTCGGCCTCGCTTGGTTGCTCACGCAATCCGCGCAGGCCAACCCGAATTGCCTCGAGATCGGTCAGATCTGGAGCTGGAAGGCGCCGGACCGGATGACGCTCATCGTCGAGGATAATTGGCATCAGAAATTCAAGCTCGGCCTGATGGGTTATTGCGGGCAGCTTCCGTTCAAGCTGACGCTGGGATTCAAATCGATCGGCGGGATCAGCGGTCTGGAATGTCTCTCGAAGGGCGACGAAGTGATCTCGCACGACATCGGCATGCACTACACCTGCCCGATCGCGAGCATCGTTCCCTACACGCCCGCGATGGAGAAGGCCGACAAGGCGGCGGCGGGGCAACAGGGGAGTGGCCATTAGGCCCGTTGCGTTGCCCACCCCTCACCTGCGAATGAGCGGTCGATAGCCCTCGTTCTGCATCCCTCTCCCGCAAGGGGAGAGGGGAAGTTTCCTTCTGACTTTCTCGTTCTGATGCAGGACTCCGATTTCCCTCTCCCCCTGTGGGAGAGGGATGCAGGTACGTGCAGTGAAATCTGTTCGGGCGCGGGTGAGGGGTCGACGTGCCTCGCGTCAGTTGACATTCCCCAGAACCGGTAACGGTGCTTCAAGCAGAGCCGCGGCCGGGCGTCGTTCGCCGACGATTGCGTTGCGCGTGTTGAGGACGGGCGCGATGATGATTTCGCGCACGGCGTCGCGATCGGGGAGCAATCCCATCCTGTCGAGCAGAAAAGCGATCGCCGTTTCCGCGGCGCGGCCGGCGCCGTCGTCGATCTTGAGTGCGATGCCGAGCCCATGCGCGGGGACGATCGCGGCGTAGACGCCTTCCGCACCGGTCTTGACCGCAACGCGCCCTTTTCCCGCGCGCATCAACGCGGTGCAGATGCGCGCCGTTCCAGCCACAAGCTCCGGATGCGCCATCATTGCTTTGACGATACGACCCGAGGCAAGCGCGCTCGGCGCGGAAAGCGCGCCCGGTGTCGCCAATTGCGCGAGCGCGCGCGCAAACGCCACGAGAGGGATGGCAAAATTCGGCGCCGCGCAACCATCGACGCCCCATGGCAGTTCGCCGGCGATCTCGGCCAGTTCGCCGAGCGTTTTTGCGACCGCCTGCTGCACGGGGTGATCGCGGCGCTCGTAGCCGACAACGGAAATGTTCCAGTGTTTTGCCAGCGTGAGAAATCCCGCGTGCTTGCCCGAGCAGTTGTTGTGGATGCGCGAGGGTTTCTCGCCGCGGCGGACCATGTCCTCCCACACAGGTTCGTACCGCGGAGGATGCGGGCCACAGGCGAGGTCGCTTTCACCAAGACCCAATCGCGCCAGCCACGACGCGACGCGGTCCGTGTGCATCGGCTCACCGGAGTGGGATGCGCAGGCAAGCGCAATCTCCTCGTCGCCCAGTCCGAACGCGTCGGCCGCGCCCGATTCCACCATCGGCAGAGCCTGGATCGGCTTGAGCGAGGAGCGGGGATAGGCGGGGACGTCGATGTCTCCCAGCGAGAAGAGCACGTCTCCCGCTGCGTCGGAGATTGCGACGGCGCCGCGATGAATGCTTTCCACGCGCCCGCTGCGGGTGACCTCGACAAGTACCGGGTTTTCCACGACTCGCTCCCGCCGGATGGGCTGCGTACTTAACGCAAGCCGCGAGGCGATGGGCAGATTTTTCTTCGCCCTTCAGCAGGCTCACCCTTCGACAGGCTCAGGGTGAGGAACGATTCCTCATGCTGAGCCTGTCGAAGTATGAGCTTGTCGAAGCATGAGGATTCGGACTAGCACGTCCCCCTATGACGCCTGCCCTCTCGATCTCGCATCTGCGCAAAGTGTATCGCCGCGGCACGGTCGGCATCGAGGAACTCTCTCTCGACGTGGCGCCGGGGGAGTTCTTCGGCTTTCTCGGTCCAAATGGCGCGGGCAAGACCACGACCATTCATTGCGTGACGGGGATCGCGCGGCCCACCTCGGGCCGGATCGAAGTGTTCGGCGTCGATGCGGTCCGGAACTATCGCGAAGCAAGACGGCTGGTCGGACTCTCGCCGCAGGAATTCAACGTCGATCCGTTCGCAAATGCGCGGGACATCGTCAGCTGGATGGGCGGTTACTACGGCATGAAGGCAGAGGAGCGGCGGGCGCGCACCGAGATGCTGCTGGAGAAATTCGATCTCGCCGTCCACGCGAAGAAAAGTTTCCGGGAACTCTCAGGCGGTCTCAAGCGCCGCGTCATGCTGGCGCGCGCCATGATCAACGATCCGAAACTTCTGATCCTCGACGAGCCCACCGCCGGGGTCGACGTCGAACTGCGCCGGGATTTGTGGCGCTATCTGCAGGAGATGAATCGCGACGGCAAGACGATCTTCCTGACGTCCCACTATCTCGAAGAAGTGGAGCGGCTGTGCCGCAACATCGCGATCATTTCGGACGGGCGCATCGTGCGCCAGGGGCCGAAGGAAGAGTTCGTGAACGAGCCCGGTGGTCTCGAAGCCGCCTATCTGCGGGCGACGGGCGCGGAGCCCAACCACGTGCCGGCGCCCGCCGCATGAGCGCGAAAGCCCCGCTGGTCAACTGGATCGGGCTGTGGACGATCATCCGCCGCGAATGGACGCGGCTGATGCGCGTGCCGATCCAGGCCTTCCTCGCGCCCTGGATCTCGGCGCTGCTGTTCATCTTCATTTTCGGCTTCGTGGTGGGCGGGCGCATTTCCCAGATCGGCGGGCACCGCTACATCCAGTTCGTGCTGCCCGGCATCCTGATGATGAACATTGTCAATGCGTCTTTCCTGCAATCCTCCTCTCAGGTCTATTTTTCGCGCTTCCTGCGCTATGTCGAGGAGACGCTCGTTGCGCCGCTTTCCTACGCGGAAATGATTGCGGGTGTCATCGCTGTGGTGGTCGTGCGCTCCGTCATCACGGCGCTCGGGATACTCGTCATCGCAGCCTTCTTCGGCGCGACTTCGATCGACGGCGTGGCGGAATTCGTGTTCTGGATCGTTTCGGTCTCCATGGTGTTCGGGCTGCTCGGGATCGTCATCGGGTTGTGGGCCAACAATTTCGAACAGCTGACCATCCTGAACATCTTCTTCATCACGCCGCTGTCCTTCGTGGGTGGCGTTTTCAACACCGTGGCCATGCTCCCGCCCTGGCTGCGCTGGATCGCGTATGGCAATCCGTTTTTCTATTTCATCAATGGGCTGCGGCACGCGATGATTGGTTTCACGGAGGCATCCGAGGCCCTAGGCGTCGCGATCGCGCTCGGTCTCGCCGTCCTCATGAGCGCGATCGTGTGGCGGCTCTATGCGGTCGGTTACGGATTGCGGGAGTAGGAAGGAGTGCCGATGCAGGATCGCCACGCTACGGCCGCGATCATCGGCGCGGGCGACTTCATCGGATCGGCGGTCGCGCGCCGCTTCGCCAAGGAGGGCTACACAATCTTCGCGGGGCGGCGCAACGCGGACAAGCTCGCGCCGCTCGTTGAAAGCATCGAAGCTGCAGGCGGAACATGCGTGGCGCGCGGCATGGACGCGCGCAGGGAGGAGGAAGTTGTCCGCTTCCTGCAGGCAGCCGATCATGCCGCGCCGCTCGAAATTTGCGTCGTCAATCCGGGCGCGAATGTCAATTTTCCCATACTCGAAACGACCGAGCGCGTGTTCCGGAAGGTGTGGGAGATGGCCTGCTATGCGGGCTTCCTCGCGGGACGCGAAGCCGCGCGGCTGATGCTGCCGCATGGAAAGGGAACGATCCTCTTCACCGGTGCGACGGCGAGCTTGCGAGGCGGCATCGGTTACGCGGCCTTTGCCAGCGCGAAATTCGGCCTGCGCGCGGTGGCGCAGAGCATGGCGCGCGAACTCGCACCGAAAAACATTCACGTGGCGCATCTGATCATCGACGCGGGCGTCGATACGGCTTTCGTCCGCGAACGCATCAAGGCGCGGGGCGGCCAGGACGCGCTCGACCGGCTCGAACCCGATCAGCTGATGAATCCGCAATCCATCGCCAACGCCTATTGGCAGCTGCGCGTGCAAACGCGGGACGCGTGGACGTTCGAACTCGATCTGAGGCTATACCGGGAGCCATGGTGATGGGTCACGCGGAATTCCTCTTCGATTTCGCAAGCCCCAACGCCTATCTCGCGCATTGCGTGATTCCGGAGATTGAAAAGCGGACCGGCGCGCGGTTCACCCATGTGCCGGTCCTGCTCGGGGGCCTCTTCAAGCTGACGGGCAACAGGTCGCCGATGGAGGCGTTTGCCGGCGTCAAGAACAAGCTGGAATACGAGGAGCTGGAAACGCGCCGATTCATCGCGCGCCACAACGTCTCACGGTTCCAGTTCAATCCCTTCTTGCCCGTCAACACCCTCACATTGATGCGCGGCGTCGTTGCCGCGGAGAGGGCGGGATTTCTTCCGCGTTATATCGAGGCCATGTTCCATCATATGTGGGAGGCGCCAAAGAAACTGGACGATTCCGCCGCACTCGCCGATGCATTGACACAAGCCGGATTCGACGCGGCGGCTCTGCTCGCCTCGGCCGGCAGCCCCGAAGTCAAGCGGCGACTGATCGAGAATACCGAAAATGCGGTCGCCCGCGGCGTTTTCGGCATTCCGAGTTTCTTCGTCGCCGGCGAGCTTTATTTCGGCAAGGACCGCCTGCGAGACGTGGAGGAAGCGCTTGTTCGAGCCGCCTCGCACTGACCGGACGCACGCGCGAACCTCTGCCCCTGTTGCAGGGCCTGCCAGGTCATAGTAAGGCCCGATTTCCCTGCGAGCAGACGTGCTGCGGGCGTTCCGACTATCGCCATCCGAGGAGCTTTTCATGACCCTGTCGCGCATTGCTTTTGGTCTGCTGTTGGGCGGAGCTGCGCTCGGGCAGGCGATTTCCGTCGCCTCGGCCGACCAGCCGGAGATATTGGGCGTGTTCAAGGACTGGACGGCCTACAAAACGGGGGTCGGGGACGCACGGGTCTGCTACGCCTTGTCGAAGCCCATCCAGTCCGAGCCTCGGAAGCTCAAGCGCGACGCGCCTTATTTCCTCATCAACGACTGGCCCGGCCGCAATGCGAAGGCGGAACCCGAAATCGTGCCCGGCTATGTGTACAAGGAGGCCAGCGAAGTCACCGCCCAGGTCGGCTCGGACAAATTCCAGCTTTTCACCAAGAACGACGGAGGGGCCGGTGGCGCCTGGGTGGAGGCGCAGGCCGACGAAGCGCGTCTGATCGATGCCATGAAGGCGGCGTCGCAGGCGACCGTGACCGGGACCTCGAAACGCGGGACCATGACCCGCGACACCTACTCGCTCGCCGGGCTTTCCGACGCACTCGACAAGGTTCACCAAAGTTGCGGCATGTGAGCGGTGCGAGTGACCATGCGTCGCTGATCGGCTCCGGCCGCAAGCAGCTGCAGGAGATTCTGGCCGGAGAGGGCATCGCTGCCAAAGAAGCGCAGATGCGCGCGCGCCAGCTGCAGAACTGGATCCACGTTCATGGCGCGCGCGACTTCGCCCACATGACCAGTCTGGTGAAGGGATTCCGCGCCTTCATGACGGAGCGGTTCACGCTCGCCCGGCCGGACATCGTGACCGAACAGATTTCCGCAGACGGTACGCGTAAATGGTTGCTGCGTGCCGGCCCCGGCATCGAGTTCGAGACGGTGTTCATTCCGGATGCCCATCGTGGCACGCTTTGCGTGTCCTCGCAGGTCGGCTGCACGCTTAACTGTCGCTTCTGCCACACGGGCACGCAGAAACTCGTGCGCAATCTGACGCAAGCGGAGATCGTGGGGCAGGTGATGGTCGCCCGCGACGCGCTGGGCGACTGGCCTTCCACGGCGGCGCGGCGGCAAATCACCAATGTGGTGATGATGGGCATGGGAGAGCCGCTCTACAATTTCGAGAACGTGAAGGATGCGCTTGCGATCGTGACGGACGGCGACGGATTGGCGCTCTCGAGGCGACGCGTCACGGTTTCTACAGCCGGCGTGGTGCCTATGATCCCGCGTGCGGGCGCGGAGATTGGTTCGGCGCTTGCCATTTCGCTGCACGCGGCGCGCGACGACGTGCGCGACGTTCTTGTGCCCCTCAACCGCAAATATCCACTCGCGGAGCTCATGGAAGCTGCGCGCGCCTATCCCGGGCTCTCCAATTCGCGGCGCATCACTTTCGAATATGTGATGCTCAAAGACGTGAACGACAGCCTCGCCGATGCGCGCGATCTCGTGCGCCTGGTCCGCGGCATCCCGACCAAGATCAACCTCATTCCTTTCAATCCCTGGCCGGGTGCGCCTTACGAATGCTCGCCCTGGGAGCGGATCGAGAAATTCGCCGAGATCGTCAACCGTGCGGGCTACGCCTCGCCGGTGCGCACACCGCGCGGCCGCGACATCATGGCGGCGTGTGGTCAGCTGAAGAGCGAGAGTGTGCGCGAGCGTGCGAGCGCCCGCCATGCGCAGATGCGCTCCGCCGAACTCGCGCGAATGCCCGGCTGAGCAGGATTGAACTCAGGATGTGAAGGAAGGTACGCCGGGATAGGCGTCCAGAACCGGTCCCAATGCCGCCTTAAGCGGCCCAAGCCACGGTTCGTAATTCCGCCACTGGGCGACGGACTCGCTGGACATCGGCTGCCGCACCTGCTCGGAACTCACCGAATTCATCGCGCGCGTGTTGGTGTGGAATTCGAGGCACGCGTGCTCGAACGGGAGGCCGAGATGCGCAAGCAGCCGCCGGATCTCCTGTTCCGGATTGCCGACGAGCGCTTCGTAGAAGACGCGGTGCACGCGGCCCGGCAGCACCGCATCGAAATGTGCCATAAATTCCACGTAATCGGCATAGGCGCGGCCGAGTTCGTTGAAACGGTTGGCGAAGAGCGCGCCCATTTCGAAATTGGCGCAGAAGTTCGACCAGCAGCAGCCGAGCGGATGACGCCGCACATCGATGATTCTCGCGTTCGGAAGGATCAGGCAGATCAGGCCAAGGTGAAGGAAATTGTACGGGTTCTTGTCGATGAAGAACGGCAGGCCCGGGCGGCGGCGAAACCTCGTGCTTTCGAGATAGTCTTGTCCGAGCCTTCGCAAGGTCGCGCCGTCGAGCATGCCGAGGACAGCCGGGTAATCGACGCCTTTTTCGCGGGCAATCGTTTCGCCGAGATGCTCGGCCATGAGCGTGATGTCAGGGAGTTCT
>Ga0182024_10016976_pt1 | contig 13730 bp, 13 predicted proteins | sample P32metaG_FD_120480 | JGI IMG/M metagenome (GOLD analysis project Ga0182024, IMG submission 120480) | Permafrost microbial communities from Stordalen Mire, Sweden - P3-2 metaG (Illumina Assembly) | ecosystem: Environmental > Terrestrial > Soil > Wetlands > Permafrost | place: Sweden: Stordalen... | reverse complement strand
TGGCACCGGCCGAGGTGCCGACCACCAAATCGGTGGCCTCTGTCATATCGAGACCAGCTTCGGCCAGGCCCGCGATGATACCGATCTGCCACGCATTTCCGGCAGCCCCACCACCACCGAGAACCAGAGCAACGTTGTGAACCATCTGCGCACTTTGTCAGCCCTTGGAACTCCTGTCCATCGAAATACCAAGAGCGTGCCTTATGGCCGGTTTCGCGGCTCTTCACGAACGAGGGTGTAGTTGCCGCCTGAACCCGCCGGTTTCGAGTCGTTGGCCGGTTACGAGGAGGCCGAGCTCGTCGAGGCCGGCACAACTTGCTCATGTCAGGGCAGGCGAAGGCCCAATCGTCAGGGACGGGCTCACTCTGGCGACCCACCATCGTCTCCGAAGATGGAGTTGGCTGTTCGAGGATGGGCGTCGCTGCCCTTAGTAAACCGACAGGTCGAACAGGGCCCGCGTAGTGACGCTGGAGATACGCTCGGTCGGTGCTTGAGTTGCAGCGTCTTCGGAGCGATCACGCCGCCGCGGTCCTCGCTTTTGAGGTGGCGAACCGGGCCTACTTCGCCGCATCGGTCACCGATCGCGACGATGAGTTCTTTGAGCAATTCTCGGAGCGACACCGCGCGCTTTTGGCCGAGCAGGACACTGGGATGTTCGTCTTTCATGTGCTGGTCGACGGGGACGGGGCGGTTGTGGGGCGCTTCAACTTGTACAACGTCGAGGACGGAACTGCCGAGGTCGGCTACCGGGTTGCCGAGCAGGTGGCAGGTCGCGGGGTGGCGACCTCGACTTTGCGAAAGCTGTGCGGACTGGCGGTCGAGCAGTATGGTCTGAGGACGCTCACGGCGAAGACCAACAACGAGAACATCGCGTCCCGGAGAGTGCTCGAGAAGGCCGGCTTTGTGCCCGTCGGACCGACTGATGTGGCTGGTCGGCCAGGCACGCTGTACGAGTGCGCTTTGGAACGACCTCTGGCGAACTGGGCCATGGAGAACGTCTGAGGTACGAGATCATCGCTGTGATCGGATGGATGATGATGGCTCAGCCGTTTTGACCGGTGAAGACTGGGGCCCGGAGGGCGCTGCCACCCGTTCTAGTGACAAGTTTTGTTGCGTATCGCGCGTTTCGGTCCGTAGATGGGACTTGGGTACCAAAAAGCCAAGCGTAATGCTCGCCTGCAGGGTCTGGGTGCTAAGGGCGAGCGTGGTGACCCACTTCCCTCATCGTTCCGTGAGGCGTGAGGGAAGTGGGTTCCACGTCCCGGTCTTTGCCATACAGAGGGAGTCGCGGGAGCGTTAGATGCGCCGGCCGCGCATAGAGTAGGAACGATGAGAAGACAAGCCGTGCTGCTTTACGTGCTCGTGCTGGTCGCCGTCGTGGTCGGCATGGACGTCCTGTTCTTTAGTCACCAGATCTGGGAGCGGCTGATAGTAAACGTCGGAATTGTCCTGGTGTTCGCGGCCTTCTACTTGAGGTTCCTGAAGAGCCGATGAGCGCGGCTGCCGCAATGCGGCTGGCCGACGGGGGGCGGGAGCCCGACCGGAAACCCGAGTTCCCCTTATAGGGACAGGGAGATTCAAGCTCGTGACCGTGGTCGTCAGCCCGACCTAGCGTTGGCACCCGGCTCCGGCCCGCTCACGAGCCGGGAGCTGTAGCGGTTATCAGCTCGGGACCGTCGTTGCGTGCGCTGTTCACGGCACTGCTCACGGGGTGCGCGTCCAGAACGTCGTCAGGTGCGGGGGCCAGCAGCTCGTCGAGGCGGGTACGAGCTAGCGGTCCCGGGCGAAGCCACTCGTCCCAAGCACCCTTCGGGAGAACAACCGGCATCCGGTGATGGACGGGGACCATTGTTTTGTTGGCCACCGTTGTGATGATCGTGCAGCTGCGGAGCGGGCGGCCTTCGGCGTCTTGCCAGAGGTCCCACAGCGCAGCGAATACGAGGGGCTGCTCATCGGCTCGGCGGAAGTAGAAGGGTTGTTTGATGCCAGGCGCGCCCGCCTGGGGTGCGCGCCACTCATAGAAGCCAGAGACGGGTACCAATGCCCGGCGGGTGCTGATGAGAGAGCTGAAAGCCGGCCTGTTGGTCAGCGTTTCGGACCGAGCGTTGATCAAACTGGCGCCGATCCTCGCATCCTTGGCCCAGCTCGGGACTAGGCCCCAACGCAGTGCCCGCAGCTTCCGGGCGCCACCCGAACTGGTCGCCACGGCGTAAACAGGCTGGGTCGGTGCGACGTTCCAGCTGAACGGCAGCTCGGGGGCCTCCACCTCCTCGACGTCAAGCAATCGGGCGAGTGCGTCCCGCGGCGTGGTAGAGGTGGCGCGACCGCACATGCGGCCAGCGTAGTGGTGTCTTAGCTGCGTTTCCTGGGCGAGTTTATTGCGCGGTCTACGGCATGTTGACGATCTGCTGCTGCAACGAGAGCGTCCATGACCTGTCGATAAACCGCCCGGAGTTTTCGGTGTACAAGTCGACCCATCAACGTGTTGTCCCAGGTCGCTGCCCACCGGATCGACGTGCCACCGGGGACGTTCGGGGTCAACATGATCTCCGCCCGATAGTTCTTCACAGGGATGCCGCGCTCGACTGTGTAGACGATCCTCTCAGGCGGATCGACCTCGAGGATCTTCTCGACGGACGTTGTGCGTCGACCGAAGCGGAACCATTGGACGGACCCTGCGCGGGAGGGGCCCTTGGCTGGAGGGTCATAGCCGCCGTCATTCCAAGGTCCCCACTGGGCATACGTGTTGGCGTCGGCCACAAGTGCCCAGACGGTGCCCACTTCTGCGAGGGTCGTGCCCTCGGCCTCAACGTGTAACTCGCCCATCTGACCCCGCTCCTCTCCACTGTACCAGATGGTACACGTACCAAATGGTACAGTAATGGATGGTCACGGTGCAACCGAAAGCCCGGCTGCTCGACGCAGCGGTCGAACACGCCCTGGACAAGGGGATCGTGGACCTGAGCCTCCGGGAGATCGCGTCCGCCATCGGTACCAGCCACCGGATGCTCATCTACCACTTCGGATCGCGAGAGGGCTTGCTCGTCGCCGTGGTGCGTGAAGTGGAACGCCGCGAGCGCGAGATGATTGCCTGGGAGTCATTCACAGCGGACGATGCGCGCCGCGAATGGGAGCGGCTCATCGATCCCTCGCTTCGTGCGCAAGAGCGGCTTTTCTTCGAGATCTACGTACATGCGCTGCGAGGCCGCCCGGGCACCGACGGGTTCCTGGTAGAAGCGCTCGAAGGTTGGATCTCACCCATGGTCGAATTGCTGACGAGGTCGGGAGTGGAACCTGACGAGGCACGGGTCGTTGCTCGACTGGGGATTGCGGTGACTCGCGGTCTGCTTCTCGATCTCCTGGCATCGGGCGACAGTGCCGGCGTAACTCGTGCCTATGAGCTGTTCGCCTCGTTGCTGGAGCAGGCGCCGACAGCATCCTGAAGCATGGGTGGAGCATCTCGGCCTCAAGCAGGCCGTCGAACGGCTAAATCGCTGGCCGCGTAGGCCTTAGGGGGGCAGACTGGTCCGGCAGAGGCGGCCCGCTCCCGGGCTGACCGTCCTTGCCCGGGTAGGCGGCACCAGGGACGCTGCCGGGGAGTAGAGGAGTTGGATGGACGAGTTCGAGGGCGAGTCGGCGTCGACCCGCGACACCCTCCGCTACTGCGTCGAGCTAGCGCGCCCCTACGGCCGGTTCCTATTGGCCGGTGCGGGGTTTCTCGTGCTGGGCGTGATCGTCACCGACGTGGCAACCCCTTTGGTCTTCGCGGAGGTGCTCGACCGTATTGCCCTCCTCGGGCCACACACTCGGCTGTGGCCGCGCTTTGGCACCCTAATTCTCGCCTATGGCGTGCTGATCGTTGTGGGCCAGGTGTTCTTTCGTTTCAGCGGTTGGCTGCAGTGGGAGGGTTCTCTGCGTACCTTCGCCAACGGCATCCACCGCAGTTTTGAACGGCTTTTGGCGCTTGGCTACCGCTGGCACGTCGACCACTCCTCGGGCGAGGTCGCATCGTCGCTGAGCTCGTTCTCGTGGGCCTTCGTGGACGGCCTCGACAACCTGCACTGGGGCATACTGCGCATCGTCGTCGTAGTCCTGTGTGCCATCGCGGTCCTGGGTTTCTACGCCTGGCCGGTCGCGGTGGTGCTGATCGTGCTCACGGTCGCCTTCGTGGCAGTTGTGGTCAAGCGGTCGGGACCTGTCACCGAGGCCTCTCGCAATTTCTCCAAGGCCCATTCCCGAGCCGAGGGCACCGCTTCCGACGTGATCCGCAATGTCTCGACGGTCCTAGTGGGGGCGGCTGAGGAGGCCGAGTCGGCCAGGCTCCACGACCTCCTCGATACCTCCGTGCGAGCCGACTTGCGCGGCCGGCGCGTGTTCATGATCACCCGTGTGTGGATGAGCGGGACAGTCGGCCTCATGACTTGGGCCTCGCTGTTCGTCGGGGTGTTGCTGGCCGTCCGCGGCGACATCCATTCCGGGGTCGTCTACCTGGTCCTGTTCTATGCCTCACAGGTCTCGGCCCAGCTCATAGAGAGCTTCATGCAGGTGCGCAACCTGTCGCGGGGCCTCGGCCGCGCCTCCAAGCTCGTTGCGCTGGTCAGCACCCCTCCGGAGGTAGTGGACACACCCGGTGCCACGCAGCTACTGGTCACCGCCGGATCCGTGCGCTTCGAGGCGGTCAATTTTTCCTACCGTCCCAGGCAACCTCTTCTCACTAACTTCAACCTTGAGCTCCAGCCCGGTGAGCATGTGGGAATCGTGGGCCCGTCAGGGGGAGGCAAATCGACGATCACCCGGTTGGTGCTGCGGCTCATGGACGTCGACGGTGGGCGGATCCTGGTAGATGGGCAGGACATCGCCACTTGCACCCAGGCCAGCGTGCGCCGGGCCGTCTCTTACGTCCCTCAGGACCCCCAAATGCTCCACCGCACCATCGCAGAGAACATTTGGTACGGGCACGCCGGTCCGGTCGACATCGACCTCGTCCGTCGGGTGTCGATGGGGGCCCACGTGGACGAGTTCGTGTGCGAGCTACCCGAGGGCTACCAGACGGTCGTGGGCGAACGTGGCCTCAAGCTGTCGGGTGGCCAACGTCAGCGGGTGGCCATCGCCCAGGCCATGCTCAAGGGCGCGCCGGTGCTGATCCTCGACGAAGCCACCAGCTCGCTCGACTCCGAATCGGAGCGTTATGTACAGGACGCGTTGTGGCGCCTGATGGCCGCCTCAACTGCTCTGGTGGTCGCCCACCGCCTGTCCACCATCGCCCATCTCGACCGCATCATCGTCATCGACGGCGGCCGTGTGGTCGAGACAGGAACTCATCGCGAACTCCTGCTGGCGGGGACCGCTGGTACCTATCGGAGGCTGTGGGAGCACCAATCGGGCGGCTTTCTCAGCTCCTGATGGACACGAAGGACCCTGGGGCGATGGGCGCTGCGCGCGTTTTTGGTGGGCGGCCTGACGCGGCCTATTTCGGCTTCTGCCCCGGCAGCGCCATTGGGTTGGCACGCCAGGCCCAAAGTGCCGCGGCTCCAGCGATGGGCGCCCCGGCCAGGTACTCGAGGAAGCCGTAGATCGACGCATCGAAACTGTCGCCGATGTAGGTGAGATCTATGACGGCGTTCAAGACCGAAGCCACCGTGATGAGCGCCGCAAACAGTAGGAGCAGCTGGTAGAGGAAGTTGGCCATCGGCGCCCGCTTCGCCTCCGCCGAGCTGCCGAGGACCAGCAGCGCCACAGCCAGGAGCACGGCGACAGCCCAGGGGGCGCCGCCCGGCCCGAGTAAGTGGATGATCCGCTGGCGGGCGTCATAGCCGGCGTCGTGCTGGAACGCCGAGAGGACCGACCCGGCCCAGTACAGGACCAGGCCCATCAGGATGGCGGCCGCTCCGAGGACCCAAGGCGTCTTGGATAGCGCCTGGACGTCTATTGACTGTGGCAGCTGCACGCTGAAGGCGGGTGGCGCAGTCCCTGGCCCAGACGCCGACGCCGGGCCCGAGGGCGGCGGGCCGCCGAATGGGGCGCCCAGGGGTGGGCCGGCCGGGGTGGCCGGTGGGGGCGGGGTCCCGGGTACAGCGGGACCTTCGTCTTCGCTCATTGATCCTCCCTATGAATTCAGTAGCTTCCGCGCACGTTAGCGCTTTCTTTCGGGCCGGGCCCGGACCCACCCACCCGACCTACCGCTTCCTGCGATATAGAACTGGGGAGGCTCGTACGCCAGCCGGAGTCACTCGCTCACGGATTGGCCCTGCGAACCGTTAACCTGCGGTGTGATCTTTCTTGGTGCACTTCTGTTTATTGCCGCAGAGATCGTCGTCTTCGTGCTCGTTGCCCACCAGATCGGCTTCCTCTGGGCGCTAGCGCTTCTCATCGTCGTCAGCGCGCTCGGCCCCTTCGTCGTCCGGCAGGTCGGCCTGGGTGTGCTCGCGCACACCCAGGAGAGGCTGGCGCGTGGGGAGATGCCCACCCGGGAGCTTCTCGACGGGCTGGTCATCCTCATAGGCGGGGCCCTGATCTGCGTGCCAGGGTTCATCGGAGACGCCCTCGGCTTGCTCCTCATGATCGGCCCGGTGCGCCACCTCGTCATCCGCGCGGCCGGCCACCGCCTCGCGCGGCGCGTTCAGACCGTCCGCACGGGCCGCTGGCGGGTCGTTAGCGTCGGCTCCCGGCCGGCACACGAGGAGCCCCCCTCGGACGCCCAGCGGCCCGGTCTACCCCTCGGGCCTGGCGACGGCGGGGCATCCTAACAACGTGCTCTTCGTCGTCATCAAACGCTTCGTGGTACGAGGCCTCACTGCGGGCGGTGTCAAATAGGTGCGGCACTCGGTTTACTGCCTCGCCACCGACGTCCTTGACGAAGGCCCAGAAAGGGTGCTGGACAACGTCGCAGAGCGCGCTGGAGTGGGGTCGGTCACGGTGGCCGCGAAATACCATGCCGTCAGCGACGTCTACCCTCACAACCCTGTCCGCAGGGTCGCCACACTGTCGCCCGGTGTTTTCTACCACCCGGCGATGGCTCGCTATTCAGGCGAAGCCATAAAACCGAGCGCTAGCCCGGCGGCCGGCGGCCGCGATGTGCTCCAGGAGATCCTTGGCGCTGCTGGCCCGCGCCAAATGGGGGTGGCGGCGTGGGCCGTGATGTTCCATCATGACGAGGCCCGTCCGGGAATGCCGGCCCTCCAGGTCAATTGTTTCGGCGATGAAATCGCGGGGACACTTTGTCCCTCTAATCCGGACGCGCAGCGCTTTGCCGAACTGCTGGTCGATGAGATCTCGAGCTACCCCGTCGAGACGGTACGCCTCGAATCTCTCCATTTCCACGCCATGAACCACGGGCATCACCATGAGCGCCTCCTGGAGCCGTATGGTGCCGCTGCGCTGTTCGCGCTCGGGCTCTGTGTTTGCTCGTGGTGCTTACAGCGGGCGGAGGGGGAGGGAGTCGATGCACGCCGGCTGGCCGCTCATCTTCGTCGCTCGTTGGAGCAGGTCTTTGATGGCGCAGGCGGTCAAGCGCTGGACGAGGGCTCGCTGGTTGAGCTCTGCGGCGCCGATGCTCTCGGGTACCTGACCGCGCGCCAGCACACGGTGACGGGACTGGTGGGGCGGCTGGTCGACGTCGTCGTCGGCAATGGGTCACGGTTGTCTTTTATTGACCCCACGATTGCCAGCCTGGCCTATGCCAGCGGGTCGCTGACCGGGGCCCCAAAGATAGCGTCGTGGCAATTCGGCATCGACTTAATCGCGGTGCGCGAGGCGGGCGCCGATGTGGAGGTGACTGGCTACCTTCGCAGTCCTCGCGAGCTTGAACAAGTCCTATCCCCTTATCGTCGCCCCCAAAGCGCCGGCACCAGCGGGGGAGACCTCGCTGTGGTCCTTCGTCCCGGCCCGCCGGACTGCGACAACGCAGAAGAGCTCCTTTCAAAGTTGGCCGTTGCCGCTGACGCCGGCAGTACCGAGGTGAACTTTTACAACTACGGCCTCTACCGCGCCGACGCGCTGGACCTCATTGGGTCTGCGCTCGCGTGAGATGCGCCGGGACCATCTCGATTGTTTAATCTCGTTGCATCTTGGGCGGCTCTCCGATAGGGAGGCGCCGGAAATTACCGGGCTCGGTGAGGACGGTTGCCCAAGGGCGCCGGGCCCCGGCGGCACCACGTTCGAGCAGTGCCCTCTGGGCCGGCGTGAGCTCGATCCAGTGGGCGGGCGGGGCCGCGGCCACTGCGGGAAGCGGCACGCCGGCGACGACCGTAGCGCGGTTCACGAAAAAACGGTCGGCTTGGCGACGCTCAAGATAGCTGTCGTAAAGGGCAAAATCACCCGCCTCGAGCTCAAAGATGGCGATGTCGGCCGGCTCGCCCACGGCGAGTGAGCCGGCGTGCTCTCCAGACCTGCCTCCCGCGACACGAGCAGGCGTGGTAGTTGCGGCTCGCACGACATCTTCTAGGGACATTCCGATAGCGAGGAACTTTGACATGCACGTGGGGAGGTCAAAACCCGGCCCCAGCAGGCTCCTTTGGTGCAGGTCCGATGAGATGACGTCGGGTGGCGCCCCCGCAGCGAGCATGGACTCGGCCACGGTAAACGAAAAACCACCCGAGCCATGGCCAACATCGAACAGGACACCCCGCTCCCGCGCACGGAGCGCGCTAGGGCGAAGGCTGTCCTTTTGCTTTACCAGTGACATGTCTTGGCCCGTGGCGCAATGCGTGACGAGGTCGCCGGGTCGCAACATGTCGAGCACATCGTCGATATCCGGCGGCCCCGCTCCAATGTGGGCCATTACCGGCAAGCCAGCGACCCCGGCGGCTTGGCCAGCCAGGCGCAGGGGCTCCAAGCCCATTTCGCCGGTGGCAAAACGGTCGAGGCGGCACTTGACGCCGATGACGAAATCACTGTGGTCCTCTGCCGCGGCCGCGCACAGCCCGGGGTCGCACAAGTCCCGCCGGCTGGCTTCACCCGTAGCCGCCACGAGCCCGATCGAGCTGATGTTGACAAAAGCGCGCGTGTGCAAAGGGGCGAGCCCCGAGCTAAGACGGTGCAGCGCAGCGATGTTGTAGGCGCCCGCCGAACCCGCGTCCACCCAGCTCGTCACGCCTGTGCGCCAGGCGACGGGGGTCGGGTCTACCCCCCAGTACGTGCCCCCGAAAAAGAGATGAGTGTGCAAGTCGACCAGTCCGGGGACGACGATGCAACCTCGGGCGTCGACGACTTCAGCGGCAAGATGGCGGGGTATATCGGGCGCAACGGACGCGACCCGCCCCTTCTTCACAGCCACGTCGTAGCGACCGGAGCGGGCCGTCCCCAGGCCCACCAGCTCTCCGCCTTGGACCAGAAGGTCGAACGTTGGTCGCCCGTCCCGGGACGGGCCTACATCGACCGGCGCGGCGCTCAATGGAAGAAGGTGGGGATGTGGTCCAGGACCTCGTAATCGTCGTTCACGAGGAGGACTTCCCGCCATTTGTCGAAGGCCGTGCACGGGTGCGATATCCCGAAACCGATCCGGTCACCGGGTGCTGCCGGCGCCTGTCCGGGACCGACCTGGAGGTAGCCGTGCTGGTCATCCAGTCGAGTCAAATCCCCTCCGGCAAACGGCTCCAAGTGCCCGCTGTGGCCCCGGACGAGGTGGAGCGGGATGGGAAGACCGATGTCGTAGGGGACATCTCGCTTGCCCATCCCGACGATGACATGCCCGGCTTCGGGCACCGAGAGGACCTCTGCCCACACCTCGAGCGCGGGTGCCAGCGACCCGCCGGTCCAGGCTCCGGGTACGAGCGGTGACGCCCCTGCGTAGGTGCCGTGGTCGTGCACAAGGTAGCAACCGGAGCGCACGACGAGGCGGACCTCCAGGCCTTCGTAACGTCCCTCACTCCCGAGCGCCTGGGCGACCCTGTCGAAGTACCTGCTACCCCCGGCCGACACGAGGACGGGGCCAGGGCCCGGGAAGGCGTGTTCCTTCGCCAACAGGACGGTGAGAGAGCGCAGGTCATCGAGGTACTGGTCGACCCTATGCAACGCCGCTGCTGACCGGTCGGCGGCCAGGAGGCCCTCGAACCCTTCGGTGCCGACCAGTAGGAGTTGGGAGCTAGAGGCCAAAGCCAGGGCGACGGCCACCGCTTGGTCAGAGGTGCGCACTCCCGTTCTGCCGCCGGGCACGCCCAACTCGATGAAAACCCCGATGCGGCCCTGGAGACCGGCGCGCTCGAGGTTGGCGCTTAGCAGTTCAACCCCGGGCACAGAGTCGACTAGGCAGTAGAGCTCGCGCCCCCCTCCGTCCAACTGGTCGACCACAGCCTGTCCCGCAGCGCGTCCGACGACCTGGTTTGCCACCAGTACCCGGGCGGCACCCGAACGAAAGGCAACCGCGGCCTGGTCCGTGTTCGCCACGGTGATACCCCAAGCGCCAGCTGCGAGCTGGCGGCGGAAGAGCGCGGGTGCCATCGTCGTCTTGCCGTGCGGCGCCAACAGGAACCCTTTTTCCGCCGAATAACGGGCCATCACAGCCAGGTTGTTCTCGAGAGCGGTTTCCTTCAGCACCATCGCCGGGAGGGAGACGTCATTGAGCACGACATTTGCCTGGGCGGCGCGCGCCTCCGGCAAAGTCACGGTGACAGGGGCACTCCCCGGTCACCCCGGAGCGCGATGACAGCGTCGACCTCGACGGCAAAACCGCGGATCGCGGCACCCACCGTCGTGCGTGCCGGCAATGGGTCCTCGAAGTACTCCCGGTACGCCGCGTCCATTTCATCGAAGTCGTCGAGGTTGGCTAGGTAAACGCCCACCCGGACGGCATCGGCCAGGCGACCGCCGGCAGCTTCGGCGATGGCGGCAACGTTGTCCAATGTCCGTCTGACCTGGTCCCTGAAACCCTCGGGGACCGCTTTGGTCACAGGGTCGATGGGAACCTGACCGGACACGAACAGTAGACCCCCGGACACGATGCCCTGAGAGTAGGAAAATGCCGGCGCGGGAGCCTTGTCCGTGCGCACGGCTCTGCGATTGCCATCTTCGGTCATGCCGCTCCTTTGCGCCTGGATCCTTGTGCCTACGGTAACCGGGGTATGGCTAGGTTCGTGGTCTTGCGATCGACGTACCGGGTGCAGCTGTCGAAAGAGTTCGGTTTCTCTGAGGCGGCGGGCATCGCCGGGTACTTGGCCGAGCTGGGTGTGAGCCATCTTTACTGCTCGCCCTACCTGCAGGCGGCCCCGGGTAGCACCCACGGCTACGACGTCGTAGACCCTGAGCGGCTGAACGACGAACTCGGCGGTGGCCCCGCCTATGCGGGCATGGTGGGGGCATTGCGGGCGGCGGGACTGGGACAGGTCCTCGACATCGTCCCGAACCATATGGCCACCGATGCCACGAACCGTTGGTGGTGGGACGTTTTGGAGAACGGGCCGGCGAGCCGTTATGCCGCCGTGTTCGACATCGACTGGGAGGGAGGCGACCGGTCCGCGGCGCACACGGTGCTGGTCCCTGTGTTGGGTGACCACTACGGGCGGGTGCTCGAGGCCGGCGAGCTGGTCCTGGAGCGCGCCGGCGCCGCGGTGACGGTGCGCTATCGCGACATGGAGCTACCCGTGTCCCCTCGCAGCCTGGACGAGCTGCTCGCCGCGGCGGCGCGCCGGGCGGGCTCGGAGGCGCTCGGGCGGATAGCCGAGGGGTACGGGGCGCTGCCGACGTCGAGATTGACCGACGAAGCGGCCGTCAGCGAGCGTCACGAGCAACACCTGGCGTTGCGAGGCCAGCTCGAGGAGCTGCTGCGGGCCGACGGGTCGGTCGTTGCTGCGTTGGACGATGAGATCGAAGCCCTCAATGCCGACCCGGACCGCCTAGACGCGTTGTTGCGCCGCCAGAACTACCGGCTGGCCCATTGGCGCACGGCGAGCGAGGAGCTCGACTACCGCCGGTTCTTCAACATCGAGTCGTTGATAGGCGTTCGGGTCGAGGATCCCGAGGTGTTCGCGCGGACGCACCGGCTGATCGTGGAGCTGGTGAAAGAGGGTACCGTCGATGGGCTCCGAGTCGATCACGTCGACGGCCTACGCGACCCGGAGAAGTACTTGACCGACTTGGCCGTGGCGACCGGCGGCGCGTACACGGTGGTGGAGAAAATCCTCGAGCCAGGCGAGACAATGCGGCTGTCGTGGCCCGTGGCCGGCACCTCGGGCTACGACTTTCTCATCCGGGTGAACAACCTTTTCGTCGAGAGCCGGAACGAGGCGGCCATGACGGCCGTGTACCAGGCTGTCACGGGGGAAACAGCGAGCTACCAGGAGATAGTGCAGACCTCCAAGCAGCAGGTGATGGCGAGCGAGCTGGCGGCTGAGGTCGAGCGCCTTGTGGGGATCCTGGCGGACCTCTCGGACGGCTATCGCCGTCATCGCGACCACACGCGCCGGGAGCTGCGCCACACGCTACGGGAGTTCATCGCCCGATTCGAGGTGTACCGCACCTATGTGCACCCTGGCGAGCCGGCGAGCGACGAGGACCGCCGGCAGGTCCGGGCTGCGGCAGACGCCGCTCGTGCGGCCCGCCCCGAGTTGGATGGTGAGCTGCTGTGCTTTCTCAGCGAGCTGGCACTGGGTGAGCACCCCGGCGCCGGTGAGGCGGAGTTCGCGGAACGTCTTGCCCAACTGACGACGCCGGTGATGGCCAAGGGCGTCGAGGACACCGCGTTTTACCGCTATAACCGGTTGGTTTCGCTCAACGAAGTGGGTGGTGACCCGGGCATGTTCGGCCGTCCGGTCGCTGAGTTCCATCAGGCGATGGCTGCGGCCGCCGAGCAGTGGCCGGAGGCGATGTTGACCCTGTCCACGCATGACACCAAGCGCAGCGCTGATGTGCGGGCCAGGATCAACGTGATCTCGGAGGTACCCGACGCATGGCGGGCCGCTGCGGAGAGTTGGATGGAGGTGTCTGAGGCTCACCGGCGCGAGGGCCTGCCTGACCGCAACGACGTCTACCTGTTGTTCCAGACGCTGTTGGGTGCGTGGCCGATCGACGCGGAGCGAACGGTCGCTTTCATGGCCAAGGCCACCAAGGAGGCGAAGGTCCACACGTCGTGGACCGACCCGGTGGCTACCTATGACGAGGCAATGGAGGCGTTTGTGCGGGCGGCGCTTGCCGATGAGGTGTTCACTGGCGCTGTCGTCTCGTGGTTGGCTGAGCACCGCGTGGTGGAAAGGGGGCGTCGGAACTCTCTGGCCCAGACGGCGCTGATGATGACCTGCCCGGGGTCGCCCGACCTCTACCAGGGTAGCGAGATGTGGGATCTCAGCTTGGTGGATCCCGACAACCGCCGGCCGGTCGACTACGACGAGCGGCGACGCCTGCTGGCCGGGCTGAGAGCAGGGGACACCGCTGTAGTCGCCTCGGACGAGCGGGGGACCTCCAAGCTGCTTGTTGTGCACCGGCTGCTGGCGCACCGCAAGGCTGACCCCGGGTGTTACGAACCTGCCGGCTACGAGCCGCTCCTCACCAAGGGGTGCCGAGCGGACGACGTCGTCGGCTTCCGCCGAGGCGGCCTGGCGGTCGTCGTGCCCTGCCGGGGCGACGGCGACTGGGGTGATACCACCGTCGCGCTACCGACGGCCGGTGGGCGCGACGTCGTCACCGGCCACCTTGTTGATGGGGGAGCGCGGCGGTTGTCTGAACTGTTCGCCGAGCTGCCCGTCGCCGCAATCTCCCGCGTCTGATGGGCCATAGGTTCTCGGTGTGGGCGCCCAAACCCG
>Ga0182024_10016975_pt1 | contig 13731 bp, 10 predicted proteins | sample P32metaG_FD_120480 | JGI IMG/M metagenome (GOLD analysis project Ga0182024, IMG submission 120480) | Permafrost microbial communities from Stordalen Mire, Sweden - P3-2 metaG (Illumina Assembly) | ecosystem: Environmental > Terrestrial > Soil > Wetlands > Permafrost | place: Sweden: Stordalen... | reverse complement strand
GATGTGATCGATCGGGTGCCGCGGCTGCAGGCGACGGCGGCGCATACGAAGGAGTGGCTGAAGGGGCAGATCATCGAGAGCGTGAACTATGCTCATGAGAATGGGATCGATTGCAAGGAGATTCGAGAGTGGAAATGGCCTGTTTAGACGCTGCTGAAAGGCATGTCCTGCCGGACGGGCCCACTGCGCGTGGCGCGGCCACTTCGTGGCGTGTATACCGGTCTCGGCGGGATGATGTTCCTTGGCCCGACCGTTGGTCGGGGGAAACAATTTTGCTGTTACGCTCCGCCACAGCGTAGTTCTTTGGTTTTGAGGACGATCATGTATTCGTAGATCGCTTGCAGGGTCGCGTACGTGACGCCGGCGCTGCCGTCCAGGATGGCACCGCGGATGCACATCATGTAAAGCCACTTGAGGAGAGGGCGGCCGGGGAGGCGGTAGAAGATGGCCTTCTGGTGGATGCGGCGGGTGTGGAAGTCGGGGTCGCGGAGGGCGGTGCGCAGGGATGGGTTTTGCAGGCCCTGGCTGCGGACGATCAATTTGGCTTCCATGGTGGAGTAGAGGTTGTGCTTTTCTATCCAGCGGGCGATGCCCTTGGAGAATGGGTAGTGGTCGAGGGGATAGCCGAGGTTGGCGATGGGGCCGTCGACCTCGAGGACCTCGTTGATGGCGCGGGTGTAATGGACACGCTCGGGGCGGACGAGGCGGATGTAGAAGGGAGATAGCTGGGCGTGCTTGAGCCAGGTGTCGAAGAGGAAGTCGCGGCGGCGGAGGCGGAAGGCCGCGATTTGATTGGGGGCGGCGAGGGTGAGTTGCTGCATCTCGCGGGAGAGCTCAGGGGTGGGGCGCTCATCGGCGTCGAGGAGGAAGACCCAGGGGTGCTTGAAGGGGAGAGCGCTGAGGGCGGCGTTGCGGTGGGTGGCGAAGTCGTCGAAGGTGCGGGCGTGGATGTTGGCGCCGGCGGCTTTGGCGATCTCGGTGGTGGCGTCGGTGCTGTGGGAGTCGAAGACGTGGATGTCGTCGGACCAGGAGACGCTGGCGAGACAGTCGGGGAGATCGCGCTGCTCGTTGTGGGTGAGGATGAGGACGGAGATCATTGGTGGCTATGGTATCGCGGGATGACAGCGAAGCGAAGCCAATTGGCTCGGTTCGCCACGTCAGGCAGAGCGCCCCAGGTGATGATGGCAAACAAAGATGCAGGGCGGAGACGATCGTCTCTGCCCTGCAATGTCTGCTCTTGATTTGACTGCTACCTGTTTACCTGTTGAAGAAACGACGGCGCAGGCCGCCAGCCAATCCGAGGATGCCCGTACCGAACATCAGGAGAGTGCTTGGCTCAGGGGTGACGCCAGTGGTGACCTGGCTGGGCTGGAGCGCGTTTTCCAACGAGAAGTAGGTCATTCCCCCATTTGCTGCAAGTGCTGTGACAAAGTCGACCGTACCCGACGTATAGGTACCATTAATGCCTGTGAAATAAGAATCGGGACCGCCGTAGCCGGTGCTATCACTGCCGTTACCGGTTACGCCGTAGGCATCAATTCCGTCCCCGTCGAAACCAAAGATGTCGAGGGTTGAATTGAGGTGGATACTGCTTAGTGCGGTACTCGAATTGTTCTGGATGCCGATCAGCGTGTCATCGGATCCGTCGTAGGTTCCGCCGGCGAGTCCGGCGCTTGGTCCTGCGGCTATCGTGGTACCGCTATTCGTGACGGTGATTGTGATGTCGCAGCCAGCGGTGGCGTCACCGACTGCGGGGCAAGTTACTGCAAAGACGACGCTTGGTGCGGCTACTCCGAGCGCGAGGACTGCTGCGAGATGCAAGAGTTTCATGATGTTCTCCTGGTTTTTTTTGAATTATTTCAAGGGGCCCGGAGTGCGTACACGCTCTAATGCATCTTTACGGCCACTTTAGCGACATTTAGTTTGAGGTAGTTACAGACTTAGATATTTTTGTCTATGCATTTTTGTGCGTATAAATAGGGGAAATCATGAGGAAAACTTGACGAAAGTCCCGTAGGTGGAGCAGTTTAGACGGGGCGGAAGGCGAGGACGGCGTTGAGGCCTCCGAAGGCCAGGGAGTTCGAGAGGGTGAGCTTTGGCTGGGCCACGCGGGGGGATTCGAGGATGATGTCGAGGTCGAGGGTGGGATCGATCTGGGTGACGCCGGTGTTGGCGGGGAGGAGATTCTCGTGGAGAGCGAGGACGGTGGCGAGGGCTTCGAGTGCGCCGCTGGCTCCGATGGAGTGGCCGTGGAGGGATTTGGTGGAGCTGATGGGGATGTGGGAGGCGCGAGGGCCGAAGACCTGGTGGATGGCGGCGGCTTCGGTGGTGTCGTTGGCCTGGGTGCCGGTGCCGTGGGCGCTGATGTAGCCGACCTCTTCGGGGGAAGCGTTGGCGTCGGCGAGTGCGCTGCGCATGGCGGCGGCGGCGCCTTCGGCGTGGGGCTGGGTGATGTGGCTGGCGTCGGCGGAGCTGCCGAAGCCTACGATTTCGGCGTAGATGGTGGCGTTGCGGGCTTGCGCTGACTCGAGGGTTTCGAGGGTGAGCATGGCTGCGCCTTCGCCGATGGTCATGCCGTCGCGGTCGGCGGAGAAGGGGCGGCATTGGGTGGGGGAGACGACACGCATCGAGTCCCAGGCGCGGAGGAAGCCGAAGGTGAGAGGGGCTTCGTGGCCGCCGGTGATGGCTGCAGAGACCATGCCGGAACGGATCATTTGGAAGGCGAGGCCGATGGCGTGGGTCGCGGAGGAACAGGCGGTGGAGATGTTGAGGGTGGGGCCGGTGATCTTCTGATCGATGGAGATGTTGCTGGCGCCCGCGCTGGCCATGGTGCGGATGACGGTGAGGGGATGGACGCGGGCGTCGCGGGCGTAGAGCTTGATGGTCTCGGTCTCTTCGGCCTGGCGGCCACCGCAGGCACAGCCGACGATGATGGCGATTTTTTCCGGGGCGTGGTGCTGGGTGAGTTGGGATTCGAGGGCGGCCTGGCGGGCGGCGACGATGGCGAAGTGCGTGGTGCGGTCGGTGGCGATGACGACGCCGGAGGGGAGGTGCTGGCTGGCGTCGAAGTCCTTCACGCGGGCGGTTTGGGTGAAGCGGAGGCCCTGAGTTTCGCCGGGGGCTTCGGGGAAGGGCGGGAAAGGGGCGATGCCGGTGGCGCCGGAGAAGAGGGCGGTGCGGAAGTCTGAGACGGTGTTGCCGATGGGGGTGATGCAGCCCAGGCCGGTGACTACGACACGATTCACTGCTTCTCCTTAGTGATGCTCTAAGCGATTGTAGATGGCGGCAGTGGGGTTTTGGTCATGTCAACGGTGAAAGCGTGGAGTGGGGGAGAGCGGGGTAGAGAAGCAGGTTTCTCCACTTCGCTGCTCACGGTGAGACTGTGAGCAGCTTCGGTCGAAATGACGATTCGGTGTTGGTGGAGGGAAAGCGGTTCGCGCTGCCGCGCGAATGCCCACCTTAGCCGCAAAAAACGCGGCGAAGATGGGGCACCCGGCGTGATGACGGTGCGTGAATGGGTGCCTGGCGTGATGATGCTGCGTGAGATGGGTGCCCGGCGTGATGATGCTGCGTGAACAGGTGCACGGGTTGCGGATCGTATCGGTGGGGAGGGGCTAGGGGGTGGTGATGGCGGGGGTGGGGTGGGCGGCGCGGAGGCGGGTGACGCCTTCGACCATGTCGCCTACGGTCTTGAGGGTGCTGAGGGCTTCGTCGGGGATCTCGATGGAGAATGCTTCCTCGACCTCGAAGGAGATGTTGATCTTGTCGAGGGAGTCGATGTTGAGTTCGTCGAAGGTGCTGGCAAGAGTAACGGTGTCCGCAGGAATGCTCTTCGATTTGGCGATGATTGCGATGCAGCGGTTGGCGATGTCGTTCATGGTGAGTCGACTTCCTTTGGGTTAACCCAACTTACAGGGAGGCGTGTGCCGGTGTAAAGCGGGTTATCCCCATAGGGAACAAGTTTAGCTTGCCAGGATGTGCAGGCTGGTGGCGAGGAGGCCGTCGAAGCCGAAGAGCTGGATGGGGGAGTGGCCGATGTGCACCTGGAGGAGGCTGGAGAAGAGCTTTGGGTTGCGCTCGAAGGTGTTGAGAGTGCGGGCGCGGAGGCGAGGGTGGCGATCCATGAGAAGCAGGCTGCGGGACATGAGGCTGGGGATGCGCTGAATGTCGCGATGAGCGTGCTGGTAGGCGGCGAGGTCGTTGGCTTTGAGCGCCGCGGCGAGGGCGGCGGCTTGGCGGAAGCAGAGGGCCATGCCTTCGCCGGTGACGGCGTCGACCGAACCGGAGGCGTCGCCGATGAGGGCGATGTTGCCGGTGGTGACGCGGTGGAGACTGCGGCCGAAGGTGACGGAGCCGCGTGAGCTGCCGTTGGGCTGGGCGGATGCGAGGTGATGGGCGAGAGCGGGGAAGTGCTTAAGGGCTGCGGCTGAGCTGGGGAATTTTGCGTTCGAGATAAAGGCGACGCAGACCTCACTGGAGGAGATGGGGGTGACGTAGGCCTGGCCGTGGCGGCTCCAGTAGACTTCGACGAAGTCGGTCCAGGGGGCGATGGCGTAGTGCTGGCGGAGGCCGATGCGGCAGGAGTGGGTGGAGGATTTTTCGAGGCCGGCCCACTTTGCGATGCGGGATTGGTGGCCGTCGGCGCCGATGAGGTAGCGGGCGCGGAGGGTCTGGCGATTGGTGTGGACGAGGGTGCTGCCGGGTAAGTGGAGGCTGCTGGCGCTGGTTTGCGCGATGCTTTGGACGGAGTTCTGCCAGTGGACGCGGACCCCGAGGCTGACGGCGCGGTCGAGCAGAAGCTGGTGGAGGATGGTGCGGCGGATGCCGCGTCCGGGGCCTGCCGGGAAGGGGGCTTCGGTGGTGGGGTTGTGGGTGCGGATCTTCGGGCTGGCGGCCTGGTCGTTGAGGAAGCGGATGCCGCGGAGGAGAGCGGTTTCGATGTGACCGAGGTCTTGATTGAGGTCGAAGCCGAGGGCGGCGAGGGCTTCGAGGGAGTCGGGCATGAGGCCTTCGCCACAGGCTTTGTCGATGCCGGGTTGCATGGCGTCGACGATCTCGACCTGAAGGCCCTGATTGGCAGCGGCGATGGCGCAGGACAGACCGGCTGGTCCTGCGCCTACGACGAGAACATCAGCTTGATTCAAATGATTGGTGGAAACGGTTGTACCTGCGCTCACTGATGCCTGGCCTTGCTACCACTGCAGCAGGACAAGCTCTGAACAGAAGGCGGGGCCCATGGCCGCGAGGATGCTGTAGGTTCCGGGCTTGCCGGGGGAGTTGACGAGAACATCTTCAAGGACGGCGAGGACAGAGGCCGCGGAGAGATTGCCGACTTCGCGCAGGCTCTTCCAGGACGGGGCGAGGGCGTCGGGAGGGAGGTTGAGCGTGTTCTCCATGGCCTCGAGGACCTTGGGACCGCCCGAGTGAAAGATGTAACTCGAGATGTCATCCATGGTTAGACCGTTGTCGGTGAGAAAGGACTCTACGTTGCCACGCAGATGCTCGTTGACGACCTTGGGGACGTCGGGGGAGAGGACGATTTTGAAGCCCATGTCGCCGATGCTCCAACCCATGATGTGTTCGGTGTCGCGGTAGAAGGTGGAGAGGGTGTCGAGGACGCGGGGACCGCTGCAGGGACAGGTCTTTTTGGCGAGTGCGGTTTCGCTGCCGGCGATGACGACGGCGGCGGCTCCGTCGCCGAAGAGGCCGCAGGAGATGAGGTTGGCGATGGACTGGTCGTTATCTTGCCAGGTGAGGGAGCAGAGCTCGACGGAGAGGAGGAGCGCGTACTGGTTGGGGAAGGCGCGGACGTAGTCTGACGCGCGGGAGATGCCGGCAGCACCGGCGACGCAGCCCAGGCCGAAGATGGGGGTGCGCTTGACGCTGGTGGGGAAGGGCATGAGATTGATGAGGCGAGCGTCGATGGTGGGGCTGGCGATGCCGGTGACGGAGGCGAAGAAGATGGCGGAGATGTCGGCTGGGGTGAGGCCGACGCGGTTGAGGGCGGTGGTGACGGCTTTTTGGCCGAGTTCGACAGCGGCTACGATCCAGGCGTCGTTGGTGGGGCCGAAGCCGGAGAGGTTCTCGTAGACGTTGAGCGGGAAGACGAGGTTGCGGAAGTCGACACCGCAGTTGGCGAAGAGGCGGTTGATGAGCCGAGGCTCTTCCATGCGGTCTTGCCAGCGGGCGGTGAGTGCATCGGCGATTGCTGTCTGAGAGTAGCGATTGGGGGGGTAGGCCGTGCCGACAGATGCGATGCGCATGCTTATGAGAACCCTTTATAGTTACGTGAAATTTGTGCTGCGTGAACCGGCGTGGCTATTTCCATACAAAGCAAGAATGCGCGTCCGAAGACGTGCTCGTGGAGGTCGCGTACGGATCGATACTCCAAGGTTACACGGTTGCGGGGAGTTGCGTGTTGGATTTCGGGTTCCGGCGGCGATCTGAGAACTGGTTAAGAACTATGGAATCCTTCCCCATTCGACTTCGCTCAGGGTCAGAATGAAGTTTTGTTTTGGTGCTGGGTTGTTCAGGATGACGGCGTAAAACAAAGAACGGCAATGGCAAAGGCTAGAAGCGGGTTTCTCCACTGCGGCGGCATAGTGCCCGCCTTCGGTCGAAATGACGGTTTTTGGGTGGGTTGGGATAAGCAACGGCAACGACGGGATACGGGGATCCTTCCCCATTCGACTTCGCTCAGGGTCAGGATGGCGACGCTGTCGATTTTAGCCAGAGTCTTAGTGGAGGCGGGCGACCTCGCGGGCGTAGAGGGTGTTCTGCGGGAAGTCCTGCGAGAGGCCGGAGAGGATGGCCTTTCCCTTCTGGGTGCGGCCGTCGCGGAGTTCACCGACGGCGAGCATGAGACGGGCGAAGGGGGCGAGATAGTGGCCCTGCTCGGCGGTGAGGGTGAGGAGGCGGACGCCCTCAGCTTTGTTGGTGCCGGCGCCGGCCATGCCGAGGATCCAGCGGATGGGAGCGGACTTGAGGCTCAGCATGTAGTTCTCGATGCCGACGGCCAGATTTGCGTCGTAGAGGGTGGGGCTGATGGCCAAGGCTTGCTTGGCGTACTTGCTGGCGAGCTCGCTGAATTTGAAGGCGCCGTACTCGCGGCGGTCGATGAGGGAGGCCCAGTCTGCCTGCATGCCGGAGGTGACGGCTTTGCAATAGTAGGCGTTGGCGTCGTGGGGATTGTGCTGGAGAGCGGCGTCGGCGAGGCTGTTGGACTGGGCGACGCGGTTCTGGAAGCCCTGCTTGAGGGTGGGATCGATGTCGGGACGCTTGCGGGACTCAAAACGGCCGTCGTCGGCGAAGAGCTCGATGTCAAGGACGCCGAGGAGGTCGAACTCGGTGAAGATGTAGGCGGCGGCGTCGGAGGCAGAGCCGAGGCAATCGTCGGGGTGGGCCGTCATCCACTGCTGGAAGTGGTCGTGGGCGGCGGTGAAGTCGAGGTTGTACATGGCGTGGTAGCCATCGTTGAGCGGGGTGCCGGTGAGCGGGGTGTTGAGGGAGAAGGCGAAGGGCGGCGCGAGGAGCAGGAGAAGAAGCAGCCCCAGAAAGTGGCTGCGATGGGTGGCGTGAGTTGCGGAGTGTGCTGCGGGAGTGGCTGGAGGGATTAGGGCTGGGAACGGAACTGACATTATTTCTTTTTACCTCATGGGTGGCTCCTGAGGCGATCAGGAATCAAAGGAAAGAACAGCTGCGGGAAGATAGAAGCCTTCTGAGGGGTGAGATGCGGGACTGAGGGACAGGGCTGTTTGCGGGTAGCTTCGACCTGAGCGGGGGGAGCGGTCTTGCGCTTGGATTCGCGCTCTGGCCTTCTTATGGCAGATAAGTTAAATTGTTCTCTCGCATAAGAGCAAGATTTTGCAAGATGCCCTTATTTGCTGATAGCTATGTTTTTGAGTTTGTGGCGCTTCTATTTGGCACTCAAATTGCTAAAGGAGTAAGGTGAACGCGGCCAATCTTAAGGCTGTGTTAGCGATTTATCTGCGGGATTTCGGTTTGACACTGACTTTGAGCGGCTCCGGGAGAGCCTCCCCTAGAGTTGCAGTCAGACTACTATAGATACAGAGCAACATTTATTAGTCGCCAGAGCTTCTGGCGACTTTTGCTTGTGGGTTAGCTCGCGCTGCGTCGCCCTGGAATACCTTGGGATTGGTGGTCAACTGACGGCGATTGCGGGTTGTTTCTTTTCTTTTTCTTCGAGATACCAGGCCACCGTTTTTTGCAGGCCGTCGTGGAAGTGAGCCCTGGGCTGGTAGCCGAGCTCTTTGGTGGCGCGGTCGATGTTGGCGAGAGAGTGCTTGATGTCGCCCTCTCTGGGTGGGCCGTAGATGGGTTTGGCGCGGAAGCCGAGTTGATCGGCGATGGCGGCGTAGACCTCGTTGAGGGTGTGGCTGCGGCCGGTGCCGATGTTGAAGACGCGGCCAGTGGCTACCTCGCTGGGGGCTGTGCAGGCGAGGAGGTTGGCGCTGACGGCGTTGTCGACGTAGTTGAAATCGCGGCTGGTGAGGCCGTCGCCGAAGATGGTGGGGGTTTCGCCAGCCATCATCTTGAAGGTGAACTGGGCGATGACGCCGGAGTAGGGCGAGTCGGCGGCCTGGCGGGGGCCGAAGATGTTGAAGTAGCGGAGGCAGACGCCCTCAAGACCATAGGCGCGGTAGAAGGACTGGATGTAGTACTCGCAGGTGAGCTTCTGGACGGCGTAAGGGGAGAGGGGTAGAGGCGTCATGTCCTCTTGCTTGGGCTGGGTGGGCTGGTCGCCGTAAGCCGAGGAGGAGGCCGCGTAGACGATGCGGCGGACCTTGGCGTCGCGGGCCGCGATGAGAAGATTCAGCGTGCCGTTGATGTTGGATTCGTGAGAGCTGAGGGGGTCTTTTACCGAGCGTGGGACCGAGGCGAGCGCCCCCTGATGGAGGACGTAGTCAATGCCTTCGCAGGCGGACCTGACGCCGGCCACGTCCTGCAGGTCCATCTGCTGGAAAGAGACGGCGTGGCGGATGTCGGCGAGGTTCTCGAGGCTTCCTGTGGAGAGGTTGTCGATGCCGCTTACTTCGTGGCCCTGCTCGACGAGGGTGTGGGCCAGGGTTGAACCGATGAAACCTGCTATTCCGGTGATGAGATAACGCGCCATCTATCCTCCGCCCGAGGTGTTGCCGGGCTGTGTTGCGATCTATGAAGAAGTTTATCCCGTTTGTTGCTCGTGCAGCCTTGTATAGCGCGAGAGCCGGGAGGGTAAGTGAGCTTTATTTTGGGCCATCGAATTTGTCTGCGTCCATGCAACTTTCGTGCGGGATTCGGCCGGTGCGGGAGTCGCAAATCGAATGCGATAATCGTGATCATGATCATGCCGACTACGAGTGAAGTGACTCTGCCGCAAATTGCGCTGGAACGCCTGGAACGTTTGAAGGCCCGCACAGCGAAGATTGGAGTCATCGGACTCGGTTACGTGGGATTGCCGCTCTCCCTTTTGTTGTCCGAGGCCGGATTCAAAGTAACTGGTTTCGACATCGATGCCAAGAAGGTGACGGCCCTTGAGGCGGGACGGTCGTACATCTTTCGCATTCCGCAGGAGGAGATTCAGGCGGCGCGGAAGCAGGGGCTGCAGGCTACTTCGGACTTTTCGCGGCTGTCGGATATGGACGCGATCATTATGTGCGTGCCCACTCCGCTGACCGAGCATCGTGAACCGGATTTGAGCTACGTGGAAAATACCACGAAGGCTACGGCGCCGTGGATTCGGGAGGGGCAGCTGATTGTGCTGGAGAGCACGACCTATCCCGGGACGACGGAAGAGCTGATGATTCCGATCCTTGAGGCGGAGAATTTGCAAGGGCTGAAGGTGCAGAGCAAAGGGTCGGCCGCGGAGCATGGTGTTGTGTATGTTGCGTTTTCGCCGGAGCGCGAAGATCCGGGTAATACGACGGTGGCGCGGCGTGATATTCCGAAGGTCGTGGGTGGCCATGAAGAGATCGCGACAGAGCTTGCCGCGGTGCTGTATGAAGGAATTTTTACCCGGTCCGTTCGGGTGTCTTCAACCCGCGTGGCCGAGATGACCAAGCTGCTGGAGAATATTTACCGCTGCGTGAATATCGCGTTGGTGAATGAACTGAAGCTGCTTTCGCTGCGCATGGGCGTGGATATATGGGAGGTGATCGATGCCGCGTCGACGAAGCCGTTTGGCTTTCATGCCTTCTATCCGGGGCCGGGGTTGGGCGGGCACTGCATCCCGATCGACCCGTTTTATTTGAGCTGGAAGGCGAAGGAATACGACTTCAATATGCGGTTCATCGAGCTTGCGGGCGAAGTAAATGAAGCGATGCCCGGGCACGTCGTTCAATATGTCGGGAAGGCTCTGAATAAGCACAAAAAGGCCGTCAACGGTTCGCGGATCTTGATGCTGGGCATGGCCTACAAGAAAGACATCGACGATCTGCGTGAGTCGCCTTCGCTGACCGTCATTGAACTGCTGCGCGCGGAAGGGGCCGAGGTGCTGTACAACGATCCTTACTTCCCGACCGTGGGCAAGGGGCGGCACTACAACCTGAATATGACCAGTACGCCGCTGGAGCAGCTTGAGCAGTACGATTGCGTTCTGATCATGACGGACCACACGGACTACGACTACCAAGCGATCGTCAGTCAGTCGACGCTGGTGGTGGACTCACGGAATGCGACGAAGGGGATCAAGTCAGACAAGATCGTTCGCTGTTAGACGAGACGATCAGGCTCCTACCGCTTTTTTCGGAGTGAGATTTTAATTCGATGTCACATTCAAGATGATGGATTGAGCCACGTTGCCCGTGCCGGTCACCATGACTTTGAGGGCCACCGACTGTGGGGTCGGCAGGATCTCCATGATGCCGCTGCCACAGCCTGTCAAAGTGCCGAATGCGCCAGCCAGCAGCAGGAGGAGGAGCAGAGTGCCCGAGCGGGGAAGCCGTTTGCGTTCCTTGCCGATGAGAGCTGCTGCCAGCAGACCGGGTATCCAGAAAATGGCTGCAGGAACCGCAGGCGCGTTGTCAGGCGTCGATGGCTCCTGGTTTCGCAGTGCGGCGGTTGTACTCGTCCCTGAGGTCTGCACAATCATGGCTACCTGCACTGGAACGGAGTTCACGGTTACGGTCTGGGGTTGGAAGGTGCAGGTAGTGCCGGCAGGCGGATTGGCGCATGTCATTTGCAGGGTTCCAGAGTAGCCGCCAACTGGCGTAAGGGTCAGAACCACCGAGTTGGAGGTTGGGACTCCGCTTGAAATCGTCAGGGATGGCGTGCTGAGCGCAAGGTCGACTCCCGGAGTTGTTACTGTCCAGGAGACGGCGGCCGAAGTGGAGGGAGCGAAGTTGTTACTGCTCGCGAATTGCGCGGTGAGTTGATAGGCCCCGGCGGGCAGGGACAGCGCTGTGTAGATCGCCACTCCCTGACTGTTCAAAGGCGCTGATCCAACGAGCGTGCCATTGCTGAAGAAGGATACGGTTCCGGCAGGTATGCCAGATGCCGCCGTGACTGTCGCGGTGAGGGTGACTGCCTGACCTTGGGGGACAGGGTTGGGAGATACCTGGAGCGCTGTATTTGTTGTAGTTGCTGCTGCTGGGTTCACGGTCTCCGTTACAGCAGTGGAGGCGGAGGCGGCGAAGGTGCTGGTACCGGCGTACTGCGCGCTGAGGGTGTAGGAGCCGGCTGCCATGGAAGAGATCGGCCATGTCGCTACGCCGGAGGAGTTCACTGATGCCGAGCCCAGGATCACCCCATTGCTGACGAATGAGACTGCTCCCGTGGGCACACCCGGTGCTGTTGTCACTTTGGCGGTAAGGGTGATGGGGGCACCTTGGTTGACCGGGTTGGGAGATACCGTCAGCGTTGTTGCGGTCGCCTGTGCGGCCGCAGGGTTCACGGTGAGTGTCAAGACACTCGAAGCACCGGCGGCATAGGTTGAATCGCCGGTATAGGTTGCCGTGATTGAGTTGGTGCCAACGGCAAGAGTAGAGGTGGACAACGTCGCTACACCGTTAGCTACTACGGCAGAGTTCAACGAAATGCCATTGGAGAAGAACGTCACTGTGCCGGTTGGCAATACACTTCCGACCTCAGCTATCGATGCGGTAAGGGTTACGGGTTGGCCGGCGATTACAGGATTTGCCGTTGCGGCGAGGGTTACCTGCGAGGCAGTCGCTGCGGAGACGGTGACTCCGGCCTGCCCTTGAATGCTGCCGTTCGTGGCAATGATGTTTGCACTTCCTTGCGCCACGCCGGTCGCGAGACCCGAGCTATTGATCGTTATTACACTTGTTGCGCTGGATGACCAGATCACGGAGGACGTGCAATTCGCGCTGGAGCCATCCGAATAGTTGCAGGTAGCCGTGTACTGCTGAGTTCCCAAAGCAATCACAGAAGCCGAGGAAGGAGCTACGGTGATGCTTGTCAGATTAGCAGTGGAGGCTCCAATCGTTATATTGTTCGTGCCTGACGCCGAAAAAGTGAGGACGCCGGCAGCATCGGTAGTGGCGCTTGCGGGAGTTCCGTCACCGGTGATGGCGTAGCTTGTGTTCGGAGTCAGGTCGGAGATGTACTGCGTTGTCGCGAGAGATGCGGGATAGGTGACGCTGGTAAATGTTTGCGGCCAGTTCCGCATGAACATCACCAGGGAGGAGCCGATCAGGGCTCCATCGTAGGTGGTTCCGCTGGACGAGTGCACGAGGCTTGTTGCGCTTTGGGTCAGGGAAGAATCTCCCCACTCCATGACGCTCAGGAATTGCGTGGAGGTCTGCGCTCCGGCGTCGACGACGACCCTCGTATACGGCTCCCAGTCGGAACTCTGCGGATACGTTTCGCCCGTGTACGCACCGGCATCCGCCACCGTCCCACCGGAAGAAAGCAGGCTGGTGTAATAGACTTTCTGATTGCTGGAACGGGTGGACCAACTCGCCGTGCTTCCGTTTATTGTCAGGGGCCCGGTGGCCACCTGCCATATTTCGTGCTCTTGTGGCGCAGCGGTTATTCCTCGGTCATAGTAGACAACCTGATTGGAGCCGCGCAGATAAATTAAGGATCGACTCGCGGCGATGACGCCGTTGTAATAGCCAAATCCCCCCAGCACACTAGCGTTATAAAGATTCGTGGTATCAACAATGGCCGCCACGTACGCGGTTGACTCGTTGTGCAATAAAGCGACCTCGCCTGCCTGATACGAGTGCCAGAACTGGCCTCCGCCGGAATACGCATCGAACAAAAAGCAATTATTGTCCGGGCAACTGCTATTAGAGGGCTGCATATATCCCGCAAGGTTGCTCTGAGGGGCCGCAGACATGATGTTGTTGTAGTCATTGAACTCGGTGCGGCCCTTGGTGATGTACTCTCCCTTGCTGAAGATGTCGAAGCGTCCGCAAAATTCGTGCTCATGATCAATTCCGGTATTTGGACAATAGTAAGAGAACGTCGTGTCGGTTGGAGTCCAACCGCTGCGCGCTAGAATATGCTGGTTGCCTGCGTCAAATACGTCTGTAGGAAATGTAGGACGAGGGTCGGTCGGCGGACTAGTGGTAGTTGGATCTGCGGCGGGAAGAGCAATGAAAAGATCGATCGCCACTGCCGAAGCGTAGTCATTCACCAGCTCCGCGACAAATCCACTCGGCCCACCAAAGGCAACATTCAAAATCGGCCACTCCAGTGCGTTGGTGCGGTCAGTGCGGCCAGTGTAGGTATCGAACACCATCGTGGAGGACAACTCCTCATAAT
>Ga0182024_10016974_pt1 | contig 13732 bp, 13 predicted proteins | sample P32metaG_FD_120480 | JGI IMG/M metagenome (GOLD analysis project Ga0182024, IMG submission 120480) | Permafrost microbial communities from Stordalen Mire, Sweden - P3-2 metaG (Illumina Assembly) | ecosystem: Environmental > Terrestrial > Soil > Wetlands > Permafrost | place: Sweden: Stordalen... | reverse complement strand
CCCGCACGGGCTGAGCGATATCGACTACGACGCTCTGTTCACGAAGGATAAGCACATCATCTTCGGCTACCACGGATATCCCTGGCTGATCCACCGATTGACCTACCGCCGGACCAACCGCAACCTGCATGTTCGCGGATACAAGGAAGAGGGCACGATCACGACCGCTTTCGACATGCGAGTGCAGAACGATCTGGATCGGTTTCATTTGGTGCAAGACGTGATCGATCGCCTGCCGCACTTGGGTGCTCGGGGCGACTATCTGAAGCAACAGATGGCGGACAAACTCATCGGGCACAAACACTACATCGACGCGCACGGCCAGGATTTGCCGGAGATTCGAAACTGGAAGTGGATCGATCGAAGTGGCGACCACGCCGGTCCAAAATCGGTCGGGACGCAATCGAGAACACAGGAAACCAATGCACGACAATGAACAGGGCCACCATTCGCATGAAGGGCACGATCACCATGTTCATCGCGACCCGCGTCCTTACTGGAAACGCGCTCATCATGATTGGCGTTTCTTGGCCGCCGTGTTTCTGATGTTGGTTTGCATCGCTATCTACGTGATGACCAACGACCTGGCCGGACCGCCACGCATGCAACCCCAGCCGCCGCCTGCAGGAACTGGCAACCGATGAGCAAAGTCATCGTAAAAAAAACCGCGAATCAATCTGAGACGAAGCCTGCCGCCGGCTCCGAGTTGCAAGACGATTTGAAGTCTCTCTCCATGCCGGAGGTGGAGAAAAAACTGGCGTCGTCGCCGGACGGCCTCAGTCAAGCCGAGGCGGAAAAACGGTTGGCCCAATATGGGCCCAACGAGCTCAAGGAAGAGAAAACCAATCTGCTGCTGAAATTTCTCAGCTACTTTTGGGGGCCCATCCCGTGGATGATCGAGGCGGCGGTTGTCCTATCGGGCGTCGTCCGCCACTGGCCCGATTTTTTCATCATCCTCGTTCTGCTCTTTACCAACGCCCTGGTCGGGTTCTGGGAAGAACGCCAGGCGGGCAATGCCATCGCCGCGCTCAAGGCCAAACTGGCGATCAAATGTCGGGTGCGGCGCGATGGCAAGTGGGTCAATCCCGCTGCGCGTGAGCTGGTGCCGGGCGACGTGGTCCGCCTGCGCATGGGCGACGTTGTGCCGGCGGATGCGCGCTTGCTGGATGGCGACGAGTTGTCGGTAGATCAGTCCGCGCTGACGGGCGAATCGTTGCCCGTCACCCGCAAGCCTGGCGATGCAGTATTCTCCGGTTCAATTGTCCGTCGTGGTGAAATCGGCGCCCTGGTCTATGCCACGGGTGAGAAAACCTACTTCGGCAAGACGGCGCAACTGGTGCAAGAGGCGCACACCGTCAGCCATTTTCAAAAGGCCGTGCTGAAAATCGGCAATTACCTGATCGTGTTGGCCGTGGTGCTTGTGGCGGTGATTATTGCCGTTGCGCTGTTCCGCGGGGATCCGATGCTCCACGCCACGCCTCCCAACGATCCCATCCTGTTGTTCGCCCTCATCCTCACGATCGCGGCGATTCCCGTGGCCATGCCCACGGTATTGTCGGTGACCATGGCGGTCGGCGCTCGCCTGCTGGCGAAAAAAGAAGCGATTGTGAGCCGGCTGGTAGCGATCGAGGAACTGGCAGGCGTCGACGTTTTGTGCGCCGACAAGACTGGCACGCTGACCCAGAATAAGCTGACCCTCGGCGATCCGTTCTCGGTCAACGGTGTCCCTGCCGATCAGGTCATTCTTGCGGGAGCGCTGGCATCGCGCGCGGAGAATAACGACACCATTGATTTGGCCGTCCTCGGCGGCGTGAAGGACGACAAAACCTTGAAGAGCTATCAGGAACTTCACTTTGTCCCGTTCGATCCGGTGCATAAACGCACCGAAGCCACCGTTAAAGGCGCGGACGGAAAACAGTTCAAGGTGACAAAGGGCGCGCCGCAGGTGACCTTGGCAATGTCGGCCAATGCCGTTCAGGTGAAGTCCGCCGTCGACAAAGCCGTCGACGATTTCGCGGCGCGTGGTTTTCGCGCATTGGGCGTGGCGCGGGCCGGCGAAGATGGTCAATGGCAGTTTCTCGGCGTGCTGCCCTTGTTCGATCCGCCACGCGAAGACGCCAAGGCGACCATCGCGACGGCTGCCAAGATGGGCGTGAAAATCAAGATGGTTACGGGCGATGCACTGGCCATCGCCAAGGAAACCGCAAAGATATTGGGAATGGGCACCAACATTCTCGATGCCGCTGGTTTGGGCGACTCGAAAAAGCAAGAGACCGCGCAGGCGGCCGAAGCGATCGAGAAGGCCGACGGGTTCGCTCAGGTGTTCCCCGAACATAAGTTCCACATCGTGGATGTCTTGCAGCGCCGCGGCCACATCGTCGGCATGACGGGCGACGGGGTGAACGACGCTCCCGCGCTGAAGAAAGCCGACTGCGGCATCGCAGTCTCCGACGCGACGGACGCGGCGCGCGCGGCAGCTTCGATCGTGCTGTTGACTCCCGGCCTGTCGGTGATCATCGACGCGATCAAGGAGAGTCGAAAAATCTTCCAGCGGATGAACAGCTACGCGATCTATCGCATCGCCGAGACACTGCGCGTGCTGCTGTTGATGACGTTGGCGATCCTGATCTTCAATTTCTATCCGGTGACGGCGGTGATGATCGTAATGATAGCGCTGCTCAACGACGGAGCCATCCTGTCGATTGCCTACGACAATGTTCATTACCGGGACAAACCCGAATCCTGGAATATGCGATTGGTGCTGGGGATCTCCACGGTGTTGGGGGTCATCGGCGTTGTTTCCGCGTTCGGTTTGTTTTATCTGGGCGAGCGAGTGTTTCTTCTCGACCGAGCCCATATTCAGACGCTGATGTATTTGAAGCTATCCGTCGCCGGACATTTGACGATTTTTCTGACGCGCACGCGAGGCCCGTTTTGGTCGATACGTCCCGCGCGAATTCTATGGGTGGCGGTGGTCGGCACGCAAATCGTGGCGACGTTGATCGCGGTTTACGGCGTGTTCATGACGCCGCTCGGCTGGGGTTGGGCAATGTTTGTCTGGGGCTACGCACTGGCGTGGTTCCTGGTAAATGACCGCGTGAAACTGATGGCGTATCGGATTCTTGATCCTAGCAAGCCCGCCGTAGCGGCCAAGCATCCAGTCGAAGTTCACACGCAAATTGCCAATCGGGCTCCTGAACCGTTCAAGCAACCGGCTCGGCACTCATGATTCAATTCTCCTCTACGCCATTCCGAGGCGACGAAATACCGGGATCTTGATTACGTCCACGACGAATGCGAACACGACCGCCGCGGCAAGCGTGCCGGCCAATGCAAGCAGGGGCAAAGGCGCCATCAGGATGCCCCGGGCGGCCATCGTCGATGCGACCAGCAAATCGCCGACCGAGGAGACGATGAGCCAGCGGTTCGGCCGAGGGGAAGACCACAGCCGCCGGCGCGAGCGAATGGCGTAGATCGATGCCTGATTGCCGAACACGATGGCGACAAAAGCCAGGGTTTGCAGCGCCGCCACGTCGAGCTCCATTCGAAATTGTCCGACGGCCAGCACGACGATGCAGTAAACCAATTCGGAGATTCCCATGAAGATGCCCGCGATCGTCAACTTGCCGATTCGCCAGGCATTGGGCATCGGAGACGGCTCGACGTTGTCGTTCGTCAACGTCATCGTCAAGAAGTCGCCCGTGATCATCACGATGACCATCAGCATCGGCGTCAGGATCGCGTGACCGGTCATGAGCAGACCGACGACAAGGAAGAGCACCTGCACGACCTTCTTCGTGATCGAAGCGATCGTGTAGGTGAGAATGCGCTGGAATGTGATCCGGCCTTCCTTCACCGCGGCGACGATGCCGCCGAGCCCGGGCTTGGTGAGCACGACGCCGGCCGCCGATTTCGCGACGTCGGTGGCCGTCGACACCGCGATTCCGATCTGGGCCTGACGCAGCGCCGGCGCATCGTTGGCGCCATCGCCGCACATGCCGACCGTGTGCCCGGCTTTCTGAAACGCCTTGACGAGCTGATATTTATCCTCCGGAAGAACGCCCGCGAAAACCGCGAATTCCTCGGGGCGCGCCTGTTCGGGGATTGGCCCGGGGGGACAGACCGCCCCGGTGAGCCCAATGGTTCGCGCCACGAACGCCGCGGTCGCCTGCGCATCGCCGGTGACCATCACCGTGCGCACTCCCAAGTTGTTCAACTCAGCTACCAACGGCGCGGAGTCGCTTCGCGGCGGGTCGCTGAGCGCGATCAATCCTCCCAGACGCATCGCCGTCGGGGGTCCTGCCGCAACGGCCAGAACCCGGAAGCCATGCGACGCCAACTCGTCGGCCATCGCGCTGGCGGTCGTGCCCGCGGTCGGCGACGATTGCCCAAGGCCGGCGACAACGGCAAACGCTCCTTTCACGATCCGTAGCGTGCCGCCGCTTGCCTCCACCGCGGTCGCTTCCGACATCTTGGTCGCTGGATCAAACGGCACGAATTTGAGCAGCTTTGGCGGAGCGGCCGAGGCATTGCGCGACGCGGCGGCACGAATGGCTCGATCCACGGAATCCTGTCCGCCATCCGAACTCGCCAGCGCAGCCAAGGCCAGCACGCGCGGCTCATCAAAGCCCGACATCGGTCGGACCGCGGTTATTTCCAATGCGTTGCGCGTCAGCGTTCCTGTTTTATCCGCGCAAAGAACGTCCATAGTTGCCGCTTCGTCGACGGCCGAGAGGCGCGTCGGAAGCACATCCTGGCGTGCCAATGCCCGCGCGCCGAGTGCGGCCGCAAGAGTAAACGTGGCTGGAAGCGCCACCGGAATCGAGGCCAGAACCGCCGTGAGCGCCAGCGGCACGATCTCTTTCAGCGGCATCGAGCGCGTCGCCGCATAGATCACCATCAACACGATCAATACTCCGTTGAACATCGCGAGATTGCGCACCACGCGCAGAACGGCCTTCTGCTGGGAACTTACGACGTGGGCAGTGCGGACCAGCTCCGCCGTGCGTCCGAACTTGGTCCGAGTGCCGGTCGCGGTGACCTCCGCGATTGCCTCGCCGCGTTGCACGAGTGCCCCGGCAAAAGTTTCCAGCCCCGGCCCGGCTTCGATGGGCAGCGACTCGCCGGTAAGCATGGATTGATCGAGCAGGATGGCTCCTTCGACTATATGCACGTCCGCGGCCACCACGGTCCCCAACGATAGTTTCAGAAGATCGCCCGGAACTAGCTCCGTGGCAGCAACGTTCTTCCAGATACGGTCGCGGCGGACCGACGCGAATAGCGCCAGCCGCGATTTCAGCGCGGCAAGCGTTGCTTGGGCACGACCTTCCTGGAAAAACCCCAGAGCGGCGTTGAACACCAAGAGCGCCAGGATGATCGCGGCCTCGATATACTCGCCGAGAAAAATCTGGAGCACGATGGCCGCTTCGAGCATCCACGGAACCGGCGCCCAGAATTTGGCCAGCGCCGAACGGAGCGGATGCACCGACGTGTCGGGCACGGCATTGGGGCCGAACTTCTGCCGCCGGCGGAGCGCTTCCTCGGTCGTCAGGCCAGATGGCGTCGCGTCGTTTGCCGAACCAGCGCTCGTCATCATGGGCCTATACATAGGCGGCCCACCGCCGGAACGGTAGAGTGGGGCGAACGAAACGGCGAACGACGGCAAGTCCTCGTGGAATACACATGGTCAAGACCATCTCGAAAACGGTGCTGGCGATTTTCATGGTTGCCGGCGGTGTGATGCATTTGATCCGACCGGAATTCTACCTGAAGATCATGCCGCCCTATCTGCCGCTGCACCGCGAACTTGTATTGGTCAGCGGACTCTGTGAAATTGGTCTTGGCTTGCTGCTGTTCGTGCCAAGATTCTCTCGGCTGGCAGCTTGGGGCATCATCGCGCTTCTGATCGCGGTCTTCCCGGCAAACATCTATCTCTACCAACATCAGGAAATCGTTCCGATGTCACCAATCCTGCATTTCCTGCGGCTACCGTTGCAAGCGGTCTTCATCGGCTGGACCTACTGCTATACGAAGCCGGCAACGGTTCCGAATCAGTGACGGATAACCAAGGAAACGCCGCCGACTACCTCGAAAAGCTGCTGACCAGACTGAGCGTCGGCAACGCGATCGCATGAGTTGCCAGAACAAGAACTGCCATCGGCACGAGCGCGGTGAGCAAATACCATCGACGCCTCAAAACGGCCGATCGCGAACCATCGAGTAGCAAGACAACGACAAAATTCAGCGCCATCCATGCAAAAAGCAGCATGACGGCCAAGATCCAGTGATCGTAGGAAGCGTGCGCCAGGCTGATGAGCAGCTTCGTGGTTGTCGTCAACTCCATCTTGAAGTCTTTGAACATTCGTTCGAATCGCGGCACCATCCACAGCAGAAGCCCAAGGATTCCACCCCACACCGCTCCCTGGAAGACGGCAGCCATCGCCGGCCAACGCATGCTTCTTGGGCGTGCCGAATCATCCATTTGCATCGTGCTCCGGTTTCGATTGTGCCGCCGTCGAGCGATCGCGTCGTCGTGTCGGCATTCTACCGCGCCGGACTGCTCAAAACCAACTCGATCATGATGTGAACGCGTCCCGGCAGGTTTGCAGCTTGTTGCCCACCTACGCCGAGTTGCTTCGATAGGCGCGGAAACAATCCACGCCTGTCCCCGACCGACGAACGGAACTCGCGCCCGGTCGTACTTTTCCTCGGTTTGTAGAGGCCTTGACCACAAGATACACGAGCCAGACGAATTGAAAAGCGGCGGAAGCGTCAGGCAGTCGGGCGCGTTGCCGCTTCCGCAGTGGCCGGTTTGCCCGCACTTCGAGATAGCCATCGACGCGAGCTTTGACATCGACCGAATCGACCGCCGCGGTCCGGCCATTATAAAAGGCGTAGTCGGTCACTTCTCGGCTTTGCACGCGAACGACGCGCACCACCGGCTTGATCGATTGAACATCGCCGGCCGATTGCCGATCGCAACCGGCGACAAGAATTGCAGCCAGACCGATGAGGCCGCAAAGAGCCTCGATTCCGCGGCGGACCATACGGCATTTCCGATGGCGAACGGCGTGAGACGGGCTAACCGCGAAATTCACGATCGTGCGTAGCCCGCTTTCGACAAGTTCGCGGATTGTACGCCCGGCCCGGCGAGTCGGTCAATGATGTGGAAGAGTTGGTTGTGAGCCAGTTTGAATTCAGGGGTTTTCTAGTCGGCGTGCGCCGAAACAGCCACCATGCGGCGATGCCGGTCGCGAGTGCCGCCAGTTTCCACCGACCCGCATAAAGATCAGAGTCTGACGCTCTGGCAAGCGAGGCGCAGTCGTTGAAAAACGCCACGCAAAACGCGAGCACGCAAAGAATGCCCACGAGCCGGTAGATCGTCGATCTTTCCATGCTCCCATCATACCCGAGCGGGCTTGCAAGATTCCACGCTGGATGGGAGAGCCGGTCGCAATACCAAATTCAAAGGCCGAGAAAGACGGCAAGAGAGGCGTTGCATTTCACGCGCGACCGAAAAAGTCATCGTCGGTGATGCCGTCTTCTCGCGTCAGCCTGAACTTTCGGCGCGCTCCGGACACGTAGCAAGGCAAAACATCCGGCTTGTCGGGAATGGGATAGGAAAAGCAGCCGTCTTCAAACTGTTTGTAGAATGTGGTGTGGTCACCCTTGCCCTTCGATTTGTCTTCGTCGACGCCGAAGCTTCGCAGGATCTTGCGAAGGTCGCGCAGCTTCAATCGTCGTCTGCCCATTGGAAAATACTTCAGGCTGGCAAGAGATCGGAGCCTAGGCTGCTGCGTCCGCCCAAGTAATCCCTGTATTCTTGATCTTCGAAGACGACTCCTTTGATCTTCTCGATTTTCAATTCAATTTCGCCTTCGCCGGTGGACTTGCCGGAGAAGAACATTGCCTGGACGTCGCTCGGCGCCGGCGAAAAGAGGTTTTTCAGATTGCCATTCTTGACCGAAAACTTGACTTGAACCGCGATCGCGTCCGAAAGACTCACCAAAGCATTGCGCCGAGTTTTCCCGTCGCCGCAAAGATCGAATTCGAGGCAATGCGCAACCCAAGCGGCGCCCTCCTTGTAAAAAACGATCCGCAACGGAATTCGATATGCTTTTGCCTTCATAGTTCTATCCGCCAATCCAATTGTGATACCCCGGATTGCCGCCGATTATTATAGCTCCAATTCGACGACTCAATGAATACTAAGACCGGAAGTAAATTGCTAAAATGCCGCATGTCGGGCAGAAATTCCGCAAAGGAGAGGAGAACATCATGGACCTGCAACTGCAAGGCAAGATCGCGCTAGTGACCGGTTCGACCGCGGGAATCGGGTTTGCCATCGCCTCGCTGCTGGTGAAGGAAGGGGCGACGGTCGTCGTCAATGGGCGAACGGCGAAGCGCGTCGAAGAGGCGGTCAGCAAAATCGTCAAGGCGGCGCCGACGGCGAACGTTTCCGGCGTCGATGCCGATGTCAGCTCGGCCGAGGGCGTGGCAAAGCTGGTCGCCGCAGTGCCGCATGTCGACATTCTCGTCAACAATGCCGGCATCTTCGAGCCGAAGCCGTTCGCGGAGATCTCGGACGAGGATTGGCTTCGGTTCTTCGAGGCCAATGTAATGAGCGGCGTGCGGTTGAGTCGCTTCTATTTTCCAAAAATGTTGCAGCGAAATTGGGGCCGCATCGTTTTCATTTCCAGTGAGTCGGCCTTACAAACTCCGGCGGAAATGGTGCATTACGGCATGACCAAAACCGCGCAACTGGCCGTGTCTCGCGGCCTGGCGGAGTTGACCGCCGGCACGGCCGTCACTGTGAACTCCGTACTGCCCGGCCCGACGGCGTCGGAAGGCGTGAAGACCTTCGTCGACCAACTGGCTACGGAAAGAGGGAAATCCAGCAAGGACTTCGAAAAGGAATTCTTCACGGCCGGCCGGCCATCGTCGCTGCTAAAGCGATTTGAGCAGCCCGAGGAAGTCGCGAATCTCGTGGCGTATGTTTGCAGCCCCTTGGCGTCAGCGACGAACGGCGCCGCGCTGCGCGTCGACGGCGGCGTGGTGAAATCGATTGCGTAGTGGCCGCTTTCGTTCATCGCGGTGAGATTGTTATGATGGCGAGCATTCCCATTCACCGTTGGCCCCGCAATCGTTTCAGAAACTGCCCATGTGGAAACCTCTCTCCGCGATCGACCGCCGCGTGGCGGGCGTGCTGGTCGAAAAGGCCAAGACCACGCCCGATCAATATCCGCTGACGGTCAACGCGGTCGTCACCGGCGCGAACCAGAAGAGCAATCGCCATCCGCAAATGGAGCTCGACGCCGACGACGTGGCGGAATCGCTCGATCGGCTCCGTTCGCTGGGCGCCGTGACCGAAGTGCAAGGGAACGGCCGGACGCTGAAATACCGGCACATGATGTACGAATGGCTCGGCATCGAGAAGGTCGAGCTGAGCGTCATGGCCGAGTTGCTGTTGCGCGGCGCGCAAACCGAGGGGGAGCTTCGCGGAAGAGCAGCCCGGATGGACCCGATCGCCGACCTCGCGGCTCTGCGGCCGATTCTCGATTCACTGTCGGCCAAGGGTCTGATTGTTTCACTGACGCCGGAAGGCCGCGGTCATGTGTTGACCCATGCTTTGTATCAGCCGCAAGAATTGGAAAAGCTGCGGCGAGAATTTCACTCCGAGTTTTCGGCGCCGGCGGCGGCAAGCATTCCGGCGAGCAGCGCCGCGTCAAGTACGGCGACCGAAGCGCGTCCGGCGGCGCATGTCGCACCGCCCGCAAGGCCGCCCGCAATCCATCCCGCCGCCGCGGTGGTTGAGGCGGCGGAAGCCGTGGGGCGCGAGGTGGCGGCGTTGCGGGCCGAAGTCAGTCAACTGCGCCGTGATCTCGAGGAACTATCCGAGCGCCAGCGGCGAAGTGACGATGAACTGCGGGAGATGAAAAGCGCGCTGGGTGGCTAGCGCGCTGCCGCGATTCATTCTGCCCGACGATTCAATGTTCGGGAGGCCACTTCCAAGCCCACCGCGGCCAAGATGCCAAACATTCCCGCAAGCAGCCAGGTCGTTTCCGAAAAATCGTCGATCTGGTGTCCGGCTGCAGCGGAGAGGATGCATGTGCTCAGCCATGCAATATTGGCAGGTAGTGTCTTTCGATCGGTCATGGTGGAATGCCCCTCTTGATCTTGTTGCAATGCCGATTGATCGCCTATCGAAACCGTACTTCGAAACCGCAATAATGCCACGAAAAACCGGCGGATTTGCCGATGTCCCCGCGGCTTGTCCTCTTTTTTCGACACTGGCACGGCGAAAGGGCATGTGCGCGTGCGAAAAATGAGACACTTGCCCCAAATGCACTAATGGTATTTGGGGGCGGCGATTGGTTTCGATGGTTTCTGGAATTGTTGGTTCGCCGGGGAAATTTGGTTGTCTTTCTGGAATTGCAAGCCTTATAATGCGGGACGATTCTCACGGTCGGCGAATTGGAATTCGCGCGATCAGCATTTAGTTGCTGCGATCGGTCGAACGAATCTCTCCTCTCAACACATCGAGGTGTCGTATGTGCGCGAATTGGCTTGCATCGCGTCGGAGTTGGGCAGCGGCATTGAGGACGGCGGCATTGACGGCAGCTTTCATCGTCACTGGAGTGTCCGCATCGCGGACCGACGCCAAGGATCCGCCGGCCAAGCCGCAAACGGCGCCGCCGGCAAAGGCCGAGGCTCGGGCGGATGGACATGAATTGTTCACACGCGAATGGCTGCCGAACGATGCTCGCGCGCATGGCGGCGATGGCTTGGGCCCGGTGTTCAACGACAGCTCCTGTGTCGCCTGCCACAACCAAGGAGGCGCGGGCGGCGCCGGTCCGTCGAGCAAGAATGTCGACATCATTACGGCATTTACGATTCCGATGGCCCAATTCGCTCAGCCGGAAAGCCTGCCGCAGGGGCTGTTCAATCTGGCCTTCGGCGCTCTCGCGCCACCCGTGCCCGTGCAACCGGTTGCCAAGGGCCAGCGCGTTGCGGTTCATGTGCCGACGGCTCAAGAAAAGAAGCTCGCCAAGGAGCGGGAACGACAACAGCTTATCAAGCTGCATCCCGGCTTTGCCTCGGCCCGCAGCGTCGTGTTGCACCATTTCGGCACCGACCCGAACTATCAATCATGGCGATCGGGCGTGTTCAACGGGCAAATGATGTTTGCCACGCCAACATTTACCACCGTCGACTCCGTAGCCACCGTCGCTACAACTCCGGAAGATACAACTCCGCAGCAAGCCGCAACCCCGCAGCAAGCCACGACCGTGCCTCCGACTGGTACTGCTCCGGTGCCGACTCCTCCCGCAGTTGTTGCACCACCTGCCGTGGTGGAGGATGTGGCCGAAGACCCCGCTGCAACCACGTTCGTTGCCAACGACGTCGTATTCGCGCCGCAAGCCGGCATGTTGGAAGCCATTCCCGAGGTTCAACAATTGCAGAATGATGTCCGCATGAACCATTCTCAAATCCTCAATTCGACCACGCAAAGCGGCAACATTCAGATCAGCCGTTCGCAACGCAATCCGACGGCCCTGTTCGGCATCGGGCTAATCGATGCGATTCCGGAAAAAGCGATCGTCGATCTCGCCAAGCTCGAGCACGAAAAATATCGCGACGTGGCCGGCCGGCCGTCGAAGCAGAAAGACGGCAAAATCGGCCGCTTCGGCTGGAAGGCCCAAAAGCCGTCGCTCGAAGATTTTGCACTGACGGCCTGTGCCGTCGAGTTGGGATTGAATGTGCCGGGCCATGAGCAGGCCGGCGTGCCGCTGAAGCCCAACTACAAAGCTCCCGGCCTTGATATGAACAAGGCCGAGTGCGATGCCCTGGTCGGCTATCTGCGGAACCTGCCCGCTCCGACCGCGCGCAAGCCGGCGACCGCGCAAGAAGCCGGTGTCGTCGCGGCCGGTCACAAGCTATTCGCTTCAACCGGCTGCGCCGCATGTCACGTCGAGAAAATCGCCACGGCCAATGGCATCTATAGCGATCTGTTGCTGCACGATATGGGTCCAGAATTGGGCGACTCGGGCAACTACGGAGTGTTCACGCCGGACGCGCCGGAAGAAGAGCAGGATGATTTGGCCCAGCCGGTGGCAAATTTCAACAATCCCTTCAGCCCGCAAGGGCAAGTAAAAATGACGCCGGCGCAGTTGAGCAAGGTGGTTGGTGCATTGCGTCAGGAATGGCGGACGCCGCCACTGTGGGGCGTGCGCGATTCGGGCCCCTATTTGCACGACGGCCGGGCCGACACGCTCGAACAAGCGGTCGCCTTCCACGGCGGCCAGGGCGCTCCGTCGGCCATCAAGTTCTTCAAGCTCAAGCCGGAAGAGCGTCAGCAAGTGATCGCCTTCTTGAAGTCGCTGACGGCTCCCGAGCCGACGACGGCGACCGCAAAATTGGCGGTCCAGTAGTACCGTCGCGTTTCGTGGGCCACCCACGGAACGCCACGGAGGGCGTTCCCTACAGTTAACGCGCGATCGCGCTGTAGGGACCGCCCTCGGTGGCGTTTCGTCCGGGTGGCGCCACATTCTCCCGATGCGCCACAATTCGGTTTTGCCACAATTTTCTTCCTGCGCATGGCGGAAATGGTTTCGCGGCGGGCCGTGGCCAGTTAGAATAGCGACTCGTCCTGCCCTACGATTCCTGCCCTTTCCGCTCTAGGAGACTCCCATGCGTATTGGAATTGCCGCACTCGCGTTGAGTTTGCTGGCCTGGCCAGTGTTTGCTGATTCGCCCGACACAAGCGGCGCCGAAAAACTCGGCTGGGAGCTGACGCTCCAGTCGTGGACCACCCACGGCACCGTCGAAAGCTCGATCGACATTGCCAAGCAACTCGGCCTGCACTACATCGAAATCTATCCCGGCCAAGACTTGGGCAAAGACATCAAGGGGAAATGGGGCCCCGAGATGACCGACGAGCAAATCAAGCAGATGCTCGACATCGCCAAGGCCGCCGATGTAAAGATCATCGACACCGGCGTGATCGGCATCGACAGCCAGGAAGACAAGGCGCGCAAGTTGTTTGAATGGGCCAAAAAGGTTGGCATCACGGAGATCGTCAGCGAGCCGGAAGAGCGGGCGCTGCCGATGGTCGACAAGCTGGCCGCCGAGTACGACATCAAAGTGGCGCTGCACGACCATCCCAAATTCGCCCGCTATTGGGATCCGGAATACACCTACGATCACATCAAGGACCTCAAGCACATCGGCTTCTGCGCCGACGTCGGCCATTGGAAGCGGAGCGGATTGGAGCCGGCCTTGGTGCTGTCGAAGTACGGCGAGAAGGTTTATTCGCTGCATTTCAAGGACCTGGTGCCGGACGGTCCGAACTCCAAGAACTGGCACGACGTGCCGTGGGGCACCGGCGAGAGCAAGGCCGCCGAGATGCTCTCGATCTTGAAGCAAAAGGGCTTCAGGGGCCCGATCGCGATCGAATATGAAAGCAATTGGAGTGTGCCGGTGGGCCAAAAGTGCGTCGATTGGTTCTATGAACAGGCGAACCTGTTGGCGAAGTAATCGCGGTTGTGATCGCGCTGGCGGTTGCGACGGAATGACCTAAAGAGGGCGAGGTGCAAGCCTCGCTCTTTTTTTCGGGCTACTGGGTTTTAAGTGGGTAACTGCAAATTCATCGGGTTTTGTGGAACCCCCTGCTTGGATTTACCTGGGCGACGGGGATAGGTCGAGACCGCCGCAGTGGAAGTAGATCGCCGTG
>Ga0182024_10016973_pt1 | contig 13732 bp, 7 predicted proteins | sample P32metaG_FD_120480 | JGI IMG/M metagenome (GOLD analysis project Ga0182024, IMG submission 120480) | Permafrost microbial communities from Stordalen Mire, Sweden - P3-2 metaG (Illumina Assembly) | ecosystem: Environmental > Terrestrial > Soil > Wetlands > Permafrost | place: Sweden: Stordalen... | reverse complement strand
GGGCGAAGACATCATGGAGGGTTTCCCGTGTAGCGCGGGTCACACCGGCTGCTACATTTCTCCTTACGGCGACGTGTTTCCCTGTGTGCAATTCCCTCTTCCCAGCGGAAATGTGCGTCGGCAGAAATTCCTCGATATCTGGCGCCATTCTTCGCAGTTGAAGGAAGTGCGATCCATACGCGCCAAAGATCTTACGGTCTGTTCAGCTTGCGCTCATGTCGGAACTTGCACCCGTTGCCCCGGCTTGGCCTACATGGAGGGCAGCATGCGAGGGCCATCCACCGCAGATTGCGAGAAGTCTTTCCAAAGAACAGGCATACCCTCGGCAAACATGCTGAGACGGACGCGAGCAGACTCCGCGGGCCCGCTGATTCAAATCCAATCCCTCGCTAACTCACCGCAAGGCCATGGGGTTTCGGGACTCGCTTGAACGCTTGATAGCGATGAGCGTGAAGCTCAAGCGCATTAAGTTCCATGGCTGAAGAGCCGCGATGTGTGAGCAGCAGTTTCCCGAAATGCGATTCACGGTAAGGATGACGAGCCGTGGCCTTCGGGCATGCCGCGGAAAGTCGTTGCCCGCCCGTGTCGAGGTGATCGTATGTCGAATAGGAATCCGATCAAGCGAAGCTACATCGGCGGCGGATTAAGTGGGGGCAGGCTTCTGCGGCTGGCGCTAGTGACAATTATGTTACCCAGTTGTTTGTTGGCGCAGGAAGAAGGCGAGACGCATATCGGTGTGCCCACGGACTGGAGCCACCGGCACATGGTTTTTTCCGCGCCGCGATCGCCTCGAGAAGCTCTCGATCTCTCCCGGAATCCGCGCTATGTGCAGCAGTGGTTGCGCCGCAATATTGAGAGGCGCCACAGATCACACGGTGACTTAAAGTCTGACTGGAGCGTAAGCATGGGCGCCGGCGCGACCGTGGGCGCCGGCCAATATCCTGCGAAATACACGCTCAATCCGACCACCGATAGTTGCGCCAGCGATTTTGTGGTCTTCAATACCAGCTTGGCGGGCGCGACTGGTCAGGCAAGCATTATCGCGTATAACAATCTGTATTCGGGATGCAGCGGAACAGTCCCCTCGGTCTACTGGGCGTATGACACCGGCGGCACAATCGGCACTTCCGTCACATTCTCCGCAGACGGCAGCCAGCTGGCGTTTGTGCAGGCGGAGGGTGGCAAAGCGACGCTCGTGGTGCTGAAGTGGGCGGCTTCAACGACCGAAACTGTCTCCGCGCCGACGGTCCTCTCCAACACAGCCACTACCAGCTACCGAGCCTGTACCGCACCCTGCATGACAACGCTCACCTTCACGGCCGGGTCAGGAGAGGCCGGCACCATCACGGATACGGATTCTTCACCCTTTTACGACTATACGGCCAGCTCCGACACGCTTTACGTAGGCGACGACATCGGCTATCTCCACCAATTCAAGGGCGTATTTGACACGACACCAGCGGAAACCACATCCACATTTCCCATCGAGACAGCCACCGCAAAGTTGAGCGGTCCAGTCTTTGATAGTGCAACCGGGAACGTCTTCGTGACCACTTCCTTCCAGACCAGCAACAACAGTGGTGGTCGGCTTCAAACGGTGTGCGCAACTACCACGTGTGGAACGGTCGGAACCAGAACCTCGTCCGGCATTCTGGGTCCGGACACTGGCAGTGGCGCCTGCCATACCACGGCCACTTCAGGGGACGCCGCGAATCTACGCCTGGATAGTCCAATTGTCGATTCCACTGCCGCCAAAGTGTACGTGTTTATTGGAAATGATGGCACGGGTAGCAGTGCTGTTTACCAGTTCCCGACAACCCCATCCGCCGGAAGTTGCGGCACGGAAACAACCATTGGGGGCGGCTCGACCACCGGCATTCCTGTTTTTTCGGGTACCTTCGATAACGTCTATTTCACTTCAAGCAGCGGCAGCAGCCCCAGCGGCAACCTGTATGTGTGCGGAAACACATCGGGGGACGCGACGCTCTATCAGGTTCCGATCAGCGCCAACGTCATAGCTGCGAGCGGCACCAGCGTTGTAGCCGTTTCAACCGCGAATACCACCTGCTCTCCGATGACGGAAGTCTTTAGCGCCAGCATCGACTTGGTCTTCCTCAGCACTGAGGCGAGCGGAGTGTCAACTACGTGCGCTGCGGCTGGATGCGTCTACAATGTCAAAGTCACGGCCTGGCAACCTTCAACCACGTATGCGGTCGGTCAGGAGATACTGGACACCCACTTCCAGATTCAGGTCGTGAAAACGGGCGGCAAATCAAATACCGCGGCCCCCACCTGGAGCACCACCACAGGCGGAACCACTACCGATAACGCGGTAACCTGGCTAAACCAAGGGCCGGTCTCCACCACCATTACGGCGCCCGCTTTTGCGACTGGAACTGCGTACAGCGTCGGCAATTTGGTCTTCGACACTAACGGCAACATTGAACGTTCTACCACCGCCGGAACCTCAGGGGGCCAGCCCGTTTGGCAAACCGCGCCTGGAGCTACTACCTCATCGAACGGTGTGACCTGGGAGAACCTGGGCGCGAACGGAACTGCTGCTTTGTCGGCCGCCGGGGGCGCGAGCGGAATTGTCATCGATAACACCGTAGCGCCGGGCACACTCAGCACATCGCAGGTCTATTTTTCGACGCTTACGGGCGGTACGGCCGTGCAAGCCTCGCAGGCCGCATTGAAGTAATGAACGGGCTGGGGGTAAATGACGGCGGGCAAGTGCGGGAAGCGAGCGCCGAGCACTCGCGTCAGTTCAGCCCGGACTGCGTGGCTTTAACCAGGGTCCCCCCGGTTTTGGTCCCGTAGTAAATGCTCGAAGCTTGGGTAAGACTGCTGTCGTTATCCACTATGATGCCGCTTGTTCCTCCGGCAGCGGCCAGCGCGGTGCTGCCGGCATTGACCGTTGGAAAGCCATTGGTGATGTCTAAGCTTATGACGCAGCCGGCCGTTCCTCCGCCAGTGGTGGCGATGCAATGGTTCGTGACACCCACGAAAAGATAATCCTTCTGCAACGCAGCGTTATAAAACTCCGTAACCGCCGAGGAGTCCGCCGTGCCGGTAGCCAGAGCCGCCGAGGCTTCGGCGCTGCTGTTCATCACGCCGCTGCCGTTGAATCCGACGCTGTACAGGGTCGGAAGCATTCCCGTGCCGGTTCCGGCGACGTACATGAGAGGGGTCCCCGATCCGGTGTACCAGGCGTTGTTAAAGTCCGGGCCGTAGGGCGACGCGTACGTTGTGCTCTCGGTGCCCACGGCTACAGAGACGGTGCTGGCCATACTCGTAGGGGCTTGCACAACGATGGCGTTGCTTCCGTTGGAGTCGAAGGAAGCGTAGATCTTTTGATTGGTGCTGTCGACGGTTACTGGATTCTCGGCCGTGTTGCCGCTCGCTAATACGGCGCTATAGACAACCGACGGTGACGATCCGGTGTCCGTGACGTAATCGATACGACCGTCGCCGTCCGTAAAAAATATTCTGTTCGATACCGAATCGTATACAGGAGTTGACGGAACCGCATTGATGGGCGAACTCCAAACGATCGCCGGGGTTGCACTGCCGTTGAATACATTGCTGATCTTATATAGATAGCCCGAACCAGTGCCGGCGGTGCTGTAGGTAGTGGCGTAGGCGACATCATTGGCATCGTTCGGCGTGTAAACGACGAAGACGCTATTCGTGGAGCTTTGGTTAGTGGTGCCGCCGTTGGGCGAAAGCAGCACTCTCCGGTCCACAGCGTTGTTGCCCCCGGTGACGCCCGGCACGACCGCCGCCGTCGCGCTGGTCCCATTGGTTCCCGTCGTCCCGAGGGTCAGAACATGGAAGTAGGAGCTGCCGGTGGGGAGATTCTCGATATAGGCGATTTGTTTCCCAGTCTGTGAAAGGACCACGGAGGCGGGGACTTGTCCGGAGCCTGAGGCGTAGGCGAACATCACCGTCGGCCCGGTCGAGCACAGTGCGCCAGTGCCCCCGCTATAAAGATTGTTCACGCCAACGATGTTGGCTTGGCCACCCGACGCGGGGTTGGCTGGGATGCCGATCGCTACGAAGTCATTCGCGCAGCTGGGGGCCGCTGTCACGTCAAACACAAATTTGGCGGGGAAGGTCTGGCCTCCGCCCGGCGCCTCGTTGAGCGTGAATGGTTCTCCCACATCCTGAATACCGTTTGCATTATTATCGAAGGTATAGCTATTAGGACCGTTGCCCCAGATGTTGATCTCCAAGCCGCTGCCGAGGAAGAGAAGGCCATCGACATCGATCGCGGGGTTGGTTGAGGGATAAAGAACACTATCGTACAAAAAGAACCCGCTTGGGCTTGTTATTATGCCAGGCCCACCTGGATACAAGGGGTACGTGCCAACTTCCAGGCCGCCGGTCACCGTAAGGCTGCCGGCGGTGGCGAGGAATTCACCATTGCCAATGTCGGTTGTGCTGAGGCTTCCGGACCCTATGTCCGGACTAATGTCGAATGAAAAGTCGAACCGGGGCTCAAAGCCAAACGTCGAAGGGAACGCCGTTAGGGGCACACTCCAGTCTCTGCGGCTGCGCTTGCCGGGCACCGGATGGCGTTCCGGCCACCAGGCCTCTCGATGCCGGAGATACCAATTCTGAACCGAGCGCGGATCTCTTCGGCTTTCAGCCATCGCGCGAAAGTCTTTCGAATCCGGATAGAGGAGATGATGGTGCGTCCAGTCCGACGCGATTCCCAGTGGAGCCCGCGGCCCGGTCTGGCCCATGAGCACCTGCGCAGTCAAGGCGAACGCAATACCTGCAACAATTCCCTTCATTTCCACCTCCCGGGTGCTGTCAGAGACACACGCATCAGGGTTGAGTCCCCGTACCACCCACGTGACTGTGCCGAGCGCCTTTCGTTTTTGCCTCGCTACCATGGTGCAGATATGGGGCAATTCGGGACAAGATTACCGAAGTACTCTTTCTGCATTTTTCAATCCGTGCCCGGATCGTCTACCCTTTGTGATAAACACGTATGGGTGACTGGAGGTATTCCATAAATCTTTCGCCGCGAATGGAATTGACAGTGCGATGATCGTCATTACTACGATGATCGTCATTACGATGATCGTCATAAAGATCGTGGGGGAACGTGGCCGAGGGAGTGAGGGATGAGGCCAATCGAACCTGACATTTCAACCCGGGACAAGATTGCGGTCTTGACCTCGGAACTGGACGCGATTCATTCCGCCGACAGCTGTACTGGGGAGCGAGGCGAGCTGTCTTTCTCAAAGGCGAGAGTCGAGCATCGGCGACGGCAAGGTCGACTCGAACAAATCCGCGCCGACCTTGCCAGCCAAACCGTCTCAAAGGGCAAGAGAGAAGCAGACAAGAAGCACCCATCCACTACCTTGGGGGGACGAGGAGGAGAAACGGTCTCCATTTCGCTATTTATACCTAAGTCCCGCCGTTGGTAAAATCAGCTTTCGTTCCAGAAGAATTGCGTGTTGTTTCCTCTTGACTTGGGACAGCACTGTTACCCACATCGCGGAAAAACTGGAGTCACGCTGGGCGCTACCAGAATCGTTTTCGCTGCTAAACTGACGGTTTGCCTGCTCGGGGGCGTTCCCAGCGGGTCTGCCCAAGTCCTACCGGTCTTCCCGTTTGCCGCGACCGTGCCGCATCAGTCAGTCCAGCCCCGCGGAACTGCTCCCAGCCAGAAGTCCGCGAATACGCTGCCAGCCGCATCGACCATCCAGTTCGAGAACGTCATCGAACCATCGAATATCAAGTTCACGCTCAAGAACAGCGTCAGTCCGCAGCGCTACACGTTCGAAACCATGACTGGCGGAGTCGCGCTGTTCGACTACAACAACGACGGTTTGCTGGACATTTTCGTGACCAACGGCGCGGCCATCCCATCGCTGGAAAAGAACGATCCCAGTTACTACAACCGGCTGTTCCGCAACAACGGGGACGGCACCTTCACCGATGTGACCAAGAAAGCAGGCGTGCAGGGCGTCGGCTATTCGATGGGCGTGGCCGCCGGCGACTACGACAATGACGGATTTGTCGACCTCTACGTCACCGGCGTCAATCGCAACCAGCTTCTCCATAACAACGGGGACGGCACGTTCACCGACGTGACGGAGAAGGCAGGGGTTGGCGGTATCGTTCCCGGGCTCGGCAAAGCCTGGTCTGTGGCAGCCGGATGGTTCGATTACAACAACGACGGGCGGCTCGATCTTTTTGTCGTGAACTACCTCAATTACAACCTCAAAACTGCAACTCACTGCGTTCAGCAAGGACTTCCGGCTTATTGCTCGCCAGTCGATTTTCTGGGGATGCCAAACCTCCTCTATCGCAACAATGGTGACGGCACTTTTACCGATGTCTCGGAAAAGTCCCACATTTCCCAGTATGTTGGCAAAGGGATGGGCTTAGCGTTTGCCGACTATGACAACGATGGATTTACCGACATCTTCGTTTCCAACGATACCTTCGAAAACTATCTTCTTCACAATAACGGAGATGGAACCTTTACCAATGTCGCGACACTCGGCGGGGTTGCGTACAACGCATACGGCAATGCCATAGCCGGTATGGGCGCCGATTTTCGGGATATCGACAACGATGGAAGGCCGGATATCTTCGAGACCGCCATGTTCCGGGAAGGCTTTCCTCTCTATAGGAATCTAGGGCAGGGTCAGTTTCAGGATATCAGCAGCTCGGCAGGACTCAGCGTGTTGACGAGCCGCTCAACGGCCTGGGGAGTGGGGATTTTCGATTTCGATAATGATGGGAACAAAGATCTGTTCACGGCCAACTCCGACATTCTTGACAATGCCATGGAGTTGGCGCACAGGCCCTTCGCGCTTCCCAATCAAGTATTTCGCAATAAAGGCAATCTGACTTTCGAGGACGTGAGTTCGCAGGCCGGAACATCGTTTTCAGTTCCTGCTCCGCATCGCGGGGCGGGCTTCGGCGACCTCAACAACGACGGGAAGATCGATGTCGTGGTGACGGTCTTGAACGGTCCGCCAGAGATATGGATGAACGGTTCCCGCAACCGAAACCACTGGATCATTCTGAAACTGGTCGGCGTCAAATCCAATCGCGACGGTCTGGGAACAAAGGTCAAAGTCACAACCTCTCTGGGCATCCAGTACAACCAGGCAACAACTGCGATCAGCTACAACTCGTCGAGCGATAAGCGCGTACACTTCGGGCTGGGCTCGGCCAGCGTCGTAGACGCGATTGAACTCACATGGCCGAGCGGCATTAAGCAGGTTTTGAAGAATGTCAAGGCGGATCAGATCCTGACCGTGACGGAAACTGCGCCATGATCCGAACTGAACTTATTTTTGCGCGAGATTGGCCCACAAGCGCTGCGCCAACTCCATCTGCCCATTACGTAGCAGAAGCTCGTTCAGCTCCTTCATGACTTCAGAGTTGTTTCTTCCGTACGCCGCCATTGTTTCGGCAGTCAAGTCGGCATCCGACACTTTCCCCACATGGAAGTAGGAATCGCAAAGCATGTAAAGCAATTCGGGAGTCGTGGTTCTCGACTTCGCCAGTTGTTCGGCAGCATCCGACCAGCGTGCTTGGTGGTAACGGACCTCTCCCAACTCGGCAATCGCTAGCTGATAGTTTGGGTCGTTTGCGAGTTCCGCTTTGAAATCATTTTCGGCCGCGTTCAGGTCGCCCTGTTTCAGCGCCAGGATTCCTTCGTAGGTATAAGCTCCTCGAACGGTGGGCTGAATCTCCAGTGCATGGTGAAGGTTGCGCAGACCAGCTTCCGTCTCTCCCATAAAGAGATATGTTTTTCCGACAAATACACTGGCATCCGCAGCAGTGGCGGCAGTTCCCTTGAAATGATCCCGATATAACTGCAACGCATCCGTTTCGCGATGATCTGCCAGCAATTGACGGGTCTGAGCCTTGATCGGGCTTTCGCGTTCATCACTTTCCATGGAGCGGACGAACGTCATCTGTTCCATCATCAACTGATGAAGTGCTGCCTCGTGTTGCGCGTCCGACGTTCTGCCCATCGCGGCAAACGCCCGCGATAGATAGAAATGCGCCACTAAGCGCGTAGGGTCCAGTTGTAAAACGGATTGCAATTTATCGACGCCCGCCGGATAGTTCTTCAGTTCCAGTTCGCATTGTCCAAGTCCCAACAACGCCTCAATATCGTCGGTCTTGAATGTGAGGATGCGTCGAAATGCATCCCGGGCCTCTTGCCATTTGGCGAGCTTCACGTCCGCGGTCGCCAGCAGTTGCAAGGCGGTCACGTCGTCGGGCTGGGAGTGAATTGCGCGCGCGGCATACTGCGCGGCGCCGGCAAGATCCATCAATTTGTAATCGGTCGCGGCAATGTCGTAATCAATCCGCGGCAGCGTAGCATCCGAGTGCTGTGCCTTCAGCAGCCACTTCAGCCCCGCCGCGCAATCGCCCGCGCCGCACTGCAGTTCTCCGTACTTTTGCCACACTGATACATTGTCGGGTTCGGCCTTCAAACTCTGCCGGATGGCGCGCAGCGCCAGCTCATCCTGCCCATTCAGGTGATAGGCCTGCGCAAGATAATATTGGGCATCTCCGTCGCCGGGAAGAATCCGGATGCAGCGCTGCAGTAGCCTGAGGGCTTCTTCTTTTTTTCCCGCGGTCAGTTTGTAGATACCTGTTTTCAGCAGGAGATCGCCGTCGTTCGGCGCGAGCTTCAGAGCCTCCTCATAGGCTGCCGCCGCCTCGGCGGTTCGGCCTGCCTCCTCCAGCAACATGCCTTTCAGCTTGATTGCCGGCGCAAAATCTGGATGTTGCTCGAGCAAGCGGAGGACAAGATCCATTGCCTCCTGCCGGTCGCCGTGCTGGGCGAAATTGAGCGCCTGGTGGAGTTGCCACGTCAGTGGGGATTCCGCAGGACGGTTCGTGTTCTGTGCGCGAATATCAGCTCCGGCAGCCAACAGCGCCGTAAAAAGCAGGATTGCCCGGAGACGATTTACAACGCCGACAATCATATTAAGGGAGCTTGACGCGATGCTTAAGATTGCTGGAGACAACTCCCTGCCCTTCATGCACTACATAAAAGCGATCAGCAGCCAGATTGGTGAGCGATTCCTTTTTTCCATCCGGCCACAAGACTTCAGCCTGGTCAAGCCGCTCATGAGTGCCCAGCCCGAAATGTATGCGCAGATCATGCTGTGACAGATAGCTTCCGCCGCTGAGGACTTCGCCCAACTGCACCAGGTCTCCGGCTGTGGCTCGCACGCGAGCATTCAACGCCAGACGATTGGTCTTTCCTGCTGCGCCTTCCAGTTGAAAACTGATCCAATGATTCTGCGGCCCACCTTCGGGACGCAGAATCATCGGCTGCCCCACCAGATTTTCAATCACCGCCTCCATCCTTCCGTCGTTGAAAAGATCGCCCAAAGCAAGTCCACGGCTTACCTGCGGGATCTGAATCGCCTCTCCCACCAGCTTGCTGGCGTTTTTGAAAGTTCCGTCGTGCTGATTGACAAACAGAAGCTTCGGCTCCAGATATCTGGCGGCCGTGTGAGCCTGATCCACCTGCGGATACACGTGTCCATTGACCAGAAAAAAATCTAACCAGCCATTGTTGGCGAAATCGACAAAAGCGTCACCCCAACCCACATAGCCTTGCGTGCCTCTGGCAACGCCCGAGGCAATCGATGTATCGGTGAAGTTCATCCCTCCGTCGCTTGTCCCTTCATCGTTCACCGCTTTATTGTTAACCGCCGCATCATTGCGATAGAGGGCAGCGTACTCATTGTCAAAATGCGAAAGCAGCAAAGACATGCAACCGGTGTGCAGATAATCGCCGAGAGCGACTCCCATATTGGCCTGTTCCAGTCCGTCTTCGTTCGCGGCCACGCCGGAAGTGAGAGCGACATCCACGAATTTTCCCGTGCCGTCCCCGTGGTATAGATAATTCGCCTGTCCATCGTTAGTGACAAAGAGATCGAGCTTTCCGTCGTTTTCGAAATCGGACCAGATAGCAGTCAGGCCATAGCGTCGTGCGGGATCGTCCACTCCGGACTTCTTCGACACATCGGTAAAGGTTCCGTCCCCGCTATTGTGGTAAAGATTGTCGGGAGATCCCTTCAATCCGCGCGGGCCGCACTGCACATCGAGCCCCAGATATTTACACGATTTGCCGGAACCGAATGCAGGCAGGTCGTCCAGGCGAAAATCCACGTAGTGCGATATGAAGAGATCGGCCCAGCCATCGCCGTCATAATCTCCAAAAGCCGCGCCCGTCGCCCAACCAGAGTCGGCGGCAAGTCCGCTGGCTTTGGTTACGTCAGTGAATGTTCCGTCGCCGTTGTTACGATAGAGCACCACGCCGCCCAGGCAAGTCACCAGCAGATCAGGCCAGCCGTCGTTGTTGTAGTCGCCAACCGCAGCGCCCATCGCCCAGCACGGATAGCCGACCCCCGCTTTGTCGGTAACGTCGGTGAAGGTTCCGTCGTGGTTGTTATGAAACAAGGCGCTGCGCGCCTTGAAGCCATGCAAGGCCATTTCCACGCTCTGCGCGTTCGTAAAGTAAATGTCCGGCCAGCCATCGCGGTCGTAATCGATCAGAGCGACTCCCCCGCTCATCGACTCGGCAATATATTTCGCCTCAGGACTCGACCGGTGTTCGAAATGAATGCCGGTGGAGGCCGTAATGTCGACCAGATGAGGATAGTTGGCAAGGGCGCCGGTTGCCTTGCTCTCGGCTTCCGCCTTTTGGCGTTCTGCAGGCGGCAGCGGGGTGGGCGTTCCCATCTGGCCCATCGCCGCCGTACTCAGGCAGAGGACGAAAAGCGCCATGCACGATCGGAAAAACGCAACCCGCACCTTCGATGCTCCGGCAATGCTTCGCCCTCCGATCCTACTGTTCCTCCTGCTCGTCCGCACGAATCTCCTTGGGTTGAACCTGCAATTCTTTATACAATGCCTGCAACTTCTCTTTCATCTCCTTGAATTTCTTGTAGAGATCCATCTCACGCTTGGAATCGTTCACGCGCCCCATCTTGCGATAGAGTGTCGCCAGCCGGTAGTGCGCAGTAGCGTTAGTGGGCTCCAGTTGCACCGTCTGTTCGAGCAGCGCCAGAGCCTTGTCCGATTGATTCATCGCAATCAACGTCTTCGCCAAGCCAAGCTTGGCATCCGCATCGCCTGGGTTCAATTCGACAGCTTTCGTGTATTCCTGGTAAGACTGCTCGGTATTTCCTTTTTGTCCATCGATTTCCGCCAGCCTGAGAATCGATTTCTCGTTCTGCGGATTCTCCTGCAGCGTGGCGCGGTATTCCTGTTCAGCCTCCTTCTTTACGCTCTCGTCCGTCGAAGTGTGGAGCAGTTCGGCCAATTCGAAGTGAACGCCGGGAAGATGCGGATCGATGGCGATTGCCTTGCGATACTGCGCGATGGCGGCTGTGGTATTTCCCTGCCGGGTGTCTTCGTGAGCCAGCAACTGATGCATTTGCGCGGAGTCGGGCGCCGCCAGCGACAGCGATAGCATAGACTCGCCCGCCAGATCGGAATACGTCCGGTAGGCGGCATACAGCACCTCCGGATTAGCCGGGTCTGTCTTCCGCAACTGCGTGACGATGGCCGCGGCCTTCTCCAGGTCGCCAGCTTCCGTATCGAGGCCGACCAGCTCCAGACCAAGCTGTACCTGAAAGCGCTGGTCCTGCAATAAAGGGAAGGCGGCTTCCATATCTTTGCGCGCATCGGCAAAGTCCAGCGTACGGCTTTCGGCCATTCCCAGCAGCCCTTGAATCTTCGCCAAGCTAGGCTGCTGCTCTTCTTTTCTCGCAGCCAGCGCGGCGCGAAAGTGAGGGATGGACTCGGCGGCCTTTCCCTGAAAGAACAGCAGAACACCCAGATTTGCCTGCGCATCCACATTTTCCGGATCGATGGCCACCGCCGCCTGGAACTCCGGAATCGCCAGGGCGGGCTGCTTGTCACGGAGGTAGCCCTCAGCCTTTTGCATGTGCGCCGCAAACTCCTGCCGCTTGTCTTCGGCCGCCTGAGAGTGACACCACGTAACCCCTAGCAACAGGACGAATCCAGCAGAGGCAATGCCAAGCTTCGCAATCATTCTGAACCACCCAGATTGGGATCAGTCGTCAGTATGAGGCAAAAAAGAAGAGACGGCGAAAGAATCGCCGTCTCTTAAGGGTCGGTTACAAACCGACCAAAGTTAGAACGTGACGCGAACTCCAAGCTGCACGTTGCGTCCTTGAACCGTTACAGTATTGAGGGCCGTGGCAGCTGTCGTATACGGGGTGCCGGGGCCGGCGGAGCCGCCGAGGCTGATGTCGCCGGGCACGCCGAAGCTGGGATGGTTGAACGCGTTTTGGGCATCGGCGCGAATCTGAATGCTCACTCCCTCCCACGGCAAAGAAAATGTCTTGCTGCCGGAGAGGTTCACCTCATTGAGTCCCGGCCCATAGAGGCTGTTTCTGGGTACGTTGCCGAAAGTTCCGTTTGCGGGCTGAGAGAAAGCCCCTGGGTTAAACCAGTCAAGGATGCTCTTGTTCGCAGGGTAGAGGGGAGCTCCCGGAACCCGATTGGGAAACGACGCACCTGCCTGCGCGTAGGTGTTATTTTGGGAATTCGTTACAGTGAACGGATTTCCGGTAGACAGAACGATCGTGCCGGAAATCTGCCAGCCGCCAATCACTCCATCCACCAGCCGATTGGTGTTCAGGAACCTCTGGCCTCGGCCGAAGGGAAGCATGTAGACCGCATAGCCCTTGAAGGCCTGGCGGACATCGAAGTTGGAGTTGCTGTAGTTTGCTCCCGGGTTATTCGCAATTTGAAAATCCTGCGGGCCAGCGTGGCTTCCCCATCCCGAGGAATCCATATCGTCCAGCATATGCGACCAGACATAGTTGAAGCTGAGGCCCACGCCGTGGGTCATGCGCTTAGTGATGGACATCTGCAACGAGTTGTAGTTGGAGACAGCATTATTGGTGCTGCCACCAATGCTCTGGTACTGCGGGTAGGGGCGGCCTGACGGAACATCGTTGGACGATAGCAAATTCTGCGGCACCTGATTGAGATCGGTAGGGAAGTTCAAGCCTGATCCGTGGCTGGCCACGTAAGCAACTTCGGTCACAAAATCAGCCCCAAGCGCGCGTTGCGCGGAGAGGTTCCATTGCAGGATTCTGGGCACTGGGGTGTGGTATTGGATGTAGCCCGCCGATTGGCCATTGAACCGGGTTGGATCCGCGGAGGCCGCTGTATAGGGCAACGGTGTGGCTCCAGAACAGCCACCGGTTGGGAGGGGGGCGGCGCAGACGGTCCCGGCGCCACCAAGCACGGTCATCGGAGTGATGCCGTTGGTTTGGTCGATATCACTACCGGACGAAAGAATTTCGGCGCCCATTCCATAGTTGGTGTTGCTTCCACCGTAGGTATCCAGGCTCCAGGTATAGGAGTAGAGTCCAAACCCGCCCCGAAGGGTGGTTTTGGGATCGTGTGCCCAGGCGAAGCCCAAGCGCGGCTGCCAAGTGTTGAAGGTGTTCGCCTGCAAGGAGGTGCGGCCGTTGGCGTGGGTGCTACCGAACCAATAGGCGCCTGGCATGTTGGTGGCCGGGTTGATAATGGTGGGGTCGAAGCTGGATTCATTGTTCTTCACTTCGTTCCAGCCATGGTTGATCTGATAGCGCAGACCCAGGTTCAGGGTAAGATTCGGGCGCAGCTTCCAATCGTCCTGAACGAACATCTGCGGGGTCTTCATGCGCGCACCAAACTC
>Ga0182024_10016972_pt1 | contig 13733 bp, 10 predicted proteins | sample P32metaG_FD_120480 | JGI IMG/M metagenome (GOLD analysis project Ga0182024, IMG submission 120480) | Permafrost microbial communities from Stordalen Mire, Sweden - P3-2 metaG (Illumina Assembly) | ecosystem: Environmental > Terrestrial > Soil > Wetlands > Permafrost | place: Sweden: Stordalen... | reverse complement strand
TGCTTCTCCTTGAGCAATGATGAGCCAAAACTTCTCCCTTAGGAAACAATCCCAGTCTGTCCGTTAGGCGCTGACGTCAAACACATGGACGCCGATTCACAACGGTGGCGGCCCCCTCATGACGCCTGCCAAGGTCACATAGGCTTCGGTCCATGCTGTCTTAACCGGCGGCGCGAAATCGGAACCGAGGACCTCTTCCAGCGTCCACAACAGCGCGGCGCCGACCGGCGCGAAGTGCTTGGCGGTAACCCCATAGGCGACATGGCGCTTTCCCAAGTCCTCGACCGCGGAGGCAATTTTGTCGACCGCATGAAGGTTGGTGACCGCGGTGGCGAGCATCGCGATAAATTTCTTCTTTTGCGCAACGAGGTCGTCAGGAAACAGCGGCCGCACTTCCGGCGCAATCTCGAACAGGCGGTCGTAGAACAGATCGGCAGCGACGCCGGCTGTCGGCAAAACCTTCCTGAAGCTTTCCTTGACTAATTTGACTTGTTCCGGTGTCATCTCGTCTTCTCTTCGTTCATGTTGTTGCGCGAGTAGCGCTGGCGATATCACGGCAACGGCAAGAGAACGCTATTTGCGCAGACACCCTCCATCGGCGCCGATCCCAACATCAAGTTTCGGCGCACTGGTTACGAACCGGCGCGTGGCCAATGCCTCCATACGTCGCACCAACCGTCCGGCGGTGGGCAGCGAACGACGTTCTATTTAGTGCCAAGACATGTGTCACAATTGCAGCAAGGAACGTGCCATGCACGAATTGCTTGTTCGCGCGGAGCAAAGCTTTGTCAGCGCTACGAATTCAAGTTGATGCCGCTTCGAACAGGAATCCTGCCGCGATGCGTTATTGCGCAATGTTATTGCGCAATTATGTAAGGGCTGAGCAGCAGCGGGCTCTAACTTTTGTCGCAAATGTGCTTCAATTGCCGTCGCAGCGAACCCACGCAGCAACGGTTCCAAGCCAAATGCCTTTCTCGTCGCCTTCCCTCTTGATAACCGCGTAAATGTCGGTTCGCGCGCAAAGCTTGCCTGTTGTCCCTACTTAAAACTCCGAAAATCAAAGGAACCGCGGCCTTTCTCTAGTATCTTGAGTTTTGAGCAGTGACAGGTATTGCGACCGGAGTGAAAATCGTTGGGAGAGAACACGCCATGGCCGCGTCCCGCAATTGGTTCATCCGCAACATCGCCGAGGTGCCGTGACGCCAGTTTCCTGATCATTTCGGCGGCGCCTTGTCGAAACCGCTGGTGATGCCAGAGACCGCCGGCTCGCAGCACATCGACTACCGCATCTCGATGTACCAGCCGATGGCCTATGTGAAGGTGCACCAACACAAGGTGCAGGAGCAGGTCTATCACGTGATCGAGGGCGAGGGCCTCATGCACATCGACGGCAAGGCCCACGTCGTGCGCAAACACGATTTCATCTTCCTGCCGCCCGGCGTCGATCACGACATCCATAACACCGGGTTGGTCGATCTCGTGTTTCTCGTGGTGACGTCGCCGGTTACCGACGACGCGAAGTGACTATTGACCTGCGGCGAGCGCCGCATTGCGGCCGGCGCGCCGTCCGGACGCAAAGGCCCAGCCGAGATGATGGCCGTGGCCCTTCAGCAGCAGGCCGCCCTGCCCGGTAGAACCTGCCGCATATAGACCGGCGATCGGCTTGTCGTCTTCGCCCAGTACGCGATGCTCGCGATCGACCGCGAGCCCGCCTTCCGCATGCACGAACACCGCACGCAGCGGGCCGAGCGCGACATAAGGTCCCTCGCCGAGTTTCGGTCGATTGCCCGCACTCGCATTATATTTGCGCACGCTCTCGCCGAGCGCCGCCGCCAGCATCGCCAATTTTGCAGCCAGCGCTTCGAGCGTCGCGCCGGACGTGAAAATGTCCCGGCGGTTGCGCCGGTAGTCGTCGACGTAAGCGTAGGCGACGCCGGGCGCGGTCGAGATAAAATGCGGCCAGGCGCCGAACAACTCCGCCATGCGGCGGTCGAGCAGGATATAGGCGACCTTGTCGGGCTGGTCGGGCAGCGCAAATGCCGGTTTGTCGCGCTCGTCGGTGAAGCGCTCGCCGCGCTTGTTGATCAACAACGCACCTTCCGCGAACAAATCGAGCGACGGTGCCAGCGCAGTGGTGACGAAGCTCATCACAAAGGGCCGCAGCAGCGCGCTCGGCATATGCTCGAGCGACCACGCCATTACATTGGCCAGCAGCCGCCAGGGCGGCAGCATCAGCAGCATATTGCGGCCGGGCGGCGGCACGAAGCGCAGCTCCGGACCGAGCGCGAGATCTCCGTTGATGATGCGGGCGCCAAGCTTAACTGCGAGCTTCTGCCCGTCGCCGGTCGCAGTCACGTTGACGCCGTCGATCTTGGCCTCCTGCGGACCCATGAACTTCGCCTTCAGCTCGGGATCGCTGGTAAAATCGCCGGCCGCCAGCACCACGCCGCCGCGCGCACGGAAGCGCCGCGGGCCTGACGCTGTCGTGCAGTCGACTCCAACCACGCGGCCCTGATCGGTCAACATCGCGGTGACGCGTGCGCCGCATTCGATATTCACGCCAGCGCGGCGCGCCGCCTTGGAAAGATGCGTGATGAAGGCGCGCGAATTGGGCAGCACGTTGTGCATACGCGGTTTCGTATGCGGCGGCTCGGACATCGGACCGTAGAAGCGGATGCCGTGCTTGAGCAGCCAGCGGAAGGTGTCCGGCATCTCGTCGGCCAGTAGCCGGCGCAAGTCCTTATTGTCGCGCGGATCGAGGTCGCCGTTGAAGCCGCTCATATCGCGCCAGTGATCGGCCGGGTTATCGACAATACCCTTGCGCGCCTGGTGCGGCGTCTGGCTCGCTGTGACCGAGCCGATTGACCAGGCGGTCGAGCCGCCGAGCTCAGGATTCTTCTCGAGCAGCACAACGTTGCGCCCGGCCGCGCGCGCCTCGATCGCGGCCGCCAGCCCACTGCCGCCGCCACCGACGACGACGACGTCGTATATGTCCTCGCTTGTCACGGCGACTGCTTGGCGCGCTGGCCGGCGGTGGTGCCGGCGATCTTGCCGAACACCGAGCCGTTCATCAGGCCGGTGCCGCCCGGATAATTGAACCAGAAAATGCCGCCGACCAGTTCGCCGGTCGCAAACAGGCCCGGGATCGCCGCCCCGTCGCTGTCCATGACGCGCGCCGAGGTGTCGATCTTGAGCCCGCCGAAGGTGAAAGTGAGCCCGCAGGTCACGGCGTAAGCTTCGAACGGCGGCTGGTCGACAGTGTTGGCCCAGTTCGATTTCGGAATGGCCAGGCCCTTTGTGCCGCGGCCGTCCTTGACGTTCGGATCGAACGGCACGTCGGTCATCACCGCCTTGTTGTATTCCTTGATGGTGGCGAGAGCCTTTTCGGCGTTCACGTCCTCCATCTTTGCGCACAGTTCTTCCAGCGTGTTGGCGCGGATCTTGGTCACCCGCTTGATGCGGTACTCGTCGCGTAACATTGGAATTATTTTGTTGTCGAACACCTGGTAGCAGAACTGCTTGGGCTGCATCAGGATGATGCGGCCGTTTTTCGCATACGTGTAATTGCGGAAATCGGAGCCCTCGTCGAGGAAGCGCTCGCCGTTGGCATTGATCATGATGCCCCACGGGTACGAGTGCTTCTGGAAATTGTCGCCGACCGTCAGATCGCCGGTTTCCGGCGCGTTGCGGTCCCAGGCGACCGCGTGGCCGCCGGACCAATTGCCGGTCGGCTGCGCGCCGATCGCGAGCGCCATCTTGATGCCGTCGCCGGTGTTGAAGCGGGTGCCGCGGATCTTGGCGAGCTCCCAGCCCGGCCCGAGATAACGCGTGCGCATTTCGGCGTCGGCCTGGAAGCCGCCGGCGGCGAGAACGACGCATTTTGCCTTCACCTCGGAGGTATGCCCCGCGTGCTTGACGCGAACGCCCTTGACGCCGTCGTCGTCGGCGATCAGCGACAAAGCGCGCGCGCCGTAGACGACCGTCACATTGTTCTTGCGCGCGATCTTGGTGAGCGCATCGACCAGCCCCGGCCCGCCGCCGACGGCTTCCACCGTCAAGCCGCCCCAGAACTTGAACATGCCGTTGATCTTGTAGGCCTGGCGGCCCCCGATCGGCATGAAGCGCACGCCCTTGTCGCGCATCCAAAGCATGGTCGCCTTGCTGCTCTTGATCAGCACTTCGCACAGATCGGGATCGGTGCGGTATTCGGTGACGCGCCCCATGTCGTCGAAAAACTTTTCCTCGGTGTAGGTGCCAAAATCCGACTTCGCCACCTCCTCTTCGGACAAATCCGGCATCAGCGTGCGCAGGTCTTCGACCCCGTCATAGACGCAGCGGAAGGCGCCGGCGGTGAAGCGGCTGTTGCCGCCGGCCTCCTCCTCGGGCGCGCGCTCGAGCACCAGCACCGAGACGCCCTGCTCGGCCGCCGCTAATGCTGCGCAAAACGCCGCATTGCCGCCGCCAACGACGATGACATCCGCGGATGGGGGTAACGCTGTGCTCATGACCGCTGATCAACCTCTCTTAGAATGAGACTCATTCGGAAGACTGAATTCGAGCGCCGCCAGCTTTTCGGCGCTCGCAAGGATGTCGCGATCGGGATCATGCGAGATGATCTCCAGCATCGGCCGCGCGCGGTAGCCGACCGCAGCGAGAGCGCGCGGCACGTCGGCAAACGGTACCGTGCCAAGACCGACCGCATCGTGGCGGTAGACTTGCCGGCCGGTATCGGACAGATGCACCAGCGCCAGCCGATTTTGGCAACGCTTGAGACCAGCGCCGAAATCCTCCGCGATGAAATACGCGTTGGCGACGTCGTATACGATACGGATTGAGTCATTACCGTAGCGCTCGAGCGCATCCATGAGACCGCCGATTGCCGGCAGGAATGCGAACGGCATGTTCTCGACCCATAGCGACGTGCAGGACGCTTCCGCGGCCGGGCCAAGCCGGTCGAGTGCGGCGAAGAAATATCCGGTCAAGGTTTCAGCGTCGGCGGGGAATAACGGATTGGCTTTGCCAACCCCGATCACGACGCCGCGCGCGCCCAGGTCGCCGGCGAGACGCACCGTTTCGCTCAACAGCTCGAGCGAATAAGCGCGCATTCCCGGCGTCGTGCTGACGACATTGATATCGATGTTCGGCATGTTGAGGGTCGTGAGCCGCAAGCCGCGTTGTTCGAGCGTGTGGCGGATCGCGCGCCGCTTGTCTGGCGACAGGTCAGCCGGCCACAAATGGCCCGGATGAATCATGACCTCGAATTCGACAAATCCGAAATCCGCAAGGCGCGCGAGACAAGTCTCGGCGTTCTGGGACAGCATATAGCTGTAGGTATTGCAGCCGAACATCGCCAGGTTGGCATTGCTATGCTGCTGCATGCGCGCGCGCCTGAAATTCTCACCCACCCGCACCGCCGCGAGGCGGCGTGCCACTCATAAAGCGCGCGGCGCATGAGTCAATCGTTATCCGACAATGTGAAGTGGCATTTGTCATTCTGGTAATTGGGATGTAGGATCGCTCCAACACCGGCGGTACTCGGGCCGCCCACCAAATCCGGGAGACCTTGCATGAGCTCGACAACCGTTCTTCAACGCCCGGCCGCCACCGAACCTACCGAAATCCCCATGTTGATCGGTGGAAAATGGCGCCCGGCCGCGGACAGTTATCCGGTGCGGGATCCTTACCGAGGTACGGTAGTTTCGCATGCACCGCGCTCGTCGCTCGCCGACCTGGACGATGCACTCAATGCCGCAGTCGGTGCCAAGGCGAAAGCCGCCGCCACGCCGGCATACGAGAGAGCCGCGCTGCTGCGCCGCGCCGGCAAATTGCTGGTCGAGCGGGCCGACGCAACCGCCGAGATCATGGCGCGGGAAACCGGCAACGCCGTCAAGGACGCCAAGGCCGAAATCATCCGCTCGCAAGACACGTTGTCGCTTTCGGCCGAAGAGGCCGTCCGCATCGAGGGCGAACACGTGCCGCTCGACGCCAGCGCAATGGGCGCCGGGAAAATCTGCTTCATGCTGCGCTTGCCGGTCGGCGTTGTTGCCGCCATCACGCCGTTCAATGCGCCATTCAACCTCGCCTGCCACAAGATTGCGCCGGCGATCGCGGCGGGCAACACGCTCGTCCTTAAGGCACCCCCGCAATCGCCCGGCGTCATCCATGCGCTGGCGCAGATTTTCGTCGATGCCGGAACGCCGGCAGGCGTGCTCAACGTGCTCTATGGCGAAACCGTCGGCCCGGCGCTGGTGCGCGATCCGCGCGTCGATTTCATTACATTCACCGGGTCCTCGCGCGTCGGCGCCGAAATTAAGGCGGCTTCCGGCCTACGCCGTGTCGCGCTTGAACTCGGCGGCAACGGCGCGACCATCGTGCATGAAGACGCGGCAATCAACGAAGCCGCTCCGGTATGCGCGCGCAACGCCATGCGGCTTGCCGGACAAAGCTGCATCTCGGTGCAGACTGTGTATGTCCACCGTAGCATTTACGATCGCTTCGTCGACGTCGTCGTCGCCGAAATAAAAAAGCTGAAGCTGGGAGACCCACTTGATCCCACAACTGATGTCGGCACACTGATCGACGAGCGCGCGGCACAGCGTGTGGAATCGTGGATTAAGGAGGCCGCGCAAGGCGGCGCGAGGGTCCTCACCGGCGGAAAGCGCAATGGAGCGCAGATCGAACCGACCGTTATCGCCGACGCCAGTCCGACCCTAAAGGTCGTTTGCGACGAGGTATTCGGGCCTGTTATCAGCCTGTTGCCGTATGACAATATCGATGAGGTATTTCGTATGATCAGCGCCGGCCGCTATGGCTTGCTGACCGGCGTCTTCACCAAATCGATGGAGATCGCGATCCGTGCGGTGCGCAATATCCGCACCGGCGGCGTCATCCTCAACGGCAGTTCCACCTGGCGCACCGACCAACTCGCCTATGGCGGCGTGAAGGACTCGGGCATCGGCCGAGAAGGACCGCGCTATTCCATCCGCGACATGACGGAAGAGCGCCTCGTGCTGTTCAACCTTTGAATAAGCCGCAAGAAACGATTGTGCGAAGCAGCGCGGCGGCCGGCGATGGGGAGACGCGATTGGACATTGAATTCGACGCTGTGAAACAGCCCAAAACGGTAGTCTGATATCTCACGCACGGCCGATCCGTGGCGCGTTCCACTTTGGCCATTGACAGGTGCCGGGCGCTCCGGAACTATCTTCCACAATAAAAAAGCGTCTCTCACATTCTCGCATAGAGCGGAAATTTGGGGTGACGATGCGCAGACCGCAAATCGGGAGGGACTAACTATGACCAGCTACAATCGACGCAATGTCTTGAAGGCGAGCGCCGCGCTTGTTGGCGCTTCAACTTTAGGATTTCCGGCTATCGTCAGCGCCCAGGCTGCCAACATCAAGATCGGCCATCTCACGCCACTGACGGGCTTCCTTGGCGCGCTCGGCGCCTACGCCCAGTTGGGCATAAGAATGGCCGAAGAGGAGATCAACGCCGCCGGCGGCGTCATGGGCCGCAAGATCGAGATCATGTCGGAGGATTCGGTCAACCCGGCGACCGCGGCGACCAAGGCGCAGCGCATGCTCGACCGCGACGGCGTGAATTTCCTGATGGGCGAAATTAATTCGGCCTCGGCGTTGACCATCATGCAGGTCGCCGCCCGCAACAAGCGCTTCTACCTGCAGATCGGCGCCCGTTCCGACGCGCTGCGCGGCAAGAACTGCAACCGCTACACCTTCCACGTCGACATCCCCAGCCACGTGATGGTCTACGCCGTCGGCAAGGCGCTGGTGCGCGACAACATGATGAAGGGCAAGAAGTTCTTCACGCTGACCGCCGACTACATCTTCGGCCACGATCTAGGCAGCGCGGCGAAGCAGTTCTTCGCCGAGAACGGCGGCACGGTGATCGGCGACGAACTGGTCGCCACCGACGTGACCGAATTCAGCCCCTACCTCTTGAAAATCCGGCAAGCGAAGCCCGACATCGTGTGTTCGAACCTCGCCGGCAATCAGGTCACCAACCTGATCAAGCAATACGCCGAGTTCGGCCTGCCCTATCCGATCGTCGGCTTCAACCTCAACACCGCCGACGCTTGGGCGGCCGGCGAAGGCAACCTGAGCGGAACCTGGCCGACGGTCTGGTACCACACGCTTGACGTGCCCTCGTCGAAGACCTTTGTCGCCAACTTCATCAAGAAATACGGCAAGCCGCCGGAAAATCATGCCTGGATCGAATACGTCGCGCTCTACATTATGGCGCAGGCCATGCGCGAGACGAAATCGACCGACACCGATAAATTCATCGCCTACCTCGAGAAGGAGACGCAGTTTGACATCCTCAAGGGCCGCAAGGGCTACTTCCGGTCCTGGGATCATCAACTGATCCAGGAGGCCTATCCGTTCACGGTCAGGAAGAAGGGCATGGCCAAGGACAAATGGGACTTCCTGGAGCTGGGCAAGGCCGTTCCCGGACCGAACGAGCCGCTTGAGGTGCTTTCCGTGACCAAGGAACACAATACTTGCGTCATGTGATCGGCGCCGCTGCGAACTGAGTAACCGCGCGTTGGCGATGGAACTGCCGTCGCCAACGCGTCTCTCTTTGTCCGGAATCCAGAATGCAGCTGGAGTTCTTGCTGGAGCAGGTGGTGAACGGCCTCGTGCTCGGGGGCTATTACCTGCTCATTGCGCTGGGCCTGTCGCTGATTTTCAGCGTCGGCGGTGTCATCAACCTGGCGCATGGCGCCTTCTACGCGATCGGCGCCTATATCTCGCTTGAGATCACCAAATATCTCGGCTTCGGTCCGGCCATCGTCCTCTCGCCGGTCGCGGTGGCGATGCTCGGCATCCTGTTCGAGCGCTTTTTGTTGCGCCGGTTCTACGCGGCCGATCCGATCCTCAGCCTGCTGGTGACGTTCGGGCTGGCGATGATCGCCGAACAATTGATCCGCATGATCTGGGGCGCCTCGCCGATATCGGTGAACATGCCGGCCGTTTTCAAGGGCTCGGTCTTCCTCGGCGACTTCATTTTTTCGCGTTACCGGCTGTTGCTGCTCGCCGTGGTCGTCGTCGTGCTGGTCAGCATCTGGCTGCTGCTGCACAAGGCCTCGTTCGGCCGCGTCATCCGCGCCGGTATCCAGAAGCCCGACATGGTCGCCGCGCTCGGCATCCGGCTGCAGCCCTATATGACCGCGATCGTCATGCTCGGCGTCGGCATGGCCGCGCTGGGCGGCGCACTGTTTGCCCCGATCACCATCGTGCATCCGGCGATGGGCGCGGAAGTCCTCACCGTCGCCTTCGTCGTGGTGGTGATCGGCGGGCTCGGCAGCTTCTGGGGCGTGGTGTTGTCGGCGCTTCTGGTCGGCGTGGTGCGCGGCATCACCATCAATTTCGTGCCGGCGGCCGGTGAAGCCTCGATGTACGTGCTGATGTTCCTGGTGCTGATGTTCCGCCCGCGCGGCCTGCTCGGCGAGCGCATCGAAAAGTTCGAAACATGACCACCGGCGCGATGTCGAAGTATCGGCCGCTGTTGATCGCGGCGATCGGCCTCATCGTGCTGCCGCTGGCCATGCGCGTGGTCGGACTGACCACCGACACCGCTTCGACCGTGGTCATCCTGGCCATCGCCGCCATGGGATTGAACCTGTGCGTCGGCTATTCCGGCTTGGTGTCGTTCGGCCATGGCGCCTGGTTCGGCATCGGCGCCTATGCCGCCGCGATCATCCAAAGAACCTGGTTCGGCGGCGAGATCTGGCTGCCTATTCTGTTGTCCATGGCTTTCGTCGCCGCGTTGTCGACGGTTGCCGGCATTCTCATCCTGCGCCGGCGCGGCGTTTACTTCTCCCTGCTGACGCTGGCGCTCGCCGCCCTCACCTACACCATCTCCTTCCGCTGGACCGACGTGACCGGCGGCGAGAACGGACTGGGCGATCTCAAACGTGGCGCGATCGGGCCGATCAGCCTCGACAATACGCTCGCCTATTACACCTTGGTCGCCGTGATTGGGCTCGCCGTGCTTTACGTCCTGCTGCGTGTGTTGCGCTCGCCGTTCGGACACGTCGTGGTGGCTATCCGCGAGAACCAATTGCGCGCCACGTTCCAAGGCTATCCGGTCGAGCGCTACAAGCTCGTCGTTTACGTGCTGTCGGCGGTCGTCACCGGCATGGCCGGCGCGCTGCTCGGCTTCCTCACTTATCTCGTCTCGGCGGAAGGCGTCTCGGTCCCCTTCTCCGGCGAATTGCTGGCCATGGTCGTGATCGGCGGCATGCGCAATCTGCTGGGCCCGGCTTTCGGCGCACTGTTCTTCATCCTGTTCCGCGAGCTATTTTCGATCTGGAGCGCCGATTGGCTGCTTTGGTTCGGCCTGATCTTCGTCGGCTTCGTGATTTTCTCACCGAGCGGCCTGGTCGGCATCTGGGCGCAGTTGCAGCGGCGCTGGCGTCCGGCGCCGGAAGAAGCCGCGGCCATGAGCAAGGGCAAAATCTACGACGGCCTGGAACTGCCGGGCTTCCTGCGCCCGCAAGGAACGCAAGGCACGGTGCTCACCGTCGACACCGTGTCGAAACATTTCGAAGGCATCCGCGCCGTCATCGACGCGAGCCTCACCGTCAGCGCCGGCGAAATCCACGCTCTGATCGGCCCGAACGGCGCCGGCAAGACGACCGTGTTCAATCTCGTTTCCGGACTGTACGAGCCGAACAGCGGCAGCGTGCGTCTCTATGACCGTGAAATCCAAGGCCTGACGCCGTTCCAGATCTGCAACAAGGGGCTCGCGCGCTCGTTCCAGATCACCAATCTTTTCCGCGGCCTGTCGATTTACGAGAATTTGCGCCTGTCGCTGCAGGCGCATCATCCGGCCCGCTTCAACGCCTGGAACGATATCGACAGCTACGCAGACGTGCACGCGGAAACCGCCGAGTTGATCCGTTATCTCGGACTCGAAGGCATCGAGGGGATGGAAGCCGGCGAGATGTCCTACGGCGGCCAGCGGCTGGTCGACCTCGGTATCGCGCTCGGCTGCAAGCCGCAGGTGCTGTTGCTGGACGAGCCGCTCGCCGGCCTCGCCGCCGCCGAACGCGAACGCGTATCGAACCTGGTCACCAACGTCGCCATCAAGATACCGGTGCTGATCGTCGAGCACGACATCGACCGCGTGCTCGGCTTCTCCCATCTCGTCACGGTCATGAATCAGGGCGAAGTGCTGATGACTGGCACACCTGACGAGGTTCGCAACGACAAGCGCGTGCAGGAAATCTACACCGGCACCGGCACGGCGGAGGTGGTGGACAGCCGGGCCGGCGCGGCGGAGGTCAAGTCAAAGCAGATTCTGCGTTTCGAAGGCGTCAATTCCTTTTACGGCAAGAGCCATATTCTCAACGGCGCGACGCTCGACGTGCGCGAGGGCGAGATCGTCGCGCTGGTCGGCCGCAACGGCGCCGGCAAGTCAACGCTTCTGAAGACCTTGATGGGATTGGTGACGCCGGCCTCCGGCACAATCGAATACGAGGGGCACAATATTGCCGGGATGCCGGCGCCGGAAATCGCGCGGCTCGGCATGGGCTATGTGCCGCAAGGCCGCCAGCTGTTCGCCGGCATGACGGTGACGGAAAATCTAGCGCTCGGCCGCCTGGCACGGGAAACCAACGGCAAAGACGCCATCGTCTGGAGCCAGGAAGAGATCTTCCAGTTTTTCCCGCGACTGGCGGAACGCGCCCATGTCGCGGCGGACTATCTGTCGGGCGGCGAACAGCAAATGCTGGCGGTCGCCCGCGCGCTGTCCGGCAACGTCAAATTGCTGCTGCTCGACGAGCCGTTCGAGGGACTAGCGCCCAATATCGTGCTCGACCTGTTCAAGGTCTTCGACCGGCTGCGCGGGCAGGCTTCCGTCCTGATCGTCGAGCACAATCTGGACCTGGTGCTGGCGCTCGCCGACCGCGTCTTCGCGCTCGAACGCGGCGCAATATTCCATGAAGGCCCGGCGGCGGCATTGCTCACCGACCTGGAATATCGCAAACAGATTCTATGGGTGTGACGGCGACGAAATCGGGAAACCTCGTCGTAGTCGGCCACGGCGCGGCCGGTCTTGCCGCGGCGCTGACCGCCGCCGAGACGGCACGCGGGAGCGGCCGACCGGTCGCGGTCACGCTAGTGGAGAAAGCCGCGCCCGAAGACGCCGGCGGCAATACGCGCTGGTCGCCATCCAATATGCGCATGGCCGGCCCCGACCGCGTCGAGCCGACATTCGTGCAGGACATGCTGGCGGCCACGCAAGGGCGCGGTGAGGAAAGCTATTTCGCGCGGCTGGCGGCCGACGCACCCGCGACCGCCAAGTGGCTGCAATCATACGGCATCGAATTCATTCAGCCGCCATATTATTTGTCGAAAGGCCCACCGCGCATCCAGCCGGTCGGCGGCGGCGCGAATCTGATCAAGGCGCTGACGCAAGCATCCATCAAGGCAGGCGTCACGTTCCGCTACGGCTGCAGCGCGCGCGAGATTATCACGAAGGACGATCGCATTGCTGGCCTCGTTGTCGAGCAGGCCGGCAGGCGCGAGACCTTGCCGGCTGACGCCATCGTGCTGGCCTGCGGCGGTTTCCAGGGCAATGCCCCGATGATGCGGACACATCTGGGCGACGGCAGTGAGACGATGCGGCTGATCTCGCCAGGCACGCGCTTCAACACCGGCGACGGCATCGATATGGCGCTGCGGCTCGGCGCCGACAAATCCGGCGACTGGAACGGCATGCACTGCGAACCGGTCGATGCGCGCTCGAAGAATTCGGCGCCGGTGGTCCTGGTCTATCCCTATGGCATCGTCGTCGACCGGAACGGCCGCCGCTTTTTCGATGAAGGCGGCGGGCTGATGCACGAAACGTGGGAATGGCTCGCGCGCAATATCCATTTCAAGACGCCGGGCTCGATCGCCTACTCCATTCTCGACAGCCGCCTGCTCGACATCACCGACTATCAGCGCGCCATCCGCTCCGAAGTGGCGCCGGTGCAGGCCGACACGCTGGTCGAGTTGGCAGAGCTGATCGGTGTCGATGCTGACGGTCTTACCGCCGCCGTCGCTACCTACAACGCCGCCTGTGTGGGCGATCCGAAGACGTTTGATGCAACGCTCAAAGACGGACTCGCCGCCGCGAAAACGCTGCAGCCGCCGAAATCGAACTGGGCGCGCGCTATCAAAATGCCCCCATTCATCGCCTATCCGCTGGTCGGCGCTGTGGCCTACACCTTCGGCGGGCTGGCGACCGACGCCCGCGCCCGTGTGCTACGCGAGGGCTTTGCCATCCCCGGCCTGTTCGCCGCCGGTGAGATCACCGGGCATTTCTATGCCACCGCGCCGAACGCCGTCTCGGTGCTGCGCGCTTTTGTGTTCGGCAGAATTGCAGGGCACGAAGCGGCTTTACATCTAGCGGCGAAATAGATTTGGACAATTGCGATGCACCGGGCGAGAGTCAATTGCGCAGGTCAACGTCGTGGTTTCGACGGCAAAGAATGGACCAAGAAAGTGTACTACGAGCGGCACGACACCGGATTTTCACCCTGTGTGTACCGAATATTAGATTCGGCATAGACGCAGAGAACAGACGGGGTAAGTTCGCGGCCTGATGAAGGACCTGTTCAAGCTGATTCTCGGCGTCCTGGCTTCGCTCTTCAAGTCGAGAGCAAAGCTGGAGGCAGAAATCCTGGTCCTACGGCAACAGATCAATGTGCTTCGCCGGCGGGC
>Ga0182024_10016971_pt1 | contig 13733 bp, 15 predicted proteins | sample P32metaG_FD_120480 | JGI IMG/M metagenome (GOLD analysis project Ga0182024, IMG submission 120480) | Permafrost microbial communities from Stordalen Mire, Sweden - P3-2 metaG (Illumina Assembly) | ecosystem: Environmental > Terrestrial > Soil > Wetlands > Permafrost | place: Sweden: Stordalen... | reverse complement strand
CGACCTCTGCTGCAGTGGAGAGTGGACCTGCAACGCAACGACCTCAACGTGGACTCTGGAGCGTGGCGGTTGCGCATGCCTCGTCGACGCGGGTTCGGGCAACACACTTCCCGACGGAGGCATGCGGTCGCGTCTTGCGACGCCTGCACAGCGAGTGAGATCTGCGTGGTCACCGTTTCAGGCGGAGGGCCGTGTTTGATGCCGAACGACGCGGGCGGATGCCCCAACGGCAGCACAGCGAGTCCCGGACAGTGTTGCGACAACTCATCCACTGCGTACCGATGCGACGCGCGGCCCTCGTCCTGCGGCCAAGGGCTATCGTGCGGCTGCGCGATGTCGCTCTGCGAGAACTGCCTCTGCCAGGGGACGAGCCCAGGCAGCAGCGCCGTGAGCACCCTGAACTGCGCCTGCGAGTATCCATAGATATGAGGAATGGACGGGACAGAGGAAGCGCGTTCGGCGGCTCCGATTCGATTCACCTTACGGACATTGGGCCGGAAGTGGGCAGCTCGCGATGCAACCGAGCTCCGTCCAGTGACCGCTCGTGCACTCCACGCTCGTCCCCAGGGAAACGCTGCCGCAGCATGCACCATAGTAACAAGCGGTTGCATCCGGCTCGGTGCACGCCGTTCGGGGGAGCGGCGGCGGACTTGGACAGTCCGCGCCGATGCCAGAGTCCCACGCTCGGCAGTCCCAGTAGCCGCTTGGCGAGACGTTTGGGCCGGTGCCGAGATCGCACGGCACGCAGCCGCAGCGCCCGCCTGCATAGTCGCACGTACTCTGCACGGGGCACGCGTTGCCTTCCCCCACGCCGTATGCGAGAGGACACCCCGCTTCGTTGATCGGCAGTGGCGTGGCGAAGGGGCGCCCGCCTGCCTACCTCGCTCACGGGTCGGTTAAATTCGGATTCGAGGAGATCCAGGAGAACGAGCAGGGGAACAGCAGAATGAGATAGTAAATGCGTGGTTACCCCTCCAAACGAGCGCTCGCGGTTGCAGGTCGATCCGTGCGCGGAGAGCACGACCAGGTCGACGCGCTCGGTATTGGAGAGTTCGAGGGAGACTGACACGGATCCGTGCTGCGGATCACGGTCGTGCGGACAGAGCGAACCTCCGGAGCAAGATTGCTTTGCAACCGTCCCAGATAGGTGTTCGCACGCGATTCGAGGCGCCGGGCGAGCTCGTGCGCCATCTCGACTTCTTCGTCCTCGGCGACGCGATGCGCACCCGAGGGAAAGAGTTCGGGAACCACATGTGCAAGGAGAATCGAGGCGCCATTCGACTTCGCGATTCGGACGGCAATGGGCAGCGTGCTCTCCGTGCGAAGCGAGCCGTCGAGGGGCACCAGAATGTGTTGAGGAGAGAAGGCCTTGAGAGGCGCGGAATCGGAGCGGGCGATGAGCACGGGCCCTTGGACGAGCGAAAGGACTTGTTGAGTGGTGCTTCCAAGACTCCATTCGGTTACTCCTCCCTCGCCATAGGTCCCGAGCACGACGAGATCGGCCTGAACCTCGTGGGCGACCGCACGGATCCGCTCCGCGGCATGCCCTTGCTCGAGTCGGGTCGAGACCATGTCGCCCGACGCTTGCGAGATTTCCTTCTCGCATCGCTCGAGATAAGCGCCCGCTCGTTGCCGCGAGATCTCGCATCCGAGCGCGTCGGTCGCGCGCGCGCCGGCTCGCTCGCGCGGAAGCTGCATCACGTGGAGCAGCGTAATGTGACTCCCGAACGTTCTCGACATGAACGCGGCATACGGGAGGCAAACCTCGGAAAGAGGAGATTGGTCGAGGCACACGAGAATCTGACGTATGCCGTAGGTTTCGCGCGGAGCCACGCGCATCCCTGACGTTTCTTCGGACCGATCGATCTTGAGGAGTGTGCTCATGGTGAGCCGCACTTCAAGAACCTGGCCAAGGACGACTCGTCGAGGACGCCCATGTTTTTGCTCTTTTTTTCGCGCACAGTCGCAGTCGAGCTCTGGTACGACGAAGCGCGGGACACATTTTCGTCGCACCATGCGCAGCCGCCACACCGCAGGTCGGTGGCTCGTACTCACGCTCTCATCCGCGGTGGCAAATGGGAGGTCCCCGCTCACCCCTGCGATGACATTTGTGATGTTGTGCGCGCCTCCATTGCTGGTTCGCTTTGGAGACGAGCCGCTCGCACGCTTCATCGAGGAGGGCAGGTGCGCACGGACGGACGGGAGTGCGGGCGGGCCATGGAGGCGGAGAATGCGTTCAGGAGTGGTTCGGACACAGCGTCGTCTCGGGCCAATCCGCATTCGACCCGCGGTTGCACAACCTGGTCTCCTAAGTCGAGGAGTGAAGCCGGAACCGGCGACGCGGCGAGCGGCGGGCACGCGAGCTGCAGCGCGGGCTCTCATGAAAACGAGATGTCTCGCGGAGGGTATTTCTGGCCGGAGGTCTCGCGCTCGCCGCATGCCGAGCGAAGAGCGGGCCCAACAGCTCGACCGTGCCGAAGGAGTCGGAGGTGCCACTGCCGCCGGCTTTGGCGACGGCGGCGGAAATGCCAATGCGCGTGCTTGGCAAGACTGGGAAGCGCGTCTCGCGCATCGGCCTCGGGGGCGCCCACATTGGGAAGCAGACGGACGAAGAAGAGAGCATCCGAATCATTCGTGCCGCCGTCGATCGCGGCGTCACGTTTCTCGACAACGCTTGGGATTACAACGGCGGCAAGAGCGAAGAGCGCATGGGCAAGGCATTGCGGGACGGGTACCGTCAGAAGGCCTTTCTCATGACAAAACTCGACGGACGTACCAAGTCCTCGGCCGCCGCTCAGCTCGATCAATCGCTCCAGCGCTTGCAGACGGACATGATCGTGGTGATGCAAAACTCTCGCGCCAAGTCGAAGAGGTTCTCTTGCGCGTACAGGCGGATCTCGTGTTGGGTTTCCGATTACCGAAGAGATGAGAGATGACCTGGAGACCTTCCTCCAGGGCCATGCCGAGGCAGATCTCGAGACCGCGAGCGTTACCCTTCTTCAGCTTGGACTCAGGGCGGTCGAGCTCGACCTGGAGGAGACAAGACGATCCAGAAGCGAGTGGGTAGGTTCGGGGCTGGGAGGCGTGAGCGTGGGATCATCGCTGGTCATGCCCACGATGTCCGGCGTGCCGGTGAATGGGTCACGCAGCGCGGATCATCGCGAGCCATGGGACCGTGCGCATGATCGCGAAAGTTATCTCGTGTCTAGTAGGGCAGAAGAGCACTCGGGCAGTAGCCAGGGCGTGCGCGGTCCCGCTTCAAGCCGCTCGCTTCCGTCGATCCTTCTTGGATGCGGGCTTCGCCGTCAATGTGATCCGAACCTGAGCCCCAGTAGCTTGAGCGAACCGCTTCAGAGTGGAAAGGCTCGGCTTTGCACCGCCGCTCTCCAAGCGAGCAACGGTCGATTGGCTGGTCCCCATCCGCTTGGCAACCTCGGCCTGCGTGAGTCCAGCTCGTGCCCTCGCTTCGATGAGCTGGCTGGCCAGGGAGAACTCGTCCTCAAGGGCATCGTAGCCGGCCTTGAAGTCAGGCTCCTTCATCCACCGCTTGGCGATCTTCTTCAGCGGGATTCCCATTACGTCACCTCCTTGGCTCTTTGGCGAGCGATCTCCAGCACGCCCTGCGGTGTCTTCTGCGTCTTCTTTGCGAAGGCATGGACGACAACCACCCGTTCACCTTTGGCGGTCACGTAGATGGCACGAGCGATCCCATCCTTGCCCTTCATCCTCATCTCCCACAGTTTGCCTTCCAAGTGCTTGACGTACGGCTCGTGCATGGCTGCCATGCCGTGCTGCGCGATCAGCCCGGCGATGCGGAGAAATCTCTGCCGCACGTCCTGCGCCAGACCGTCGAGCTCTTTGACCACGCGGTGGTCGAGGATCTCCACGCGCCAGGACACGGAGTCAGCCTATCTCGCAAAAGAGATATGTCCAGAGGAGCCGAGCCCATGCTTCCCCCCCTGGCTCGCCGAGCCCGCGAGCGCGAGGCCCGCTGCCACCCAGCTGCCACGAAGCGAAGGTTGCCCAAGAATTTTTGAGGAATATCGCGGCACAGGAGGGGATGCGGATTCTGCCTGATTCGGACGCGTGAGCTGGTCAAGCCTGCGTCTCGATTGGGTTTTCTGGTGTATAGGGCAGGTAATTCGAATCCCCCTGGGGATGCAACGATCCGGCTTGTTTTTGGCTCGATCGTGACAAAACGGCCGCCGAAACTGCGAAACTGGAACCGAAACCCCCCAGGTCGCTGAACAGCTCCAGCGGAACGTCCGGGAAGGGGGTCCCGAAGCCCTCGAAGTCGAACGTCTGGGCCTCGTTGATGTAGCGCTGCGTCGTCCGAAGGTCGTCATGGCCAGCGGCACGCATGATCTTGAGGGGCTCATCTCCGCGAACCGCGCGCCACGTGATGCCGAGGTTCCTATGGGCATTGCATTCTTCAAAAATTTGAGCGACGTCTTCACGAGCCGGATCACGCTGAGTCCGCTGATTCCAGACGACACTTTAATTGGGGGAGGCGGCTTCGGGAATCACTGTCTTGCGTCTCCCGGCCAAGAATATGTGATCGAATTGTCACAGGCGGCAAACGCCACAGTCGTCTCGCTCGATGTGGCAAACCTACCGTCGGGACGAAGCTTGACCGCCACCTGGTACGACCTCGACTTGGGCGGATTGACGGTAGCCATGCCCATCACCGCGAACGGAGTGGCGACGTTCGCCAAGCCCTTCGCGGGGGTCGGTATTGTGGTGATAAACTAACATTACGCTCATAGCCGCCGCGGCGATTGCGCTTCTGCTCCCATTCAGCTCCGCGGGGTGCCCACAAGGAGGTGCGGCGCCGGAAAGGGCTCGGGCCTCAGCTCAATGGTCGCGGGCGGAAGCGCGCCGCCATGCAGCATGGCGGCGATCTCGGAGATCGCCCTCCCGGCAGGAAGGGGCCTGATCACTGTCGCGGCGAGCTTGCCCTCTGTCACCAGGCGTTGTCCGTAGGAGGGCGAACCATCACAGCCGCAAAAGGCAATCCCGTCCTTCGGAAACCTCGGGCGCTCCCTCGCGATCTCATCGACGGCGTCCCTTGCGCCCATCGCCATCGCGTCATTTTGGGCTCCGACGATGAACGCCGGAAATTCACGCTTGCGAAAGACGCGTGCCCAGTCTCGCATCGCCCGCGCGCCGCCCTCGCGTGTCCAGTCACTGTTGACGGTAAAGATGTCGACATTCGATCCTTGCAGAATCTCTCGAACGCCCGCGTAGCGGCGCTGTGCCGAAGATGTCGCGAGTGGGCCTTGAATGTACACGAGCTCGCCACCGGGTGGCATGAGCGCCAAGAGTTGCCTGCCCTGGATGCGGCCTATCTCCGTTTGATCGGCGAGCACCGAAAAGATTGGAAGCCCCGAAAATTCTGCCCGCAACTCGTTCACGTAGTCCCATGACCGACCAAGGACTACCCAGCCAACCCCGAGGCGAGCGGCTTCGTTGGCCGTGGAAAGAAGAGAGCCCTCCCGGACCGGACTGACCATCACGATCGTGGGCCGTCGCTCCGGCGGCTCACGCATGCACTCGTGAATCTGCGCGACCTGCTTCTCGGAATCGTTCCCGGATCGAAACACGCGCGCGGGAAAGCCATAGCCTTGCGCGGTCCTCACGAACTCGTCGCGAAGCAACTCCTGGTACTCTCCATTATCCATCGAGAACAGTGCGAGAAAGCAGCGCTCACTCGAGGGCCGAGCGCTCGGTCGCTCGGGGTTTCGAAGCCATCTTGGTGGAAGCGAGTCCCGTGTTGTATTTTGCGGCGTCGCTGAATCGACTTTCAGGCCGTCAGGTGAAATGTCCTGGACCGTGCGCATCTCTGGCGGCACGGACCGGGACGTGATTGCGGGGGGAATGGACGAACCGAGGCGAATCCCGGTATCGCTTGCGCGCTCGATCTCGGCGATGAGCTTCGCGCGGTCCATGAGCTCCGCGTATGCGGTGCGGTCGACCCACTCGCCGACTTCGGTGACGGTAGCCAAGCGCCCGGTACTCTCGAGCGCTAGCGCCATCTCACGGGCGGTTTCGAAGCGCTCCTCTCGATCGAGACTCAAACCGCGAAACACGACCGCGTCGAGTTCGGGTGAAATCTCCGACGAAATCCGACTCGCAGCGACAACCTCATGGGCAAGAACGCGCGCGATCGTTTGCGAGTCCGTATCCCCTTTGAAGAGTCGCTCACCGGTCAGGGTCTCCCAGAGAACGACTGCCGCCGAGTAAATGTCCGACCTACAGTCCACCTCGCCAGCCTGAAAGCACTCCGGCGCCATATACGAAAGCTTGCCCTTGAGCTGCCCGTTGCGCGTCGTCGTCGCGCGCCCCATGGCCTTTGCAATGCCGAAGTCCAGCACACGCGCGACGCCATCCACACCGACGAGCACGTTCTGCGGCGAAACGTCCCGATGCACGATGCCGAGCTTCTCCCCCCGTTTGCCCGTAGCCTCGTGCGCCGCGTGCAAGCCGTGCAGTACGTTCGCGACGATTGAACGCGTAATGCTCACCGGGACGCCCGATCCCTCTCCGGCTCCCGTCCGCGTCAGTCTCGACAGCGATTCACCCTGAACGTACTCCATGACCAAGAAAAGCTCGCCCTCTGTGGCCACTACGTCGATGGGTGAGACGACGTTTGGATGCCGAATGCGCGACGCGAGATGCGCTTCGTCGAGAAACATCCTCACGAACTCGGGTTGCCGGGCAAATGGAGGGTGCAGGCGCTTGATCGCGACCGTTCGAGAAAAGCCCCCCCGGCCGCGCTGCCGGCCCACGTGTACCGATGCCATCCCACCGGAAGCAATCTCGTCAAACATCGCGTACCGACTGCTCATCCTGATCAACCCTCTTGAGCCGCGCGCGCCCAAAAGAAACGTAATACTACACTACTGAAGAGAGACGCGAACGCGGCATCACCTTGGCTTCCAGCGTTGCTTTCTGGGACGGCTCAACGACTTCGGATGAAACGTGTGACGTCGCTGGCGGCGGAGAAGACGACTCTGACGGGCGTGTGGGACGTAGCCACCCGCGTCCGACGCTCAGTCTCCCGAGACCACGGGCGTGACGAGGAGCGAAAAGCCCCGCCCATTGCAGCTGTACGTCGAGCGCATCGATATCCGCCGTGTCGAGGTTGTTTGCGTGGGGTGCGTGAATGTAGATGACGTTCGATCCGGTCTTCAGCGGAAGCGCCGTCGTCGCACCGTGAACGACGCTCCACGCAGAAACGTAACACGGAAACTAGTAGATGAAGGCCGCTTGCTCGCCTACGGTCGACGACATCGAAACGCCGTTTACATCGATGAGGTGTGGCCGGCACCCCATACTCAATGGGTAATTAAAATGGCACCCGCCGACGATTGGGGCCCTTTTCGACACCCGCGCCTGCACTTTTGATCACAAAGCGCGCGGCAGCCGGCCACTTACCCCCCACGGAGAGCCAACGCGCACGGCGTCGACGGCGCGGGCTGGACGGCAGCCGGTCCGGCTCACGCGCGCTGAACGTGACGATTCCACAAACGTTTCGAGGCAAAGCCCATGTCGAACCATCGTGCGGCAAAGGGCCGCAAGGCAACACGTAACCACTCGTGGCGAGTGCTCCTTCGTCCCGAATATTGCCTCGCTCACGCACTGATGCTGTCGGCTTGCGTCGGCAGCATTGGTGGTGATCCGCTCGGCGCCTCTGACGCCTCAATTGCGCCCGGCTCGAGCTCGAACCCAGGCGCGCAAGGACAGCAGGGAGATTCGAGCGTGATCTCGGTTGGCGACGGTGCCGCGCCGGCCGTGGTCCTGTCGCCGACCTCGCGCGTGGCACGACTGAGCCACACTCAGCTCTTGAACACCTACAGGGACCTGCTCGGGATCACGGACGTGAGCGCGGCGGATTCCATTCTCACGCCCGACGCCGTCGTCGGCTACGACAACGAAGGCGATGCGCTTTTCGTCACTAACCAGCTGTGGGGAAATCTGCAGCAAGTCGCTGAGCTGTACGCGAATACGGTTGCCACGACTCCGTCGTTGTTGGCCGGCCTCGTTCCTGCCGGTTCCCCCACAGACATGACTGGAAAAGCAACGGCATTTCTCCAGGCATTTGGGCTTCGCGCTTACCGTAGGCCACTGACCGACGCTGAGGTTCAAACGTATCTGACACTCTTCGATCAAGGAACGGCACTCATCGGAGGAACCGACCCCTTCGCTGCCGGAGTGCAGTTGGTGCTCGAAGCGTTTTTGCAGTCTCCGTATTTCATTTATCGAATGGAATTGAGCGACAACGTGGTTGCCAGCCGCATTCCGCTCAACGACTACGAAGTAGCATCGAAACTCTCGTACGCGGTATCCAACACGATGCCGGATGCGCCTCTGTTTGCAGCCGCCGCGCAAGGCGCGGTTGCCAACCAGGCGGACCTGACGACCCAGGCGGGACGGCTCCTCGCGACACCGGCAGGGACGGCGCAAGTCGAGCACTTTCACTTCCAGATGTATGCGTTCGGTGTGTATGACGGCATCACGAAGGACCCTACCGTCTACCCCCAGTTCACTGCGGCCACCGGCCCGGCGATGGAACAGGAGAGCCTTCTTTTTCTCGACTGGATATTCAATGGCGGAAAGGGGGTGGCCGACATCTACACGTCTCCCGTCTCTTTCGTGAACAACCTCCTCGCTCCGACCTACGGCTTGAAGGGCACGTTCACGAGCGCATTCACGCAGGTGAATCTCGATCCGACGCAAAGGGCCGGCTTGCTGACGCAGCTCGGGTTTCCCGCCAACGAAGCGACGACGGATAACATCTCGACCATCCTTCGCGGTGCTTACGTCAACACGCGGATCTTCTGTGTCGTGCTGCCCCCTCCGTCCCCGAAAGCCTCGCCGTTGCCAGCCATCATGCCAGGCGAAACGGACCGCGAGCTCGTCAACGGCTTCACCGGTCCAGGAACCTGCGCCGCGGGATGCCACGATACCCTCCTCAACCCGATCGGTTTCGCCTTCGAGAACTACGATGCCATTGGCGCGTATCGCACGACGGACCAGGGCCAGCCGATAAATGCTTCAGGCAGTTACACGTTTGACGCGCCATACGGCACACAGAATTGGACAACCTCGATTGAGTTCGAGAAGGTCGTCTCGAAGGCTCCCCAGGTGCATGGATGTTACGTCCGAAATTGGGCGTCGTATCTGTACGGGCGTCCGGTGGCCGACAGCGCGACAGGCGACCTGCTTCCGAACGACGCGTCCTACCTCCAATTTCTTTCGCAGGGGTCGCTCAGCAGTGGATTGCCGGTTAAAGATATCATCTTGTCGATCGCGACCGACGACACTTTCCTTGCGCGCTCGCCTCAGGTGATTGTGATACCGGGATCCGGGGCGGCGCTCGACGGATCCGTGGAGAACTGACATGCCTACGCACAAGCCGTTCAATATCGGACGTCGTCATCTCCTCAAGGGCATCGGAGGCGTGACTCTCGGCTTGCCCCTTCTCGATGTATTCGCTCCCCGATCGGCAAGCGCCCAGACACTGAAGGCGCGCTCGCCGTACGTGGCCATCGTCGTGCATGCCAACGGAGTCGTCCAAGCGGGGACCGCGGTGGGTGGCAGTACGGACCCGGAGTGGTTTTGGCCCTCGGCCGCGGGGCCGCTCACGGTTGCCAGTCTGACGGCCGACTCGGGCCAGCCCGATCCGGCGGACGGCGGGGTGCCAATGTCTGGCGGACGCGAAATCGGCGAGCTTGCGGCGTATGGGCCACACCTTCTCGTCGTTCGCGGCATGAACCACCCGTTCGGAGCGTCCGGCTGCGCTCATGCCGGAGGAGATGCGCAGCTTCTCACGGGCGCGAAGATGACCGGGTCGGGACCCACGACGCTGTCGGGTGGGACCTCGATCGACACGATCATCGCAAAGCAAATGAACGTCGGAGGCAACGTCGATCCGCTCGCGCTTCACGCGGGGCGCTACTCTCCGGGCGGCACGGGCTTCAACCTACCTGGGTACATTTCGTACATCGGACCGTCCGAGCCGCGCTCGCCCCAGCCTTCGCCGTATCAGGCATACCTGCAAATGATCGGCAACGGAGCGAACGTCAGCGCCGCGGCGCAAGCGCTGATCGCGTCGCGGCGCAAGAGCGTCAATGATCTCGTGAGGGCCGAGATGCAAACTCTGCTCGCCAGGACCGATCTGTCGAGCTCTGATATCACGCGACTCGATCAGCACTTCTCTGCGATTCGCGACATCGAAGTTGCAGTCACCGGTGCCATGGATCCGACGGTCGTAGCTTCGATGAAAGCGGTCGATCCCGCTCCGTACGACATGGCCAACCACTTGGAGATCATCCAGCTGCATATGGATATCATGGTGTTTGCCTTGTCCTCCGACTACACGCGCGCGATTACGTTGAAAGTCGGCGACCGCGAGGACGACCACGAGTTCACCGAGGACGGTGGAACGACCTTCCACTTAATTTCGCACCGCGGTGTTACCGACGCCGTTCAGAAGCACGACCGCATCGTCCGCAAGCACTTGCAGCTGTTCAAGTACTTCCTCGATTCGCTGAAGGCCGTGAGTACTCCAACGGGCACCTTGCTCGACATGGGACTACCCATCTGGACCAACCAGATTGCGAATGGAAACCATTCATACGATCGCATCCCCTGGGTCATCGCGAACAGCGGGACCAGTTATCTCAAGACCGGCCAGTTCGTGGACCTGCCCGGTTCGGGGGCAACGACCAACCAAATGCTCAACACGCTGCTGACCGCCGCCGGGGTTCCCACGACGAACTTCGGCGACGCGAGCCTCACGACGGGCGTAATCTCTCAGGTCGTCGCATAATGAACGACGCACTACGCGCGACGAGGGATCGAGCCCTCGGTCGCGGGCATCCACGTCGCGATGTAGCCTGCGTGGGGCTTCTGTTGACATTGGGTCCCTTCGCTGCAGAAGGATGCGGCACGCCTCCCGCCGAGGAGCCGGCCCTCGAAGACGCGTCCCGCGAGGGCGGCGGTCCGGGTCCGGAGGCCGGCATCGGCGACGGAGACGCTTCGCGCTTTTTCGATGCCGCGAACGTCGCGTTCCAGGATGGTAGTGACGCCCTCTCTCCCAGCGACGCTGGCGCGTCGGATGGGAGGGATGCTCGCTCTCCGGGCGCCGACGACGCGGCCGTTCCGGACGGCGGCACTGCAGTTGACGCGGCACCATTGGACGCCGATGACGGAAGCTCGAGCGGCTGCCCGGGACTTTTCTGTGAGGACTTCGAGAAGGGAACGATCGATCCCACCATCTGGAGCCTACAGGCCAACGGAGGACAGACCGTCGCCGTACAGACGAGTGTCGTCGCCCACGGCAAGTACGCGGCTCAGTTTCACGCGAACCCGAACATCGTCAGCTATGACTTCATCATCACGAAGAACGCGCCCGCTGCGCTGCGCGGGCATCATTTCGGCCGTGCGTACTTCAACGTAACGCCGAAGCCGCCCGCGGAGCACACCGAGTTTCTCTTCGCCGGCACTGCCGGGTTTCCGAAATTGAAGTACTTGGAGGTCGCTGGCATCGGAACGGAGTGGCAGCTTACGTACGTCGACCTGGTCAGTGGCGGAGAATCGTATGCGTCGGGCGGAAACGCGCCGGACGCCAAATGGATATGCCTTGAATGGGAGTTCAATGACACGCCCGATCAGGCCACGGTGTTCGTGAATGGGGTGCAAAGCTACGCGCGTGACACGATTTCTTTCAACGGACAGACCACGGGATTGGTTGGCGGCTTCGCCGATTTCGGATTTGGCTACTACGCGTGGCATCCGGCTACGTACGTATTTGACGTCTATTACGATGACATCGTGCTCAGCACGACGCGCGTGGGATGTCTCGCTGCACCGTAGGGTGAGGATGAGGTGACGACAAGGCCGGCAAACGGCGAAGGTCGGAGAGGCACAATGACGAGCGCACTTGGCTGGAGCAATCGATGAGACATTACCTTCGAGGAGTGGCGTTCGCCCTTCCCATGTCCGCGGCGGTTCTCAACTTCGGATGCAGTAGCGGCTCGACCGCGGACGGGACTCCCGACGCGAGCGAGATGCTCGACGCGAACAAGACTGCCGATGCCGGCACCCCCTCGAGCGCGACGTTCACGGAGGTCTACGCGACGATCGTTGCAACGACGTGCTCCACGTCCCAATGCCACAATAGCGCCAATGCGGAAATGAGTGGCCTCGACATGAGATCAAAGGCAATCGCGTACGAGAACCTCGTCGGCGTGGTAGCGGCCGGGTACTTGTGCAGAGCATTGGGGGACACGCGCGTCGTCCCGGGAAATCCGAGCGAGAGTCTCTTGTACTTGAAGGTCTCGGAGGTGGTACCGCCGTGCGGCTTCCAAATGCCTTTCAATCTCGATGCGGGGGTTTCGGGGGCTCCCCTCAGTCAAGCCCAACAGATGCTCATCTACGACTGGATTCAAGGCGGCGCACGGAACAACTAATTGTAGCAGTGCCGTAGCTCCCCCGATTGCGACAACGACGAACGGCACTTTGGGCCTCCCGTTCGCGTCACGGAGTTCTTGCACACCGGATCCCGTAGGTGTAGGCGCCCTTGTCCGCAGGGTTGTTTCCATTCCGGAATGCCGTAGCGAGAAATGATGTCCCCGTGTTGAAATCTCCGCCCCGGACCCCTCGAGTGGAAGCGGCCGTGAGATTGGCGCAATCCGTACATGGGTCTACGTAACGGGCATACCGGTTCAGGTTCCACTCCCAGAGGCTGCCTGCAAGGTTCTGTTGGCCCCACGACCCTGCTCCGAGCGGTGCCGTCTCTACGGGCGCGACGTTCGTCACACCGGTGCAGCTCCCTGAGCCGCTCGGATAATTGCACCCGTAGATGGTATACACGTTGTTCGTTCCCGGATCCGCCGAGCTTCACGGGCCTCGTACCAGTTGACACAGCTTATCGGTAGAGTCTCCTGACTGCCCTCCGAAGACGTCCACGTACCGTAGTGTGACCCGGCCGCGAGGTCCGATTCAAGAAGCCCGGTACATGCGAGGTTGGCGTCGGTCGGAGCGACGTGTCCGTCGTCCGATACCATCCTGCTCGCCTCGTAGCTTCCTCCCGTGGCCTTCAAGCCCTTGCCACTGTTCAGGTGCGTATGCTTGCCCGAGCCCCCTGGAGGCATTCGGTCGGTTCCCCGTTCCATGCCGTGACGAACTGACGAAACTGTCCGACCGTCACCAAGAATTTATCCAAGCGGAAGCTGCTCACGATCGCAGGATCCGCCTCCCGCGTCGGACCGCCATCGGCAGCGAGGGTTGCGCTCCCCCGTCGGCAGCGTCGTCGTAGACGCGGTAGAACGTGCCCCCGGTCACCTCTAGGCTCGTGCAGCAGCTTTCACGGCCGGTTCCGCAGTTGGTGAGGCCGTCGCCGCTGACTTGGCAACTCAGTCCGATAGCGTTGCCGGCGTCGGCGTTGCTAGCATTCGCGTTCCAGCCGAGAACCACCGGTAGGTCGAAGCATCCAACGAAGACCAGCCCTACAGCGAGGCTCGCCAAGATGCCGTGACTTATCGGCGCTAAGGCTAACGCATAGGTCGCTGGCGTGCGACCCATCGCGAAAGGGGTCGCGATCGTGCGCATACCGGGCATCGCGATCACTCAGTTCGGCGCATCACGATCACGTGTTTCGGAGCATGGCGATCGGAGCGAAGCGACGTTTCTCTTGGGGTCTGGGTTGGTCGTTGCGGTGCCTCGTG
>Ga0182024_10016970_pt1 | contig 13733 bp, 12 predicted proteins | sample P32metaG_FD_120480 | JGI IMG/M metagenome (GOLD analysis project Ga0182024, IMG submission 120480) | Permafrost microbial communities from Stordalen Mire, Sweden - P3-2 metaG (Illumina Assembly) | ecosystem: Environmental > Terrestrial > Soil > Wetlands > Permafrost | place: Sweden: Stordalen... | reverse complement strand
TCCATGGTAAGGACGGGGCCTCCAGCGGCGTTTTCCCTGCAAATCAGCACAATCGGTTTTCCTCGGCGGATTCTTTACCGCAGGCATACCGCAAATCCGCGCGGATTTCTCACAGAACTGCGCACAAGTGGCCCCTGTCTCAGAGCGTGTTCTGAGCGCTTGGGCGGCCCGTCGCGAAGGGCCCTCGCGGGTCTGAGCGGCAATCGAGGCGGGGGCAACGGTAGGCCCGGCCCGACAAGAACGCATGGGTTCTTCGGTTGGCAGAGCCGGCACGGAGCGTCCGCTGAAGTGCCGCGAGGCGGCGGCGAGGCTCGGTGTCTGCGAGCGCACGTTGCGCCGCTACATGCGTGCCGGGCGAATCCGCTACCACCGTCTGCCGGGCGGGCACTACCGCATAACCGAGGACGCGATCGACGAGTTCTGGTCCGCGCACGACCTCCCCTCGCCCGCGCGTGCACGCCGCACGGTCACGACGGGCGAGCCGGCCCGTCAGCGCCACCCGAAGCGACCTAGCAGCCGCCGCGCGCGACTCGGTCAGGAGTCCCCGGAGGACTACGACCTCTCCCCGGCCGCGCTGGCTGAGCTGCGCGCTCAGTTCCGCTAGCCGGTCCCCTTTCGACTTGAGGAGTTTTTGGAACCATGAGTAGACCTTGGAAAAAGCAGTGGCCGCGCGTCGGGCGCGGCGGCAGGAAGTCCTATGTCGTGGGCTACTACGACCACGAACGCGTCGAGCGCTCAAAGACGTTCGCGTCGGCGTCGGGCGTCGGCAGCGCACGCGACTGGATGGCGGACTACTGCGCCGCGGAGCGCCGGGGGCCGGACAGCCTCGAGCGGTTCCTGCGCGACCTCGATGCGCAGGAGGCAAACGCCGTCGACGGACGCACGCTCGGGAAGGTCGTCGCGATGTACTTCGCGCTGGACGCGGACCCTGAATTGGAGGGCGGGCTGGCGCGCGCCACGTTCGCGAGCTATCAGACCGTCGCGAACGGTCACATCCTCGGCCGTCCGATGCACAACAACAAACACGAGGTCATCGGCCGCCAGAAATACGCGACCTGGTTGGCCGCTCAGCCCGCGGGCGCCTTCAACGAGTCGCACACACCCCGGCAGTACCGGGACATGATGCGCAGCGCGGGTCAGCCGCAGACACGGGTCAAAGATGCCTGGAAGGTGCTCTCGGCGGTGCTGAGCTGGGCGGCCGGTTCGCACGAGGTGCCCGAGATTCATACCAACGGATGCATACTCGCGAACGAGCGCACGACCAACCGCCGCCGCTCGGTCCGCGCCCGCTCCACCGGCAGGGGCTCGCACGGTCGCAAGCGTCGCTCCAAGACGCAGAGCTGGGCGCTCTCCCCGCAAGCCGTCGAGGCGGTTCGCGAGCAGATGCTCGCCCGCGTGGGATACAGACGTGACCCGATCCTCGCCAAGCGAGACGCGATCATCACGAGCCTTCAATACGGGCTCGCCGCCAGGCCGCAGGAGATTTGGGGGATACGGTGGACATCCATCACCGAGGCATTTGCGGAGGTCATCGAAGTCATCTCGTGGGGCGAACTGGACGAGTACGGCAAGACCTCGAACAGCACCGAACGGCGACCCGCCGTCCCAGCCGTGCTGTGGGAAGACCTGATCGGCTGGCGCGCGGCTCTGCGTGCCTGGGGACACCCCGCCGGCGACCTGGACTTCATCATCCCGGGGGACCTCGGCGGCAAGCGGTGGGGGGTCATCGACCCCGACACCGGTGCGTGTCACCTGAGCCTGAACCAGTGCAAGAAGTGGGGCGCAAAGTTCTTCACCCCAGCCGTCACAAAGGTCGCCGAGCGCCCGGAGTTCGCAGCCATCATCGGCGCGACCCCGTACTCGATGCGTCGCGGCGGCATCTCAGTCCGACTACGCGTCGAGGACCCGCAGACGGTCGCCAAAGACTGCGGAACGAGCCTTCGGATGCTCGACGAACACTATGCCTTCGCCATAGACGACCTGCGCAGGTTCGGGCCTAGGCCTTTCAACCAGGAGTGGCTCGCTGCGAGGGAGGCCCACCAGCCCGCCGCCGAGCCGACGCCACTGCGTCTGGCTGCCTAGTGGGGTGCGGCTGGAGCGGCGCTCCGAGGAACGATCGGAGCGCCGCGGTGGGCGATCTCGACCGGTCTGAGGAGCGGCAACACGAGCGCTTCCGCTTCGCCCGGCGCAAGCGCACGTGTGCCGATCCTCAGTCGGTTCTCTCCAAACTCGTCCCAAGCGAGCGTGAGTGCTGCTCTCGCTCAGACGCTCGCTCGGCCCGGCAAGCAGTAGCGTGCCGAGTGGTGGCCCATGCTTTGAGCCCGCCGGCTTGACCCCGGAACCGAGACAGGCGAGACTCCGCGCGCTGGCTCGAGAACCACCAGTGTGACTCGCAGTCACGGCGCCCGATGACGACCGCCTTCCCAACACAGCAGACGCGACACCCGATGGGGCAGCCGTGATCGCGGTCGACTTCCCACACCTCACCGAAGTCATCGCGGGTGTCCTCGCCATCGCTATCGCTGGGACGTTCGCATGGGTGCGCCGGCTGAGGCCGGGCACCCAGCTTCGGAGACTCGCCTGGCGCGAGCGGCGCAGCACACGCCAGACGCTCACCCGCAGCTTTGCACCCGAGCTTTCGCGCTCCCATCGGCGCCGTCTCGGCCGCAGGCTCGTGCACAGTCTCGCCGAATCATTCCGATTGCAGGTGCGTCCGGGTCTCGACCACAGGCCGCTCGAAGAGACGCCCCCGATCGCCGGCGCCCGGGGCTTGCTCGCCCACGTCAGATCCGAGCGCGGCGTCATCTACCTGGTAAACGCGGACTCCGGCTACGGCAAGACCGTGCTCGGCATGACGCTCGCAATGCTCCGCCCAAGGCTGAAGCGTCATGAGCTCGTGCCGCTCTACATCGACCTGAGTCAAGCAACCGCGGAGGCACCTCTCTCGCGGTTGGAGCACCTACTGGACGAGCTGGCTCAGGCACGCGTCGGCGAGCTCTCTGGCCGACCGCTGTTCGTTCTCGACGCGCTCAATGAGGCCGTCAGCCCGGAACGCTTTGCTGACGAGCTCGCTAACAAACATGCTCGACTCGACGATCTCGGCGCGCGACTCCTTTTTCTTTTCAGCTTCCGGCATCGCTCCTACCCGGGGAAGCTGCGCTCCGTCCTGCGCAGCCGCGGCTTCGACCAGCTCGAGCGCCTCGAGCTGCTTTTCGACGTCACCGACGCGACCGATCTCACGTTCGTCCGAGCGATGTTCTCGCGAGCGCCGGGACGACCCAAGCCGGGGCATCTCGTCGCATCGCTGCAGGCATACGCAGAGTCCGTTTCCCCAGTCGTCGTGTCGCGCGAGATCGCGATGGCCTACCTCGATTGGCAGGTCCAAACAGCGGACGACGCGCCCTCGCCTTCACCAGCTCACCTGCTGTTCCAGCGGGTGATACATGACCCCGATCAGCCCTCGCCCGCAATGGCGGACCTCGCGCGCGTGGCCTTCTTCCTCCTGAGCGAAGAGCTCGTCACGGCTCCCTACGAAGAAATCGCCGCCCGCGCAGACATCGGAAAGACCGCGATCCAGGACTGCGTGGCCTATGGCGAATCGCGCGGATGGGCGCGCGAGGACGACCGGCATCTTCGCTTCGCGAATGAGACGACGGTTCGGGTTCTCGCCGCCCTGCACGTCGCCTCGGAACTGTCGAACGGCACGAGCCCGTCAGCGCTGCGTGGCCGGACACGCTACGACGTGTGCGCGCCCTACGTCCTAGAGGCACTCCGATGGACACGAGAGCGCGCACCAAGCGCAAGCGATGAATGGCCGCAAAGAGCCTCCGCTGCAGTGAGAGGGGCCCTCTCAGGAACTGACGCGCCGTATTCGTTCTATGCGAACGTCCTGTCAGGGGCGGCGGCCACTGACATCGTCGATGTCGCCGAGCTCGACACGCACCTGTTTCACGAGATGGCCCAAGCCATCGACGAGGACCGTAGTGAAACCTGCAGCGACTCACTCCGCGCGGCCGGCGCGCGAGACGGTCAGCCGCTAATCGCCCCGGTACTCGATCAGATCTTCGGCGTCGTGGGCGTCTATGGACGAAAGGCCGTCGATCTCCTGCTCGGGATCATGGACTACGACGCTCCGCTGATCAGAAGCCAGGGCGCATACCTGCTTCATCATTGGCTGGGAACAGCATCGTTCAAGGAGGGATCGAGCGACCTCGCGGCCGCCGCGAAGATCCCTGGCGCAATCAAGGGGGCGGATCCAAACCTGCACGTTCGCTTTCACCAGGTAGAGATCCTCGAGCGCCTGCTCGAGCGACTGCCCGACACGGAGGATGGCGCAAGGCAGCGCGTGACCGAGCTGCTCATGCAGATCGCGAACTGCAATACGAGCGCTACCGATCAGCAAAGATGCGCCACGGTGTATAGGGATTGCCAATGGCTCGTGGCAGAACGGGCGCGAGTCGCAGCAATGCCCCAACCGTCGTCCTCCAGCAATGACCTTGCCGATCAGGTCGCGCAGTGCCTATCGGCGATTCGCGACGACCGCGCCTTCAAATCGATTGGCCGTGGCGCGGAGGCCGAAGCACGACTCGAGTGCTGGGAGATCGCACTGGCCTTCGCGATCAACGGCTATCGTGGGTCGCGGCGCAGTCTCACGTTCGTGACGTTCGTCGAAGACGCGTTGACACACAGCTTCTGGATAGTGCGTTGGTGGGCGTTTGTGAATCTCCTGGCGATGCTGCGCGATGCGGGGGCACATCGGGAAACCGTCCTCGCGGCAAGGTGCGCCAGACGCGTAGCACAGCAGCTGTGCACCGCGGTCGAGCCGATGGGGCTGAAGCTTCGACAGTGCGCCGTCGTGAGCCAGGTCATGGCAAGCCGTGACACCAACCCCAACGCTCGTCGACTGCTCTCGATGGCCCTCAGAGAGAGGAGCGAAGAAAGCCTGACCACAGCCAAGCGCGATGCCTTTGCCGACGCGTACTACACCGCTTGCGGCTCCTCACCGGAGGACTACCTGTGGGAGTTCTGGCGACGGCTCGAAGAGATCGTTCCCATACACGCGTGATGTTCACCAGGGCGCTGCAGGCTCGGAGCCGTGGTACTGGGCGATGGCCCAGCGCTCGGCCTCGCGCACCAGAACGATAGTCAGGCGGTAGGGAATGCCGCGTGTGGCGCCGCTCTCTTCAAGCGTGACGGTGGCAGTCGCCGATAGCCACGCGACAGCGCCCCGACGTGCCACATGCTGTTCAGACCACTGCCACTTGTACCGCTGCCCACGCGAGAGCACCCGCTTCCAAAGAACCGCAAGCTCCTCATGTCCGTACGCCGTCTCGGCCTCCTCCGAGCCGAACATCACGACATCATCACCAGCAGCAAACTCGGCGACAACGCGCGCGGCATCGCCGTGTGAGATCGCGTCGGAAAGCCTGCTGAGGAGGTCAGTGACCTCTCGGTACGTGTCTGGGTCGGCATCCTTCTCAGGCATCGTGACCCACGATACGTGATGGTTCCCAGGCCAGGCAGGACGATATGTGCTCCTTTCACGCCAGGCGATAGTGAGCAGCGCGTGAGATGCCGCTAATCGTCCAATTCGGTAGCGACGGTGACGCCGGAGAGCGCTCCTGCATCGCGCTGGCGAAGCAGAACGACCCGCCCAGGCGGCCATCACCCCCGCCCGTGCCAGCCCCGAATGCCACGAGGGCCTGCGTCGATCGTGGTGAGGGCCGTCCCGATCACCCCCGTCCCAAACCCCGGGCGTCGAGCACCACGCAGCTGGGCCGATGCTAGCATTACGCCATGGCGGTCTCGGCCTCTGATACATCTACATCGGGCGGTGTGCCAATCTTGCGCCATCGCCACCCCGGTGACGGCGAACTTAGGTTGGATCTGCATGGCGAGTGGATCCACGTTAGCTGTCGGTGGCCAGCTGATCTGGATCTCGATGAATGGATCACAATCGGTACCTGTATTCCGAGCGCCGACTACGCTGCGGCGCTGAACGGGCTCGACGAGACGGACCATCACCGCATTGCTGGCCGTGTCGGTGGATTCGTAGAGCTGACGCAACTAGACGAGGCGACAATACGCATTGAGGTAGCGGATTCCCAGGGAGATCACCCAACCCGGCTAAGTCTCAACGTGCCTGCGGCGAGCTTCGTACTTGCTGGCTAGCGCCACGTTACCTGATTCACCCGCCCGCTTGAGGAGCAAACGCCCCCCACTCTTCGATTGCTCGCGACCCCAACACCATTCCCTCCCTTACGCCTGCTGAGATCGCCTCCCACCCTGCCCGACCGTCGCCGAGATGAGCAATCAGGCTGGCTGACACGGCGTCGCCAGCGCCGAGCGTACAGCGAGGTAATGCTGGGTTCGCCGGAAAGTGCGCCGCCTGGCCCATCGCGCCGCGCATATAAGCACCTTCGGCTCCCAGTGTCACGATGACAAACTCCGGCCCCTTGTCGGTAAGAGCATGCGCTGCGGCCTCGGCCGTCGACCCCCCCGACAGGATCCGTGCGTCCTCAAGGTTGCATTTCAAGACACTCACCCTGTCAAGAACGCTCATGCAGCTCGCCACGGCATCCGCTGAATCCGACCATCGCGCTAGGCGCAGGTTGGCATCAAATATGACAAGTGCGTGCCTCGAAGTAGCGTGTTGAAGTGCAGAGAAGGTCAGCTCTCGCTCGACGGGGCCCGTGAGTGTATTGGATGTAAAAAACAAAGCATCTACATCGGCGAGCGCTTTCGGGAGCACCGAGTCGAGATCGACGAACAGCCGTCTCATGTCGTCACCGTACATGGCGATGGTCGCCTCGCCATCTGAGTCGACGGTGACCACGGACACGGGTGTAAGCCCTCCAGGTACCAACTGGAAGAACTCCCCCGAGATCCCCTCGGCCATGATCCCGCTGCGCAGCCAATCGCCCCAAATATCAGCTCCAGCTGCGGTCATGAGTGAAACGCGCGCTCCTATGCGGTGAGCCCCAACGGCAACGTTCACGGCGGTGCCGCCTCGGTACGGCCGGAATACACTCTCCCGCGGTTCCCGCGGGCTATGCACCTCAGACACGAGGTCGACGACCGCCTCGCCAAGCACTAGCGTGCGACCGACATCACTAAGCATCACACGCCCCTTTGCGGGCAGGGGGGCAACGGAGATATTCCACGCGCTTCCGTCACTATGATGGCTAGTCTATGCCCGCCCGAGGACGTCTAGAGCTCGCGTCAAAGCTGTACCAGCGGTCCGTTCTGCCACGGGTAGAAGCCATCGCCTCCGGGCAGACCCTCGACGCGCCAGTCGTGGTTGAGCTTGATCCCACCTCGTTTTGCGATCTGGCATGCCCAGAGTGCGTCAGCGGCCCGCTCCTGCAACAGGCCCGCTTCACGCGCGAGAGACTAATGTCGCTTGGCGCCGAGCTGATCGAGGCTGGAGTGCGTGCGGTTGTCCTGATCGGAGGAGGAGAGCCCCTAATGCATCCCGCGATAGGGGATCTCATAGAGACTCTCGGCAGCGCGGGAGTCCAGGTAGGCCTCACCACAAACGGGACACTGCTCGACCGATACATGCAACCCATCGCACGTCATACCGCGTGGACGCGCGTATCTGTTGACGCCGCATCCCAAGAGACCTATCAACGATTCCGACCCCATCGCGGAGCCGCGAGTGTCTTCCCCCAAGTCATCGCCGGGATGAGGCGACTCGCGCGCGTCAAGCAAGGCACGTTGGGATACTCGTTTGTACTCCTCGGGAGATACACCGCGAGCGGCACGCTCATTGCTTCGAACTACGGAGAGCTGCGTCAAGCCGCGCGCCTTGCAAAGGACATTGGCTGCGACTATTTTGAGGTGAAGCCAGAGTACGACTTGGCGCACCGCCTACGTGTGCTGCCCGAGGCAGTCACGGCACAGCTCAGGCGCGATCTTGACTACCTTGATGCGCTCTCGGATGTGACATTTGAAGTCGTGTCGCCTACGACGCTGCGCGATGTGATTGATGGCGGGCGCCTCGAGCAGCCCAAGACATATCACGAGTGCCCAGTCGCCAAGCTCAGGACTCTGATCTCGGCTTCGGGTGCATACATATGCCCCTATCATCGTGGTCGAGCAGTCGCGCGGTTTGGTGATCCGCAGGTGGAGTCCTTTGAGACGATGTGGCTTCGCCACCGAGAAGGTGCGGTGGGACAAGCTACCTCGCCAATGGATGACTGTCAGTTTCATTGCATACGACACGAGACAAACCGAGCGATCATCGAGATGACAGGAGCGCATGCGCCGCCTGCCGAAGAGGTCCCCGACTACGATCTGTTCATATGAACCGATCGAGCGCCACATCGTGACCAAGCGCCGACGGGCGGCACCACGGCGGGAGGCGCCGACAGTCGCCCGCGACCAATCTCTGGCCGAGCAGGCGTATGCAGCAGGCGACATGGCCGGGGCCGCTCAGCACTTCGAGTCTGCGGCGCGAACCTCGACCTCCGGGCTCGCGCGCGCAGAGGCCTGGAAGGATGCCGGCGTGGCTCTACGAGCGTGCCGGCGGGTGGGCGATGCGATGGCGAGCGCGCGGAACGCACGGACTGCCATTGAAACTGAGCATGCGCCCTACGCCGCCTACTTACGCGCCGAGATCGCAGTCTTGACCGGCAACTGTCTCGCAGATCAAGGCCGCTGGCCCGAGGCAGACCGCGAGCTCGCGAAAGCCGCTTCAGAGTTCACCCGGCTCAAGAAGTGGATAGAGGCTGCGCAGGCGACGCTCGGACGCGCTCGGGTGCTCGCAGAGCGCGGCGAGAAGGCGGCTAGCATCACGCTTCTAGAGGAGCTGCGCGAGATGCAGCTTCCCGCCCCGCTCGCATCTCAGGTGTTCAACAACCTCGGGCTCCTCTACAAGTCCGAAGGACGCCTTCGCGAAGCGCGCGAAGTACTGGAGCAGGACATCGTGTTATGCCGCCGAGCGGAGGATGCTAGTGGCGAGGCTATCGCGCTGCTCAACGCGGCGGGGGTGATCGCGCTGCAGCATGAGAACGCGCAAGCCCTCGAGTACGCCGGTCGCGCCGCAAGCCTCTTTGCTAGAGTCGGCGCGCCCGACGGCCGCGAACGCGCGAAGGCCTTCGCAAACCAGCTACAAGGACCACTAAAGTGACAACAACAGATGTGCACGCATCTACATGGCCCGAAAATCTTCCCCGCAGCGGCAATGATCCAATCAGTTATGCAACGGGTCATCTGGCGGAGGACATTTTCCGCGAGTACGACCTACGCGGAACGACCGCGGCAGACCCGCCGGATCCCAGCGACAGTCTTAACACCTATGTCGCGAATAGACTGGGCCGAGCCTTCGGGACCTATCTGGACCGGCGCGGTCTATCGGAGATAGCTGTCGGCCACGACTCAAGAAGCTACTCCGAGCCGCTGGCCACCGCCTTCGTCGCGGGACTGCTCGCGACCGGCCGGTTTGTGCGATTCATCGGGCTCGCCACGAGTCCTATGGTGTACTTCGCGCAGAACGCGCTCGGCGGCATAGCCGGCACGGCAGTGACGGCCAGCCACAATCCAAACGGATGGGCAGGCTTCAAGCTCTCAGACAAGGCGTCTATGACGCTCGGCCCAGAGGAAATTGCCGAGCTTCACAACATCGCCGAGTCGCGCGCTTTCGTCTCGGGCGAGGGACGCTATACAGAGGTCCGAATACTGGAGGAGTACGTCAACGAGGTCGTTACGCGTGTCGGTCCGGCGCAACCCCTTCACGTTGTTCTCGACGGCGGCAACAGCGTGTCGGGGCCGATAGCCCAGCGCGCGTTTGAAGCTGCCGGCCACGACGTGACGATGCTAAACGTCGAGCTTGACTGGACATTTCCAAACCACGAGCCGGACCCCGAGGCGGTAGCGGCGCGGCGAGAAGTCGCAGACGCCGTAAAGGCAGGTGGGGCTGACGTCGGCCTTTCACTGGATGGCGACGGAGACCGCCTGGGCGTCACCGACGAGCATGGGGCGATCGTGTGGTCCGACCTCGTCCTGGCAATCATGGCTCGTGACTCGCTCGGACGCCATCCCGGCGCGAGCATCGTATATGACGTGAAGTGCTCACGCGCCGTCGGCGAGGTAATCGAAAAAGCCGGTGGTATCCCCGTCATGTGGAAGACCGGGCACTCCCACATCAAGGCAAAGGCGCACGAACTCGGTGCACCATTTAGCGGAGAGCGGAGCGGGCACTTCTTTGACGCAGGGGACTACTTCGGCTTTGACGATGCAGTCTACGCTGCCCTCCGATTCGCAAAGATCGTCAGCGACTCCCATGAAAGCGTTAGTGAGCTAGTGAGTACCTTGCCTCAATATGTTTCGACCCCAACAATGCATGTGCACTGTGATGATGACCGCAAGTACACGGTAGTCGATGAGTTTCGCGCCGTGGCCGAGCAGACACCTGGTCTCGAAAAGATTATCGACGTTAACGGCGTGCGCACGGAGTTCAGCGACGGCTGGTTCCTCGTCAGAGCGTCATCCAATCTCCCGGCGCTAACGATCGTCGCAGAGGCAACGTCCGAGGAGCGGCTGCAGGCGCTCTATCACATCGTGCGTGATGGGTTGACGCAAATCGCTGGTGTCGGCAGCACCTGGGAGAACGACCCCTTCGCTGAGACCACGTAGTCCCGCCGCCGGGATCCAGGGGAGGAGTAGGGGGCCGGTGTACGAATCTGACGCCGCTTTACCGATTGTAGTAGCGGCGAGTTTTGCCGGGCTTGGGTTGCTGGCTGCGCACGGCATGCTTCGCCACGTGGGCATCTTCATGCTCGAGTTGAGCGCCGCTTGGGTCGTCGGCCTGCTCTTTACCGACCATTGGCTAGCGTTCTCGCTTCTAGCGGCGATGGCTGTGTCACACCACGCGAAGGGGTCGATCTGGCACCCGGACAACGGTTCGACTAGCCGTGAGGCCAACGTGGAGGCACTGGACGCTTCTCCTGACTCTCGAGATGCCTCGCACAGCACCGTTGAGGTCGTCACGCAGCCCGAGGAGTATCACCGGGCTGTCGACGGGCTCGAACGGCATGCACATGAGGTCGAGAAGATCCTACGCCGTCTCAATACGGTGTTTAAGACTGAGGAGTACGCAGAGGTCGTGGCGAAGGCTCGCTACGGGGAGAACTCACCACTCTATACGGCTTATGTTGAGACGCACCGAGTGCGGCGACGGGCGTTCCAAGACAAGCTCGAATCAGGAAATCTCGTCCATCGCGAGATCTGCTCGCTAAACGTCGTGCGGACAATCCTGCTGACTCCGGATCATCCTGGGGTCAACTGCCTTCCCCAGTCGCTCGCCGAGTCCCAGGTTCACGAGGTCATTCAGACGCTGAGGCAGTACCCGCACGGATACAGCCTCGGGCTCTCGACCATTGACCACCCCTTTCGCTACGCGGTCTACGATCAGCACACAGTCGTTATTCACGAGGCAGTGGGGTCCGCCGACGTGTATCGCGTGAACTCGATCTTTATGGAGGGCGGAGCGGCAGTAAAAGCGTTCCGGGATGAATTCAACATGCTTTGGGAGCAACTGCCTTTGGAGTGTCGAGAAAATGGCCCCGTAGCCGACCGGCTTGAAGCCCTGCTGACGGAAGCACTCAGTGTCCTAGGCGAACGGAAGCAACTACCCTGAGCGCGAGCGCGTCCGAGCGTTCTGGATCTCAAGGGATCCGCCGCGGACCGAAGCCCACTTGCCTTCTGGCGGTCCAGGGTGCTTCGGCCTCGGTCCCGGGTACCTCGGATCCACGGCGGACCATAATGCTCTTACGCTCCGTGGCCTGGGCACCTCGGCTGGGAAGTCACAGAAGGCGGCCCGCAAGAGTCTGGGTTGCCTACGATCTGGCGATGGAGCACGAGGTGTGCTTGCGGGCACTGTATGGAGCGTTCAACGCGCGGAACGCCTACGCGGCGCTGCTTGAGACGACCCCGGATGTTGACACCCTCGACGCTTGCACCGCTCTGATGCTCGCGCGCGAGGAGCGCCGGGAGCGGCCGTTCCCCGGAGTCCGCGGAGTCTGCTCGGGATCGATGTGGCACGAGCGCAAGGCGCTGCTCGCACTCAGCGAGCGCCTTGCGCGCGAGCTCGACGAGCAGGCGAGATCGCCGCAGCGGATCATCGCGCGTCTGCCCGGACTCGTCGACCAGGAGATGCATGTCGGTCAGGTGAAAGATGCTTGCGATCAGATCAGGCATACGATGGGTACCTACGCTTCGATGATGCCGCCGGTCTGACTGCGGCACACGATCTCCGGCCCTCGGTTCGTTTCGATCGTGACGGGTTTGCCGCCGACTGTCACGCAATTGTGTTCGAAGCGTCGCTGTTCGGCGAGTTCTTCGCCGCGCTTACGGCGTGCCTTTGCCCGCTGCCGGCGCACTTCTTCGCCGTGCTTTCGCAGGTAGACGCGCAGCGCCTTCTCGCACTGCCGTTGGCTGGCGCCGATGAAGCTGCCGGTCTTTGTGAGCGATGGTTCTTCCCCGTATTCCGTCGTCGCGGTAACCGTGTAGCTGTACACGGTCCCCGGCGGCTTGCAGGACCAGAACACGACCCCTGCGTGCGTCCCCGTCGGGCCGGGGGCCAGTTCTCTGCCTTGTTCGACAAAGCCCTCGTTGCCGCGCTGTTCTTCGCTGAGCACGGTCGCTCCGTGCGCGCGTACCGTGATGCTCACTCGCCAATTGGCGGTTGTCGTGATATGCAGTTCGGTCTTCCCGAGTTCACTCGGGCTTTGCGGTTCGAAGCGCGAGGTCGTGCTCACTTCGAGCACCCGCGGCAGCGTGTCTTCTTCCGCAGCCGTCGCGGCCGCCGGTAGCGCGAGCATCCCCGCGATCACGATCAAAGTTACTGGTAGCCGTCTCATGGCAACAAACTTGCAGTTCCTCATGGTGTGACGTGCACCTGGACGGTGTTGCTGGCGCCGCTTGGCGTGTAGGGGTAGCTGCCCGAGCCACTGTCCGGCAACGCGACCTGGAACGTGTAGGTCGTTGATTCGTTGGTTGCGTGGAAGCGGTAGCGGTAGCGGAACTGCCCCTTCCTGTTCGCCACGACCTGAGCGAAGATTTTCCAGTGCCTGCCTTCCTTGACCTCGACGTCGAGCGTCACTCCCTGCTGTGGGTAGGGCCCGCCGGTAACTGTGCCCGTCCAATGGATCGTGCGTCCGTCGCTGGAGCGGTGCGGTTTGATCCGGAGGGTGATCCGGGGGCGGATCATGATCGCGGCGGTGGCGGTCGCGGAGGGGCCGGGATCGTTGCTATACGCGGTGTAGGAGAACTGCAGCGTGCGATCCGGGCCCCTCAGCACGCTGTAGGAGAACGACCCGTCCAGCGCGGTCTGCACCGACGTGTCGATCGCCGCGCTGGCCGGACCGCCAAGTGCTCGGATCGCGATCCGGGCGCCACGGATCGGGACGGTGCCGCAGTGCAGCACGCCCCTCACCGTGACGCTCTTCCCGTATAGAACCGTCGGTGGCTTGCGCTTGCCGTTGACCGCGAGTTCCAGCGCCTCGCCCGCGCACGGATCGCCGTTGGCGATGTGCGCCGGCGCTGGTGGTCTCAGCGCGCCGTTGATCGATCCGCCGTTGACGGCGGTCGACGGTGGGCCGGCGGTCGTGATCGTGCCCAGCGAGTCGCTTGCCGTGTTGCCAGCCGCGTCTGTGACGGTCAGGTTGACCGTGTAGCTGTCGTCTTTGAGGGTGGCGGTGTTCAGCGCGAATTCGCTGACGGACTCTGTG
>Ga0182024_10016969_pt1 | contig 13736 bp, 13 predicted proteins | sample P32metaG_FD_120480 | JGI IMG/M metagenome (GOLD analysis project Ga0182024, IMG submission 120480) | Permafrost microbial communities from Stordalen Mire, Sweden - P3-2 metaG (Illumina Assembly) | ecosystem: Environmental > Terrestrial > Soil > Wetlands > Permafrost | place: Sweden: Stordalen... | reverse complement strand
CGCCTGGGTAAGTAGCTTCCGTCGACTCATCGTTCGTCATGAATACTACAGCTTTATCTATCAAGGGTTTATCCACCTGGCCTGCATCCTGATCTGCCTACGCAGGTTTTGAAACCAGCTCTATGCTAGAGTCTGAACTGGTATATAAATTGGGAACTAGGTATGAGCGATTGCTTTTAAATGCTGACTAGAATCTACCGCCAACGCCTTATTCGAGTTAAGCGGCCTTTTTTTTGCGAATATTGAGGATTTCGTGTGGTCTATATTCCCGAAACAGCCCAGTCTTGCAATTAGAGAATCTCGCCCGGGCGCGATTGATGACGATTCACTGACGACCCTTCAGAATGAAGAGCATGGCCCGTCGGAGGGCTATTGAATCTGCAAGGCGACTTTGATTTACCGCGCGGAAACAATTGCCATAATTGCTCTCTTTAATGAATTAGGCAGCGATGGCCAAGCATTGATTACCTGCGCTAATTGGGGTGAAATTGCATCGCTTTTCGCAGCGCGCTTCTTGCCGTTTTGCGTTTTCTTCGGCGAATTCGTATGACGTCTGGGTCCTGTACCGCCTCGGGCCCTGTCTCGGTCCCCAAGACGAACGATCGACAGCGTTCACAATCGCCAATAGTTAAAAAATTGTCCCTTGATGCTTGTTGTCGTTCGCGATTGAGTTTGATTGCTGCGCCCTAAATTCTCGCGGATTTCAGGGCAACTTAAATGGGAACACATGTAGATGTGGCTGTTCGCTCCACTGAGTGTTGCCTCACTTCTATTACAAGGAGGATTCATTTGAACCTTAGAGGCTGCCAAATAACTGACTCGGCAAGCTAGGAAATCCGGCGAATCAATCATAGTCAGCCGGGTTTTTTGTCAGCCTGTTAGGCGATTCTCTCACAGACACTGGTATTGAAATCAGGATGGGATCACCTGCCAATAACCATATTGCGCGCCGTATAGCCGTTCAGCAGCTACGCAGATTGATCGCCGAGTCGCGCCAAGGCATTGGGACATGGCCCGTGCAACTCTGTTTCTATCACTTTGGCGCCGCCGGAATCGAGAACCACGTTCCTCTACTCCACACTTCATGCAGCGGCAGAAGATGCGCTTCGACAAGAGGAGAGAGTCGGTCATAATAATACCATCTCCGAACATTCTTCTTCGGATTCACAGACTCCGTGGTTTCATCCCAATTCTCCTCGCTCAATCCAACAACGAGATTCGGAGCTGAACACCAGACTCCCGGTTGACCCGGAAAAATGGTTGGGCCGCCGTCTCGCATCCTTATTTCCAGTACCGAGGGATCCTTTGATTCCTCGGTGCCATCCGACGGAATGCCTTCTGGAAAATAGCGAAATTCATAACCGGAATATGGATCGAGCGGCCAGCGCTGGAAGTAATCGCCCCGTAAATCGCTCAACGATTTCGGCAATTCACCGTGTTCCAAACGATATGCCGCAATCGCCAGCACGATCATCGTTCCGCGCTTTTGCGCTTCAAATGCGATCAATTGCGCCGCCGCCTGCTTGTCCAAATTCTCGATCTCGGAAAGATCTGGATTGGTCGTTGGCAACCATTCTTTCATCTCACGGACGAATAGTTCTGGATAATGTTTGCCATAGAGTACGTCGATCTCATCCGGAAACCAAGCGGCATTCGTCCCCTCTGCTGCGAATTGAACTAGAGCACGCCTCGGGTCATCTTGTGTTTGCCCCTGGGCCGCTAGCACAAATTGGACTAACTGCAAACGGTATAATGACGATTTGGTTAATGCATTTAACACGTGTACGGCTCGATCTTGTTCCCACGGCATCAGGGTCGACCATAGAATTTCGTGTTGCATCTTCTGAGGCCAGTTGGCAGGGTAGTAATGTTGCCGCAGTTCGCTATCTCCAGTTACCAGGCGTTGCGTCAGTAGATAGTTGTTTTTCACAAGATCATCCATTCGCAGCACGCTAGCATCCGTGGCTTGCAGCTGAGCAATTGCCGCTCGCAGCCGCTGAGGTGTTTGTCCTTTTTGGCCACTCCAATCGGCAATTTGAAGAAATACTCGGCGTAGGTCGTCGGTCATCTCCCGGTCGGACAAATAAAACATTTGGTCCGAGTAAATATCCCTGACGACAACAAGCGCGGCAAAGTATCGATCGAGCGCTTCGTCGAGCTTGCCTTCGGCCGTCAATTCACGGCCGCTGGTCAACATTAGTTGAACCAGACTGCGGCGATTAACGATGAAGGCAAACTGTTGGGCTGTCGCCGGATCGAAAAAGATGCAATCAGGCTGCTGGGCGGCTGCAATGAGCAATTCCAGCGATTTGACATTTTCGTCGAGCCATTTTTTCTCCGCCTCGGTCGGTTCTTGGCCAACTTCCGCCGAGTAGTAAATCGCCAAATCCCGCAGGTTCGGCGGGTCCTCGTTTTTATCGCGGGCTCGTTTCAGAGCCGCCATGATCTCTGCATGGTGATCAGCGAGCGCGATCTGCTCCGACTCATCCAAATGACTCGCTCCAGGCAAATCATCTAAATTCCAATCGATACGACGAAGGGCGTCCGCTGCATCGCGGTACATTTTGGCTGTCGCCAGGCCGGCGTCCAGTTTCGCTTTGATTTGTGTTTCGTACTGCGCTACGTCAAATCCTGGCGACAGCAACGGCACTTGATGCACTCGATAGACTGGCACGGCGATTGCTAATGCCGCGGCTGGTAGCAAAACAATCGCTGCCGCTCGCACGCGAACACTCGTGCGTTTGTCTTCGCTGATCCAATCGGGGGCACGCAGCCAGGTTGCAAATAGCAGCACGAATGGAATTGGCATCACTGACCACCAAAAGCTGACCTCCATCGTGCGCATGAGCATTGTCCAGCCGCACAATCCGGCCGATAAGACCAATCCAATAAATCCGGCCATGATCCCGCTCCGCACCAGCATCGAAATCCACTGGCCGGCGGCATAAGCGACCGCTGCGCAGGCCAACCCGAGATGAAGTGGCGGCAACTCAAGGATGAAAGGGTAGTATTGGTTGTGGCGGAAGTCATAATAACCGCTGTGCAACGCCGCTTTGACAATTCGCCAAATCTCATCGAGGCTTCCTCGAGTTTTTAGCCAAAAGAAGCAGATCACGAATAGCATAGATGCCAGTATTGCCAACCACGGCATTTGCCTGGACATCCATACATAACGCGGTGGCACATTGTGCTCGGCCAAAAAGCGATAATTTCGTCGCTCCTGATCCGCCAGAAACACAAACGATCCGACCAGCGATGACCAGGCAATGAGCAGCACGACGAAAGGATCTGGGATCGACCATCCAATCCTTCCTGTAAACGCATGTGTGACGGCTAAACAACAGGTGATAATGGGCACTCCAACCAGTAACATAGTGATCATCAACCATCGCGATTGCCGCCAATGTTGCCAAAGCAAGCGTCCCAGCATGGCGGCAAAAGAGCGCTTCACCAGTAATCGTTGAAAAACGCTCTCTTGCGCCGTGTCTCGATGGGCGAGTGCCTGCGGATTCAGTGAGTATCGCTCCCTAGCACCTTGCCCAAGAGGAGCGAGCACTCTGTCAGTCGGGTGATGTGTGCGCTTACGATCGCCATTCAACCAGCGCATCCCCAGATACACATCCACCCCCATGACAATCAGCGCTAACAGCGCACGCCATGGGGCGGCACGGTAATACGCCATCCATTGAAAGCCGGTAATCGTACTATCCCGAAAACCCCATGAGATTACATGAGCGCACGTCGATGCCACCGCAATCGCGAGCACCACGGCCAAGAGCGGCCTGGCCCCCAACAGCGAAAACAGTGTGCCCCATGCAATCGCTTCCACAGCACCAACCAGCCAGAGCCCCAACATACCTGTCAATTCCTTGACATCGGGCAGGTGGCTGCCAGAGATAAAGAGTGCGATTGGCCACAAAATCGCAAACATTAGCACCGTAGCCACCGCGTTAGAAATCAACTTGCTGGCCACCACTTGGGCCGCCGAAACCGGCGACGCCCGGAGGAATTCAAACGTCCCTTCTTCTTTCTCTGCCGCAAATGCCGCCCCTGCGGCACCAATGGCAAAAAACGCTGGTGCTCCCAGGGCAAAATTGTAAATGATGGTTAGCGTTTCGATGGGGCTTTGTGAGAGCATCGAAATCAGCCAAGCCAATAACATCGACAGGACGATGACCGACAACCAAAATATCCGAATCGAGCGATATTCCTTCCAAAACAATCGCTGTAGTCCGGCAACTTTGCTGATTGCTATATGCTGGACAGGTACCGTGGCATATGTAGATACTGTGCCACTCATGACATGGTTACCTCCGTGGTAGTCGCCGGCACCGCGCCGGCCGTTTCGCCCTGCTTCAAATAGGCAACGAATATTTCTTCGAGGCTGGGCGTGCGGATGCGCGCTTCTTCTACGCCAGACTGCTGGCCGAGGGAAGTAATTTCGGTTTCGCTCACGCCACGGACGAGAAGTTGCAATTGATGACGGTGCCGACGCTGGCTCAGAATTTGGCCGCCAATGGTCGGTACGGCATCGGCGTTTTCCGTCAGGGTGATGTTCAATTCGCGGATTTGATCTTTCAGCGTTTCTAACCGTTCGACCAAGATCAGCTTGCCGGCATGCAGGATGGCCACGGTATCGGCCACGCGCTCTACTTCGCTAATTTGATGGCTAGATAGAAGCACCGTGCGACCGGCGGCGGCGATGTCGACTATGCCTTCCAAAAACTCGCGGCGAACTAGCGTATCGAGCCCTGACGTTGGCTCGTCGAGAATTAAAAGTTCCGGCTCGTGGGCCAACGCCAAGGAAAGCGAAACTTTCGCCCGCATTCCTTTCGACAGGCTTTTGATCTTTCGCTTGAGCGGCAGCCCGTAGCCAGTAGCCATTTTCAGATAGCGCTCGTAAAAGCCACTAGGATAAAATCCGGAGGTGAACCAACCGATTTCGCTCACGGTCATCCACTCGTACAAAGTTGGTCGCTCCGGTACGTAACCAACGCGACTACGAATAGTCTGCCCCTGCGATGTGCTGTCGAGGCCCAGCACCGTGGTGCGGCCTTCGTCGGACTGATTCAGTCCCAGCAAAATGCGAATGGCCGTGGTTTTGCCGGCCCCATTTTCCCCCAACAGCGCGCACACCGTGCCAAGCTGTACATCAAGCGAGACGTGATCTAGCGCTTTTTGCGAGCCGTACCGCTTAGTAACATCTTGCAATCGAATGGCAGCGTCCATATTCAGTTCCCTTCTTTGTCGATGGACGAAAGCTCTTTTTCCACCAGTTCGCGTATGCCTCTTGGATCGAGGCGGCTGTGCTTGGCTTCGGTTAATACTTGCCGCAATCGTGTACGAATGAGTTTTAAGCGTTCGCTACGGCAGCGCTCGCCAGCACCGGTGGCCACTTCCAGGCCTGTGCCACGGATGCTTTGGATCACAGCGTCGTCCTGTAATTGGCGGTACGCCCGAGCGATGGTGTTGGGATTAATAGTCAATTCACGGGCCAGCTCACGGACCGAGGGGATCATCTCGCCAGATTTAAGCGCCCCGCTGGCGACGGCAAATTTGATTTGCCGGACGATTTGATCGTAGATCGCCAAACCGTTGTGTGGATCGATGTGAAAGAACATCGCGGAGTCCCAATGAACGCGCTACCGTTTGGCCAGCTTGTGTACCACAGTTATAGTACGGTATCATTCGGGAGAGATTCTGTCAATAGTTTTGGCGAGTTACTGCGCTACGTCGCATCCGGGTTTTTGTTGCGCCGTGCGATGCCGGACTTTACAGCGCGGCGGTGGCATTTCGGCGGCCACCCTGGTCGAACTGTATCGGCTGTTCCCTTGGCGTGCCACCTGGATTTCCACCTGGCCCGCGTCGCGGAAATGTGCCAGCGGCGGCAGGCGCTGACTGACCCGGGAACCTGATTGATCGTGGCGCCAAGCCCAGTACACTTGTGATGGCCGTCTTGGCGTTTGGCCTTCGAACACGCTGAAGCGATGACAAAAAGCCAAGCGGCTGCAATCTTTATACGATTTTCGCTTAGAGGCTGCCAAATAACTGACTCGGCAAGCTAGGAAATCCGGCGAATCAATCATAGTCAGCCGAGTTTTTTGTCAGCCTGTTAGCCTATTGTGCTAATTTGGTGCACTGAAAGGAATGTTCGTCGGGCCGCTGATTCTAATCGCTATCGCGCTTCTTCTGGCCGTTATCGACTATTGCAAAGATCGCCCTCACCGAGTTTGCCAAATGTTTGGGAAAAAAAGCCGATTAGCGTCGTTCTGGATGGTTCTCGCAGTGTTCGTTCCCCAGGCCTCGGGTATATATTCCCGTGCAGCGGATCAAGCTGCAGGTACGGACGACGCTACTGTTGCAGAGATAAAGTCACTTGTGGAGGATGCGCAGCTCGCGCTTTTCAGTAAAGAGTATGACGAAGCGACCACGCTTCTACGTAAGGCAATTGCATTGAACTCACACGATGCGGGCGCGAATTACGATCCAATTCAGTTTCGTCGCGAATCGCCATCAGCGTACGGTCTCTCCCAAGTGCGTCAAATGCTCAATGATCGGCCATTGATGGCGGCTTACACAGGCGAAGAGGACGACTTAGTCAATTGGGCCGCATGTAGGTTTAGCGCTCGAATTAACGGGGGTCAAATGAAATGGGATGCTTCGGCGACGGACGATCCACAATGCGATTCGCAGATGCACGTTCCGCATCCGGGCGATCCCGGCTTTATACGGATACGAAACCTATCAGAGGCAGATACAAATAAAACGGCCGGCTTCGAGTGGCTTTGGTCGCACGCCGTCTTTGAACTTCACAACGTTGACAATGCGGCCGATTTCGACGCACTTTATGAAAAAGCTAGGCAGAATAAAATCACGGAAGACGATTTCGTTAAAAGTATGTTTTTACTCGAACTTCGCGCGGAACAGCGGACTCGAAAATGGTATGTCGAGATATATCTTCCGTATGCAAAAAAAAATAAGCTGCGGACCCAACCAATGTTTTGGTGCTTCGATTCTTGGGGAGAGCCAGATTCTTTATTCCGGAACTGCACAGACAAAACTAAATATCCGTGGTTGCCCTATTCATCTTTTTATAACGGGCTCCGATCGAAACAGTGAATCTTGAGGGGCAGAAAGGGGGGCGAACGGCTAAATAAACGGGGCGGTTTAATTGCTGGTAAACCCATGATCCGCGTTGCCGATCCGCAGCTGCAGGACGCTGGGCCGTATGACTATTGTGGTCACTGCCCATCTGTAGCTTGCCGCTTCACTCCCTAAGCAACCGGATCGTGGCCAGTCGATAGAGTGTGCCATCGCCGCCATCGCCGGATGCCTGGTTTCAATTCACCGATTTGACCCACCAGTGTCCTTGCCGCACGCTCCTTACGACCACTATCTCTGCACCACGTTGCGGTTCTTGCCTCTGCTGTAACGGGCCCAGGGTGTTATCTTTCCTTGCGCGTATCTGAACTGCGCCGGATGTCTGACTTTCTGAGTTGACGCCCCGGCGTGGTGCTGGGGCGGTCTTTTTTTCTAAAAGGACCGCCCAGCTAGGGCGGTCCTCCATTCCCAGGAGGTATCGCCATGATCGCACCGTTGAAATCTGAATTGACTGCCAGCCGGATCGAGCCATTCCACCAGCAGTTCTTAACCATGTTACCACAGATTCGGCGGCAAGCTCACATCGCCTTTCGTGGCCAGCGGCCCGAAGCAAAGGAAGAATTCGTGGCCGAGGTGATCGCCAACGCGTACTGCGCGTTCGTCCGCCTGGTACACCAGGGCAATCAGGCCGTGGCTTTTGCCACACCGCTGGCCCAGTTTGCGATTCGTCAGGTTCGTGCCGGACGGCGAGTGGGTTGTTCGTTGAACTCGAAAGACGTCTTATCCCCTTGGGCCCGAAAGCGCCATGGTCTAACCATCGAACAGCTCGATCAGTCCGATAATCGATCCGGTGCCTTGCACCAGCTGCTGGTCGAAGACCGCCAAGCGGGCCCGGCCGAGATAGCAGCCGCCCGAATCGACGTGGCAGCATGGTTGGGTTCGCTATCGAAGAGGCAACGCCGGATTGCAAAGACACTGGCGCTAGGAGCATCAACCAGCGAAGTGGCCCGGCAATACCGTTTAAGTGCTGGCAGGGTAAGTCAACTTCGCGGTTGGTTCCGGCAACATTGGGAAAAGTTTCAAGGCGAAATACTTCCCAGAGGCAGTGTGGCTTGAAGAGCCTGGCGGTGATTTCGTGCTCCGCTGGCTAACTCATCCCAATTTTTAAGGAGCACTCGTGGATTCATTTTTGTGGTTGGTCTGCTTAGGAGCCATCGTGTGGCTCCTAAGCCGCAATCGCCGTACGCCCCGACATCACCGCCGCCCGGGTTGTCACTGCCGCCGGTAAGGAGATAAATAATGGAAACTCTGATGGTACTACTACTAATCGCCGCCATTGGCTATTGGTCGTTCGGCCACGGCAAGCACATCGGCAGTCGGTTGGGATTTCGGGCGGGGTGGCGCAAGCGGCGCCGGGGCCATCGCTAGGTGCTGTCGGAGCATTCGTCGGACTTCTTCCGTGGTCCGAGAATTGAGTCGTATCTCCGTGGCGCCGTTTCCCATCGTACCTTGACGTGCGGTGACCCACTTGGAATGCCGATCGCTCGCTCCTGGGCCGTCCCACAGGGCGGCCTGGGGGTCGCTAGAGCGATTGCCTGTTTGACGGACGACGGCCGCGGAGCCAAATCCATTAGTACACGCAACACCACCCAGACCTGTAGCTAATCCCGCCAAAGGATGTAAAATCGCTCCTGTAATTGATTCCCCAGAAACAAAAACCTTGTGCGGGATCAGTCTGTGATGGATGCTGTCAATATCGTAGGTGCCGCTGCTTCGATTGGCGGGCTAATCATCACATTGCTGATCTTGGCTCGCGTCAAAAAAATCGAGAGCAGTTACAAACGGCAAGGACTATTGCCAAAGTATATTGAGCGACTGCAGGGTTTGGCCGTCAACCTACAAAATGCGGTAGACCAAAAGGACATCGACGGGCTTCATGAGCAGCTCGCATCTGCCGAACAAGTCCTTGCAGCAGTTTGTAATGTAATACCTGAGGATTGTTCTCGTTCTCAGGGCTTAGCTGCGAGAATGTCGCAAATGCGGGCCAGTATGTCCGAAACCATTTTCGCATCTTGTCGGACCTTACTGCTCGACCTGCGCGGCGAAGGCGAACGGCTCACTTTACTTGCAGAACAATACGCTTGGAGTTCACGTGATGGAAACTAATTTGCAATGGGATGGCGCAGTTAAGAAACTGTTGGCCGACACTAAGTCGGGTGCGCAGAAGTGGGCCCCTATAGAACTGGGGCGGGACAATATCGTCGGCCTGGGTTTTATGACTAGAGCGATGGATCGCAATATCGCCATCTACGAGTTTGCCTATCATCATTACGATTACTTTGGCACAGGAACTGGCGTCGGAACCGGTAACGCATATACTACGAGCACCGCTGCGGCGATTGAATTCGTTGACAATCTCGGCACGCTACTTTTTAGATGGCCAAAGACCCCCGCCAGTTTTGAGCTTCTGGAAGCAGTGCGATACAGCGCTACTGATGCAAAGGGTTTTCTTGATAGTTTTCTCAAATGATCAATCGGCCTAGAGCGCATCTAAGCTAGCTCGCACGCTAGCGTCTTTTTGGTTTTCGAGGTGTTGTTGGGCATAATGCAGGCAGTTCTTTCCTAGTCCGCCCAAATGCCGGTTTTCCGATTCCTGCCACGCAGCAGGTTTCGCCGGTGGAGGCATATCCTGAGGCCCACCGCAGAGATCAATCGGCCGTACGAATCACAAGTTGACCGTGGCGATTTGATTAGGGTGCCGATGTTAGACGCTTCGGCATTTCGACGGCAACACCTAGCCATTGCCCGGCTGACTCCACTTGCAATCGCACACTTTTCTATAGCTGTTTCACACGCGACAGTTCGCACCCTCTGTTCAGTCGCTTGCCCTGAAGCAAATTGCTTGTGATAATTTCAGGGATTACAATTACGGGCCTGGCAAATCCCCGCCCGCATTCGGTCGCGGGCTCACATGGAACATAGCTGAACATACTGTTCACGGGGGAATCGATGGTTGCTCCCACGTAAAGCCGATATGATTCGGATGAAGAGCAAGACGAGCATGCTTCGTCTCTCTTGCTGCCATACCACGCCGCCAACGTGACCTCCCTATATCCAGCCGGAAGTTTCAGCTTTAAGCAATTCATCCGAAACCATTCCCAATCGTTCGATAACTTTTTTTTGATATTCAGTATTTACCGGGCTTAGAAGCCCTCGAATTGCCTTCAAATATGTCAGAACGGCAATTATGGCAGCGGTCAAATAAAACGCTATTTGTACAAGTTTCAAGATCACGTCAATCATTGTAGTAGCTCCCTACTTTTCGCCTCAACGACGGAGCGTTTCACCGTTTTCGCTTCGGCTTCGATAATTGGCTGCATCGATGCAGTTTAATTGTTGACAAGCTCAAGGCATTAGTGTACATGATTACACTATGATTACTCGGGAACATGCAGAGCAGTTAGCGCAGCAGGTCGGAGAGCGCCAGCAATATTTCTACTGGCTGCGAAGACGGATGGTCGAATGGGGCATCTCTGACGAGACGCTGGCGAGTGTTGCCGAGATTGACGATTTGCTGGGCGAGTTGCGTTCGCGGCTGTATTTCTTGGGGTATGACGCCGATGAAAAGTGTTGGCGATAAGGGGCAAGCTCAGTTATTGCGATTCAACTTGTTTCGCAGCAAACATTAGCACCCGTGCCAAAGCCTCGTCTTCTACGCTTACCAGATATTTCGCCAGTTCCAGAGGCAGATATTGCTTCCCAGAGAACTCGCCACCATGCACTTTGATATGGTTTTTCTCAATCGCCTTCCGATCGCTGGTTTCAATCATCCCGAGTATGCAGTAGAAAGAAAACCTTGCATAGGTGAAGACATGGCCATCGGCCTTCCCGAGCGTCACGCATATTGCTTGGCGCCGATCGTAATCTTTGCTCACGCAAAAAAGGTGCTGCCTGTGGCTCTTTGATCTATCCAGTCGATCATGCAGCAGACAGTTCGACCAGCTGCTCAAAGCATTATTGACGGATGGGCGTGCCAAAATCGACCTAAGATTATCACTCATTTCCGACTCAGGGCGCATCTGTTGAAACTTCAAAACGCGCCACGAAATGGATGTTGCAAACGGAAATAACCAGTCACCATATTTTCCCCCGATGGCACTCTCCAACGCTGCCCCACGGGCTGGATTCTCCCACTTTGAGAACTTCCCTTCGCACTCATCGCAAAGCATCGGAAGTCTGAGCTGGCGAGAGTGTACTGAGAGTTCCGTCAAATCGATCATCTTGCCATCCGGCCCGCAAATCTCGTCGCGGTAGGCCCAGGCGGGAATGATATGGCTGCGACGCAGCTGTCTGATCTCATTGCAGAGGTGGCAATTTCCACGTCCCGGTTTCATTTCGTGCGACCTCTGAGCCGGGATTATTCCGCTCCCGGGCCAGCTTTCACTTCGTAACACCAAAGGCGGTCTTGGTCGCGGATATAAAGTCGACCGTCGGAAATAATCGGATAGGCCCAGGCCTTGGACTGTCCGCGGTCCGGGGGATCAGAAGGTGTGAAGCGGCCTTTCTCTCGGTAGCCTTCCGGTGTCGCTTCGACCAGCGCGACGTCTCCGTTTTCGCCGTGCAAGTACAGGCAGCCGTCGGCATAACAGATCGACCCGGGGCCGATGCTGCGGTCTGTCCATTTAATGTCGCCGGTTTTAAAATCGACGCACTGCAAAGCTTGGCTATTTGTACCATACAAGTATTCTTGAATCTTGACCGATCCGCCGATGGCATTAGGGAGCTTAGCAGAAAAGTATATCTGCTCGGGATCGAACGTCCCGTTGTTATCATTCACTTCGACCAGGCCGCTACCAGACATGCCTGTGGCGGTATAAATATAATTACCATCTGCTACAGGCGTAGGGATGTTTGCCATGCTACCTTGGGCAGTCCGGCCGTAGCGCCATAGGATCTGGCCAGTTTTTGGGTCCACGCCCACCAGCCCTTTTTGTAGAAATTGGACGTATTGCTTAGTGCCGTCGATCGGCAGCGCTAGCGCCGACGCGTAAGCTGCCTGATCGGCTTCTGGCGACGCGCATTTCCAAATCACCTCGCCCGTCAGCTTGTTCAGGGCAATGAGGGTAGCCTCGGCCCCACCCGGTGTGCAAATCAGAACATCACCATCAATTAACGGGGATTCAGCATACGCCCAAATGCCAGGCTGGCCGCCAAAATCGGTTCGCAAGTTTTTCTGCCACTGCATTTGGCCTGTCGATGTGTCCAGGCAGACTAAGTCGCCATCAGAACCCAGCGCGTACAGGAACGTACCATCGACCGTCGGAGTGGAACGTGCGCCAGGATACGGCGGCTTTTGGTCCGGGTTGCCAACTTTGCCAATGTGTGTCGACCAGACTTGCTTGCCATCTTTTGTGTCGCGCGCCTGCACGAACTCGTCGTCCAAGCCTTGATTGCCCAGTAGATAAATGCGCTGGCCAACGACGGACGGAGTCGCGTAACCGGAGCCGACGTCTTTGACCAGCCACAGCAAACGTGGGCCCTCGGTGGGCCACTTCTGCAGCAGACCGACTTCCGGCGAAATTCCGTTACGCTGCGGACCGCGCCACTGAGGCCAGTCGGCCGCCACAGCATTGGCGAGACCCCCTAGTGCTAGAACAATCGCCGCGCTACCAAACAATCGTAGTTGGCGCCTCATATCTGATTCCTTGTTTATTTTTCCGCTATGTTGGCGGCGCACCGTCCGCTTTTTCGCAAAAATGATGTTATACCTTAAACTAGCAGTTTTTGCGTGCCACTAACTGAGTGGGGATCCATCATCACACGTCCTCGATCCGGAAAGTGTCTTTCACTCCTTCTCCGCCCACACTCGTACCTCTCCATTCTCTTCAACCTCGACGTGAATTACGTTCGGTCGACAGCATACAGGGCAATCTTCGACGTACGACTGCTTCTCGCCGGCCGACAAATCGACTGGGATGACAATCTCTTCGCCGCAGGCATCGCAGACGTAGCTGGATTCGGTTTGCATGGATTCTATTCGGTCATTTTTTCCACTTGGAAATCGCCTTTTCTGAAATCTCCAAATCAGTCTGCACTTTACGGATCGCCTTTTGGCAATCCAACCCACGTAACATCCATCGCAAACAGGAGGCTTGGGCAGATTCAACTTGCGGAAATGCCTCCGCAATTGAACGCTGATCCATCACCGATACAGCATCTTGAAGTTGGGGCAGTTTCATTCCAGAGAAACTATCCCGACCGGATTTCAGTTTCGCAAAGTCGCCAAACCTCAGCGATTTGCCAGGCGTACTTACGATCCTATCTAATGTCGATTCCGATTTAGGCTTCGGGGTCGCAACGTGCTGTTTTGGCCGGCTAAAAGGGACCACGCCATCGAACGGACAATCGTCGGTGTTGGCCATGCGATCGATTCTCCTCTTCGAGTTTAGACTGCCTGTCGCCCCTTGAATTTCGATGCCACGACCCCTCCAATACACTTTAGAGCCGGATGACTCTTAGAGCTGGTTTCAAAACCTGCTTGAATTAAACTTGCGCCCTGCTTGGAGTTACGTTATCAAGGCTGTTGAAAGGAGACCTTTCAATGGCTCGACGACATGAACTCTTTGTCAGCGATG
>Ga0182024_10016968_pt1 | contig 13737 bp, 11 predicted proteins | sample P32metaG_FD_120480 | JGI IMG/M metagenome (GOLD analysis project Ga0182024, IMG submission 120480) | Permafrost microbial communities from Stordalen Mire, Sweden - P3-2 metaG (Illumina Assembly) | ecosystem: Environmental > Terrestrial > Soil > Wetlands > Permafrost | place: Sweden: Stordalen... | reverse complement strand
CCACATCACCCACGTAGTCGGTGCCGTGTTTGACGCCACGATTGAAACGGAGCTGAGTCGTCAGTTCTTCGACCAGCAGTTCCAGCCGACGGTCGGCCAGTTCCTCCACCGTCATGCCGGGATTTTCCCGTGATGACAAAATGATGACAAATGCATGGTTCCACCTCGTTCGGGAGGGTCTGGCTAGTGGCCAAAAACCGCTTCTGAACAGGATTATTACTTGGTGGCGGGGGTAGGATTTGAACCTACGACCTTCGGGTTATGAGCCCGACGAGCTACCAGACTGCTCCACCCCGCGCCGTCCGGCCAGGCTACCAGCGCCGCCCTTTGCGCACCAACGCGGGGCCGACGCCCCGACCGGCCTCGGCGGGGCCGACCGGCCACTTCGCCGCCACGGTCCCGTTGGTCATGGCCGGCTCGAGGCGCCGGTGGATCAGATCGGCGTTCCGCTCAGGGGCGGCGGGGCGCTGTCGACCGGGGCCGACGCCGGGGGCCCGGCCGGGGCCGGGGCGGCAGCCGCGGCCGGTGGGGCCGCTGCCGGCGGGGCTGCGGCCGGCGGGGCTGCGGCCGGAACACCCGCATCCGCCGCGGTGGGCACGCCGGCCGCCGCCGCCGCGGCGGGGTCGGCGGCGGCTGAGGACTCGAAGGTGATGTCGAGGGCCCCGTGCTCAGCCTCGTGCTGCTGGAGGGCGGCGACCAGGCGCTCGGCGCTGGCCTCGGTGGCCGGGGTCCCCCGGCCGGTGTGCTCGGCGTAGATGGCCACGCCGAGGTCACGGAGCATGGCGTCGGCGGCCTTGGTGGCCTGCATGACGTCGAGCTTGGCCTGGCCCTTCTGGGCGGCGTCCTTGGCGGCGGCGCCGGCCTGGGCCGCACCTTCCTTCACCTTGTCGAGAAAGCCCACGGGTGATCACCTCCCTGTTCGGCGGGGCGGAGTCCCGCCGGTCCGTTCTCCGGGCCCGATCTTCGCATGTGGGGCCTGGCCCTGCACAAGGGGTCGCTCAGACCCCCGGGCTCGTCGTGGAGCTGGTCGACGAGGAGCTCGAGATCCCCGATGAGGCCCCGCTCACGCTCGACCTGGTGCTCGACGTGGTCGAGGACGGCGACTTGGGGGCCGTGGTCGTCGTCGACCGCGACGTGGACGACGTGGCTCCGGGGGCGGTCGTGGTGGTCGAGCCAGTGTGGGCGGGCACCGTCGTGGTGGTCGGGCTGGTGGCGCCGGCACTGAGGATCTGTTCGGCCTGACTGATCAGGGCCTGGGCGGCGTCGATGTCGCTCTGGTACGTCCCGAGAGCGTTGGCCCCGCCGGCGGTGAGCGCGGCCTGGGCGGCGGTGTAGTCGGCCGAGGCCTGCTTGAGCAGGCTGGCCGCCTGGGCCGCCGACCCGGTCCCGGTGGGGGTCGTCGGCTGGGTGCCCGAAGACGGCGAGGAGGAAGTGGAGGAGCTGGACGAGTTGTTGCCCACGGTGGACCCGAGCACGTCGGAGAGGGAGGCGTCGAGAGACGTCTCCATGCCCACGAAACCGCCGTAGACGGCGATCACGTACTTGAGCTGGGGCTGGGGGTTGCCGGTCGACTCCACGTAGAGGGGCCGGACGTAGAGCATCGACTGGTCGACCGGGATCATGAGGACGTTGCCCAGGATCACCTGGGAGCCGTGCTGGTCCAGGAAGGTGATCTGCTGGGAGACCTTGGTCGACTGCTGGATCTCCGAGTCGGCCTGGGCCGGTCCGATCACGCTGCCGCCGGGCGGGGTCTCGAAGACCTTGAGCTTGCCGTACTCGCCGGGTTCGGAGCTGGCCATCATGAAAGCCGAGAGGATCTGGTTGGTCGTGGTCTGCGAGGCCGGGACGTAGGCGTCGGAGATGTTGAAGGACTGGCCGGACTCACCGGGGATCTTGAGCACCTGGTAGAGCGGGGACATCCGCTGGGTCTGGGTGCTCGTCTGCTGGCCCTGGGCGTTGGTGGTCTGAGTGACGGCCAGGGCGTTGGAGGGCGAGCCCACCCCGGCGGTGGGCGAGAGGCTCCAGGCGTCACCGGCGTTGTAGAAGTTGGAGGGCGAGGTGATGTGGTAGCGGCCGTAGATGGCGGCCTGGATGGCGAAGATGTCCTCGGGGTAGCGCAGGTGGTAGCGCAGGCTCTGGGGCATCTGCGCTGCCGGGGTGAACATCTTGGGGAAGGCCGACTCGTAGGCCCGCAGGACGGGGTCGTTGTCCATGGCGTAGAAGGTCACCTGGCCCGAGTAGGCGTCGACGACCACCTTGACCGAGTTGCGCACGTAGTTGAAGCTCTGCGGCAAGCCGCTGCCCGGGGGCGCCTGCTGGGTCGAGGCGTTCTGAGAGTACGGGTACTGGGCCGTGGTGGTGTAGGCGTCGAGGATCCAGTCGATATGGCCGTCGATCAGGGACGCATAGGGGTCGGCGTCGAAGTTCAGGAACGGGGCCGCCTTCTGGGCCATGGCCTGGACGTCGCGCACGAACATGATCCGGGACTTGTCGGTGATGAGCGACGAGATCAGCAGATTGAAGTCGCCCAGACGCAGAGCGAATGCGGCCCGGGTGAAGAACCCCCCGATGGGGGTGCCCCCGGTCCCCTGGTAGTGGTTCTCGACGTCGGTGCCGTTGGGCAGCTGGTAGTCGAGCTCGGCCTGCTTGGAGTTGGCCACCACGTAGCCCGGCTGGTTGAGCCCGAAGTAGACGTCGGGCTGGGTGACGTTGGGCAGGCCGGCCGACGAGCTGGGAGGCACGTCGCGGATGGCGAACACCGGGTTGCCGTTGGCCGTGACCTGGTTGGCCGGAGCCAGGACCATGCCCTCACCGTGGGTGTACTGGAGGTGGGTGTTGACCCAGCCGGCCGAGGGGAGGTCCTGGGGGTTGATCTGGCGCACGCCGACCACGGCCGGGGTCTTGGTCCCGTTGACCGTGTAGCGGTCGACCGTCATCGACTGGTTGGCCTGGATCGTGTAGTAGCCGTGGATGTTCTGGAGCTTCTGGAACGTCGGCAGCGAGATCGACTGGTCGGGGTCCCAGAGCCGGATGTTGTCCAGGGTGGACATGTTGGCCTGGATGGCCCCCGGTGAGATCGAGGTGTTCCCGGCGAAGTTGGAGGTCTGGACCTGGTCCAGGTTGTAGGCGTCCCGGGTGGCGGTGATGTTGCGCTGGATGTAGGGCAGCTCGAGGGTGCTCTGGGCCGGGCCGACCTTGAAGGCCTGGAGGACGGCCGGGTAGATGACCCCGATCACCAGGGCCACGAAGGCCCATAGGCCGACGGCGAGGACCGGGAGGGTCCAACCCTGCCGGCGGATGTTGTAGAGCAGGATCGCCGCGGCGAAGATCGAGATGAACATCAACAGCTCGAGGGCCGGCAGCCGGGCGTGGACGTCGGCGTAGCCGGCCCCGTTCACGTAGCCCTTGCCCGAGACGTCGAGCTGGTAGCGCTGGAGGTAGTAGCCGGCCGCCTTGGCCAACGCCACCAGGGCCAACAGCACCGAGAGGTGGACCTTGACCTCGGGGCGGACCCGGGGGGAGACCCGCTGGGCCCGGATGCCGCCGTTCAGGTAGTGGAAGATGGCGGTCACGATCAGGATGACCACCAGGGAGATCAGGATCCAGTTGACCAGGAACTCGAGGAAGGGCAGCCGGAAGACGAAGTAGCTGTCGTCGATGTGGAACTGGGGGTCCTTGACCCCGAACGGGACGCTGTGGGTGAACAGGATCCAGTTCTGCCACTCCCCGATCGTCCCCGACGCGGCGATCAGCGCGATGACCACGGCCAGCGCCGCGTGGATCCGCCCCGAATAGGGCCGGACCGCCTGCTGGTAGCGCCGGACCAGCTCGTCCTCGGGGTTGGGGGCCTCCGCACTCTGGCCCAAGCGGTCGCAGATGACCAGGTTCACCCACAGCACCACGAAGAAGATGGCTCCGAAGCTGGCGAACAGGCCGACCTTGACCTCGAGCAGGGTCGACCAGACCGGGTGCTGGTGGACCGAGGAGAACCAGAGGCTGTCGGTGTAGAGGATGGCCAGGGACTTGAGCGACCCCAGCAGGACCACGATGACCACCACGATGGCGATCAGCCACCAGCGACCCCGGCGGCCCGGCACCCGCGGCATGCGCCGGGGAAGGTCAGTCGGGGTGCGCACCGCCGGGAGCCTAGGCCGCGGCGACGGTCAGGCCGGAGTCGGGACGACCAGGCACCGGCACCCGGCGTGGGCCGGCGGGTGCTTGTGCCCGGTCGGGAACTCCTCCCCGGGGGCCACGTCGCCGGCCAGGGCGTTGTCGTCACAGTCGGCGCAGCCCGCCCCGGTCCCACCGAGGACCCAGTGGACGCCGGTGCCCGACGGGGTGGCGGCCAGCACCCCGGCCGAGAAGGCGCCCAGGGCCACGTCACCGACCAGGCGCTCGATCCGCTCGCCCCGCCACTCCCGGTAGGCGGCGCCGACCCGCTCGGTGGCGTCGTCGCTGCCGCCGGCCCCCGCCCCCTCCGGCCCGGTCAGCCGGCGGCGGAGCAGGGCCACGATGTTGCCGGCCAGGGCGTCGGCCAGGGCGTCGGCCACCTTCGGGTCGGGCTTGGGGGCGGCCCCCCGGGCCCCCGACCGGCGGCGGGCGAAGGCGATGCCGGCGGCGGCGGCATCGGCCAGGTTGGCCACCGCGGCTTCGGCGTAGGCGCGGCGCTGCGCCTCCTCGGTGGACAACAGCCCGTCGTCCCAGGCCCCCGACCCGGCCCGGAGCTGGTCGAGCAGGCGGTTCTGGTCGTCCTGGAGGGCCCGCTTGAGGCGCCGGGCCAGCTTGGTCACCACCGGGTCGAGCAGCTCGGCCCGTTGGGCCACCCCCGGGTCGACACCGTCGGCGACCGGCGCTCCGTCGGTGCCGGCGGCCGGCGGCTCGCCCTCGGCCGACGGCACGGGCGGGGTCCCGCCCGGCGGGGTCGTGGCCCCCTGGGCCGCGGTGGCCGGTGGCGGGGAGGGCGGCGGCCCCTCGTCGGGCCGTCCGGCCCGGAGCCGGGCGAAGAGGTCCTCGACCGAGCTGTCCCCGGAGAAGCCGCCGCCGGGAACGGCCTCGGTCGCCGCCGGCGGGGCCGGCGAGGCCAGGGTCACCGGGTCGGTCGCCGTGGGACGGGCGGCCGGGTTGGCGGGAACGGCCAGCGTCGCCTCCCCGGCGGCCGGCGGCGCGGCCCGGGTGGCCGCCTTGGCGCTCGAAGCCTTGGGCTGGGTGGGCTTCGACGGCTGCTTCGACGGTGCGGCGGCCCCGGCCCGGGCCCCGCCGGTCTCGAGTGAGTCGGCGTCGAACGGTACCGGGCCCGGGGGCGGGGCGAGCGGCGCGTCGATGTCGGGCACCACGATCCGGTCGACCGCCACCGTCGGGTCCCCGCCGGGGTCCGGTCCCCCGTCCGCGCCGTGCACCGGGGGCCCGGTGGCCGGCAGGTCGAGGTCGAGGGCGGCCACCACCACCTCGGCTTCGGCGAGGAGCTCGTCGTCGCCCGGCTCGGCCGGCTGGCGCCGGGCCACGTCGGCGGCCGAGGCCCGGGCCGCGTCATCGGCCCGGGAGAGGTCGTCGACCACTCGATCCACCGAGTCGCGCACCCCGAGCACCGATGCGGCCAGCTCGTCGCGGGCGGCCCGGAACTGATCGATCTGCACGGTCATCAGGCGCCGGCGGTGGGCCATGTCGGTCAGGACCTGGCGGCGGGCCGCCTGGGCCTGTTCGATCATGGCCTGACCCTGTTCGCGCGCCTGCTCCAAGAGTGCGGCCCCGTCGTCCCGGGCGGCCGCCAGCCTGTCCGCCGTCTGCTGGTCGGTCTCCTGGCGGACGCCCGACGCCGCCAGCTCCGCCTCGGCGATGCGCTCGGCCCCGGCCGACTCGGCCTGGATCATGATCTCGGTCGCCTGCTGCTGGGCCTCGCGGACCAGGGTGGTGGCGGTCTGCTCGGCCTGGAGGGCGAGACGGGCCGCCTCCTCGTGGGCGTTGCGGAGCACCTGGGCGCTCTGTTGGCCGAGGGCGGCGGTCAGGCTGGCCTCGTCGATCACCGGGTGCTGGGCCCGCTCCTGGACCTCGGCCAGCTGCTCGCGCAGGTCCTCGTCCCGCTGTTCCCAGGCCTGGAGCTCGCGGGCCACGAGCTCGAGGTAGCTGCGCACCTCGGTCGGATCGAAGCCCCGCCGCACGGTCACGAAGGTGTGACGCACGACCTCGTTGGCCGACACCCGGGAGGTCGAGATGGCCGGGCTGTTCGGTCGGTCCTCGGGCATGTCCAGAGCCTACGACGAGTGGCGGCGTCGTCGGGGCTCCGGGTCCGGTGCGCCGGTCGGGCGGCCTCTCCGGCTCCTGGGGCCCGGTGGGGCACGACTCGGGCACCGGCCGCGGGCCTTCGGGGCCGGTGCCCGGAGTCGACGCAAGCGGCGCCGGAGGTGGGGCCGGCGTGCCCCGGCCCGGTGCGCGGCGCGGGGCGCACGGCCGGTTGGCGCGGCTGACCATGGGCCACACGGCGGTTTGGGAACGCGGCGGTTGGGCATGGTGTGGTCGGGCCGGAGCGGTCCACCGACGACGACGAAGGGGGCATTGACCGTGTTGATTCTCTTGGCATTCCTCGTGGTCCTGCTGTTCGCCGGACTGGGGTTCGCGCTGCACTTCCTGTGGATCGTTGCCGCCGTGCTGCTGATCCTGTGGGTCGTCGGCTTCGCACTGGGCCGGGGCGAGAGCGCCGGGAGCCGTCACTTCTACCGCTGGTGACATCCGGGGGTGTCCTCCGGCCTGGCCCAGTTGCCGGACGGTCCGACGATGGTCGGCCCGGGCGACACGCGCCGCCGGTGGTATCCGGCGTGCGCGTTTCGCGACGGCCGTGGGCGGGTAGGCCTCCGGTGCGGCCGACCGGCGTGGCCGGGCGGCACCGACAGGAGCGTCAACCCAAGGAGGGCAGACCATGAGCAGGGACAGCGGTCCCGAGTCGGGCATCAAGGGCGTCGTCGAGGATGTCAAGGGCCGCGTCAAGGAGCGCGCCGGCGCGGTGACGGGCGACGAGAGCTGCGCCGTGAGGGCCGGGCCCAGCAGGACAAGGCCTCCTCACAGCGCGAGGTGGCGAAGAAGGAGGCCGAGGCGGACCGGGCCCGGGCCGAGGCCAGCACCCACGAGTCCGAGGAGCGTCTCGAGCAACGTTGAGCGCCCGGGTCCCGGCCGGTGGTGCGCACGAGCCGCCCGCCGGGGTCCCACATCGCCGCCAGGCCCTCAGCCCGACGACCGGGCGGGGGCGGGCGGCACCCGGCCCCCCAGCCGGCGCAGGATGGTGAGCGCCTGGTCGAGCGAGGAGACCGGGTAGATCCTGAGGGAGGCGACGTCCTTGGATAGGGCGTCGTGGTACTCATCGGGGGGCACGAAGAACACCCGGGCCCCGGCCTGCTCGACGGCCACCGTCTTCTGGGCCACCCCGCCCACGTCGCCCACCGCCCCGGTCGGGTCGATGGTCCCGGTCGCCGCCACCTTGTGGCCGTCGGTAATGTCGCCGGTCGACAGCTTGTTCACGATCGACAGCGTCATGGCCAACCCGGCCGACGGGCCGCCGATCTGCGAGGTGTCGACCGAGACCGGGAACGGGTAGCTGAACTGCTGCTGGGTCTCGAGGTCGACCCCGAGATAGCCCCGGTTGGGCCCGTTCACCCCCGGACAGCCCGTGGGGGTGTCGGGGTGCGGGTTCCTCGCGAGCCGCACGGCGCGGTTCACCGTCCGGCCCGGGACCGGGGTGCCGTTGTCGTTGAAGGTGGTCTCCCGGACCGACAGCTCGACCCGCTGGCCCGGGAGGTAGTGGTGGAGGGCGGCGACGAACGAGCACGTGTCGGGGGTGGGGGTCCCGCCCACCGCGGTCACCACCTCGCCGACCGACAGCGACGGGCCGGCCGGCGAGCCCGGGGCCACGGCGAAGACCACGGTCCCGACGTTGCGCTCGCCGACGTGGTGGCCCAACCGGGTCAAGGCGGCGGCCTTGGCGTAAGCCTGGGACTGGGCCATCTCCAGGTAGCCCTGGGCCGTGAGCTGGTCCGGCGGGGTCGACGGGCCGAGCAGCTCGGCCGCCGGGACCACGTCGGCGTTCGAGTCCCACTCGTTGGGCAGGTAGGTGAGCAGCGTCAGCTGGGTGACGTAGACGTCGGTCAAGAGCACCTGGCCGTGGACCGGGTGGCGCTGGGACGGGGGGACCCGGACCAGGGGGTCGACCGACTGGGCCGTCCCGGGCGTGAGGGCGTAGTAGTCGAGCTGAATGCGCCCGGCCACCACCACCAGGGCCACGACCACGACGGTGACCACCGTGAGCACCAGCGGCCAACGCCGGCGCCCGGGACGCGCCGGGGGCGGGGGCGCAGTCGGGATCGGGGGTGGAGCGGCGGCCTCGGTCATACTCGGGGGTGGTGCCCGACGATCCTCGCACGGAACCGGCCGAGCGCCGGCGTCGGGCGGTCGCCGCCGGCCACCGGGGCGACGAGGCGGGGGCCCGGGCGGCGCTGACCGACCCGGACCCGGCCGTCCGGGCCGCCGGCCTCGGGGCGCTGGGCCGGATGGGGGCGTTGGGCCCCCCCGAGCTGCTGGCGGCGCTGGCGGACCCGGCCGAGGTCGTCCGGCGCCGAGCCGCCGAGGTCTCCGCCGGGACCGGGTGGCCCGGTGGCCGGCCCCCGGCCGTCGTGCGGACCGCCCTGCGGGGCGCGCTGGCCGACGACGAGCCGCTGGTGGCCGAGGCGGCCTGCTGGGCCCTGGGCGAGACCGCCGACCGGGCGGCGGTCGGGCTCCTCGCCTCGGTGGCCACCGGGCACCCCGACACCCGGTGCCGCGAGGCGGCGGTGGCCGCCCTCGGGGCCATCGGTGACCCGGCCGGCCTCCCGGCGGTCCTCGCCGCCCTCGGGGACAAGCCGACGGTGCGCCGCCGGGCCACCGTGGCCCTGGCCGCCTTCGAGGGTCCCGAGGCCGAGTCCGGCCTGCGGCGCTCGCTGGCCGACCGCGACTGGCAGGTGCGCCAGGTGGCCGAGATCCTGCTCGACGAGGCCTGAGGCCGGCCGGGCGTCACCGGGGGGGGCGTCGGGGACGCCGGGCGCTCAGCGGTCGGCGGCGGCGAAGATCGGGCGGAGCCGGTCGAAGGACTCCAGGCAACGGCCGGCCCCGAGGACCACGCACTCGAGCGGGGTGTCGACCAGGTGCACCGGCACCGCCGTGCCGTCGGCCAGGCGCTGGCTGATGCCCCGGAGCATCGCCCCTCCCCCGACCAGGTGGATGCCCTGGAAGATGATGTCCTGGGCCAGCTCGGGCGGTGCGTCGCCCAGGCAATTGGCGGCGGCGGCGACGATCTGGGCCACGTCATCCTCGAGGGCCCCGCGGATCTCGGCCGGGCTGAGCACCACCGTCTTGGGCATGCCGGTGGTCACCTCCCGGCCCCGGACCTCGGCCGCCGCCTCACCGGGGTAGGTGAAGGCCGAGCCGATGGCCAGCTTCACCGCCTCGGCCGTGCGCTCGCCGATGGCCACCCCGTGGGCCGTGCGGACGTAGGACTGCACGGCGTTGTCGAAGTCGAAGCCCCCGCAGCGGATGGCCCGCATGGCGACCACCCCGCCCAGCGAGATGACGGCCATCTCGGCCGTACCCCCGCCCACGTCGACCACCATCGAGCCCACCGGCTCGTGGATGGCCAGACCGGCCCCGATGGCCGCGGCCATGGGCTGCTCGATCAGGTAGGTGGCCGAGGCCCCGGCCCGGCGGGCCGCCTCCTTCACCGCGCGGCGCTCCACCGCGGTGATGGCCGAGGGCACGCAGATCAGCACCTTGGGCCGGTTCATCCGCCCCACCCCGGCCCGGCGCAGCAGCGCCTGGATCATCCGCTCGGTCACCTCGAAGTCGGTGATGGCCCCGTGGCGCATCGGCCGCTCGGCCACGATGTAGCCGGGGGTCCGGCCGATCATCTGCCAGGCCTCCTCGCCGATGGCCAGCACGGCCCGCGAGCGGGTGTCGAGGGCGACCACCGTCGGCTCGTTGAGGACGATCCCCTTCCCCCGGGCGTAGACGAGGGTGTTGGCCGTCCCCAGGTCGATGGCGAGGTCCCGGGACATCGCCGCCATGGTACGGGCACCGGGCGATGTCCCCTCGACGTCGTGCCTCGGTAACCTCGGAGGCGTGACCCCTCAAGGCCCGAACCCTTTCGGGGGAGGACCCGAAGATCGAGAGGGGGCCGGGGACACGAGCGGCGGGCCCGAGCCCGTCGAGGACCCCGGGGGGGACCCGCTCAGGGGCTGGCTCCCGCCCGAGGACCGCCTCTGGCGGCACCCCTCCGAGGTCGTGGCCTCCTCCGGCCCGTCCGCCGGTGCCCCCGGTGGCCCCCCGGCCGGCCCGGTGCCGGCCGGGTCCCGGCGCGCCCCGGGGACCGGGCCCCCGGGCGCCCACCGGCGCCGGGCCGTGGCCAGCGTGCTGGTCGGGACGACGGCGGCCGCCGCCGTGGTGGTCGGCGTCCTGCTCCTGGTCGAGTCGGGATCCCCCGGGCCCCCGAACCCGCTGGGCGGCGGTACCCCCTCCACCACCACCGCCCTCACCACCGCCGGCGGCGTCCCGGCGGTGGCCCAGAGCGCCCGCCAGGCCACGGTCGCCCTCGAGTCCTCGACGGCCGGGGGGATGGTCGCGGCCTGCGCGGTGACCGTGGCCGAGGGCGGTCTGTTGGTCACCACGGCCGACGCCGTGCGGGGGGCCCGGTCGATCACCGCGGTGACCGCCGACGGCCGGCGCGAGACGGCGACGGTGGTGGCCACCGACGCCGGGTCCGACCTGGCGCTGCTCCGGGTGGCCAGCGACCTCCCGGTGGCCCACTTTTCCGACGACGGCGCCGTGCGCGCCGGTCGGCCCGCGATCGTGATGGCCGTGGCCCCCGGCGGCTCGGGGGCCGAGACCCTGTGGTCGAAGGGCACGGTCGAGTCGGTCGGGTCCGGCGTGCCGGCCGGGGGGGCCTCGGGCATGGCCGCCATCGACGCCACCGCCACCGGCGTCCCGACCATGGCCGGCGCCCTGCTGCTCGACGCCAGCGGCGACGTCATCGGCATCCTGGACGCCACCGCCGGGGGTCCCCCCGGGCGCTCGGCCACGTTCCTGCCCACCGAGCTGGTGCTCGGGGTGACCGGGGAGCTGGCCTCGGCGGGCCGGATGGACCACGGCTGGCTCGAGATCTCGGGCCGCGACGCAGGCCCGGCGGCCACCACGGCGACGGCGGCCACCGGGCTGTCCGGCGCGACGGTGGCCACCGTCGACCCGCGCGGGGTGTCGGCCCACCTGCTGAAGGCCGGCGACGTCATCGTGGGGGCCGACGGGGCGCCGGTGCGGACCATGGCCGAACTGCGGGACCGGCTCTACGTGCTCGGCCCGGGCACCCCGGTCATGCTGTCGCTGTGGCGGGCCGGCAAGCCGATGACCGTTGAAATCGATCTCTCGGGCTCCCCGTAGGCTGGGCCGCATGGGCATGAACGACCCGGGCGACCCGGCCAACCCGCTCCAGGGGCTCCTGGGCGACCTCCTCAAGATGATCGGGAGCGCCCCGGGGGGTGGCACCCCGTGGATGGACGCCGCCAAGTCCCTGGCCCACGGGGTGGCCACCGACAACGCGCCGGAGTCCAACGCCGACCCCCTGGCCCGGATCAGGCTCGAGGAGCTGGCCCGGGTGGCCGAGCTCCACGTGGCCGAGGCCACCGGCCTGCCGGTCGGCTCGGGCGAGCACCCGGTCACCTTCAGCCCGGTCGGCCGGGGGGCCTGGGCCCTGCGCATCCTCGACGCCTGGCAGCCGCTCATCGAGGCCATGGTGGCCAGCCAGGGGACGCCCCCGCCGATGGCCCTCGGGGCCCTGGGCCTGGACGAGGAGGCCGGTGAGGGCCCCGGCCTGGGCGAGATCCTGGGCCAGTTCTCCGCCACCATGGGCCCGGTCCTGCTGGGCCTCCAGTTCGGCTCGGCCGCCGGGCACCTGGCCCAGCGGGCCCTGGGCCAGTACGCGCTGCCCATGCCCTGGCCCCCCTCCGACGAGCTGGTGGTGGTGCCGGACAACATCGCCGTGTTCGCCGGGGACTGGAGCCTGCCGGTCGACGAGACCCAGCTGTGGGTGTGCGTCCGCGAGCTCACGGCCCACGCGGTGCTCACCCGGCCGCACGTGGCCGAGCGCATCGGCCAGCTCCTGGGAGACACCACCAAGGAGGCCGTCGAGGCCCAGGCCGGCCTGGCCGAGCGCCTGGGCGGCGGAGCCGCCGACCCCGAGGCCCTCCAGAACCTGCTGAACGACCCCGAGGCCCTGCTGGCCGACCTGCTCACCCCGGGCCAGCGCCGCACCTCGGCCCAGCTGCTGGCCATCACCACCGCCGTCGGGGCCTACGTCGACCACGTCACGGCCACCGTGGCCGGCACCCTGACCGGCAGCCCGGCCGCGCTGACCGAGGCCTGGTACCGCCACCGGGTGGCCGACGCCAAGGGCGAGCAGGCGGCCGGGGCCCTGTTCGGGATCGACCTCAGCCGCGAGCAGGTGGACCGGGGGGCGGCGTTCGCCACAGGCGTGCTCGAGCGGGCCGGCGAGGAGGGCCTGGCCCGTCTCTGGGAGTCGGCCCGCACCCTGCCCACCCCGGCCGAGCTCGACGCGCCGGGACTCTGGCTCGAACGGATCAGCCTGCCCGACCTCGACGCCGGGCCCGACGACCCGGGCGCGACGCCCGCCTCGGGCGGTTCCTAGGCCGAGGCCGGCGTCTCCTCGGGGAAGCCGAGGTCCCAGTCCAAGGTGAGGTTCTCCCGCTCGGCGTCGCGCACGACCCGCTCCCGGTTGCGCCGGAACTGGGGGTCGTGGGGCGGCAGGAGGACCAGGCGGGCCATGGCCCGGTCCTTGAAGGCGCTGATCATCTCGGGGTCGCCGAAGTCGGACTGGACGTCCCAGTGGGGGGCGACCGGGCCCAGGTAGACCACCCGCACGTGGCCGACCGGCTCGACCGGCTCGACCTCCTCTTCGGTGGTGACGTCGGGTTCGGGGGACATGGGGCCTCCAGGGCGGGTCGACCGGGCGCCGACCGGTGTCCAGGGTACCGGCTGGGTGGCCGGCCCCTTCCGGGTCAGGGCTCGGTGCCCAGCTTCACCGGGACGCTCATGCGCTGGGCGCCCCGGTAGAAGCCGATGGCGATGGTGGCACCGGGCGGGTGGGACTGGATGTGCTTCACCAGCTCGGTCACGTTGGCCACGGCCGAGCCGTTGACCGCCACAATCACGTCGTTCACCTTCAGCCCGGCCTTGTCGGCCGGGCCCCCCGGGGTCAGCCCCGAGATCAGGGCGCCCGAGGTCGGGGTCAGGTGCTGGGCCTTGGCCACCGCCGGGGTGACGTTCTCGACGACCACCCCGATGTAGGCGGTGTGCCCGTTGCCCTTGGCGGCCGCGACACCCCCGCTGGGGCCGCCGGTGCCACCTTTGAGGAGGCCGGGCAGCTGGGGCTTGATGGCGTTCACGGCGATGGCGAAGCCCACGTTCTGGGCCGGGGCGTTGCCCTGGCTGCTGGTGGCCACCGCCGTGTTCATGCCGATCACCCGGGCCTGGGCGTTGACCAGCGGGCCCCCCGAGTTCCCCGGGTTGATCGGGGCGTCGGTCTGGATGAGCCCGGTCAGGTTCTCGGTGGCGTTGGAGAAGTCGGCCTGGGCGGTGAGCGACCGGTCCTTGGCCGAGACGATCCCGTTGGTCACGGTGGGACCGCCCTGGAGGGCCAGGGCGTTGCCGATGGCGATG
>Ga0182024_10016967_pt1 | contig 13738 bp, 10 predicted proteins | sample P32metaG_FD_120480 | JGI IMG/M metagenome (GOLD analysis project Ga0182024, IMG submission 120480) | Permafrost microbial communities from Stordalen Mire, Sweden - P3-2 metaG (Illumina Assembly) | ecosystem: Environmental > Terrestrial > Soil > Wetlands > Permafrost | place: Sweden: Stordalen... | reverse complement strand
GTTGCCCAACTGCCCCAGCACGACGTCCGGAATGTCGAGCGGATTTTGCGACACGAAAAAGACACCGACCCCCTTCGAGCGAATCAGCCGCACGACCTGCTCGACTTTTTCCAGCACGATCTTGGGGGCCTCGTCGAACAGCAGATGGGCTTCGTCGAAAAAGAAGACGAGCTTCGGCTTGTCGATGTCGCCCACCTCGGGCAGTTTTTCGAACAAGTCGGCCAACAGCCACAATAAAAACGTGGCATAAACCTTGGGCGTTCCCATCAAGCGATCTGCGGCCAGAATGTTCACCGTCCCGCGGCCGTTTTCGACGTGCAGCAGATCGTCGATCGACAGGGCCGGCTCGCCGAAGAATTTTTCGGCTCCTTGTTCCGACAGGCTCAACAGGCCGCGCTGGATGGCGCCGATGCTGGCCGGCGACACATTGCCGTAGGCCGTCGAATATTGTTTGGCATTCTGGCCAACGTGCTGGAGCATGGCTTGCAGGTCTTTGAGATCCAACAGCAGCAGCCCCTGCTGGTCGGCCACTTTGAAGACGATGCTCAGCACGCCGTTCTGCGTTTCGTTCAAATTCAACAGCCGGCCCAACAGCAGCGGACCCATGTCGGAAATGGTCGCGCGGATCGGGATGCCTTGCTCGCCAAGCACGTCCCAAAAAACGACCGGCGACGCCGCGGGGGCATAGTCGCTGATGCCCAACTCCTTGGCGCGGGCGACGAACTTGGGGTCGCCGGTCCCCGCCTGTGCCATGCCGGCCAGGTCTCCCTTGACGTCGCTCAAAAAGACCGGCACGCCGAGCGCGCTCAGTCCTTCGGCCATCACGCGCAGCGTCACCGTCTTGCCCGTGCCGGTCGCGCCCGCAACCAGGCCGTGGCGGTTGGCCATCCGGGCGAGCAGGCGAAGCTCTTGTTTTCCTTTTCCGACCAGAATCGATTGAGACATGAGGGATCTTTCTCCACGCCAGTTTTGCACGCCCAACGAGCGCCGACCATTTGCACCTGCCCCAAGTTTCTCACAAAGCGGCGGCCATGTACATTCGGCGCGCGGGAAAGAGCCGGTGGGCTAAGTCAGCTTCGCCGGCTCGACGGCTTGCGTCTCCGGGTTCAGCAGCAAATAGCCGACCGGGATCAACAGCCGCGTCAGCAGCATATTCGTAATCAGCCCGCCAATCACGGCGATGGCCAACGGCTGCTGCATCTGTGCGCCGGGGCCAAGACCCAAGGCCAGCGGCACCAGCCCCAGGATCGTGGAGAGGCTGGTCATCAAGATCGGCCGAAACCGGGTGCGGCCGGCCCGCAGCAAGGCGTCCTCGAGCGGCACGCCACCGGCGCGCAATTGGCCGATGTATTCGATCAGGATGATGCCGTTCTTCACGTCGAGCCCGATCAGCAAAATCGCTCCCATGAACGACGAGACGTTGAGCGGTGTGCCTGTAATCCACAGGGCAAACATCGCGCTGGCAAGCGACACCGGCTGGGCCAGGAAGATCAGCACCGGCAGCGTCAGACTATGGAACTGAAATCCCAGCAACAGAAAGACGAGCGCGGCGGCCAGCACCAGCACCATCGCCAGGCTGCCAAACGATTCCTGCTGCGCTCGATAGCTGCCGGCCAATTCCCAGCGATAGCCCGACGGAACCTTCAGTCCTGCCAGCCGCTCTTGCAAAGCTCGATTGACCGAACCGAGGTCATGGCCCGCGTCCAGTGCCGCGCTGACGGTGATCACCGGCTGCTGATTCTCGCGCCACAACTCGTTCGGCCCACGGACGACTTCGATCGCGGCCAGTTGATCGAGCGGCACAAAACCAATCCCGCCCGGCGTGGCACCCGCCTGACCGCCGGCAGCCGGTCCCTGCGCACCCGGCGCCGCGGCCGCCAGGCTGATCGGCAACTGGCCGAGGCGATCTTTGTCGAACCGCACGCGATCGGGATAGCGAACGCGGATCTTGGTCATCCGGTCCTGTTCGGGAATCGTGCTGGCCACCTGCCCATAGAGGGCGGCGTTAAGCTGCGTCTCGATGTCCATTTCCGTCAAACCGACGCGGGCCGTCTGCACACTGTCGGGCCGGACCACGATGTTCGGATTGCCCAAGAATACGTGGGTGTTCACGTCGACCACGCCCGGCACAGCTTCGATCAACGTGCCGACTTCGCTGGCCAGGCTGCGCAACACGGCCGGATCGGAACCGTAAACCTTCACCTCGACCTCCGAATCGACGCCGGCCAGATCGCCGATTTGATCCTGCACTAACGGAATCAGCTCGATTTCCAGCTCCGGCACTTCGCGATCGAACTGCTCGCGCAGCGAATCAAAAATCTCGGTGGCCATCCGACGCTGCCCGGGGGGCTTGAGGCTGACGAGAATGTCCCCCGTGTACGATTCGGTGGCGAAGAAACCAAGCTCGGCGCCGGTCCGTCGGATATAGCCGGAAATATCTGGCGTCTCCAGCAGAACCGCTTCCACCCGCCGCAAGACCTTGTCGGTCTGAGCCAGCGACGTGCCGACCGGCATGCTGTAATCGATCACCAGCGCCCCTTCATCCATCTCGGGCATAAAGCCGGTCGTCAACTGATTGAACAACACCCAACCGGGCACGATGGCAAGCACCGCCACCAGGACCGTCGCGCGCGGGAATCTCAGCCCCAGGCGGAGCAGTCCTTCGTAGCGGTCGGCCAGCAGATTGTAGATCGGGCCAGTCGTCGGCATTTCCTGCCGCGCCAAATAGCGGGCGGCCAACACCGGGATGATCGTCAGACTGATCACCATCGAAACCAGCAGCGCCACGGTCAGAGCAATGCTGAGCGACTGAAAAAATTGCCCCACCACTCCGCTCACCAATGCCAGCGGCAAAAAGACCAGAATCGTGGTCAACGTCGAACCGACCACGGCACCGCTGATCTCGCGGCTGGCCGAATCGACCGCCGCGTCCCCCGATTGCCCTTCGGCTAAATGCCTCGCAATGTTTTCGACCACCACCACCGTATCGTCGATGATCAGGCCGATCGCCACGGCCAAACCGCCCAGCGACATCAAGTTCAGCGTGTCCCCCGTCAGATACAAAAACCCGAAACTGATCACCAGGCTCAGCGGAATCGCCAGCGAAGCGATCAAGGTCGCCCGCCAACTTTTCAGAAACACGAACAACACCAACACGCTCAAGCAGCCGCCGATCACGATGGCGTCGCGCACATTGGCAATGGCCGTGCGGACGAGCAAACCCTGATCGTAAATCGGCTCGATCTTCACCCCCGGCGGGGCGGATTTGGCCGCATCGGCAAGCACGCGTTCCAATTCGCTCGAAACCGCCAGCGCATTGCCGCCCAGCCGCCGAAAGACCGTCAGGGCCACGGCGTTCTCGCCTCCAGACCGGATCACCATCGTCCGGTCTTCATAGCCGACGGTCACCCGGCCAATGTCGCCCAAACGAATCGGCTGACCATTCTTTTGGGAGATGACTCGCGACGCCAAATCGGCGGGTTCCACCGCCTGGCTGTCGACCAACACCTGGTATTGCAGCGTGTCACGATCAATCCGGCCGACGGCCTTCAACCGGTGCTGGCGCCCGAGGCGGTCGGCCACGTCGGCAATCGACAGTCCCGCGGCGATGAGCGAGGCCGGCTCGACTTCGACGAGAATCTCGCGGATATCTCCTCCCTGCACGGTCACATACGAGACGTCGGCGATCCGGCTAATCCGGGGACGCAAATCGAAATAGGCATAGTCGTGCAACACCGACGGATCGCGACCGCCAGAGACGACAAATGAAATAATCGGAAAGACCGACGGCGTTTGCCGCTCGATGATCGAGCTGGTGCCGGGGGGCAACTGCGACCCGACGTCGGCCATCCGCGCCCGCACGTCGTTCAGCGCTTGGACCATGTCGCTGCCGGGGGCGAAATCGACCGACAGTTGCGCCGCGCCGCGAACCGACTTCGAGCGCACGCGAACGACGCCCAGCACGATACTGACCGCTTCTTCAATCGGCCGCGTGACCGCCACCTCGACGTCTTTTACTGCCAGGCCGGGCGTCTGAACGATGACGACGATCCGAGGGAAAGCGACCTCCGGATAAATACCGCTCGGCATCCGCAGCATGGCCACGATGCCCAGCACCGTCAGCAGGCCGGTCGTCAGGACGATCAAACCAAAATAAGGCTTGGCCAGCGCGACCAGATTGCGCGTCGGCCGCCGAACCGGCGTTTCAGGCGCTGCCGCCACCAGGTGGGTCATCGCTTCGCCTCGGCAACCGAGGGAGGATCCGTTTCGACCCGAACCGGCGTCCCCTCGGGAAGATTGAAGCCCCCTTCCACGACGACGAGCTCGCCAGCCTCGAGATCGGTCCCGGAAACGATCGTCCAAGTGCCATGGGTGGCGACGGAAGTCGGGTGGAGTTGGACGACTTTCCCATCGCGTACGACCAGCAGCAGTGGCCCCTCGCCCAAATCGAGCAAGGCCGTCGACGGCACCACCAGCTCGTCGATCCGATGATGCACGACAATCGTCACGCCCAACGTCTGGCCGACCGCGATGCGACCGTCGCCGTTATCGACCAAAACGCGGATCGGCAAGTTGCCGGTCTGCGGATCGACCACGCGACCGATCGATGCGACCTTGCCGGCAACGCTCCCCGACGTGGGCATCGGTTCGGCGACGTCGGCCCCGTCCGTTGCTTTCTCGTCCGTTGCTTTCTCGTCGGTCGCTGTTTCTTCGGTCGCTGCCTCGACGGACGCAGCCTCCGACGCGGTCGTCTCCGGCGCCGAACCACCGATCTCCAGTCGCACGGCCTGACCCACCTTCACTCTGCCGGCCGAGTGCGGCGGCAACCAAACCACCACGTTGAGTTGCCGGGTGTCGACAATCTCGCCGATCGCGGTTCCGGCCGCGACCGTTTGTCCGGGGTGGCAAGTCAGGCTGTCGAGCACGCCATCGATCGGCGAACGAATCGAGTGCAGCGTCAGATGAGCGCGGGCGAGCGTAAGCGCTCCTTCGGCCGCCTCGAGTCGGGCCTTACCCTCCTCGACCGCTTCGGGGCGTGGCCCGGCCAGCAGCAATTCCAGTTGGGCCTCGGCTGACTCCTGTTGCAACTTCGCCGCCACGAGCAACTGCTCCGCCTCATAGATCTGCGCCGCCGAAACCTCCTGACGTGCCAGTAGCGGCTGCAGCCGATCGAGTGCCGCCTGCGCGCGGGCAACTGTCGCCTTGGCTTGTGCGACGCCGATTTCCAAGCCGCGACGGTCCTCGGGACGTGGATCAGCCCGCAACAAGTCCCAGGCTGCTTTGAGCGTATCGCGGTTGGCTTGGCGCTCGGCGACGTCGGCCTTGGCGACGGCCGTATCCAGTTCGACGATCAAGTCGCCGCGATGCACCGAGTCACCCAGGTTCGCGGCAATCTCCTCAACGTGCCCCTGTAACGCAGGCGTCAAAGTCACCAGGCTGCTAGGCAATGCCTCACTGCGACCGATGCCGTCGACCGTTTCTTCCAGCGAGCGCGTTTCGGCCCGAACCGCATGCACGGCCAACACAGGCGTATCATCCGAGCCGGCCTCGCTTTCCGCGTCCCCGCCGCCATGACGGCAGCCCAACGGGGCAGCAAAGAGCAGCCCACCGATCAGGCAGATCTTGGAGAGCTGGGAAAACAAAGTCGGCATTGCGGCTGTTCCGGGGGTGGTGGGACTTGCAAGCGGGTCGCGAGACGATTGCCTCCCTACAAATAGGATAGACCGGAGAGGGTCGTCAAGATGCGCTATCTGTAATGAAATTTAATTCCTAACCGAGTGCTAACGATTGCTCTGCCGATGCTCTTCATAGCGATCGTCACGTCCCAAACACAATTCCCGTCCCCGTCGCGCCACCCCCTCCGGTGGCCCAGCCGCGCGGCACTTCCCGCCGCACCCTCCATTTCACTCGCTTGTCCTTCCGCCGTGGTAGCGCTCCCGGGCGATGCCTATGCCGGCCGTTCCAACCGTCGACCCGCTGAATTCCCCGTTCAACGTTCACTTCCGCCGGCCGCCGGCGCGGGATGTTCGACCTCATCCCGCAGTCCCAGGCCGTCGCTCGCGTGATCGAAATTGAGTAGCAGATGAAGCCTCTTTTCCTTTCACTGGTCCTCCTCACAGCCGTTTTGGGCTGCCGTGGGGGCCCGCCTAAGTGCGACACGCGTCTCCCGACTGCATCGCAAGCCGTCAGTTCGGCGGCCGGGCGGGCCACAAGTTCGTCGGACGCCGCGGTCACGACGCAAAAGCCCGTGGCCGAGGTCGTGCTGACGGGCGGCCAGGTGCCGATCGCCCGGCAAACCGTGCTGGCCGCCAGTCACAGCGGCCTCAGCCCCGAAGCACTTCCGGCTCCGGGGGCCGAAGAAATCCAGTCCGCGCCGGCCGGAATGCGTACGATGTCGCTCGGCGACGCGCTGGCGACGGGGCTGATGCAAAACCCCGATTTGCTCACCGTCCGTGGCACCGCCAGCGTGGGGGCGGCCGTCGTCGACACCGCCCGCGTCTATCCTTGGAACCCGTTCGTCCAGGCACAATTCTTACCCCAGGGGCATCCCTTTGTTCCCTCCTCCACGCCTGGAGCAACAGCGGGCGGAGCAAACTACTACGTATGGTTGATGCAACGATTCGAGCTTGGCCACCAGCGCCGCTATCGCGAAGAGGGGGCGATCGCCTCCTTCGGCCAGGTGCGCTGGAACATTCGCCAAGCCGAGTTGCTCAACCTGGCACAAACCGAACGGCTCTTCTTCACCGGACTCTACCAGCGCCAATTGCGCGATTTGGCCGCCGACACCGAAACCCTCAGCCGCCGCCTGGTCGCAGTGGTCGAGCGCCGCTTTCAAGCCGGCATCGCCACCACCCTGGAAACTGCCAATGCCCATGTCGCGGCCCGACAGGCCCATCGCCAATATCAATTGTCCGAGGCCGCCTATCAGGCCGCGCTGCTCGCACTGCGGCAACAGTTGGGATTGCCTGCCGGCACGCCGCTCAACCTGGCCGGCGACCTGACCGATCTCGAGTGGCAACCGATCGCCGACGTATTTTGCTCGATGAGCAACTCGGTGGCGATCGATCCGCAGTTGCTGGCCGTCGAGATGGCCGAAGCCCGTCCTGACGTGATGGCCGCCCGCAGCGGCGCGGCAATTGCCCGCGCGAATTTGAATCTTTCGAAGGCCGCCCGGACTCCAGACATTCAAGCCGGACCGATTTATTCAACCGCCGACAATGGCACTCAGTATCTCGGTTTCCGGGTGCAACGCGACATCGGCGTGTGGAATAATGGCTCGGCGCTGGCCTCGCAGCGGGAAACCGAACTCTATCAACAAATCCTCGCGCACAACCAACTCGCCCGTCGCGCGGCCAATGAAGCCGCCGCGGCGATCGACCGCTACGAACGGGCGCGCCGCTTCGTCGCCGAGACCGATGGCGAACTCGACGATTCGCCGGCCGACGAGCTATCACAAGTCGTCGCGCAGTTCGAGGCCGGAAAGGCCGACATCGTCAGCGTGCTCGGAATCCAAAACAACTTGTTGATGGACTTGCGTGCGAAGCTCGACTTGATCAACGAAGTGGCCCAGTCGGCCGCGCTGGTCACTCAGGCCACCGGCTTGCCCCCCGAGCGACTGCTGGCGCCGCCACGGCCGGAACCCTTGCCGCCGACCGCCGGCGAATTCCAAACGGACGAGGAGCCGACCGACCCATAGCAACGCAAACCGTGCTCGAGTCGGTCGGCTATAATAAAGCGTGCTTGCCTTCGTCCGCGATCGAGATCAGCCTGGCCAAGGACGAGCAAGGGAGATCGCCCCAAATGTCGGCCGCATCGTCTCGAACAATCGCTCGAACAGCCGCCATCGCCGCAGCAGCGTTGTGCCTGGCCGGCATCGACATTGCGAATGCGGCGGCTCAATCTTCCGGTGCGAATGCTGGTTCTCAAGGGACGGGATTGCAGGGGACAGGACCTCGGGTCGACGTCCAAACCAGCCCGAACGGAACGCTCGACGTCAGCGGCGCTGGCGCCACCGATCTGAACATGACGGGCGAGAACTTTCGCGGCAGCTTTGGCGCCAGCCGTTCTCAACCAGGCTGGAGCGTCGTTCCGAATCTACCGAGATCGAGCATTCAGGTTCCCTTCGCGGCTCCCAATTTCAATCCCAGCATGCCGAGCCCATCCGCCGAGCGCGACGGCAACACCCGCCAAACCGACGAGGCGGATCTGGCCGCGTATCCCGATCTGATTCTGCCTCGCTTTCGCAGCGCGCTGAGCGGAGGGACGAGTTTCGGCGCTGGAACTTCAAGCTTGCAGCGGCAGCGTGGCGCGTTGCCACCCGCGAGCGCGCGGGCTGACGCCTGGCGCTATCGCTATTCGGGTGGCCGCTGGTGGTTTTGGCAGCCCAGCGAGACTTGGCTCTATTGGGACGGCGCCCGGTGGCAAGCTTTCGCCCCGCGGCCGTAGCAGCCGCCTCTGGCCTCTGGCCTTTCGCTTCAAGCCTGCCCTCAACTGTCGTCCGATTGCCGCCGAGCTCGGCGACGCGATTTGGCCTGCGGCAGATCTCGGTCGAGCCACTGGCGAAGCTTGCCGTAGTAGCCGATCGTCGTTTCGCCGGCCACTCGTTTGCACTCGCCGAAGAGTTTGGTGCGGTTTCGCAACTCGTCGCTGCCCGGAGGCGTTTGCTGCAAGCGGTCGATGAACGCCAACAATTGCGTTAGGCGATCCTCGTTCAGTTCGTCGACCAGCATGGCATCCTGCCGGGTTTTGTATTGCAGAGTAATCTCTTGGTCCTCGCGATTTGCTTTTCGGCTGGGGTCCATACTGCATCGCTTTCTGTCGTCGAAAATTGACTTTACTGCCCCATATCTTACCAGATTCGAGGGCCGTCACGCGGACCCTTTTTTCACTCGGATCTTGCCTCGCCACTCCCAGCCGGGCTCACGCCGCCCGTGGTAACTTCTACCGATAATTCTTTCAAAAGCACGTCGCCCAGCGCCCAATGCGATGCACCGCTGACATCGCTTCGACGACAAAGTTAGCTGTAGACATCGCAAGGTTGGCCCAAAAAGCCTTGTTTTGCCGTCGAAAAACGAAGGCGGGGTGTGGCTCGGGATGTTTGGCATGCCCTTCGCTTCCTTTCTCCTGCGGCGGGCGTGAGTCATCCGATACATGGATTGGTCCGCTCTTGGCCACGACAGCTCGGAGCGGGTTGAACAAGGAGACGGGCGATGAAAAAAATCATTTTGGTACTGGTGGCGGCTTTTGCTCTGTCGGGATTCGCGCCTACCGTCCAGGCACACGGCTACGGTTATCGCGGCGGTTACGGCGGATATCGCGGCGGCGGCTACTATCGCGGACCGATCTACCGCGGCTATGGCCCCGGCTACGGGTTTCCCGGCGCTGTCGGCTATGGCCTGGGCGCCGGGCTCGGCTACGGCTTGGGTTACGGCGTTGGCTCCGCGATCGCAGGTCCGGGTTATGGCTATCCCGCCTACGGGCCGCCGGTTTACGGCCCGCCGGTCGTGGGCCCAGGCTACGGCTACGGACCCGCCTACGTGGCACCTTATGGCTATGGTTACGGCGGCGGCTACTAGATAACGAGCCAAACGCGGCGAGTTCGGTTCGCCGCGTTGTCCGGTTTTTCGTGGCCAGGGCTGCGAGTTCAGGTCCGGCAATCGCTCCGACCCGTCGGGTGCCAGGCCAGTCGCTGACCCTTCTTGGATGCCATATCGCGCCGCAACCGGCTCTCTTCGCGGCGGAAGCCGCGCGTCAAAAAAAGAGCTCACGCTGCCCATTTTTGTCCAAGAATTGGCACGCCGTTCGCTCCCTTCGTATAATGTGGCACGCGCTACCGACTAGGCGGAAAACAAGCTTTGCCAGGTCCGAGAGCGGCCCAATTCAAGGAGATGAAACGATGAAGAAGATCCTTTTGGCACTCGTGGCAGTGATGGCCTTAACCAGCTTTGCGGCCACTGCCCAGGCGTATCCTTACCGTGGCTACGGCTATCGCGCCGGCTATCGTGGCTACTATGGACCGGTCTATTCTCCATTGCCGCCAGCCTACGGCTACAGTTACGCATACCCGTACAGCGCACCTTATGGTGTCGGATTTAGAGGCGTTAGAGCGGGCTACGGAGCAGTCGGATATCCAGGCTATGGCGGTTATTATCCCGCCTACGGGCCGCCCGTTTACGGCTATCGCGCCTGGCGCTACTAACGCTGCTCGGGTCAAAATTTGGGGGCCCGATCAGCCCCCAGAGACCGCGATCCAGATAAAAACAAAAGAGGCCGTGCGACGGCTGGTCGCGCGGCCTCATTGTGTTCAGTACCGAAGGAGGGACTTGAACCCTCACGCCCTTGCGGGCACCGGATTTTGAGTCCGGCGCGTCTGCCATTCCGCCACTTCGGCTTGGTGCTTACCCTGCAATAGTTTGCGTCGATATCGTACCCTCGTCAAGTGCATACCCCCCGGGTCGCGAGGCGCCGGCGAGGCGCGCCGCGTGCATTTGGATTGTTTCCGGGGCGGCAACTGCAAGGCGCCGCTCACTGATTCGCTTGGCAATGACCATGCCGTCCAGCCGCTCATAATGTCGGCGCATCACCTCCGGTGTGCAGCCAACTTGCACGCTCGCTTCTTTCTCAGTCACCCCGGCCATTTGCATTCCCGTAATCGCGGTCCGGCGGAAGTCGTGCAGCGTGAACATGGGGACCGCCTCAGGCTCTCGGGCCGCCTCTTCAGCCTCCCGGTCCTCTTCAGCTTGCCGTGACTCATGGAACCGTTGCAGCTCGTCCTGGAGCCATCCCACGAGCCGCTGGGGCGCAAAGTCGCAAACCTTGGCCGCATGATGCGGGCGCCGCTTCCAGAGAATAAGCAGCCGGCGTAGGTCGTCTGAGAATCGACCAAAGGCCCACCCGCCGGTAGAGCATGCCTTTAAATCGGTATGCAACTGGGGAGGGAGCCAGCCGAATTTATAGCGGCGCGTTTTTGATGACTCGGCCGCCACCCGGATATACCCATCTGCGAGAATGTCCTCTTCGCGCATGCTGGCAAGCTCGTTTGCCCGCCACCCGACAAGCGCGGCCACTTCCAAATAGACGGCCGGCAAGCGCCAGTTGTTCCAACGGTTCGCCAGCCAGGCGAATAGCTCCCCGCTCTCGGCAGCCGTGACAATCCGAACATCTGGTTCGTCACAGCGCGGCGCTTTGATGTTGCCAAAAGGATTATCGGTCAGCAAGCCACATTCCCGGCCGAGCCACTTTCCAAAGATCGCTTTGAGCGTCGAAAGATCGCCTCTGATCGACCAAGGGGATAGCCCCAGTTCGGATCGCTGGCGTTTGTATTCGTTAGCGATATCACCGGTAATTTCGCTCGGGGAGGCAATCGAGGGGAACAGTGCTTGTAGCCCGTCGAACAACATGAGCGCATCGCTGACGTAGCTCGGGCGCAGTCGATCGGCTGCCATCGCTCGCGAAAGCGCGGCCCGGCAATCCTTCCAAGTCGCCGCCGGGGCCGGTTCGGGTTCCGGCTCATCCGGCGCCGCGCCCGGTATGTTCAGCTCGGCCCACTTTGCTTTTTGAATTGTCTCGGCAAGCGTCCGGTCGGCCGTGCCGGTGCTCACTGCGGGGCGCTTGCCGGTTTCGGGGTCGTCCCATCGCATGGTCCAGCGGTATTCCCGCTGGCCGTTTCGCTTCCGTTTTTTGAGATACGTTTTGACCAAATGGACTTGGATTGCCACGGTCGCACCTTACCTTTCGTTGATTCGCCGATATTGTTCGTCGGCTCGCTACGGCAGATTGCCGCGCGCAAAAAAGCCTGAGGCCCGTTGATCGGGTAGAAAGATGCTCAATAACAAGCATCCGCACACACCTCGCGATGCGCGCACGGTCAACGGGCTTCAGGCCCTTCGACATTGGGTGTCGTCCAATAACGGTTATTGATTTGCGGTTTCTACGCCGCGCCCCGGACCGATTCAGATGGACCAAGGTGCCCTTAGCCTACCAGTCCAGCGGAAAACTGCAAGCCGGGTACTGGCATGGGACTACGGCAGCGGTAAACTTGCGGTCATATCAATTCGCAGCCAAAAGGTGTTCCAATGCGGCATGCCACCGTATTTTTTTTGCCTCGTTGGTCGCGTCGGCCGCTGCCGCTGACGATGTCGGGTTGCTCTTGAAAGACCTTACTTCGGCAGACACCGAAACAAGGACAGCGGCAGCAAAGGAGCCATCACAAATGAAGAAGCTGCCCGCAAATTCTGTCGCGCCCATTGCGCAGTACATTCGTTTGTGGCTCGACGCGACTGAAGACTTTCCGAGCGATCCCGCGCCAAAAATCGAATGGGCTATTGAACAGCTCCCGCTCGTTGGCGACGAAACACCTTTGGTGCGAGTGAACGCGGCGCCCCGTGACTTTATCGGAGAGGCGATCCGTATCACTTGTGCCGCCGAAGTCGACGACTACTACAATTTCGGATACTCGAACGCAGGACCAACGCATCGGCGAAAAGCGCGGCACGTGAAAGCCACCTTGTACAATCCAGCAAGATTTGCTGGCATCAACACTGACTAAGTTTGCTAAACACCACAGGGGCCGTGGCATGGACGGAGCTTGCGAGAGTATTTGTCGCTATTTCACGAGCGCCCTTCATAAGGGTGTTGGATCCCTGCGCGACGCGGGCTACAAACCGAAGAAACGGGAATGGCTCCAAAAAGCGGTAATATTTTACGCCCTGGAGAAATGCCGTAACCTACTGGCGCACGACAACGTCCCAGTCTGGGGCCGATTTTCGATGGGTGAAATGCCCAAATCCGAGGCAAAAGCGAAATTACGGCGATTGATGGACAGGACGCGCGGGTTTCATTCATTGAAATCCGGTCAAACGAAGTTGAGCGAGTATTTAGTAGACTTCTCGTTCAGTGACTACAAGATTACCGAACTAATCGGGTCAGAACCAATGCCGCCGGGTGGCAAATTCCAACTCCTCTTGGCGGCTGAGTCAGAAATGGATGAAAAGGAGGTGAAGGTTCTTGAGGACTTCATAAAACTAATTGATGTAAAGAGCGCATACAAGGTCTTGGTGTCTCGCGCACGCGTGGGCGATGAAAAGACCTCTCTTATAAATGCATTGCAAGGGATTCTGTCCAGGCATTCTCGTTATGAGCCAAAGTTAGAGCCACACTGGTTGTTCGTTGGGATTCCGGCTCTTTCAGATTGGATGGACAACTGGGACCACCCGACGGTCCTGGCACACCATGTTCACATTTTGGATCCGAGCGCCGCCAGTCCGTCACTGACACCACGGGATGATTTATGGGTTTGGGAAGATATTATCGGCTGAACTTCCGGCGCTGCCCATTGGAGTCTTCGGCTAACTGCAAGAGGGTCCCTTATCGCGCCTGTAGTGGCAAATCGTTTGCGCCATAACCAGATCTTCAGAGTTTTTCCCGGGCATCCTTCGTCGTTTTTGCAAACGTCGGTTCATCGGCGGTTGCACTTCTGGCGGGCAAGTCTGGTAGAGCCCGCGCGTCCGGCCAACCACGTAACCACAAAAGCGTCTGTTGTGCCCCGTCGACGGCGTAAAAGCCCAGCCCACGTCCAAGCGACGTGACACGCCTTTTGCACGCATCGCGAGGCCCTTAACAGCCCGTTGAAAATGTCCCCCTTGACGGCTGTGGTATTTTAACGGCCGGAGCCGCATTATTCACCGCAGGGAGGCGCGCATGGCGCTCGGCAAACGGAAACACGAACAGCAGACGGCGT
>Ga0182024_10016966_pt1 | contig 13738 bp, 12 predicted proteins | sample P32metaG_FD_120480 | JGI IMG/M metagenome (GOLD analysis project Ga0182024, IMG submission 120480) | Permafrost microbial communities from Stordalen Mire, Sweden - P3-2 metaG (Illumina Assembly) | ecosystem: Environmental > Terrestrial > Soil > Wetlands > Permafrost | place: Sweden: Stordalen... | reverse complement strand
GCACTTGCCGCATCCGTTTTGAAAATAACGACCGGCTGCGGCAGAACTTCAGTGCACCAGCAGGAGCCCCCACAATATACCTGCGACCCCCAAGGCACTAAACAAAAATGAGGATCGCCAATACGTTCCGCTGCCCGACAGTAAAGAGATCGAACTCAGCACGATGGCAATTTCTAGAAACAGTTCACTGCCATCGTAAAAGCTGCCGCGACGTCCAGCGACCACCACTTCTTTGCCCAATTTCTCGGCTTCGCGCTGAATCTCGTCGGAGTCCTTCTTTTGTTGCGCCGATTTGGTCCGAAAGTCGGCAATCTGTTGCGTGGCTCGGTCGCCAAACAAGGTCGCAAGCTCCGCATCGGCATCATAAACGTGGTAGCGAATATTCTTCGCCTGATAATAATTCCACTGGTCGGTGGCCTGCGTCTCGAGAAGCACCTCTTCGGTGTGCGCCCGGTGACTCATCATGGTGGCGACCGCCAGCAGAACGGCAAAAATGGCCATGGTCAGGCCGATGCCGCGCTCGCCGGCTTCGTGGGCTTTCTCGGTATTTTCGACCAGCTCTTGTGGTTCCATGATTTCGCTCTCCTGCTGCTGAAAAGTTCAACGCTATCGAGTAAATCTGAGGAATTCCGCCACGCTTCTGCTGCGCACGCGTTATTCCTGTTTCAGCTTCCGTTCCATCAGTTCGCGCATCGCGCAGCGCGGTTCCCGCCCTTCATGGAGTACCGCGTGCATCTGCTCGGTGATCGGCATCTCGACCGCGTGACGCTGTGCCAGGGCGAGGGCCGCCGCCGTGGTGCCTACCCCCTCGGCAACCATGCGCATGCCCCCAAGAATGTCCTGCAGCTTCCGACCTTGACCCAGTTCCACACCCACCGCGCGATTACGGCTTAATGTGCCCGTTGCCGTGAGGACCAGATCTCCCAGTCCCGCCAAGCCCGCCAAGGTGTCGCGACGCCCCCCCAAGGCCGCAGCCAGGCGCGTCATTTCCGCGAGACCCCGTGTCACCAGCGCCGCAATAGAATTATGTCCCAGCCCCAGCCCATCGCAAATCCCCGCAGCGATAGCGATCACATTTTTCACCGCGCCACCCAGCTCGGTTCCCACCACATCATCGTTGGTGTAAAGCCGCAACGTTGCTCCAGAGAATTCCTCCTGCACGCAAGCCGCCGCCTTCGCGTCGCGTGAAGCGATGACCACCGCCGTGGGATCGCCCCGCGCCACTTCGCGCGCAAAGCTCGGTCCGGAAAGCGCCGCGAACCGCAGCCCGCGCTCAGATCCGGCGTCTCGCAGCGTTTTTCCAAGTACGTCGCTGGCGACTTCGGTCATGCGCAGGAGCGATCCATTTTCGATCCCCTTGGTGGCGCTGACGAAGATCAACGCTTCCGCGCGGGTTTGCATATCCAGATGCGGCAGCATTGCGGAGTACACGGCGCGCGCATGTGCCGATGGAATTGCGCCGACGACTATGTCCGCGCCCGCCAGGGCTTCGCCCATATCGTTTGTTATTTGGACATCGCCGGGCAGACGCGCGCCCGGCAGGTAAACCGAATTTTCGCGCTCGTCGCGAAGGGCCGCGAGCACATCGGCGCCGTGTACCCACAACGAAAGCCGGTGCGCGTTGCGGCTTCTTCCGAGCGCAATCGCGAGCGCAGTGCCGCAGCTTCCCGCCCCAACGATGGCGATTTTCTTCACCGGTGCCCGTTTCGGTGATTGAAAGAATTGCGGTTGGACGAATCGCCTTCGCGGGGATCCCGGTGGCGGGCATTCCGCTCATCCGCCGCATCGCCGTTGGCCGCGAGTTTGGCGAGGTCGCGGTGTAGGGTAAGCTTCGGCTCGGTTCCCGAAAGCAGACGCACGATATTGGATTGGTGCCGCAGAATGACGAGTACCATCGCGGCGGAAGTTGCAGCCGAGACCGCGACCGGCGGAGCATGCCCTGGAGCGTACAGCAAGTAGATAAGCAGCGGCAGCGAAGCCGCAGCCGTTATCGATGCGAGCGAAACGTACCGCCAGAACGCGACGACCGCAATCCACACGACCACTGCGATGGCTACTGCCTGCCAACAAACCGGGAGGAAAATGCCCACGCCTGTAGCCACTCCGCGGCCTCCACGAAATCCAAGCCACACCGGATAGAGGTGCCCCACGAGTGCCAGCAGACCTGCCAGGACCATCCAGCGAATGCTTCCTCCGGTTATCCGCGCCGCCAGCCAAACCGCGAAATAGCCTTTGCCGGCGTCCAGCAGCAGCGTCAGCATGCCGGGAACCCACCCAGCGACGCGCGTCACATTGGTGGCGCCTATGTTGCCGCTGCCGCGTCTGCGAATGTCACCTTTGCCGGCAGCGCGCGCCGCTAAATATCCAAACGGAATCGAGCCAAGCAGGTAGGCAGCCAGCGGAAGCCACCAAATGCTTGGGAGAGTTTGCGAGAAGAACGATGCGCTCGCACCAAGCTTGAGCAGCAGAGTCAAGGCGTGTTCTCTCCGGAGAGGCGGTACGTATCCAGCCGAGTATACTCGGCGCCAGTGCGTTTGAGCACGCTACGGTAAAGGTGAAACTCACTCGCCAGCGCAGAACCAAACGCGGAATTTGCAAGCTCACTTGCCGCAGCGCGCAGGGAATCGAGACCGTCGGTGGACTGGAATCTTGCAAGCGTAATATGAGGGCTGAATTCGCGTTTCTCGCGTGGGATGTCGATCGGCTCAAGCGCAGTTTCCACCGCGCCTGCCAGACGGCCAAGTTCTGACAAGCCCTGGCGTTCCTTTCCAGAAGTGGCGTGCGATTCCGGGCTATGAACTCCCGCCCAAAAGACGCGCGGCCGTCGCGCATTGGGAAAAAATCCGAGCCCCGCGAACCGCAATTCGACTGGCCCACTTATGTGCACCTGCCGCAGCGCCAAACGAATATGCTCGACCCGCTCGATGGGAACTTCTCCGATGAATTTTAGCGTCACGTGCGCACTCGTCAGCCTTACCCATCGCGCTCCGCGATAGATTTTCTCGAATCGGCGCGCTACAACTTCGAGCGCATCGCGTACCGCCTCCCGCACGTCCAGCGCCACGAACAGACGCATGCGCTCAACTTTTGCTGGTGTTTCGTTCGGCTGCCGCATTAATTCCGGGTCTCTTGTCAACTGACGACGAAGTTTGCCGCGCATACAAAAAATACTGGCGAACCATGTCCAGCGCGATCTGCGATGCGAACCATCGGATCCGTTCGCGATCGCCTGGAAATTGCAATACGCGTTCTTTGCTTCCGGTGGCGTCAGCGAGCGCAATGTGTACCAAGCCGACCGGTTTTTCCGGCGTGCCTCCGCCGGGACCTGCGATGCCAGTGATTCCAGCGCCCAGCGTCGCGCCGGTGCGGCGCCGAATCCCCTCGGCCAGCGCGCGGGCGACTTCCGGACTTACCGCGCCCTTCGCTTCGAGCAACGCCCCGGGCACATCCACCCAGGCCGATTTCAGATGATTGCTGTAGCAAACCACGCCGCCCAGGAAGTAGGTCGAGCTGCCGGGAATTCGCGTAAGCCGCTGCGCCAGCAGGCCTCCCGTGCAGCTTTCGGCAGTCGCAATCGTGGCGTGATTCATCATCAGTTCGCGGCCAGCCACCTCCTCGAGCGATTCGCCGCGCGTGGTGAACAGATGCTCGCCCAAAGCCAGCGTGATGCGTTCGGTCATCTCCTGCAGCATGCTTTCGGCCGCGGAGGAATCGTCCGACCATGCGCGCAGGTGAATCTGAATCTCGCCAGGTGATGCCAGGATTGTCGTCTCCGCGCTCGTATATGCCGTGTAGATGGGCGCGATATGCTGTTCGACCTCGGACTCGGTTAATCCCGTGGTTCGAAGTTCGCGGTAATGCAAGCGTGTCGCGCCCGCCCGCCTGGCCAGGCGAGGCCCCACCCGCTCGGTGAAGAGCGCCTTCAACTCCGTCGGCACCCCGGGCAATAGAACCACCACGCGGCCATTGGATTCGATCCACAGGCCGGGTGCAGTGCCGCGCGAATTCTTGAGTACGTCCGCACCTTCCGGCACCATGGCCTGACGCCTGTTCACTTCGGCCATCGTGCGGCCCAGCTTGCGGAAGCGCTCTTCGATGCTGCTCATCACGGCATCGTCGCGTACCAGCTTGCGTCCCAGCAATTGGGCTACGGCCTCGCGCGTGAGGTCGTCCTGCGTAGGCCCGAGTCCTCCGCTGGCAATCACCACTTCCACGCGAGCGAGCGCATCGCGAAAGGCGTCACGCACATCGTCGTTGCGGTCGCCGACCACGGTCTTGCGCGTCACCACGAACCCCAAACGGTTCAACTCCAATGTCAAAAACAAGGAATTGGTGTCCACGCGGTCTGGCGTGAGCAGTTCCGAACCGACAGCAATGATTTCAGCCTTCATGTTTGAGTTTCGCAGCCGGCGCGTGAGGTTTGCAGGTTCTACGTCGTCCGTCGTCAATCCTTGCAGTCGGATAACCGGTCTATCGGTTGAGCGGAAGCCCCTCGACGTTCCAGTCGATACTGAAAAGAGCGCTCGTCGTTGTTAGTACTGCGCGCCGCGTGGGTAACAGCGCCAGTCCGACCAGGCCGTTACCGCTCAACACCAGTTCGGCCTCACCGCCAGGCGTGATGCGGACAATACCCCGGCCGCCACCTTTCGATGCCGCGACGTAGAGATTGCCGTCCCGGTCAAATGCCAGCCCTTGGGGGCGCCCTAGCCCGCGGTAAAACAGCTGCACTTCGCCCTGGTGATTGATCCGGCAGATCCGGTCGTAACTCGAAGTCGTGGGCCCCGCGACATATAGTTCGCCAGCCGGGCTGAACGCCAAATGGTACGCTGCGATGGAAGGCTCGAGTGTCGCAAACACAAAAATTTGCCGGTCCGGGCTGATCTTGAAAATTGTGCCGCTGCGGTCGCCCACAAACAGGTTTTTCTGCGCATCGAAAGCAAGTCCGGTGGCGATTCCCATCCCTTCGACCCACAATTGTGAACGGCCGTCGGGCGTGACGCGCTGTATCGTTCCATCGCTCCGGCACGACACATACAACACGCCGGCATTATCGATGGCCAGGCCTGTCGGGTTCATCAGTTCGGTCGCGAACGGCTTCACCTGGTAGTTCGCCGTAACTTTGTAGAGTGACACTGGCACTTTCTGCCCGCGCTGGCCGCTGTAGGTGACATAGATGTTTCCCTGCGCGTCCACGGCGGGGTTTCCCACCGGATGCAGGTTGTCCGCAATTTGCACGCCGAGGTGCATTTCGTAGGGAGCGCTTTCGCCTCGCGCCGTAATCACACGCACGGCGCTCCTGGACGGACCTTCAGGCACACGAGCGATCACCTGGCTGTCTCCGGCCATGACCACGCTGCCTTCGGATTCACCGAATTGCACGCGCGGGCGCAGGTGGTTATGCGAGCCGAACCCATTCCCGTGTATGGTAATTTCACCGCCAGGAATAGCTGCGGATGGTGTGACACGATCGATCCTGGGCGTGAGGCTCGCTAATTGAGTATTTGCCATGCGCTATCCAATCTTCACGGTCGAACCAACTCTAGATCCACGCGTAAGAGGTACCTGTCGCCACAGATCCAATCAAAGTGCCAGCGCGCTGGACGTCGCTTAAACTCCCCAGTAGCGCGCAAATCCTAAAACCACCGCCGCGAAAACCCCGGCGATCCAATCGTCGGCCATGATACCGAGGCCTCCAGGCAGCGACTCCGCCTGTCGAGCCGGAAATGGTTTCCAGACATCGAACACTCGAAAAAGTATAAGTCCCGCCAGCAAATATTTCCAGTTGGCGGCGAAAGTCCGCGGAGTTGCCAACCCCAAATACGCAATCAATTGCCCCGCAACTTCGTCCACCACTACGATCTGCGGATCGCTTTTTCCAAGATAGGCGGCCACCCGCCCTGCGGCCCACAGGCCCACTATGGAAACGGCCAGCACCAGCGCACACTCCGTCCAGGCGAAACTACTTGCCCATCCGTGGGTGTCGGCAACAGCCGCACCGGCACCCGCAGCGGCGTTCCGGGCATATGACCACCAGCGGCTCGAAGTAAGTGCGCCCCATCCCAAAACCACGCCGAAAAGCGAGCCCCACGTTCCCGGCGCCCTTGGCAGATAGCCCAGGCCAAAACTTGTAGCGATCACAAACGCCAGGCGCGGCTTCGCTGCCGCGGCCTCAGCGCTCTGAGTCATGCTTATCGGGGGGATTGCCGGCGGATCTATCGCGCCGCGAATCGAGATCGGATTCGAGAGCGGAATCGGGATCAGATTCGGGATGTGCGCCCGCATCATTCTCATCCAGGCGCAATTCAAACTTGCCGTCTTCGAGCTCGTCCTCTTCAAACACTGGTTCGGAAACCACGTAACGCTCGCTGGCCCAGTTGCCCAGATCGATGAGACGGCAACGTTCGCTGCAGAACGGGAAATCAGCATCGGTCTCGGAATCGGTGGGTCTACGGCAGATCGGGCAGAGATGTTTCATGTTCACCTGCCATTCGCGGATTTCAGCCTAGTCCGTTGCCTGCGGCGGCAAAAGGTCACGCTGTCACGCCATCTCGCCCATCGCGCGCATCACGCCATCACGCAAGGACACGCAGCGCCGCGCCGGTCGAAATCCTTCGAGCCGCGCTCACCACCGAAAGCTCGGCTACGGGCGCACTCTCCGTTACTTCAATTACCCTTCCAACCAGATCGTAATCGTGCGACTCCATAATCTCTACCGTGACCATGTCGCCAGCTTGGGCCGCGCGGCCACGCCGTCCAGCAGCGTCGGCGGGCTCGAGGTCGCTCAGATAAACCTTGCCGTCAATTTCCGGGGCCATCCCCTCGAGCCGCGCCTCCCACACCAGCTCGCTTTCGGTCGACGGCCCATCCACGATCGCCGGCAGTTCCTGGCCCACAAAGCGCCGCAAGCGCCGTGCAGAGACGGGTCGTTGCAGAGCCATCAAGTAATCGCGGCGCTCGGCAATAACGTCGGTGTCCAATTTTGCGTCGAGCGTGTAGCTTCCTGCATTGTCGACATCCGAATATGCGAATACGCCCATCCAGTCAAACTCAGCCGCGCGCACGAAATCGCACAATTCGCGAAAATCCGATTCCGTCTCGCCCGGGAAGCCCACGATAAACGATGTGCGCAGCATCAGACCGGGCACGGTTTTCCGCGCTCGTTCGAGGAGCCGCAGAAAAGCCTCGCCGCTCGACCCACGCTTCATGCGCGCGAGTAGCTTGCGGCTGGCATGTTGTAGCGGCATATCGAGGTATTTGACCAGGCGCGCATGTTCCGCCAGCGTGTCGAGCAACCGCTGCGTCACGCGATTAGGATACGCATACAGGAAGCGCACCCAATCCAGCCCCGCGACGCCCGCCAGGCGTTCCAGCAGTTGCGCCAAACCATCCCGCAAATCCAGGTCTTCGCCGTAAGACGTCGTGTCCTGCCCGATCAGTGTAATCTCGCGCACGCCTGCGGCCGCCAGATTGGCCGCCTCGCGCACCACGGATTCGAAACGACGGCTGCGGAATTTTCCGCGGAGTTGGGGAATGATGCAAAACGTGCACGGGTGATCGCAACCCTCGGCAATCTTAATGTAAGCGGCATGGCGCGGTGTCGCCAGCACGCGAGGGGTGGCGTCGTGATACAGGAACGTAGGAAGTGCGACGCGCGCATCTAACGCCCGAAGATCCAACGCACCAGAATCCAACGCACCAGAATCCAACACGCGAAGATCCGGCGATGCATGAAGCGAAGCCCCGGGCGCATGCGCTCGATCGGTTGCTCGATGGGGCGGCGTATCCGGCAATTTCGCGCCGTCCGCTTCAGCCGCCTCGCCGCATCTGGCGCGACCCTCAACGGCTTCAACGATTTTCTCGAGCTCCCCAGTCCCAATCACCGCATCGACGGCGGGTATTTGTTCCAGGATTTGTTCGCGATAACGCTCCACCAGGCACCCTGTGACCACCAGGCGCTTCGCTCGGCCGTACACTTTATGCTCGGCCATCTCCAAAATCGTATCCACCGACTCCTGCTGCGCCGGGGCGATAAAGCTGCATGTGTTAACGATCAGCACGTCCGCTTCGTCGGCTCGCGGCGTCATTTCGTATCCGTGCTGCGAGAGAATGCCCATCATGACCTCACTGTCGACGAGGTTTTTGGGGCATCCCAGGCTTAGAAATCCGACTTTGGGCATGATGGCTAGCTGTCGTGGTGCGTGCAAAACAAGCATTCTAGCACACGAGCCTACGCCTCTACGTTGGCTGCGCTTTTCGGTGCGCGCAAAAAAGCCTAAAAAGAAACTAATGAGAAGACGTGGAAGACCCAGCCTCCTCACAAAGAGAATCCTCAGAAAGCAGCTCGTTCCCCGGCTATTTCACGAATTCCGGCTGTTTGCCCTCTGCCCAGGGATTGTACGTAAGGCAGAGACGCACTCGATCTGAAATTGGCGGGTGATCGTAAAATAGAAATACGTTCACCGGATTGGGGTCGGGATCGGCAAGACCCGATTGACCTTCTACCTGGAACGAGTCAGCGCACGTCTGTCCAGCGTCCGGAAGAATTCCATGCGTTACCTCCAGGCCGTAGACATCGGCCTGGTGCTCGATGTGCCGGCTATACGCGCTCGAGATGGGATCGGACACAAAGCTGAAGACCGAGAGGAGCAGCAGCAGCGCAGGCAGCGAAGCCCAGTCGTCCACTCCGCGAACACCCCAGCGGGGCCCGCCTCTTGCGAGCAGCCACCCCACAGACCGATAGCCCAGATACAGAAGAACGAAGAGCACCGCCATGCTAAAAACGAGCCCCTTCCAAACGTGTCCCAGCACGTAGTGCCCCATCTCGTGCCCGACCACGGCTACGATCTCCGGCGGCGTCTCTTTCTCTATCGTCGTGTCCCACACCACGATGCGCCTCGAAGCACCCAAACCCGTCACGTACGCGTTCATCAGCGGCGTTCGGTCACTCGCTTTCATCCAGAAAATGCGCTCGGGCGGAATCGTCTGGCCCGAGCGTTCGACCACGTGCTCGATCTGGGTGACGAGTCCAGGATATTTCTCCTGCAATGGTGCGAACTTGAAAAACAGCGGCTCCAGCACAAATGGTTCTGCGAACGCCAAAATTACGAGGATGGGCAGCGAGGCCAGCCAGAAGTAAAACCACCATCGCCGTGGACTTCGGCGTATCACGCCGTAAAGAATCCAGATCAGGATAGAGCCGAGCACCATAAAAATGAGAATCCCCTTCGTATAGTCCCAGGCGAGCGCACCCCATCCTTCGACGGAAAGTCCGTACCTGCGCGAAACGATGTGCTCGTAAATGGCCGTGGGAGATTCGAGAAGAGCAACGGTTAGAAACAACGGCGGCGTAAACATAAATGCCTGCACGAACCGCCGCGCCGAAAACTTTTCCGCCCAGTCGCGAAATTTCGCTGCGAGCTTCCAATGCAACACCAGCCACAGAACTATAATTCCGTAAAAGGAACCGACCAGATTGGAAACAAAATGGATCCGGCTGAGAGCCTTGGCCTTCTGGTAGAGGTCGGGCGGAAGCGTGTACGCCGTGACTTTTCCCTGCGTCGCGCCTTGCAGCTGGAGCAAAGCTCGCGACAATCGCCCACTGGTCTGTTGTGTGCGGACCACCTGATTGCGGATCGCCGCTGCCGTGGAACCCAGCGAAAAAACGAGGAACGCTAATGCAAACCAATGTCGCATCTTGATATGCCGGCGCGCGCGTGTACCGTGCGACCCCGTTGAAAACGTCTTTTCGTTTCCGAATATATTTCCAGACATTCTTGCCGTCATCGCCAATCGATCCTATGCCTTGTCTCTTCGGGTGTAAACTCTGCCGATTATGAGACCGCCCAGAGCCGCCGTCACCGCCGCCGCATTTGTCGCCATCGGCCTGGAACTCTTTTGCGCGGGGCTCATTCCAGCTAACGGCCAGCTCCCTCGCGCAGCGGAGCACCCACATGCGCAGGGTTTTTTATACGCGGGCAAGGCCGCGCTGTCCCGCCAACTGAGCGACGCCGTTGCGCGCGGCGATACGCCGGGCGTCGTCGCGCTCATCGTCGGCCGCAACGGGACACTTTACGAAGGCGCGGCCGGCAAGCTCGACGTTACGCAGAATGTGGCTATGCCCATGAATGCCATCTTCGCGATCGCCTCCATGACTAAGCCGATCACCTCGGTGGCCATCATGATGCTGGTCGAAGAAAGCAAGCTCAAGCTCGACGATCCAATGTCGAAATACTTGCCAGGTTTCGATAATCTGCAAGTCATAACGAAGCTCAACGCGAAAGACGCGACGTACGAAACCCGTCCTGCGAAGCGTCCCATGACGATCCGGCACCTGCTCACTCACACTTCGGGCATCGGCTACGGATTTACGAACCCCATCGAGAACCGGCTCACCGAGGCGACCAAAAAGGGCGAGTGGGAGCTGCCGCTTTTGAGTGATCCCGGCGATAAATGGAATTACGGCGCCAGCACACGCGTGCTCGGCATGATTGTGGAGAAGATTACCGGCATGCCGCTCGAGACCTACTACCAGCAGCGCATCTTCAAGCCGCTGGGTATGTTAGACACGTCCTACGCAGTGCCGGCTGCCAAGCAATCGCGCGTGCCGACGCAGTACAGCCGGGTAAACGGCGTCTTGCAGGGACAACCGCGAACGCCTATACCGGCAACACCGGTGGCCCCGTTCCGCGGCGATGGCGGCCTCTATTCCACTGCGCAGGACTATGGCAAGTTCCTTCAAATGCTGCTCAACGGCGGCCATCTGGGTTCTGCGCAAATCCTGAGCGAGAGTTCGGTGAAGATGATGGGCGAGAACCACATCGGGTCCATCTTTGTGGAGCTGCAACCCGACGCTGACCCGTCTCGGACCAAGCCGTTTCCGCTTGGCGCCGGCAACGACAAGTTCGGCCTCGGTTTTCAGATCGCGTCAGATAATCCAGCCTACGCAAGATACCGCAGCGTGGGCAGCATGAGTTGGGCTGGGATCTTCAACACGGAGTTCTGGATTGATCCGGTGAAGCACATCGGCGGAGTCCAGATGATGCAGGTGCTGCCGTTCTATGACGACGGTGCTATCCGGATGCTTCGCGATTTCGAGCAGTCGGTCTACCAGAACCTGCAATAGCTAGGTTCAGGTCATGTCCGAGCCGCGTTCAGCGCGGTACAGTCAGCCCCGGGGCCCGCCTCCCGCTGCCGCCGGATAGACCGGCAGCGTAACGTGTTCCCCGAACGTGGTCTTCAGACCCTCGATAGCGCAATTCTCATCGCCGCCGTCTGCCCCGCCGCCGACGCCCACTGCGCCAATCATTTGCCCATCGACAACGATCGGTATTCCGCCCGCGACCGTGAAAAAATTAAAATAGGCCGAAGAACGTGGCCAGCCGCTCGGATTGTTTTTGAGTTGCACCGCGCGCAGCGAAGTGGGCTCGCGCGTCTTCAGCGCCGTGTGCGCCTTCAAGAGCGCGGTGCGCGCGTCGTTTGAGACTTCGCCGTCCATCCGCTCCATGTGCACGAACTCGTTTACCCCTGCGAGATATAACGACCTTCGCCGAGGCCGTGAAACAAGCGCAAATCGCGGCATGCTGATCACTTTTTCCAGGACTGCCGGACTCGGTCTGATTGGCTGATGTGGGCGAAAGACGTTAATTCCCGCGGAAAACCTTGGGCAGTGCGCTGCCCGGCTCGTATAAGATCTGTTTTTGGAGGATTCGTCAACATTACAGTAGCGCGGCTAACGGGTGTTCAAGACGGGTGCTCAAGACCTGTTCCGCCGTCTGCCGCGCCGCAACATTTTGCGCGCCTCTCGACGGCGTCGGTCGTTGCGTCTCGGCCAGCCCCATTCTCCACTGTTCGCATCGTTTTCCACATCGCACGATTCGACAATACGATTGACACGCTTGACTCTATTTCCAGAGCTTTTAATATCTCAATTCTTCCCACGCTCAACGCAAACCAGGTTTAGAATAATCGACGAGTTGAATGCGTCGCGACCGATTTTACTTATCGGTGTGGTTGGGAGACAACGACATTGAGCATGGTCTTCGACGCGCGTAAACGTGCCGAAAGGTCAAAACGCGCACAACAGGCAGCCGCATCTACCTCGCAATTGCCTGACGGTGGTAGCCTTCCTGCCGATGTACCCAATACCCCTCCGGCATCGCAGGCTGCGGCACGTCATGCTCTTCCCAGCACGGAGGCGGCGGACAACACTCCATTGGGGCTGAGAGTGGAGCGGCGCACAAATGATTGGCGCCTGAAATGGAATCGCAATGCCGCGGTGAACGCCCTGCGCGGACGTTTGTCGATCACCGATGGTGCTATGAACAAGCAGCTGGATTTGGATGCGCATGAGCTCCAAACCGGGAGCATTGTCTACACGCCGGTGACCGAGGACGTGGTCCTCCGGCTTGAAATTGTAGGCCCGGAGTCGCAGGCCCCGATCGGCGAGTCTGTACGCCTGGTTGGCGGTACGAGACCTCTGCTTCGGTCGCAGATACAAGTAAGAGGTATGCCCCGAGGCGGCGAATCGCGCATAGCGCGTTCAAACGCCGCTTGGGCAAAACACTTGGAAAGCGCCAAAGACGCCAGTGCACAACGAGCGCCTGTCGTCCGGTCCCTGCTGCGCATCCCGCGTTCAGAGCCTGCGTCGACCGCACCTGCAGTACCCAACCTTTCCGACGAGTTCGCCCCAGCGCGCGCCCGCGAGCCCGGCAACCTCGAACCCGCCACGTTGATTTCGCGGAGAAATCCGGTTTATCCGGCAATCGCAAAGCAAAGTCTTATTTCGGGGAGTGTCGAAGTGCATTTCCGTATCAGCCCGCGGGGGAACGTCTACGACGTGAAATCAGTGCACGGGTCTCCCATCCTGGCTCAAGCCGCCATCGAAGCGGTAGAGGAGTGGCGCTATGAGCCGGCTCGGCTGAACGGCGCCCCCATTGACTCGCGCGGTAGCACTAATTTTGATTTCAAGTTGAACTGACTTCCCAGCGCTGCGTCCGACTGCGGAAAAAAATTGCCAAGACTCGAGACTCAAGAACGAGGTGCATGACATGTATAAGGAGCATTTCGGGCTAAAAGAAAATCCCTTCAACATCAACACCGACCCGCGTTACCTGTATTTGACGCGGCGCACACAGGAGGCCATGAGCTGCCTGACGTATGGGATCGAGGCAGGTAAGGGCTTCATCCTGTTGACCGGCGAGGTCGGAACCGGCAAAACGACGCTTCTGAACAAACTGCTCGAGACCTTGCATGAACAGGGAGTCGCTACAGCCTTCGTTTTTAACCCGCGACTCACCGAATCGCAGTTCTTCGATTACATGCTGGCCGATTTTGGAATTACTTGTAAGTCGCGGATGAAGAGCCAGGTGTTGTTCAAATTCCACCAGTGGTTGCTCGACCGGTACCAGGCTGGCGAAAAGACCGTGTTGGTCGTCGATGAGGCGCAGAATCTCTCGCGGCAGATGCTCGAAGAAATCCGGCTGTTGACCAACCTCGAGACTTCCACCGAAAAGCTCCTCCAGATTGTGCTGGCCGGTCAGCCCGAACTCGAGCAGAAACTCAATAGCAGGGAACTTCGGCAACTTCGTCAGCGCATCGCCCTGCGCGCCAAAACACTGCCCCTCACGCAGGAGGAGACCTCTGGATATATCTTCGAAAGACTGCGTATCGCCGGCCACAACGGAGAAGAAATCTTTACTCCTCTCGCGGTCGAAGCGGTTCACAAACATGCTCGTGGCAT
>Ga0182024_10016965_pt1 | contig 13739 bp, 14 predicted proteins | sample P32metaG_FD_120480 | JGI IMG/M metagenome (GOLD analysis project Ga0182024, IMG submission 120480) | Permafrost microbial communities from Stordalen Mire, Sweden - P3-2 metaG (Illumina Assembly) | ecosystem: Environmental > Terrestrial > Soil > Wetlands > Permafrost | place: Sweden: Stordalen... | reverse complement strand
CTAGTGGGGCGCTAGTGGTCGTCCGGCAGGTACCAGCGATGTAGGGCGGCCAGCGGGGACGAGTTGTTAGGGCACGACCACGAGGGGCACCGCTGAGCGGCGGGCGAGGCTGACGGCGACCGAGCCGACCACGCGGTGCATGGCATGCGACGAGCTCCCGACCGCGATCACCACGCTGTCGCCGGGGTGGGCGTCCCGGATGTCTATGGCGGCGGCGATCAGCTCGTCCGCGATGACGCCCTCTCGCCTCACGAACCGCCAGCGCTCCTCGCGGTCGCGCAGTTGCTCGCTGGCCGCGATTTGAAGCTCCCGCGCTATATCGTCGAAGCTCTCTTCCATCTCGGCTACGGCGCCTGGCGACAGCGCGTCGATGCTGGGCAGGTGAGCGACGTACACCACCTCGATGCTGCCGGGCCGGCCGTACAGCAGCCTGATCGCGGCGTCGAGCGCCCGGATGGCAGGAGGTGAGCCGTCATACCCGGCGACGAGGTACAGGTTCCCGGCGGGCGGCGCGGTAGCGTTCATCGCTGCTAAGGCTATTCGGTTCCCCCTGTGCCGTCCCGGTATCGGGGCCAGTGCGCACAGCAGCCGAACGGCGCACCTCCGTGTCGGTCACCCAGAGTAGCCGCCAGGCTATCGATCCCCCGAGCCAGTGTGCGGCTATCGGATCCCCGACGGAGTATGCCGACGTAGTGACATGCACATAGGACCGCTCGGGGGAGAAAGTCCGGCAGCCTCCGCGAGGGAGTCCCTGATGCTTCAGGTTTGCTCGATGGCACGCGCCGACTCAGGGGGGTCGGCGGTGGCTGCCCAGCTGCCGAGGAGCTTGAGCGCCTCTTCGGAGCGCGAGCCGGGCTCGGCGGCGTAGGTGAGGATCGTGAGCCCGTGGTCGACGGGGAGGTCCAGCCGGTTGAAGCTCAGGGTGAGCTCGCCGACCACGGGATGGTGGTAGTGCTTGACGCCGGTGTTGTGGAGGCGCACCTCGTGCGCGGCCCAGCGGGTGCGGAACGCCTCGCTGTGGGTTGCGAGCTCGCCGACGAGGTCTGAGAGGTCGCGGTCGTGCGGGTCGCGGCCCGCGGCCCAGCGCAGGATCGCGACGCAATCGCCGGCGACACGCTCCCAGTCGTCGTAGAACGTCTCGGCTCGCGGGTCGAGGAAGACGAACCGGGCGCTGTTGACCGGTCGTGCGGGTGTGGCGTACAGCTCGCAGAACAGCGCTCGCCCGAGCTGGTTGGCGGCCAGAAGGTCCAGACGCTGGTTGCCGACGGCCGCGGCGGCGCCGGTGATCGCGTCGAGCGTCCACTGGACCTCGGGCCGGACGCGCTGCTTGGCCCAGTGCCGGCGAGGCCGCGCTCCCGTCGGCTGTGCGGCTCTGGCGAGGTCGAAGAGGTGGGCGCGTTCGGCGTCGCCGAGGTCGAGCGCGCGGGCGAGTGCCTCGAGCACGCTCTGCGAGACCCCGTTCATGTCTCCGCGTTCCGGGCGCGTGTAGTACGGAACGCTCACGCCGGCCAGGACGGCGACCTCCTCGCGGCGGAGTCCGGGAACGCGGCGGCTGCCGTAGGAGCGCAGGCCCGCCTGCTCAGGGGTGATCCGCGCGCGTCGCGAGTGTGTCACTGCGCCCGGTGTGGGTCTGGGACCCTGGCCAGGGTCAGCGGATCGAGGCGCAGTGGCGCTCTGAGCCCAGGTCGGAGTCGGAGCCGTCCTGGGAGTACGGCGCGTTCGTGGACGTGCGGGACGTCGCCACCGCAGTGGAGAACGCGCTCACGGTTCCGCTGGCCGGGCATCACCGGGCATTGCTGTGCGCGGCTGACATCTCGGCTACCGCTCCCAGCCTCGACCTTGCCGCCCGGCTCGCGCCCGGCGTGCCCATCACGAACCCGGCGCCTTACCGGGTATGCCCCTGGACCATCTCGCCGGCTACGGGTCGGGGATCCAGGTCCATGTCGAAGATCTCGCCGCCCACATCGCCGGGCGTGAGCGCGGCGACGCCGACGCGCGGTGGGGTGAGCTCCTGCCTGCCTATCAGGACTTGGCGGCCAACGTCGGCTAGCCCCAGAGCAGATCTGCCGAGGCCCGCGGCGGCCCCCGCCGGGCGAACTACGACTCCCGTGCGATCGAGCGCCGCAATGAACGCCTCGCATCAGCCTTAAGATCTACACCGCCACCTGGCCCGCCGGTGATGACCGACTCTCACACAAGGTGGATCAGTTGCCGGGTCCGGCCAAGCGACGTGCATGGTCATCGGCTCCTCCCGTCACCGGCGCGGCCCCGCGGGGTGATGAGGCCGGTCTCGTATGCGTAGACGACGACCTGGATCCGGTCGCGCAGGCCGAGCTTGGCCATGACGTGGCCGACGTGGGTCTTCACCGTTGCCTCGGAGATGTGCAGCAGTTCGGCGATCTCCGTGTTGGAGAGCCCGGAGCCGACCTCGGCCAGCACCTCGCGTTCCCTGGCGGTGAGCTCAGCCAGGGTCGGCGGGCCTTCCGGCGGCAGCCCGTCCGGGGCGGGCAGGTGCGGCATGAAGCGGCCGATCAGGCGGCGGGTCGTGGACGGCGCCACCACCGCGTCCCCGTTGTGCAGGCACCGGACGGCGTAGAGCAGTTCTTCCGGCGGCGCGGACTTCAGCAGGAACCCGCTGGCACCCGCCCGCAGCGCGGCGAACGCGTACTCGTCCAGGTCGAAGGTGGTCAGGATGAGTACCCGTGGCCGTTCGGCTGCCTGACAGATTTCCCTGGTGGCGGCGACCCCGTCCAGCTCCGGCATCCGCACGTCCATCACCATGACATCGGCGGGGCGCTCCCTGGCCAGCCGCACCGCGGCCCGGCCGTCCGCGGCCTCGCCCGCCACCTCGATGTCCGGCTGGCTGCCGAGAACCATGGCGAACCCGGCGCGGACCAGATCCTGGTCATCGACGAGCAGCACCCGGATCGTCATGCGGCGTCCCTGGCCGTCGGGCCGCCCGCGGGCGGGCCGTCCGCGGAGGACGCCCCCGGGAGCGGCAGCCGCGCCGTCACCTCGAAGCCGCCGCCCGGGCGAGGTTCGGTCCGCACCGTGCCGCCGTACATCGCGGCCCGCTCGCGCATCCCGGCCAGGCCATGTCCCGCGCACGGAGCACCGGACCGGGGCCCGCGGCCGTCGTCGGTGACGCGGACCAGCAGCTCGTCCGGGCCGTACCGCAGCCTCACCTCGGCCGCCGCGCCGGGACCCGCGTGCTTGCGGACGTTGGTGAGCGCCTCCTGCACGATCCGGTACACCGCGACGGACAGCCCGCCGGTTACCGGCAGGGCCTCGCCCTCCACTGTGTGGGCGACGCGCATGCCGGCCTCGCGGGCTTGCGCCACCAGCCTCGGTATCTCCGCCACCCGGGGGGACGGGGAGAACACCGGCGCGGCCGGGTCGGCATGCAGCACGCCGAGCAGGTGGCTCATCTCGGACAGCGCCTGCCGCCCGGTCGCGCCGATCTCGGCGAGGGCCTGCCTGGACTTTTCCGGCGCGGCGTCGAAGACGTACCTGCCGCCGTCGGCCTGCGCCACCATGACGCTGAGGTTGTGCGCGATCACGTCGTGCATCTCCCGCGCGATCCTGGCGCGCTCGTCCGCGGCGGCGGCACGGGCGCGGGCGTCCCGCTCGGCCTCGGCGCGGACGGCGCGTTCCTCAAGCGCGGCGAGGTACACCCGGCGGCGGGCCATCGACTCGCCGAGCACCCAGGCGCTCACCGGCGCCAGGATGGCGTACAAGCCGGTCACGAACACGAACTCCAGGCGCTGGCCGCTGCCGGGTCCGGGGTTCCACTGCGCGGCCGCCGACGCGAACAGCGCTGCGCAGGCGGCCAGCGCCGGCAGCGAGACGCGCCGGGGCAGGCGGTTCGCGACCGTGTACAGCAGCACCAGGATGCCGACATCGGCGAATGTGGGCTGCAGCGGGCTGGCGGTGTACGCCGGCCCGATGCCGACGATCAGCTGGGCGGTGCCGACCGCCAGCGCGGCGAGATAGGCGGGCAGCGGGAACCGGCGGCGCGCCGCCACGGCGGCGGCCAGTACGAGCGGGGCAGGCAGGGCGGCCGGCTGGTCGACGTAGACGTTGGCGCTGCCGGCCACCAGCGCCACCGCCAGCGCCGCGTCGCCGAGCCAGCGGTGCCGGCGCAGCCAGGCGTAGGCCCGTTTCACGGGCCCAGGGTAATCGAGGGTGCTGTCACGCATCGCGGCGGAGGAACGACCATGCGCCGGCCGCAGATCATCCTTCGATCCGGGCCCAGAACGCGCACTGGTGGTAGGCGCCGAAGCTGGTCTCTGGCGCGATCCCGGTCGAGGTGAGCTCCTCGATCCGCTGGCGGCCCGGGTCGAACACGGGCCAGTAGGGCGCGCCACCGCCGTTCGGGTTCCCGGTCGCGGCGAAGCGGGACCAGTACTTCATCATCTGGGCGGACAGCGTGAACTGCGGGGCGGTGAACGGGGGCGTGATGTCCAGGTACGGGATCTTGCCGAACACGTACTGCAACTCGGCGGTGTGCGCGTCGCCCAGCGGGAAGCTGAACGTGATGCCGAACGCGATGCCGAGGTCGTTCGGCGGGTCGGGATCGCTGAACTCGTAGGCGTAGACGCCGCTGCGCGACACCAGAGTGTCCGTGGCCAGAGTCGGGCAGCTGGACTGCGAGTCGGTGAGCACGCTGCCATAGGCCAGGTCGGGCGAGGGGTACGCCGACAGCGGATACCTGGCCTCGATCTTCGCCGCATCCGCCGCGCCGAACTGCGATGCCAGGATCGCCGGGTACTGCGCCGCGGTCATCGGATGGCCGAGGGCGTCGAACTCGAACCCGACGGACAGCCGTTCATCGTCGTGGTTCGTGCCCTGGAGCAGCGGGACGTGCGTATAGCGCCCGGTCCTGAACGCGGTGGCCGGCTGGAGCGGCAGCGCCGGGGCGCCGACGACCGGCGCCCAGCCGCCCGGCACGCCCCCGGCGGCCGCCAGCAGCGACGTGACCGGCTTGCCGCGCAGGCAGGCGGCCGCGGTCGCGGCGCTGGTGCATCCGAGTTGCGCCGCGAAAGAAGCGTCGCGCTGTTCCGCCTGCCGCTGGTTCTGGAGCGACTGCAGGCAGCCGCTCTCCGTGATCGCGTGCGCGAACAGGCCGGTCGCGGTGGGGGAGGCCATGTTGTCGCACACGCTCTCGCCGCCCGCCGACTGGCCGACGATCGTGACATCGCGCGCGTCGCCGCCGAACGCCCGCGCGTTGCGCTGCACCCAGCGCAGCGCCGCCTGCTGGTCCTCCAGGCCGTAGTCGCCGCTGGAGCCGTCGGGGCTTTCCGCGTCCAGGGACGGCAGCGCCAGGAAGCCGAACGGGCCGAGCCGGTAGTTGATCGTCACGACCACAACGTTGCCGGTGACGGCGAGCGGCCCGCCGTCGTAGATGCTGCCCGCTCCGCCGGTGAACCCGCCACCGTGGATCCAGACCATCACCGGCCGCGGCCGGAAGCTGAACGTGGCTGGCGTGTACACGTTCAGGTACAGGCAGTCCTCAGCGGTGCTGGTGACGGGCACGCCGGTGGCAATGCTGCCGTACTGGGCGCAGACGTTACCCGGCTTGCTCGCGTCCCTGATCCCGCGCCAGCGCGCGGCAGGCTGCGGCGGCCGCCAGCGCAGCCGGCCCACTGGTGGCGCTGCATAGGGGATGCCGAGGAACTCGCGCGCTCCGCCGTTCTCGACCCCGCGGACCAGGCCCTTGCCGGTCCGCACCACGAGCGGCGCGGCCCCGCTCCCGGCCGGAACGCCTCTCCCGGCCGCCGCCGCGCTGCCCACGGAAACGGATGCCGAAAGGCACAGCAGTGCTGCCGCCCACCTCGTGAATCCGCGTACCATCGCCAGCTCACCACGCCCTCTTAGTTATTGCCCCGTGGGCCACCTTGTGGCCGCAGCATTTCGAGAGGCTCCGTGCCTGGATCATCTGGAACGTCCCTTCGTCGGTTCCTTGCCGAGCCCAGGTAACCTCCCAGCCGCCCAGCCGCGCATCGGCGGAGACGGCGATCTTTCGCCGCGACCGGGGTCGGAGAGGCTCATCCCCCGGGATGAGCCGCCCAGGCCGTCACCCCTGGGCGTGAGGCCAGCGCCGATCAGTACCAGGTGATGGAAGCCGGACTCGTGGCACGTCTTGGTCTTAACCTGCACTGTCACGTCACGTTCGGGCTGGGCTGGCGCATGGCTTTCCACTCACCGCGCTGGGGTGGATACTGCCTGGGTGCGTCCGTTCGGTTGAGCCTGAGCTCCGGGCCCCCGGGCCTGGGCCGCCGGTGTTTTGTGCCAGCGGCCATGTCATCGTCTGCTATCTCCTCGCCGCGCTGATCGTGAACCGGCTGCGGCGCGCGCACCGCCTGGCGAAAGGGGCCTTCGGCGCCCTTTCGGGGCCAGGTATCTCAATGACTGCCAGGAGGAGGGTTATGCCTGAGGAGAATCAGGCTCTGGTGCGCAGCGCCTATGAGGCGTACGGCCGGGGTGACATGACCAGGCTGCTGGAGCTGGTCCATCCTGACTTGGAGTGGACCTATCTCGATCCCAGCTTCGAAGATCCGCAGCCGCAGGTCTGCCACGGCCGGGACCAGCTGGCGTGGGCGCTGGGCCGTCAGGCTGACCGGGGCGTGGACTCGGAGGTAGAGGAGATCGACTCCTGCGGCGACAAGGTGATGGTGGCCGTCCACACCCCGGGCGCCGACCAGCACCGCGCATGGCAGGCCAACGACCGGAATTACCTGGTGCTCACGCTGCGCCAGGGCCAGGTCGTCGCGATGCGGGCCTTCCGGGACCTGGATGAGGCGCGCAGCTTCACGGACGAGGGCGGGCAGAGGCGATGAGGCTGCGGATCCTGCACGTGCCAGACTGCCCCGGCGCGGAAGCCCTGAATGTCGTCCTCGGCCCGCTGCTCGCGGCCTGGCCCGATATCCAGGTAACGCGGCAGGTCGTGACGACAGAGGATGAAGCGGGACGGCTGGGGATGACCGGTTCGCCGACGATCCTAGCCGATGGCAGGGACCTGTTTCCCTCCCCGGGCCAGCAGCCGTCCCTGTCCTGCCGTCTTTACCCCGGCGAGCACGGGCATCTGAGCCCAGCACCCACCGCTGCCCAGCTTCAGGAGGCACTGACGCAAGCGGGCCCCTGATAGCCCAGGCCACCGCCGGGAGCGCAGGCGCCAGGAGTTTGCCCTGCCGGTCGTGCCCGGCCAGTAGGCCGCCGCCCTCGCGTCGCGGGACCGAGCCGACCATGCCGCCGTGATAGACGCGGGATTGCCCACTGAGTGGCCGCCCGGCTCTTGACCTGGGCTGACCGCGCAGCGGCCTGGCCTTGACAGCCGGACCCGGTTGAGATCATCGTGCCACGAGGAGGACAGCCGCCCCAGCCTGGAAGCTCGGCAATTGCCGAGCTGGGAGCGCAGTGCTGAGCGGTGGCCGTGAACTCATCTCCCGCCGGTTGCGGATAACGGATGTAGCCTCCGAGCACCCCGATGGGCATGGACATGAATCAAGGTCGGTATGAGATCCGCCGCCGCGGATGATGCCGCGGTTATTGAGAGTTCCAGGCGGGAGCCGGAGCGGTTCGCGGTCCTGTTTGACCGGCACGCCCCGCACATTTACCGCTACCTTGCCCGGCGTGCTGGCCCCCAGGTTGCCGATGACCTGGTCGCCGAGACGTTCCTGGCCGCTTTCGCCAGGCGGGACCGCTATGACCTGGGCCGCGCGGATGCCCGGCCCTGGCTGTATGGGATCGCCACCAACCTGGTCGGCCAGCATCGCAGGGACGAGGCCCGCCAGTACCGGATCAGGCAGGCCGCCGCGGCCGAGCCTGAGGTTCCTGGTCACGCCGAACGGGTGGCTGCCGATGTCACGGCCCAGGCGATGCGCACGCTGCTGGACGCGGCGCTGGCCGCGCTGTCAGCCGGTGACCGCGATGTGCTGCTGCTCATCGCCTGGGAGCAGCTGACCTATCAGGAGGTGTCGCGGGCGCTGGCCATCCCGGTGGGGACGGTGCGGTCCAGGTTGCACCGGGCACGCACGAAGGTGCGCCAGGTCCTGGCCGGTACCGATGCGGCTGCGACGTATGAGGAGATCACGACCAATGAATGAGATGGAGCTGCTGCGCGAGCTGGCGCGGGAGACGCCCCTGCCCGCGCCTGCCGAGCTGGACGCGGCCCGCGCCAGGCTGGTCGCCGCGATCGCCACCGACCCGGCCGCTGGACGCTCCGCACCCGTAGCACAGGCCGTTATGTACCAGCCGGGCCCGGCCAGTAGCCAGCCGGCCGGGCCGCTGCGGCCTCCCGCTCCCGCGCCGGTGCGGACCGCAGTCAGGTTCATGCACGCGGGCGCCGTCGGCACCGCCGCGTACCTGATCATCGCGCTGGCCTTCCTCGGCGACATCAGGGCCTACCACCTGACCGTGCTCGGGCACCACCTCACCACAGCCCAGCTCAGCCACCAGCGCCCGCTCATCATCGCGCTGGTGATAGCCGTCGGCCTGGTCATGATCGCCCTGTGGCTGTGGATGGCCCGGGCGGCCGGCCAGGGCAGGAACTGGGCGCGCATCCTGTCCACCGTGCTGTTCGGCCTGGCGACGCTGGGGCTGACTGGCAACCATGGCGTCGCGCAAGTGTTCTGCGCCGTGCTGACCTGGCTGACCGGCCTCGCCGCGGTGTGGCTGCTCTGGCGCCCGGCCTCCGGCGCGTTCTTCAAGCCGCAGGCCCTTAACCGCGACTACGCGGGCCCGGCAGGCGGCGCCGACCGGCGGCCTTGACGCGGCCCCCGGGGCCTGCCGGAGTTGGGACGCCGCGGTCCGCGGGGACCGGCAACGCGGTTGCTCGCGTGAACCGGCTGGCCCGGCCGCGCAATAGAGATGGCGTGTGCTTCGGCCTGGGCCGTGAGTCCTTCATCCGTGGAATTCCGCGTGGTCAGGTGGGCCAGCGCCGAGGCAGCCGAAACCGCAGGACGGCCGTGCGTGCAGCGCCGGAGGGCGGCGCTGAGCGCGCGAACTGGAACCGGCCGGCCAGCTATCACGGAGGAGGGCAACATGATCAGGTTCTGCTCGGGTGCCGCCTGGCACCGGAGGCTGTGGGCCGCAGCGGCGGGCCTGGCCTTAGCGGGCATGATCGCGGCGGCGGGCGGGTCCAGCCCAGCCGCCGCGACGACGGGCCGGGCCGGGTCGGCGGGCAAGCCTGCCGGCGGCACGGCGGACTGCGATTCCCTGACGACCTGCTACACCCCGCAGCAGATCCGGGTGGCCTACGGCATCCAGCCGCTGGCCGATCACGGCATCGATGGCCGCGGCCAGACCGTGGTGCTGCCCGCCCTGGCTGAGCACAAGCTGTCACCGCCCCTGGTCAGCAACATCCGCCAGGACCTGGCGCGCTTCGATGCCCTGTTCCGCCTGCCTCCCGCGCGGCTGCAGGTCAGCACCAGACTCGCCCCCGGCGCCTCGCGCTGGCTGTCCTACGGCGAGGAGACCCTCGATGTTGAGATGGTGCACGCGATCGCCCCCGCCGCCGCCATCCGCGTGATCTTGCTGAAGGCCTCGGCGCTGGCTACGGCGGGCGGCATGATCACCGCCCTGACCGACACGGTGCGGATGGGCATCACCGGCGGTGACGTGATCTCCATCAGCGCCGGCGGAGGGGAGCATTGCTTCACCGGCGCCCAGGTGGCGCGGCTGCACGCGGCGCTGCGGGCCGCCGCGGGCCGCCACGTCACGGTCGTCGCCTCCTCAGGTGATACGGGGCCGGCCGGCGCGCCGTGCACGGTCTCCACGCAGGCCTTCACCCCGGTGAAGGAGGTCAGCCTGCCGGCCTCGGACCCGCTCGTGCTGGCCGCTGGCGGCACCAGCCTCACGGCCAGCCACACGACGGGCGCCTACATGAGCGAGACCGCGTGGGGCCTGCCCTACGGGACACCCGGATCGACGTTCCAGGCCTCGGGCGGCGGTTCCAGCCACCGGTTCCCCCGGCCCGGCTATCAAGGCGGCGTGCCCGGCATCGGAGCAGCGCGGGGCGTGCCAGACGTGAGCGCCGACGCCTCGGGCCACACCGGCATGGCGCTGGCCATCAGCGAAGGCAGGGGCCGAACCTCCATCCGCAACAGCGGCGGGACCAGCGCCACCGCCCCGTTCTGGGCTGCCCTGATCGCCCTGGCCAACCAGTACGCCGGCCACGACCTGGGCTTCATCAACCCCGCCCTCTACCGCATCGGCCGCAGCCCCCGCTATCACATGGCATTCCACGACATCACCACAGGCAACAACACGGTGAAGTTCCCGCCCAAGACGTTCCCCGGCTACCGGGCCAGGCCCGGCTGGGACCCGGTCACCGGCTGGGGCAGCCCCAACGCGCGCATGCTCATCCCCCTGCTCGCCCGCTAGGCCAGCCCCTGGCCAGACCCGCATCACCTCGCAGCCCGCTGCGGCGGCCCGCTAAGACGGCGGCCCGCTAAGACCGCGGCCCGCCATAACGGCGGCCGCCGCAGCGGCCCGGATCAGTTCCCGGCCGATTGCCGGATGCCCGCCCAGGCCAGGTGCGGCTGCATCGGGCCCGACGAACTCGCCGACCACAGCCGGGGCCAGCACGGCTGAAGCCCGGATGCGCCGAGGTCGAGGAACGACGTTGCGCGCCCGGGGCCAAGGAGGCTGCTGGACAGCACGCAGGCGCCCGCGTTCTGCGAATTCATTCCGCCGGGAGCGGCGCCCCGGACCAGCCACGCGACGAAGGTTGTCGAGGCGTACGGCGACGACACCGTGACCTCGAAAGCGATCTGCGTGAACGGGGCGGTACTGCCGGTGCCCGTGGTCACCTGCAGGGTGCCTTCACCATTGACGCCAAGGTCAGCATCGATGGAATCAGCGAGATCACCGAAGGTGCCCGCATGGCGCTGAGCCACGGGCAGCGCGATCTGGCTCTGCTCCTCGGCCATGAAGCGCGAAGCCGTCGTGAGTACCTGGATGTCATACAGGACGCGCCGCGCGTGCCGCTGGTCGACGAGGTGCACGACGGTTCCACCGACGATGAGCGCCGCCACGACCAGTAGCGCGCTCAGCCACCACCAGCGCCGTGGGCCCGCAGCCTGCCGTGCATCGGCGGGGAATCCCGGCCCGGCAGCCGGTCGCTGACTGGTCCGGGTCTGGCTGACAGCTCCGCTGCCCAACGTCGGTTCCCCAGTCGGTCAGTGCCGGGAGTAGTGATCGGATCCGTTGATGTGCCACCTGAATTGTGCTTCCGCCAGGTGCCGGCATCAACCCCCGCGGCCGATGACCTGGGTTGTCCCGGCCACCAGCCGCCCCCCGGTCATCGGCCGTGCTGCCGCAACTGCGAAGATCAATAACGGTCCGTAGCCGCGCCCAGTCCCCCGCGGCTGCCGCAGCGGCGGCCAGCGCCGCGCCCGGACCACCGAGGGGGTTGGATCGCAGGGTGCACAGGCGCCGCCCACCAGGCACGGGACAGGATTCCCGGCCGGGACTGCTGCGGAGCATCGGTCCCGAGGTGGTCTCGGCCGCGTCGGACAACGACCCCACGAACGTCGGCACGGCGGCCGTGGTCGGCGCCCAGACCGCCTACCAGCTGTCCTGGGTGGCGCTCCTGGTCGGGCCGCTGCTGGCCGTGGTCATGACGATCGCCGCCCAGGTCGGCACGGTAGCCCGGGATGACCTGCAGTCGCTCACGCGGCAGCGCTACGGCCGGGGTGTATCCGCCGTCCTGCTGGTGTCGGTCGTGGCGGTCAACCTGGTCACAATCGCCGCGGACCTCCAGGCCGGGGCGGCCGGGATCGGCCTGCTGGCCGGGGTGAGTTCGCGGTGGCTGGTGGTCCCGCTGGGCGCGGCCCTGGCGGCCCTGCTGCTCGTCGGCCAGTACGCCCAGGTGGTGGCGGTGCTCCGGTACCTGCTGCTGGGCTTCGCCGCGTTCGGGGCGGCGGCCGTCCTGGCCCGCCCGGACTGGTCCCAGGTGCTCCGGGGCAGCCTGGTCCCGGTGCTGTCGCTGCACCGCGAGCAGGTGGCCGGCGGTCTGGCCCTGCTCGGTACCACGCTGACCAGCTATGTCTACGTATGGGAGACGGTCGGCCGCGGGGTGGAGGAACCGCCGTCCGGCGCCGCGGGGGGCAGCGGGCTCCGGCGGGCCAGGACCGGGGCGATCATCGGCTCGGTCTTCACGGCGCTGACCTTGTGGTTCATGCTCGTCGCGTCCGCGGCGACGCTGGGCCGCCACCACGAGGCGGTCACGTCCGCGCAGCAGGCCGCCCGGGCCCTGCGCCCGCTGGCCAGCTCCCTGGCCGCGGGGCTGTTCGCCGCGGGACTGGTCGTCTCGGCGGTGGTCGCCCTGCCCGTCCTGCTGGCCACCACCGCGTACGTGGTGGGCGTGCACTTCGGCTGGCGCCGCGGGCTGTCGGAGGGGATCGGCCGGGCCCGGGGCTTCTACGGGGTCCTGGTGGCGTCCACCGTCCTCGCGATGGCCGTGAGCCTGGCCGGGATCCCGGTCATCGGCATGCTCGTGGCGGCCAGCATCATCGGCGGGTTCGGAACCCCGGTCGGCCTGGTCCTGCTGGTCCGCCTGGCCCGGGATCCGCAGGTCATGGGGGACCAGGTCATTTCCCGGTGGCTGGCCGTGGCGGGCTGGGCCGTGGCCGTCCTGGTCGGCGGCTTCGGGCTGCTGTTCATCATCACCTGAGCCGGGTCAGCGCCGGTGAGCGCGGGTCACCGGGGGAGCGGACGGCGCTGCGCCCACCCGCGCCGCCGCTGCGCCGCCCAGCGGATTACGGCCACCGCGATGGCCAGCAGCGTGGCGGCGGACATCGCGGCGAACCCGCTGGCGATCCACTGGGCCGCGCTGATCGCCAGCGCGGTATGCGAGGTGTCCGCGGCGCGGTCGTGGATCACCCCGGCCAGGATGGCCGCGACGAGATAGGCCAGCGCGGGCACCGGGATGATCAGGTAGGCCGCCCGGGGGTGCACGGCCAGGGCCCCGGCCGCCGTCCCGGCGAGCAGGAAGATGCCGAGGACCACGCCGGGCTCGCTCCCGGTCACGATCGTGGCGAGCAGGCCGGCCAGAGCCCCGCCGATGACGAGCGTGATTCCCAGCCGCCCGGGCCGTGAGCCCCACCAGCGCTGCGGGCCGGCGGGCGGCCCCTGCCCCCCGCGGGATGACCGGCGCGCCCCTACGGGGCTTCCGCGCGCCTGCGCGCCGCCCCCGTGCGTTCCCGCCTCAGTCCCTCCCTGCGGTCCCGCGGGGCGCCTGCGCGCGCCCGGATTGCGCTGCGGTGAACGTGCATTAGGTCCCCGGCCGCCCTCATACCGCGGGCCGGAATCCGCCGTGTGCCCCGGTCGATCCAGCATCTTTCCCTAAAGGTTTGGGTAGCGTTGTTTTATTGAAGGAAGCGCGGGGGTAACCTTCGCCGCAATGGTAGCAAGCATGCCGGGGGGGCGATGCGCAGCAGGGTGCCGTCTGATCAGGCACCGGATAACCCGGCCCGGGCCTCACGGCTGGCACCCGCGCCCGGCGGGCCCCGGCCCGGGACCCGGGGCAGCCGGGGCGGCCCGGGGAAACCCTCCGGCCCCATGGCCAGGACCTGGTACTTCATCACCTGCGTCCTCGCGGCGCTGGTCCTGGTGGCCAGTGGCTTCTCCTACCTGGTCATCCGCGATGTGGGCAGCATCGGCGCCTCGCACGCCATCACCAGCGGCCCCTCGGCGGGTGCGCAGAACATCCTGCTGATGGGCCTGGAAAGCCGCCG
>Ga0182024_10016964_pt1 | contig 13740 bp, 11 predicted proteins | sample P32metaG_FD_120480 | JGI IMG/M metagenome (GOLD analysis project Ga0182024, IMG submission 120480) | Permafrost microbial communities from Stordalen Mire, Sweden - P3-2 metaG (Illumina Assembly) | ecosystem: Environmental > Terrestrial > Soil > Wetlands > Permafrost | place: Sweden: Stordalen... | reverse complement strand
CTTGCTCGGGGAGACCGTCACGCCCCTGACCTCCGCTTTGGTCTGGGGTAGGGAGATCGTTTTTATGAGCTCGTAGGACTGGTCCATGTCATACACCGAGACGGAGCCGTCGTTGAAGACGTACTCGAGGTGGGAGACCGGCGGCAGGCCGCTGGTGACCGGCGGCTGAGGCGGCATGAGGACTTCAGGCGGCACGGCGAGCGCAGGTGCCGGCGCCGACGGGGCAAGCGGCGCCGCCGGAGTCATGGGCGCGGGTAGCGAGACCGGGCACACCCGCTTTGGCTCGATCTTGAGATAGCTCACGCGGACGCGGACATAGACGATTTTCCCGTGCCGGATGACGGGCACGCGGCGACCGCGCACCTTGTGGCTCTCCTTGACCCAGACCCAGCGCTTTGCGTGGACCTTGACGGTGACCGTGTCGCACGCCTGGGCCGCCGACGCAGCGCTCTCGGGGTCTCCACGCGCGGCGAGGCTAGAACCGTGCGATCCGGCCGCGAGCGCGGCGCAGAGCACGAGCGCGGCAAGAACCCGCACGGCGCGCCTGGTATTCCCCCGTTGACCCTTCATCGACCCTCCCTAGTCCGCCGACGTCGCTGCAGTCACCTCATCCGACCAGCACCGCTCCTTGCCCTGCCGCCAGGGTCACCGACTCGACGGTACCCCATTGGGCGCTGCGCATCGGCTTGCCGAGCTTGATCGTCCGCGTGGCGGCGCCTGGCTCGACGGTGTAGACGACCCCGCCCGTGAAGACGCGTTTCCACACCCCGGTGGGTGATCGTTCGCGTTCCGTGACGGCGTCGCCCAGGTTCACGTCGAACCCCCGCCACCAATGAACCGGAGTCTGGTTGGCGCCGTTCACAAAATCGCCGCCGTCATTGGCGAGCAGGTAGGTCGCGAGGTTGTATTCCATCGCCGGCACGCTCTCGCCCTCCGGGTCGCCCGTCATGGTGACGTGGATGCCTTTGGAGTGGAGAGCGTCGATGTACCGGAACAGTTCGCCGTAGTCCTTGGCCGTGTTTATCCCAGCCGCCGGGCCGACGCCGAACTCCTTGGTCATGATATTCACCGCCCGCAGCGCCCGTTCCACGTCGGGGTCGTGCGCCTTCATCAGCGGCCAAATGTCGTGGTACTGGCTGTTCATCTCGATCACCGCCGTCGGCTCGGCGGCTCGGATCGCCACGAGCAGGTTCGCCAGCGCGGCGGGCGGCCCGGGCGATGGGGGAAACGCCGCCGTCCAGTTCGCGTCGTCGACGAACACGCCCGCGTATCCCAGCTTCATGTCACGGCGGACCTCGGCGACGTAGGCTTCGATGCCCGAGTGGCCCAGCGGCGCTTGACCTTCGGTCGCCGGGTCGTGGTAGCCGATCAGCGGCAGGCCGAACAGTCCGAGGTATCTGTCACTGAACGGCGGGTAGCCCTTGATCAGCGAGATCTTTTCTTTGACCCACGGCGCGTACTGACGGGTACTGAAGGGAGCGAAGTAGGCTGCGGCATCGAGTCGGTATTTCGGGCGGCCCGCGGCCTTCTGGGATGCAAGTGTCCCTCCTTCCTGCAGCAGTGCACCTCCTTCCTGCAGCAGTGTCCCTCCTTCCTGCAGCAGTGTTCCTCCTTCGTTCGGCGGCGTCCCTTGTTCCTTCGGCGGTTCGCCTTCGGGCGGTTGCTCGGATTCTTCAGGCGGCGGTTCGCCGGCGGCGGGCGGCTGCTTGGATTCTTGGGCGGGCGCGTAGCTGATCGAGACTTCGTTCGACCATACGCTTTCGTCGTACGCGGCTTTGACCTGGTAAGTGACCGTCGCACCAGGAACGGGCGGTGGCGTGGTGGTCCTGCCGAGGACCGTCGATACGATCGGTCCACCGGGCGCGGCGGTCAGGAGCCTGTACGCGTCGTGCGTTCCGGCCGGTGTCCATTTCAGCGTCTCGCCGTTTACGCGCAACACGGGCGCCGGGCTCGCCTGGCCGACAGCAGGCGTTGCGGCGAGGAGCCCGAGCATGAGCGCCAGCAGGACAACGACTCGGGGCGGCCGCATTTGGGCCGTTGCCCCACCCGCAGTGCGCACCGGATAAGCTCGCGCTCGGATCACTTCTCTGAACATCCCTGTCCCCTTTCCCTCGGTTCACAGCTGCCGTTCAAGAGCGAATGTCTCAGCTGGTCTCGAAAGCGGAGCGCGCAACCTATCAGAGCGTCCTCGCTCATGAGATGCCCTGGGTGAGAGTCTTCTCACAAACTCGCCCCGTCTGGTGGAGAAGCCCTGGCAAGCACTGCTCTTTTCGTGGGCTCCTCGGGCACCTTGAGCGTCAAGGTGACGTGCCCGTCTGACGAGAGCGACTGCCGGGGGACGCTGAGGCTCCAGGCGCTCATACCCGCTGGCGCGCGCGCGTCGAGTCGTCAATCCACGCGGCGCAACGCCACCTCATTGACGCTCGCCACCGGTTCGTTCGCGGTCGCTGGCGGGCACACGACGACCGTCAGGCTGCGTCTCTCGGCGAACGCGCGCAGGTTGCTGGCACGCATGCACGTGCTCCACGCGCGGGCCACGATCATCGCCCGCGACCCGTCGGGCGCCACACACGTCGTGACGAGGAGCGTAACGTTGCGCTCGCCAACGGCGACGCACGACAGCCACCGAAACACGCGTTGAGCGGCGGCTACCGCTGCGCGGCCAGCTTGGCGGGGTCGTAGTCAAAGCCCGCGTTGCGCAGCTCCACCAGCAGCTTGGACTGCCAGGAACCGGCCATGTCAAACCGCACGTAGGCGAGGCCGTCCAAGTTGAATGGCAACTCCACGCCGTGCTCGTAGAGCACGCACACCCTTTGCGGTGTGAGCGCGCCCACGAGGAAGCCCAACCGAAAGACGACGCCCTGGCGAGCGCGGGGCGAAAAGAAAGGCTCTTCGTCTGGATCCAGCCGCGGCGTGCCGACGTCATCCGCCGTCAGCAACACGATCGCGTAGCCGGAGCGTGCCGCGCCGGCGAACCTCTCGACCAGCGTCCTACCTTCGTCTGGTCCGTCGTTCATGACGGCGATCTTGTGTGAGCCTGCCGTTTCCAACAGCTGCACGATGGCCTGCATGCGTTTCTCGTCTCGCCCGTGAACGACGAAGATCTGCCTCTCGCGCTTGCTCGCAGCACGACCGGAAGCGCTCGCGGACGGCATCGACGACGTCGAGCCATTGGCGGCGGGGCGGTGCTCGAGCTCGACGCCCTCGGCGGGCCACTGCGCGGAGTCCAGGCCATGCTCGGGCAGAGGCGGCGGGCCGGCGGCGGGCTGGGGCGCAGATTCGATCTGATGTTGAAGCGATGTCAGGACGTCGACTGCTGTCCGCACGCAAGCGAGGTCGCTCGCGTACTCGAGCTGCCACCGTTGCCCGTCCGCGGGAGAGGATGCCGCCTGCGTGAACTCTTCGGCCTCCGCGCTGGATGCGAAGATGCTCGCAACGGATTCCGCTGTCGCTGTGACCCATTGCCTTCGGTTCCCCTTCCAGCTTTCGTAGTCACTGAGGTCGCCGACCAAGCTCGCCCGCTCGATCAGCGCGTGGCCGTGCTCGATCTGGGCTGCGAGCAGCTCCTCGGCTATTTGGCGAGCCAGTACGAGCATCGCGGAGGTCCTAGCGCGCTGCCCGGCCGAGATCGACTGCCGCACGAGCACCGCGCCGTATGCGCGAGTCTGAGGGTCGAAATGATCGGGTTTGGGTGGCCATGCGGAACGAGCGGACTGGCGGGCGGCGAACGTCGTTGCGAAATGTGATCGCTCCGACGAGGCGACGCGCGGTTCCTCGCGCGATGATCGCGTCGGCGAGCGCTGCCTCGTCAACCACGTATTGCGAGTCGAGCACGAGTTGTCGGATTAGTCGTGTCCGTCGCATCGGCTGGGCCCCGCCTACCTATCGGCATCGGCGCCGAGGCGCCTTCGCCGAGGCGGCTCCCTTAGACGTACGAACTAGAGCCACAGAACGGGCCTACTCCCGCGATCGGGGCGCAAGCGCGAGCGCGAGCGCGCGTCAGGATCGCACAGCTGCGGGCCGCGAATCGGCACTGCCCTCGAGCCATGCGAGCACCGCGCCGCGTGAGAATCGCCAATGACCGCCAATCTCGCGGCCCGGGATTTTGCCGGCCTCGGCGGCGGCGAGCACCACCGGCTCTTCCAGCTTGAGGAGCGCGGCCGCTTCGCCGACGGTCATCACCTGATCGCCTAGCTCCTGAAAAGCGGCGTGACCAACCACGAGCCCGTCGTCGCTCAGGTGCCGGCGCACAGCCTCGCTGACGAGCTGGCGCTTGCTCTTGCCGGATGCCGCGACCGCCTGCTCCAGGTGTTGAGCGTCGGCATTCGCAAGACGCACGAACAGGGGAGTCACGTCGACGGGCATATCGTCGATGATATCATGTGATATCACACAGTACGGCGGAGTCTCATCATCGAAGGCGGTGAGCGTGCCAAGGTCTAGGATGCAGCGCCTTGCGTCATCGACTGCTTGTGATCGCGCTTCTCGCCGCGCTTGGAATGACGGCGCCCCCGAGCCTGGCGGCGACGCAGGTGGACTACCCCGCACTCTTGCGTGAAGTCAAGTCGGGGCCGCTGATACGTGCCGTCATCAACCGCACCCGCGGAGATATCGAGATCAAGTTCCGCAACCTGTCCGAGTGGGAGGCCTTCTATCCGCCGGGCGCGCAGCCGGCGCTGCAGCGCCTGCTTCACCGGCGCCACATTCGGGTCATCTTCGCTTCACGCCCCGCGGTGACCAAGGCAAAGCCGAAGGCCGTGCATCACCACCTGCGCTACATCGCCGCCGGCGTGATCGTCGCGCTGGCAGCGCTTGGCGGCGCCGCGTTCGTGTACGACCGGCGCCGTCGCACCGATGCGCCGCTCGGCTCGGCGCCGCCGCCGCCCGCCTGAGACCGGGCGACAGGCCCGCCGCCGGAGCAGCGGCGCCGAACGTGGCTGGCGGGTGACGAGCTCAAGCCTCGCGCGGACGCCGCCTGCGCCACATGACGAGCGCCAAGAGCGCGAGCGCGAGCGCCGCGCCGGCAGCGGCGATCGTGATCCTGAGCCAGTGCGTCCCGCCGCCCTGCGGCACGACCGGACCTACCACAGAGCGCGGGCGGTAGCCGGCGGCTCCGACGCTCCTCGCGTACCGGACGCTCGGGTTGCTGCCCTGCGTGAGCCACGCCGCCACGGCGCGATCGTTCGCTGGATCGACCGCGACGCTGCCATCAACGTTCGGGCCGGCCGGCGCGATCCGCTCGCGCCCGCTGACCGCTGGGCGGTCGTGCGGCTCGATGACCGCGCGCGCCGCCCACAGCTCGGTTTGGCTCGGGTCCAAGGCCGAGCCGGGCGGCCCTGCGCTCCACAGGACGACCGCCTCTCCGGCAGGGCCTGGGGCGAGATCGGCCAGCACCGCCTGCCCCTGAGGATCTGACACGAGCGCGCTTGGTCTGCTCGCGGCGAAGACGGCGGGCGCGGCGCGGACCACGTAGTGGCCGTGCTCGGCGTCGGTCCACGCGAGGAGGACGTTCTCAGTCGAGAGGCGCACGAGCGCAAGCGAGCCCGACCGCAGGCCCACTCGCGCCGGGTCGGCGAACGCGGCGAGCAGTCGCGGCGTCGCGAAGCGCACGCCCACCGCGGAGAGATCGACGTAGATGCGCGTGCTGGCCGCGGAGCGCTGCGGCGCGTTCGTGCTCGACCACGTGACCATGCCGTGGTTGTTGTCGCTGACGAGCGCCCGCAGTTGAGGATTGGGGGCGCTGGCTCCGAGGCGCTGGGTCGGCTCGGGGCGCCTGGACGCGCGCAGCATGTGGGCATAGATCGAGCCGTTCTGCTCCCAGGCGACGAGCACGTCGGAGCGGTAGTCCATCGTCGCGGTAAGCGCCGTCACGCGGCCGGCGGGGATCTGGATCAGGCGGGCCCGTTCGAAGGAGGAGCGGAAGTAGCGCTCGACGCGAACGGCGATCGCCGGCCCCGGCGCCACGGTGGCGATCGCCACATCTCCGAGGTAGGCGCGCGTGAGCGCGGGCGGGACGTCGTGTGCCGCAAGCAACGTCGGCGAGCCAAGGGGACCCGGTGCGCGCCCCTGCAGCACTGCTCCGCGAACGGAGGCGCCCGCGCCCGCGCCAAGGAGGCCAGCGGAGACGACCACCCGGCCGAGGCTTCCGCCGACGGTCGCCAACCCCACCTCAGCCGGGGCCCCGAGCGAGCGTGTGCTGATCGCGCTCGCCAGGCCGGGCGCTCCGAGCGCGGCGACGGAGAGCCTCGCGGAGGCGAGCGGCGAGGCCGCCAACGCTCGATCGCATGACGGCGGCGAGACCCACACGATCGCGCCGGGTCCAGTGGGAGAGGACGGACCCTCGCTCGGGAAGGCGACGCGCGGTCCGGGGGCGAGCGCGCATCCGCCAAGCTCGCCGGGCGCCGACCACGCGCTCGTCGCGGTGCTCACCTGCGCGCTCGGCGCCCGCTCGCCACCGCGCGTGGCGCTCGTCGGCCCATTCGCCGGCGTGTGCGGCGGTGCTCGCGAGATCGCCACTTCGACGGTGTGCCGGCGGCCGCCGCTGCGGATGTGCGCGACGGCGATCACCCTCGCCCCCTTGACGGGGAGGTGGCCGTAGTCGTAGACCCAAACGACGTAGTCATAGGGGTGCTCGGAGAGCTCATACCAGTGCCCGGTTCGCAAGTAGGCGCCGGACCCGAGTGCGCGCACGCCGCGGCGGCGAAGGTCGTAGGTGATCTCGGGCCGAAGCGGCGTGATGAGCCCGTCGAGCCTGGCGTCGAGATACACCGTGTGACCGCGCGGAACAGCCCCGAGGCGGGAGTTGATCGTCTTCAGCGCAGAGAACTCGAAGGCGTGTTCGTCGGGTGTTCCGGCTGCCGCGGCCACTGCACCGGCGAGCGCCGCGAGCGCAAGCGCCACGAGCGCCGCGAGCGATGCGAGCGCCGCGAGGCCCGACCCCGCCGCGCGCGCCGTGCCAGGTCGCCATCGCGCTCGGCGGCCGAGCGACGATCCCGCGCGTGCCAGCAGCGTTCCCGCGCCGGAAAGCAGGACGGCGGACCAGAGGGCGATCAGCCAGGCGAACATCCCGACGGTCGTGGCGGACCACAGCGTGTATCCGAGCGTCGCGGAAAGCAGGTGGGTCGTCGGCGTGGCGTTGGCGATCGACCACACCGCCGCGCACAGGATGAGCGCGGTGGCCGAGCCCGCAACAACGTCGAGGCGCCGGCGCCGGATCGCCAGCGCGATCGCCAGGAGCAGCCAGCCGAGGATCAGGGCGGTGGACACGTCGGCCAGCGTGCCGGCCGAGTGCCGGACGTCGAGCTTGCGCACGAAAGGATCACTTGGACGCGTCAGCCACCACGGCGTCACCCCGATCGTGCGGATCACCGCACGCAGTCCCACGGTTGGGCCGAGCGTTGGCTTGCCTTCGGTCGCCGCCTGTACCACCAACCCGAGGTTCCCGCCATGGGCGACCTGGTCGATCAACGGCGGGGTCCAGCAGATCGCGAAGATCGCGAGGGCGGCGAGCATCCACCGCCAGGCCCGGCGCCGCGCGCCGGGCGCGCGGCGCCGGCGCAGTTGCACCTGCGAGAGCGCGAAGCCGCCGAGCCCGACCGCCATCAGCCCGACGCTCGCGGGAACGAAGCTGTCCTCGCACTGCGCGCAGAAGCTCGCGACCAGCACGGCCAGCGGCAGCAGGCGATATTCGCCGCAAGCGAGCGACCAGCACACGAACACGAGCAGCAGCAGAGGGAACAGCCCGGCCGAGGGGTTCCAGATGTCATAGAAGTTGTTCGCGGCCAATGAGCGACACATCAGCGCGATGCCCACCGCGGCCGCGAGCATCAGCCAGAGGCCGCCGCGCCGGCGGGCGAGTGCGACCGCGCCGAGGATCGAGCCGACGTTGACGACGGCCATCGTCAGCACGAACGATTCGGGCGCGCCGACGTGCGCGGCGGGTGCCAGCAGCCAGTAGAGCATCGGTCCGAGGCTGTAGGTCAGTTTGCCGGTGATGGTGCTCGCAAACGAGTACTGGCCGACGAGGGGCGTGTGCGAGCTGAACACGTCAAAGGCGCGCGTGGCGATGATCCCTCGATCGGCGACCGGCTGCCAGCCCTCGTGCAGAGCTCGCACGGCGGCGGCGATCACGGGCAGCGAGGCGCACAGACCGATCGCCAGCGTCAGTGCGCGCGCGTAGGGCACGCGCACGCGCGAATGCGCCGCTGGCGTCGCCACTTCATCGGCTGGGACCGATGCGCTGAGGAGCGCTTCCACGGCGACAAGTTCTATCCGACGGGGAGTACAGATCGCCGCGCCCGGGCGCCCGGCGCAATCGGAGCGCCGCCCGAGATCTTGCAGGCCGCCGAAGGCGACGTGGTAGTAATTTGAGGCATGCCTCGAGCGATCTGGACGGGTGCGATCAGTTTCGGCCTGGTGACGGTGCCGGTGAAGCTCTACAGCGCGCTCAATCGCAAGACGGTGCGCTTTCATCAGCTCTCGGGCAAGACGGGAGTACGCGTGGCGCAGAAGCGCGTCGATCCTCAGAGCGGCGAAGAGGTGCCCTACGAGAGCATCGTCAAAGGCTACGAGCTGGCTCCTGATCGCTACGTCGTGATCGAGCCGGCCGAGCTCGACACGCTGCAGCCCGAGAAGACGAAGACGATCGAGATCGAGGACTTCGTCGAGCTCGCCCAGATCGACCCGATCTACTACGACCATCCTTACTACCTGGCGCCGGGGCCCGGCGGCGCAAAGCCCTACCGCCTGCTGGTCGACGCGATGTACGAGACCGAAAGAGTCGCCATCGCGCGGGTCGTTATCCGCTCCAAGGAGCAACTCGTGGCCGTTCGTCCGATGGACGGCGTGCTGGAGATGGCGACGATGCTGTTCGCCGACGAAATCCTCTCGCCCGGGACGATCGAGGAGGTGCCCGATCCGGACGGGGTCAAGACGAACAAGCGCGAGCTCGACATCGCCAAGCAGCTCGTCGAGTCGCTTGCTGGCGACTTCGAGCCCGACAAGTACCACGACACCTACCGCGAGGAGGTGCTCGCGCTGATCGAGCGCAAGGCACAGGGCGAGGAGATCGCGGTGCAGCCGCCGGCCGAGGAGGTCCGCGCACCGGCGCCCGACCTGATGAGCGCGCTGAAGGCGAGCCTGGACGCGGTTCGCGCGCACGACCCCGAGGCGACGGACGACGGCGCGGCAAAGCCGCGCAAGCCCGCCGCCAAGAAGGCCAAGGCGAGCAAACCGGCGGCGAAGAAACCGGCCGCCAAGAAGCCCGGAGCGTCGCGAGCGGCCGCCAAGCGGTAGTGGTCGACTCCGCGAAGGCGAGCGACGCCGCCCGGCTTGCCGGCTACCGCTCCAAACGCGACTTCGCGCAGACACGCGAGCCGGCGGGCGCCGGCGCCGGGACACGCGGCGCGCCGCGGTTTGTGATCCAGGAGCACGATGCGAGGAGGCTGCACTGGGACCTGCGCCTGGAGCGCGATGGCGTCCTTGTCTCGTGGGCGGTCCCGAAGGGCCTGCCGCAGGCCCCGAACGAAAACCACTTCGCCGCCGCGACGGAGACCATCCCCTCGAGTACCTCGACTTCGAGGCGGAGATCCCCAGGGGGCAGTACGGCGCCGGCACCATGAAGATCTGGGATCGCGGCACGTATGAGTGCCTGAAGTGGGAGCCGCGAAAGGTCGAGGTCGCGCTTCACGGCGAGCGCCTCGACGCCCGCTACGCGCTGTTTGCGATTGCCGGCGGCGACCGATCGGAGATCGGCCAGCCCAAGGACTGGATGATCCACCGAATGGACCCGCCCACGGACCCGCAGCGTGAGCCGATGCCACAGAAGCTGGAACCGATGCTCGCGTCTTCGGGGGCCCTGCCGACGGACGACGGGCGGTGGGCGTATGAGATCAAGTGGGACGGCGTGCGCGCGATCGCCTACTCGCAGCCGGGTCAGCTGCAGCTGCAGAGCCGCAACCTCAACGACATCAGCGGCCAGTATCCCGAGCTCCACCGACTCAACCGTGCGCTGAGCTCGCACGGCGCCGTGCTCGACGGCGAGATCGTCGCGTTCGACGCGGACGACCGGCCGAGCTTCGAGGCGCTGCAGGGGCGCATGCACATCGCCTCCCGCGCACAGGCGAGGCGACTCGCGAAGAGCACGCCTGTCACGTACATGATCTTCGACCTGCTGTGGCTGGATGGTCACTCGTTGATTGGCTTGCCCTACCAAGAGCGCCGCGAGCGCCTGGCCTCCTTGAAGCTCGCAGGCGAGCGCTGGCAGACGCCCGAGCACATCGTCGGCAATGGCTCGACCGTGCTGCGGGCGAGCGCCGAGCAGGGCTTGGAGGGAATCGTCGCCAAGCGATTGGACTCCACCTATGAGCCCGGACGTCGCTCCTCCGGTTGGGTGAAGGTCAAGAACGTGGGTCGGCAGGAGCTCGTGATCGGCGGCTGGATGCCGGGAAAGGGCCGCCGCAGAGACCGTATCGGTGCGCTGCTCGTCGGCGTCTACGATCGCAATGGCGCCCTGCGCTACGCCGGACGCGTCGGCACCGGGTTCAGCGAGAAGGAGCTCGAGCGTCTGGCCGGCCTGCTCTCCCCGCTACAGCGACCGGCCTCCCCGTTCGCGCCCGGCGGTACGCAACCACCCCGGGGCGCGTTCTTCTGCGAGCCCAAGCTGGTGGCGGAGATCGAGTTCAGGGAATGGACCAGGAGCGGCAGCCTGCGCGCGCCCTCCTACAAGGGCCTGCGTGAGGACAAGCCGGCCCAGGAGGTCCTACGCGAGGACGGGCCCGTGCAAAGTCCCGAGCGTGAGCACCAGGGCACCCTTGCGCTGCACGAGCAGGCCGGCGGCAAGGCCTCGGCGATGGTCGAAGGACGCGAGCTGAAGCTGTCAAACCTCGCCAAGGTCCTGTACCCCAAGGCGGGCTTCGCGAAGGGGGATGTAATTGATTATTACGCCGCTGTCGCGGCGGTCATCGTCGGTCATCTGAAGGGCCGCCCGCTCACGGTCAAGCGCTGGCCCGATGGCGTGGACGGGAAGTCCTTCTTTCAGAAGCAGGCCCCCGCGCACCGGCCCGAGTGGGTGCAGACGGCGACGCTGCCGAGCGTACGCAAGCCGATCGACTACGTGCTGGCCAACGACGACGCGACGCTCATCTGGCTCGCGAACCTCGCGGCGCTGGAACTGCACACGCCGCTTGCGCGCGCCGCGGCGATCGAGCGGCCGACTGCGCTCGTCTTCGACCTCGACCCGGGCGAGCCCGCGACGGTGGTCGAGTGCTGCCGGGTCGGCCTGCAGCTGCATGGCATGTTCGTGAATCTCGGCCTGGAGAGCTTCGCCAAGACGTCGGGGTCCAAGGGGCTGCAGCTATACGTCCCGCTCAACTCAAAGAGCGTGACCTACGAGCACACCAAGCCGTTCGCCAGGACAGTCGCCGAGATGCTCGAGCGCGCCGAAGGCGACCTCGTCGTCTCGCGCATGACAAAGGCGCGTCGCACCGGAAAGGTCCTGATCGACTGGAGCCAGAACGACAGTCGCAAGACGACGGTCTGCGTCTACTCGCTGCGAGCCGGCGAGCGCCCCACGGTCTCCACGCCGGTCGAATGGGAGGAGGTGCGAAGGGTGCTGGACTCTGGAGATCCCGGCGAGCTCTCCTTCGAGGCGCGCGACGTGCCCGAGCGCTTGAGCGAGCGCGGCGACCTGTTCGCGCCCGTGCTGTCCCTGATCCAGGAGCTTCCCGCGCTCTGAGCGAGGCCTGCCGCTGGTGCGCCGGTCGGTTCGCTGATCGGCGGATCCTCAGAGCTCGCTCCCGGTGAGCTGGCGCTCGTATGGCCCGCGACCGGTCAGGCAGACCGCGCCGCAGCGGGAGGCCACAGCGAGCGCCGCCGGGACGGTCATCCCCACGGCCAGGCCGTAGGTGAGGCCGGCCGCGAACGAGTCGCCGCAGCCGTAGGAGTCCACCGGATCGGCCGGCGGGGTGGCGGCCGCCCAGGTGCCAGACCCGCCCGAGCGCGCGCGATAGCGTCCGCCGCGGTCGCCGTCAGTGAACACGACGAGCTCGGCCTCGTCCTGCGCGCGCGTGGCCTCGCGCCGCTCGATCGCGTCATCCCCGCTCAGCACCAGCGCATCGATTGGAACGCCGTGTCCGAGCGAGTCATACGCGCGCGGGCTCGCAACGAGGATCCGGGCCGCGCGCGCGGCCCTCAGAGCGCTCAGGTCTCCGGCGGTGAAGTAGACGGCGTCCATCTTCGCGATCTCACGCCAGGGCAGCTCCGCGTCCCCCCCGTTCGGCTGCAGACGTTCCCCGAACGTCGTGATCGTGCGCTCGCGTTCGGCGTCGATGAGCGTCAGCGCCTTGCGCGTCGCGCCAGCGCGCTTGGCCGCCGAGGACTCAACCCCGAGCTCGCGCAGGCGCGTGAGCGAGGAGCGGCCGAGCTCATCCTCGCCGAGCGCCGTGACGAGCAGGGCCGCGCCCGCCAGACGGGCCAACTGTACAGCCGCGACGGCTCCGCCTCCGGCAGGCTCCTCGAACGCGTCGCGTGCATGCACCACCTCACCGGCACGCGGAACGTGCTCGACGCGCGCGAACTGCACCCACTCGATGTGCCCAACCACGGCTACCCTCGGTCGGCTCAACTGCACGGGCGGCAGTGTCACACACTTCGCGCGCGCTCCCGAGGACCGCCGAGGTCTGGCTACGGCCGGCGCGCGCTCCCGACGACCGCCGAGGTCTGGATACGGCCGGCGCGCGCTCCCGAGGACCGCCGAGGTCTGGCTACGGCCGGCGCGCGCTCCCGAGGACGTAGGATGCTCAACCGATGACCTCGCTCTTACTCGTCGATGAGCCCGCGACGCACGTCCGCCAGCTCACGCTGAACCGCCCCGACCAGCTCAACGCGATGACCGCGGAGCTGTGCGAGGAGCTTCACGAGGAGCTTCGCAGGATCGCGACGGACCGCTCATGCCGTGTCGTCATCCTGACCGGCGCGGGCCGCGGGTTCTGCGCCGGCCTGGACCTCCACGGCTATGGAGCAGCGCCGCAGAACGACGGCAGCGACGAGCCTCGCGATCGCCTCGCCAACCAGGAGCACATGTCGCGTCTGATCCTCGAGCTGCGCGCCCTCCCGCAGCCGGTCATCGCGGCCGTCAACGGCCCCGCGGCGGGGTTTGGGCTCGCGCTGGCGCTGGGCTGCGACATCCGCTTCGCGGCCGATCCGGCCGTCTTCCGCGCGGCGTTCATCAACATTGGCGTGTCGAACTGCGACATGGGTACGAGCTGGCTGTTGCCGCGCCTGATCGGCGCCTCGCGCTCGCATGAGCTGATGCTGACCGGACGCAGGGTCGACGCTGAGGAGGCGCAGCGGATCGGCCTGGTCGCCGAGGTGGTCGGCGAGGCGCGCCTGCTCGAACGGACGTTGCAGGCAGCGCAGCAGATCGCGTCGCTCGCGCCGTGGGGCGTGCGCCTGACCAAGCGCGGCATCTGGACCGCGCTTGAGATCCCCTCTGAGCAGGCCGCTATCGAGTTCGAGGACCGCCAGCAGATCATGGCCACCTACGCCCAGGCCGTGCCGGAGGCCCTCGCCGCCTTCCTGGAGAAGCGGCCCGCCGAGTTCGCCGACTAGCGATGGACGGGCTGTTCGACGTCTCGGGCAAGACGGCGCTGGTCACGGGCGGCTCGCGCGGAATCGGCCTGATGATCGCGCGCGGCCTCGTGCAGGCGGGCGCGCGCGTGATCGTCTCCTCGCGAAAGGCCG
>Ga0182024_10016963_pt1 | contig 13740 bp, 6 predicted proteins | sample P32metaG_FD_120480 | JGI IMG/M metagenome (GOLD analysis project Ga0182024, IMG submission 120480) | Permafrost microbial communities from Stordalen Mire, Sweden - P3-2 metaG (Illumina Assembly) | ecosystem: Environmental > Terrestrial > Soil > Wetlands > Permafrost | place: Sweden: Stordalen... | reverse complement strand
CCGTCGCCGTTCAAATCGGCAATCGCGATGGCCGACGGCAGAGTTCCGACGGCATATTCAACGGGCGCTTGAAATGTTCCGTCGCCCAAGCCGAACTGCACGGAAATATCGCTGCCGGATCCATTCGCGGTCACCAAATCCGGCCGCCCATCGCCATTCAAATCGGCCGTGGCGATGGCGTTGAACGCGCCGGTCTCGAAAATCGACTGAGGCTGGAAGGTCCCGTCGCCGAGTCCCAGCAGCAGGGAGGCGCCCGTCGAACTGGTCGTCGCCAGGGAGATGTGACCGTCGTCGTTGAAGTCGGCTGCGACCAACCCGTCCGGATTGCTTCCGACAGTCGCTCCCTGATCGGTTTGAAACGTGCCGTCGCCCAGTCCCAGCCGCACCGACACCGTGGCGGCGAACCCGTTGGCAGTGGCGAAATCCAATCGGCCGTTGCCGAGAAAATCGGCCAGCACCAGCGCTTGCGGCTGGCCGGAGATCGCAATCGAGGTTGCCGCCGCAAAGCCGCCGTTGCCATCTCCGGCCGCGATCAGCACCCGGTCGTCACCTGAGTTGGCAAGCGCCAGGTCCAAGTGTCCGTCGCCGTTGAAATCGCCGAGCGCGACCGTGCTGGTAAAGCTGCCCGAATTTTGCACCGGCCCTTCGTTGCGTAAATCGACTACCTGCTGCGGCTGGAACGTGGCATTGGGACCGCCAAACAGCAACGAAACGTCGTCGTCGCCGGCGTTCGCGACGGCCAAATCGAGTTGACCATCGCCGTTGATGTCGCCGACGGCGATCGACGTCGGCTCATTGCCCACGGTGTATTGCGCGGCCGCGGTAAAGTTGCCATGCCCGTCGCCACGCAAGATCGAAACGGAACCACTTCCGAGCGAATTGTTGCTTTGATCCGCGTTGCGGTTGGCGACGGCCAGATCGAGCGCCGCGTCGCCCCCAAAATGCCCGGCGACAATCGCGCTCGGATCGACGCCGACGGTAATCGGATTGCCGACGGTAAACGTCCCATCGCCGGCTCCGCTGAGAATCACGACCGAGCCCGCGCCGCCGCCCGAATCGGCGTCGGCCACCGCCAGGTCGAGAGTTCCATTCCCGTCAAAATCCCCCGCGACAATCGCCGTCGGCTCGCCGCCGATCGCATAAGAGACCGCCGGCTGGAACGTCCCGTCGCCGTTGCCAAGCAAGATCGACACGTCGCCCGACTGCTGATTGGCCACGGCGATATCTATGTGGCCATTGCCGGTGAAGTCGCCGACGGCGATCGCGTCCGGACCGGAGCCGACCTGAATGCTCTGGGCCGGTTGGAAGGCTCCGTCTCCCACGCCCAACAAAACCGAAATGTCGCCAGTCAACTGATCCGCGACGACCAGGTCGGGGATTCCGTCGCCGTTGAAATCGGCCGAGGCAATCGCGTCGGCCTCGGGTTCAACCGTCAGATCGGCGAACGGCGCGCTGCTTGCGACGAAGGAAGTGTCGAGATGGTAATTGCCCGTCGCCGCGGTGCCCGACAATCCGGTCCCGCTGACTTCCAGCCAATAGGTTCCCGCGGGCAAGTGTTGCTGAATCTGGGCGTCGCTGCCCGACAGAGAGCCCGCCGAAACGAGCAATTGGCGATTGGTTCCATACAGCGAAAGCTGGCTGGCCAGATTGCTGCCGAAATCGGCGCTGGCGGTGGCCGACAGCAGCCCGCCGCTGGTGAGCGTGAATTCGTAGAAATCCTGATCGCCGCTCGGGCTGATATTGCCGCCGACGCTGCTTCCGACGGCGATGGAGTTGGCGTCGTCGATCGTGTTGTTGGGCTCGACTTCCTGTGTCACTGGCGTCGGCTGATCGACGGTGACCTGCAAATTGAACGATCCGACCGACGAATCGACGCCGCTTTGCGGCACATGCGGATCGTAAGCCACGTTGCCGCTGCCGGAGATACCGACGTAATAAGTGCCCGTCGCCGTGGCCTGGTACGACAGCGTCGGATCGCTCGTCGGCGTGCCGGCGACGATCGCGAGCTGATTGCCCGAGGCGTCGAACATCCGGACGGCGCTCTGGAGCGGGCTTCCCATCGCCAGGGCGCTGACGGCGACTTGAACCTCGTCTCCCTTGTTCAACTGGAGTTGGAACAAATCGGCGTCGGGTGGATAAGCGATCTGGCCACTGGCCGACGTGGGCACGCCACGGATGAAGCTCTCCGGGGTTGCAGTGGCCAGATCGTTGTTCGCATCGCTGACCGGCGGGGTGACCAGCAGCGTAAGGTTGTAGGCGCCCGACGTAGCGCCGTTTGCCCCGCTGCCGCTCGTCGTCGGATCGTAAAATTGGTTGCTCGAATCGGAAACGCCGACATAGTAGACGCCCGAAGCCAGCGCGGTCTCGTTCGCCGCGGAATTTCCTTGGCCGTAGCCGCTGTTGGCAACCTCAGTTCCCGTGCTATTGAAAATTCGCAGGTAGCTGTAGAGCGGACTGCTAATCGATTGCACGTCGACGCTTGCCGCCAGTTGCTCGCCGACTGCCATATTCACGCTATAAAGGTCGGCGTCGTTGGGCGTCGAGATCGTCCCCGAATAAAGGCTGGGCGTTCCTCGGATCAGCGACGTGGAAATCGCCGTGCCAAGCGTGTCGTTGCCGGTCAGTAACCGCCGACACTCCAACCATTCGATGCTCAATGGCCGTTGTCGCGGCGCCGCTACGCGACGTGTCATGTTGAGTTACCGGAAGAGCGAAGAAGGGCGAATGCGAGCAACCATTATCCACTCCAATTGGCGGGATAGCAAGGAAACGGCGCGAGCGCGGTTTCCTGCTAAAATCGCCTAACAAATCCGGCGGGGACTGTCCCTCTGTTGCGAAGTCCGAGAAGCAAAACGGGGGCTGTCCCATTCTTCCAGCCGGACTTGTTAGGCACTCCATAGAGCAACCTTGGCTGCCAAGATCGGAAGCCAATTCTTGAGAAAACGGAAAAAAACCGGCGGGGACTGTCCCGATTTTGCGCAGTCCGCGCAGCAAAACGGGGACTGTCCCCTTCTCCCAGCCGTCGCGCTTTACTCCCCGGCGAGAATCCGCTCCAGAATCTTCGCCGCGGCCAGACGGGTGTTCAACACCGTCCGTTCGCTCGTGCCGACTTGCAAGGCGATCTGATTCACCGGCTGACCGGCTAAAATGCCCTCCAAGATTCGCCGGCGGCGCTCCGAAAACGGTTCCAGCAGGCGCTGGATCAGGTCTTCCAGCACCACGGCATCCTCGGCCGACGGCCCGGTTTCCAGCGGATCGGAGCCCGCTTCCAGAGGCTGCCTTCGCGTCGGGTCGCGCTGCTTCCGCTGCCAGAATTTTCCGCGATTGCGAATCTTATTGAGCGTGATCGTCGCCAGCAGCGGCCAGAGACCGTCGTCCGGCCCAATTTCCACCGGCCGACTCTTGATTTGCTCGAAAAAACTTCGCAGCACGCTCTGAGCCACGTCGGTCGACCCTTCGGCCTGCTTCAGCCGCCAACTCGACTGCCGCCGGATCAGCTCGATCAACCGCTGATAATAGCGCTCGAACAGCGCCGTGGCGGCCTCGTCGTGCCCCGCCCGAAATTCGGCCAACAACCCCTCGTCGTCCATTGATTCCTCCAAACGCTTGACTCTTGTTGGAGTTCACGCTTCAGCGTGTCCGCATCGCCGCGCCGATCCCGTTGCAGTTCACGCTTTAGCGTGTTCCCCGCAGCCAAAAGGGTGAACTCCAACAGTTGGAGTTCACGCTTTAGCGTGTGGCTACTCCGACTCGGTGTGGCTGATTCTAACGTTCAATGCCCCCCGAAATACAGCCGGGGGCCGATGGTTCGGTTGCGGAATAGTTATCGCCAACGGGGGAATCGCCTTGGTACAATCGTGGCTGCCACGGGCGTGGGGCGATTCCGGGGACGATTACTTGCTGAGCGATATTAGGTGCGAATTATGCGGATTGGGTGGACCCGAACGTATCGGAATCTCTGGCTTTCGATCTGCCTCGCCCTGTTCGCGGCGATGCCATCGTTCGGCGGGTCGGTTTGCCGCGCTGGCGAGACTGCTAACACAGATAAATCCCGCGATGCATGGTCGTTTGACGACACGATTCGCCCGATTCTTGCCGCCAATTGCGTGACCTGCCACAGCGGCGACAAGCCCAAGGGGGATTTGCGGCTCGATCGGCTCAAGCCCGATTTCGGCGATGAGGCAACGCGCGAAACCTGGCTGCGGGTGGCGGAACGGGTCACGGCCGGCGAGATGCCCCCCAAGGCCAGGCCGCGGCCGGCGGAAAAGGATGTGCGGACGCTGTCGGGCTGGATCGATAGCCAGGCGCAAATTGCCTTGGCGGCGCGGCGGGCTCGGCAGGGGCGGATCGTGCTCCGCCGGCTCAATCGCACGGAATACGAAAACACCGTCCGCGATCTGCTCGGCGTCGATGTCGATCTGAAGGATTTGCTGCCGCTCGATTCGTCGGCCAACGGGTTCGACAACGTCGGCAGCGCGCTGCATACCTCGTCGTTCCTGATGGAAAAATATCTGGAAGCGGCCGACATCGCGCTCGACGAGGCGATCGCCAACCGGCCCCGGCCGACGACGATCGAGCTGAAATGCATCGTGAAAGACCAGCATCCGATTCGCTTCGCACAGGAAAAAGTGTTCCGCACGGTCGGCCAGGCGGCCGTGCTGTTCACTTCGTCGCATTGGGATGCGTTCAGCGTTTCCGATTTCTGGCCGACGGATCGCGGCCGCTATCGGTTCCGTGTGTCGGCATCGACGATTCAAAGCGCGAAGAAACCGGTGACGTTTCGCATTTGGGCCGGCTCGGGCGGGATGGGAGGCGCGCCGGGGCATCTCGTCGGCTATTTCGATGCGCCGATCGGCGAGCCGAAGATGTTCGAATTCATCGAGCACGTCGAGCCGAGAACCGGCTTTTCCATTCTCCCCTACGGGCTGGCCGGCGCCGGGCAGGTCGACAAAATCGGCGCCGATAAATGGGATGGACCCGGCTTGATGCTCCACTCGGTCGAAATCGACGGGCCGCTCAACGACACCTGGCCGCCCGAAAGCCATCGGCGAATTTTCGGCGATCTCGCGCAAGTGAAATCGTCGACCAACTACGGCGATCGCTTCGAGGTGGTGTCGAAGAATCCGCGGGCCGATGCCGAGCGAATTCTGCGCGGCTTTGCCCGCCGGGCGTTTCGCCGCTCGGTGAGCGACGACGAAGTGCAGCCATTCGTCGCGCTGGTCGAGGCGAAGCTGGCGCAGAAACGGACGTTCGAGCAGGCCGTGCGATGTGGGTTGCTGGCGGTGATGACTTCGCCGGAGTTTTTGTTCTTCCGGGAGAATACGGTCGCGGTGTCGAAAAAGGGGACAGGCACCTCGCCGCATCCCACAATACCCGACAAAACCGTATTGTCGCTCGGAGCCAGTCCCCTTTTTCAACAGTCTGCCAAGAGCGCGAAGGAGGAAGGGGAAGCAACGGCGGGCGGGTTGGTGCTGGATGATTTTGCGCTGGCTAATCGGCTTTCTTATTTCTTTTGGAGCACGATGCCGGATGATGAGTTGATGACGCTGGCGGAAAAACATCTGCTCGGCAAACCGGAGACGTTGCGGATGCAGGTCGATCGGATGATCGACGATCCCCGCTCGGCGGTGTTTGCCAAGAATTTCGTCGGCCAGTGGCTGAACCTGCGCGACATCGATGCCACCGATCCGAGCGATACTCTGTATCCCGAGTTCGACGACATGCTCAAGGCCTCGATGCCGCGGGAAACCGAGTTGTTTTTCATCGAAGTGCTCAAGAACGATCTGAGCCTGACGAATTTCATCGACAGCGATTTCTCGATGCTCAACGCCCGGCTGGCGAAGCACTACGGCATTCCGGGCGTCGAAGGCTGGGAGTTTCGCAAGGTGCAATTGCCCAAGGATTCGCATCGCGGCGGAGTGCTGACGATGGCCAGCGTGTTGAAAGTAACGGCGAACGGCACGAACACGTCGCCGGTGCCACGTGGCGCCTGGGTTCTAGACCGCATCCTCGGCACGCCGCCGCCCCATCCTCCGGCCGACGTCCCCGCCATCCAGCCCGACACCCGCGGCGCCACGACAATCCGCGAGCAACTGGCGAAACACCGTCAACTCGCCTCGTGCGCCAATTGTCATCGCAAGATCGATCCGCCCGGCTTTGCGTTGGAGAGTTTCGACGTGATCGGTTGCTGGCGGGAGAACTATCGTACCACGGGGCTGGGAGAAGAGGTGTTCATCGACGGTCAACGGATGCACTATCTGAAGGGTCCGAAAGTTGATCCCTCTGACGTGATGCCCGACGGGCGGAAGTTTGCGAACATCGATGAATTCAAGAAGCTGCTGTTGGCCGACAAAGACCAGGTTGCCCGCTCGCTGACGGAAAAACTGGTAACCTATGCGACAGGCGGCCCGCCGGAGCCGGCCGACCGCGCCCAGATCGACGCGATCGTGCAGAAGATTCGCGAAAAGAATTACGGTTTTCGCACGCTAATTCACGAGATCGTTCAGAGCGATTTGTTTAGGATGAAGTGACCACCACCTACCCGAGCCAATCGAATGACGCGTCCCATGCAAACGATCACGAATGCCTGCGGCCCGAAGTTGAATCGCCGGCATATCCTCAAGGCGGCCGGCGTGACGCTCGCGCTGCCGATGCTCGACTACTTTCAGCCGCGCGCGTTTGGCGCTTCCGGCGCGCCGCCGATCCGCCGCATGTTGTGCATTTGCACTCCGCTGGGGTTGCATCCAGAATTCTTCTTTCCCGCGAAGCCGGGCAAGGATTACGAAGGCACTCCGTATCTCGACGTGATCAAGGATTTCCGCAGCGACTTCAGCGTGATTTCCGGGCTGGCGCATCCCGAGGTCGGCGCGAGCCACGATTCGATCTATAGTTTTCTCACCTCCGCCCCGCATCCGGAAATCCGCGGCGGATTTCGTAACGCGATTTCGCTCGACCAGATCGCGGCGGAGCACGTCGGCGATCAGACGCGGTTCCGCAGTCTGTCGCTTTCCGAAGAGGGTTTTGGATTGTCGTGGACGCGCAGCGGCGCGCTGATTCCGACCGATAGCTCTCCGTCGGCGCTGTTCGGGCGGCTATTCATCGAAGGCCGGCCCGATGAAGTCGAGGCCCAGGCCCGGCGGCTGCGCGATGGGCAGAGCATTTTGGACACGGTCCGCGATCAGGCCAGCTCGATCCATTCGGCCTTGGGCTCGCGCGACCGCGACAAGCTCGACGAGTATTTCACCAGCGTCCGCGAGCTCGAGCAGCGCATGGCCACCAGCGAGCAATGGGCCAAGAAGCCGAAGCCCAAGGTCGATGCCAAGCCGCCGCAAGACAACAACAACCCGGCCGACCTGATCGGCAAGACTCGCCTGATGTTCGATCTGATTCACCTGGCCCTGCAAACCGATTCGACGCGGATCATCACGATCCTACTGCTGGGCACGAGCCTGGTGCCGCCGGTGCCGGGCGTGTCGATGGGCCATCACGATCTGTCGCATCATGGACAGGACCCAAAAAAGATCGACCAACTCCGGCTGATCGAGATCGAGAAGATGAAGACGGTGCGCGAACTTGTCGCAAAGCTGAAAAAGACCGAAGAGCAAGGCGAGACGTTGCTCGATCGCACGTCGGTCTTCTTCAGCAGCAATCTCGGCAATGCGGCGAACCACTCGACGAAGAATCTGCCGATCATTCTGGCCGGCGGCGGCTTCAAGCATGGCCAGCATTTGGCGTTCGACGAGAAGAATCCGCCGCCGCTGTCGAATCTGTATGTGTCGATGCTCCAGCGCATGGGCATCGCGGCGGATCGATTCGGCTCAAGCACGGGCACGCTCACCGGCCTGGAAATGCGGGGATGACGCGGCGCGCCTCGGGAAGACCTAACCACAGAGTCACCGAGAACACAGAGAAAAACGGAAACATTCGAACCGACGAGACGCGGGCGATGAAACTCATGGCCCTTCAATTCGGTTTTTTGTCTTCTCGGTGTTCTCTGTGACTCGGTGGTTAGAAAAGAAGCCGGCGCGGGGTGCCAAATGAGAAACGCTATTTCACAGACACGACACTAGGACATCAAAGGGACACTATTCATGCAACTCGGACACATTGGCAAATCGATCGGTTGGGCAATCGCTGTCGCGGCTCTTGGTTATTTCTTGGCTACGTCTGCTTTTGCCGCTCCCACGGCTCAGCAGACGGAAAAACTTCATTCGGCCGCGCGAGCACTGACCAAAGCTGAATCGTTGTATAAGACCGGCAAGCTGGCGCCGGCGGCCACGGCGTTTGACGCGGCACAAAAATCGCTCGTCGATTTGGCGGACGTGAGCGATCTGGCCAGACAACTCGATCCGCTCGTGAAACGGCTCGTCAAATTGCACGACAGCCTCGAGCTCGATGGTGCGAAGGTGCCGGCAATCGCCACCGAATTGGCGTCGTTCGCGGCGGCGGGCGCCGGCGGTTCGACGAAGACGCAAGGGAAGTTGACCGCGCGGCGGGGAGAGGCCGCGGGCAAATACTCCGGCGCCGCGCCGCCGTACACCGGCGAATGGGTCGTCGTCTCCGACGGCATACTGGCGGAGTTGGGCAAGGCCCATCCGGTCAGCAACGATACGTTCGCGCGGATGACAGCCGGCGTCACGGTCGATCGCACCAACGGCGATGTCTACCTAATGGCCAATAACATCGGCATTTGCAAAAGCACCGATCAGGGCCAGACATTCGCCTTGGTGTCTGGAAAAACCGTCACTGGCCGGTTCGAATTCGCAACCGGGCTCGATTTAGACCCCGAGGGTGGCCGGCTGATGTGTTTCTCCATCTACGGTTCCGCCGGCTACACCGGCGACGGCGGCAAGACCTGGACGCAATCGAAGCAGTCGCACCTCGATTTCGGCGCGGTCGATTGGAGCGACACCGGCAAGGCAATGCTCGCGATCGGCCATGAAAGCGGCGGCAAGCTGATGCTCAGCCAGGATGGCGGCGCGAGTTGGAAGACGCTCGGCACGGGTTATTGGGGCGCCGGCATGTTCGATCACAATACGCTCGTCAGCTCTTCGAAGCAGGAGGGATTGGTCCGCAGCACCGACGGCGGCGAGAAATGGACGAAAGTCAGCGACGAAAAACCGTCGGCCGCGGTGATGGTGGATTTCAAGGGCGTCGGCTATTGGCTCGGCGAAAGCGGCCTGCTGGAGAGCAAAGACAAAGGGGCGACGTGGACCGTCGCGGCTCGGACGCCGAAGGGAGCCTGCATCGGTCCGATGTTCGGCGCCGACGCGCGCCAGATGGTCGTCGGCTCGCCCGATGGGCTGTATCAGAGCAACGACGGCGGCAAGACCTGGGCCCTTGCCGTGCCGCTCGCCCCCGGCATCAAGATCCTCAAAGGGGGCCAATGGGCAAACTACGCTTGGGACCCGATCAACAATATCTTCTACGCCTCACAGATGACCAAGCCGGCGTATAAATTCGTCGCCAAGGCTGCGTCGGCGAAATGACGTTCGGCGGAGATGGCGTGGAATGATTCAACCATCGGCGGTCTTGAAATATCTGGCGGACCGCCGTGAGACAATTGGATTCTGGATCGCGGCGACGACCTTGGGCCTGGTCGTCGCGATTGTGGCGAATGTGGTGCCGTACTACGAGACGCGCGGAGCCTACGGATTCGATGGAGTTGAGATTATCGGGTTTCCATTCGTCTTTCGCAGTGCTGGCGGTTTTAATTTCAAGTTTGAATTCAGTCATTTAGCGTTGTCGACAGACATCGCGATCGCGCTAGTCTTTAGCCTAATCGTCGGCGTCGTGGCAAAGCGTTTGGTCGGCCGGATCGGCCGCCGCCGGCGCTTCGCCTGGTGCGTCGGTCCGCCTCCGCGCCGCCCACCCTGGCAATTCAACCTGCAACAAATGCTCTTCATCGTTGTGCTTGTCGCCGCGGTATGTGCGGTGGACAAATACGTTGCCGCCAGGATGAGCCACTGGCCGTAGTCGATCGTTTTCCCACCGCGGATGAATTCAAGGGAAACTGCCCCGGTGCGGCCAATAAAAAACCCTCGCCTGAAGACGAAGGTTCACGGGATCAAAGTCGCAATGCAACAAACCGTCAGGCCCGCTGACGACGGCGCTTGACCACGACAAGCAATCCGGCCGCGGCCGAGAGGAACAGTGCAACCGAGGAAGGTTCGGGCACTGGGGCGGGCGCGATTCCGGTGATCGCCAGGTCGGTGATGCCGAAGATGGGCCGATTGCCGCCGCCGCCTGGAGTCCATTTGAATTGGAATTGCACGGTGGCGCCGTTGGGAATCGTTTGGTTATAGGTTGCCGTGAGTGCTTCGGTCAGCGGATCGGGGAAGACCGTCGATGTGCTGGTCTGTTGCAATTCATTGAAGCTGATGCCGGTGCCGTTGGGTACGGTATTGCCGGTCAAATTGGTGGCGTCAAAAATCGGGCCGCCGGTTCCGTCGTCGGAAGTCAAAGTAATCGTGTTCGGGGTTGCAGTCGCGTCTTGATATTGCACCTCGGTGTACGACAAACTCAAACCGTTAAGCGCCTCGCCGGAATTGTTCTCCACGCTCCAAGTCAGCATGAGATTGGTCCCGACCGGCACTCGCGCCGCGAAACCGGTGTCCGTGGTGACCGGGGATTCCGTCCCGGCATAGAGGCCGTTGGCGGTGGTGTATCCACTGACGCCATCCGTGAAGATGCCGGCATAGTTGGTCGTTGATCCGCTGACCGTGAAGTCCGACGGCAACGTCGCGGCAGTTCCCAGGTAGGTGTTGAAATTGTTGCCGACCGTGCCCGTGGGAGTGAGCAAAATCATTGTCGCTCGAGCCGGCTTGATGGAAGGGGCCAGGCAAACGGCGACGGCGAGAGCGCCTGTGAGAAGACAGCTATTTCGAATTTTCACGAGCGGATCTCCAAGAGAAGCAATCGGCGATTGGGGGACTCGCATCCGACGCACAAAGAACCTTACGAGTTCCTAGCCTAATTGCGGGGTCGGCCAAGTCAAGCATTGCTCGAACATTTTTCGCTTTTTCGAATAATTTATCGCGGGGGGGCCGATCCGGCGGTCCCCGATCGCGCCACGCCCTATTTCCGGCGGAAAACGACCTGAAATGCTGCTAACGCCGCCGTGTATTTCCCATTAGAATTACTGCGCGCCCCGGCGGATTGGAGCATTGCGAATCCTTGAGGAGCTAAACCATGTCGAGAGACTGCGGATGCAGTGGCGGACGCTGCGGCCCGACCGTGCCGGTGGAATTGAATCGCCGCGATTTCATGGAGAAGCTGGCCGTTGGGAGCGCGGCGCTTGCCGTGGCCGGCGGATTGACCTGGCCCGCCGCGGGAAAAGAACCGTCGGGCCTCGTGGCACCGAAATCCGCCGCGTTCGGCTCGTATCCGCTGACGCCGCCGCGCGTCTACCGCGGCAAGCATCTCGAAGCGGTCGCCATGCCCCTGGGCGGCATCGGCACCGGCAGCCTGTGGCTCAATGGCCACGGACGATTGAGCGTCTGGCAGATCTTCAACAATCTCAGCGAGCCGAGAATTCCCGACAGCTTCTTCGCCGTTCGCGCGCGCGCCGGCAAAGGCGAAGCCGTCACGCGAGTGTTGCAAACCAGCGAGGAGAGATCGCTGAAACCGGTCGAGTCGTTGAGCTACGAAGGGGGCTATCCAATCGCGCGATTGGCATTTCACGATCCGGCGCTGCCGGTTGAAGTGCGATTGGAAGCGATGAACCCGATGATCCCGCTCGACGCGCTGAATTCGTCGATCCCCTGCGCTCTATTCCGGCTGACCGCGAAGAACACCGGCGCGACTGTCGTGGAAGTGAGTTTCATTGCGTCGCTGCAAAACGCGGTCGGAAGCGGCGGCGATGGCGGCATTCAAGGAGTCCGTTTCGGCGGATATGGTCAAAACCGAAATCGCGTGGTCCGTGATAATGGTGATAATGGTTTGACTACGATCGCGATGGAAAAATCGGCCGATCCCGTGGCCTCCGGACCGGTGAAGATTCGCTCCGAAGAAGGCGGCGAAGTTGCCGGAGCGGAAATCCTCTGGCTGACGGGCGTATCCAGCCTTGCCGCGGAGACGGCGCAGCCGTTTGCTCGGATCGCGGCGGATGGCGGCGTTTTGCTGGCTGACGGAATCACGAAGAATTTCCTGGAGGCCGTCGCCGCATTCCGTTCGCAGCATCGCGATTTTGCCGCGAGCGCCACGGTCTTCGAAGACTTCGAGACCCAGACCTACGAAGGCTGGAAAATCACCGGCTCCGCATTTGGAAAAGGTCCGTCGCATGGCACCGAAGCGAACCAGCAACCGGTCACCGGTTTCGCCGGGCGCGGGCTGGTCAACACCTTCCTGGGCGGCGACGGCCCTCAAGGAACGGCAACCTCGAAGAAGTTTTCCATCGAGCGGCGCTATATCGGATTTCTGATCGGTGGCGGCGATCATCCCGGCCAGACGTGCATCAACCTGCGCGTCGCCGGCAAAGTCGTGCGCACCGCGACCGGCAAGAATCGCGAGGCTCTCGAACCGGCGAGTTGGGACGTGTCGGACTTGAAAGGCAAGGAGGCCGAGATCGAGATCGTCGATCATAGTTCCGAGCCGTGGGGCCATATCAATGTCGACCAGATCATTTTCTCCGACGTCCCGCCGGAGCCGCTGTTGACGAAAGGAACTGCCGCCGAGACCGCCGCCACCGCTCTGAAATTGATCTTCACCGGCGCGGAAGAGGCGACGCTCGCCGCCGCCGCCGGTATTGTCGTCACGGCCAATGCGCCGGCGGAATTAGGGCAGAAGAACCCCTCACCCCCGGCCCCTCTCCCGCAAGGGGAGAGGGGAGACGGAGGCGCCGCCGACAAATGGAAAGTCGCTCGCTATACGCGATTGATCGGCTTCCGCTCCGGCGAGCAGGGCTACAAGGCGCTCGTGACCACGGCCGCGGGGGATCCGCTGGTGATCGAAGGCCCGTTGGGTAAAGGCCGGATCGTGCTGGTCCTTGCGCCGGGCTTGCCGTGGAGTTGGGGACGCGAATTGATCGTCGCCGCGCGTGGCGAGGCATTGAAGCCGGGCGAACGGCTCGTGCCGGGCAATCCAAGCTGGGGCACCATGGCGCTGGCCGCGCTCGACCGCGATGCCGTGGCGCTGCCGGCCTGGTCGACCGCCGAGGAATTGGCCGCCTTCATCGCCGATCCGTCAAATCCGAAGGCCGCCGATTCCGCAACCAGCAAGCCGGGGCAAACGATCAACGCCGCCCTCGCCGTGCCGCTCGTGCTTCAGCCCGGCGAATCGAAGTCGGTCACGTTCGCCATCTCTTGGCATTTCCCCAACGCCCAGCGCTTCCAACACTCCGGCAATCTCTACAGCCGCCGCTGGGCCGACGCGCGGGCCGTCGCCGGCTATCTCGCCAAAAACCTCGACGCCCTGTGGGAGCGCACGCGCCTCTATCACGACACGCTCTATCAATCCAATCTGCCGGAAGAATTCTTGGACGCGATGACCTCGCAAAGCGTCATCCTCCGCGGCCCGACTTGCTTCTGGTCGGAAGATGGCTATTTCGCCGGCTTCGAGGGGAGCTACGGTTGCTGCCCGCTCAATTGCACGCACGTGTGGAACTACGCCCAGAGCCATGCCCGGCTCTTTCCGACCGTCGGGCAGAACATGCGCATTTCCAATTTCATCACGTGCCTGCATCCCAACGGCGAAACTTCGCACCGCGAGCATGCCCCGCATCCCGCGTTCATCGACGGCCAT
>Ga0182024_10016962_pt1 | contig 13741 bp, 9 predicted proteins | sample P32metaG_FD_120480 | JGI IMG/M metagenome (GOLD analysis project Ga0182024, IMG submission 120480) | Permafrost microbial communities from Stordalen Mire, Sweden - P3-2 metaG (Illumina Assembly) | ecosystem: Environmental > Terrestrial > Soil > Wetlands > Permafrost | place: Sweden: Stordalen... | reverse complement strand
GCCGGCCAGCAATCCCGACGTCGGATCCAGGCCAACCCAGCCCGCCCCGGGCAAGTACACCTCGGCCCATGCGTGCAAGTCGGTGAAGTCTCGATCCGTTCCGCTTGGACCATCCAGGGACTTCACGTCGGGCGCGAGCTGAATCAAATATCCCGAAACAAACCGCGCCGCCAAGCCCAAGTGCCGGAACAATTGCACCAGCAGCCATGCGCTATCCCGGCAGGATCCTTGTAGCAGTGTAAGTGTCTCTTCCGGAGTGTAGATTCCCGGCTCCAGGCGGATGACGTATTTGATCCGGCGGTAGATCGCCTGATTCAATTCCACGATGTAATCGATCGTGCGGATTTTTTCCCTCCGCACTTCGCGGATCAATTGCTGTACCTTCGGCCCAGCCGGCAATGTCTCGCGGTAGGGAAGCAGCTCACGCAAGAGAATCGGATCATAGGGGAAGGGATACTGCTCGGCGTATTTCTCCAGAAAAAAATCAAATGGATTGGTGACCGTCAACTCGGCGACCAGATCCACCTCCACGGAAAACTCCGTCGTTTTCTTGGGGAATACCAGCCGTGCCAGCCGATTGCTGTAGGGATCCTGCTGCCAGTTGATGAAATGCTCCGCCGGCGCGACCTTCAGCGAATAGCTGTCCACCGGCGTGCGGCAATGCGGCGCCGGGCGCAGGCGCACCACATGCGGGGATAGCCATACAGGCCTGGTGTAGTGATAGCGAGTTCTGTGATTCAGTGCGATTCGGATGCCCATCGAGCCTTACCTGCTGAGGTGGACGCGGCCCATTGAGAGCACGCGGTTTGCTCAGCGAGACATTCGTCCCAAGTGCGCACACCAGAGGCCGCGAATCACCTCGGTTTTGCGTGTACACAGCTTCCCATACAGCATAGTGGCTGGTAGGCTCGACCGTGGCACTGAAGTTCCGAGCCCTTCTATCGAAAAAACGGATAGCCGCTAGCTCTAAGACGCTGCCACAGAGCCAGAGGACAGGTCCAAACGATAGGCCAAAAAAATCTGCTTGCGCATCCCCGTCATTATACGGGAATTAGAGTGTTCCGAAGCGAACCAGGCACCTCCTGTTCTGCTTTAGTCATCATAGCTATGGGGAGATGCACGGCAGTACGTTCCGGCAAGCCCAAGCCACAGCGTTTCGGGTTCCAAGCGAGCTTCCCGCTTCATCCGAGATGCGCACAAGGGGGGAGCATGTGACAACACTTACGGTCCGCAAACCTCCGGTGGACAATGAGGAGCGCCGTAAAACGAGGCGTTACCCCTTATCGTTCCCGGTGGTCGTCGCGGCGGGGCAACAATCTCTCAAGGCGACATCCAGAGACGTTTCCACAGGCGGCGTATATCTGCTCGTCGGATCAGAGGAGAATCTGCAGCCAGGGACGGAACTAGACCTCACTCTGACGTTGCAGCAAGAGGTTACCAGCGAAGAGGAAGTGCTCGTCCGGGCGCACGGCAAGACAGTCCGTGTCGAAACGTCCAACGAGAATGGAACCGGAGACACAGGTGTAGCGGTAGTCTTTGAAACGCATCACTTCCTTCGCTCGAACTCTCTCTACGGCTAGAGCACTTTGGAATCGTGCGGCGGACTAGTGAGGACCGAACAGTTCCCGCTTCGCCGCAAGCCATCGTGCGGCAAGAGCGTTTATCTATATAAAGAACATTACCAGCGTGTCAGATCACCGTGAATATTTCAATTCCCGCAGCCTCCAAGGCGCTACGTCCGGCGCCTCGGAGGCACAGCGTCCTGATTCCTAGTCCTGGTTTCTAGTTGATCGCAAAGCAGTAGTAGTGGCCCGCGCCGCCCGTCGTCACGAGATTGGCCTGGCTGCAGCCGCGGCTAGGATGCGACGAGTTCCATGAGACATTGCCGCCACCGTTGCGGTCGGCATGCCCGAGCTGCGCTGTTCCCGTCGAGTCGCTGGTCCAGTTGTTGCAGGTGTGGTCCATGCCGTCGCTATACGCGCGGCCATCCGGCATCGAGCCCGTCAGCATATCGTGTTCGTTCGGCATATCTCCAACGCCCTTGATGGTGTCGCCTTTCTCGGTCAGGTCGTTCGCCTTGTTTAGCGCATTGCCCACTCGTGCCTGATCCAGCGTGTCCCCCTGCAGGTCGCCGACGTTCTGCGCCACGCGCGCGCCCTTGGCGTTATACCAAGGCCCAGAGCCGATGCGATCGCGCGCGTTCACCGCAGGCTGTCCGTTGGCCGCCTGCGTACTCATGTACGCATGCCACGTCTTGTCGCCCGCGCCTACGGCTGCAGCTAACGCTTGGCAGTGTGCGTCGGCCCCCGCGAGGCCGCCAAGATTGGCGCCGTCGCCGTTCCCCACGCTTGTGACAAAGAAGCTCATCGGCATGCGAGGCTGCTGAGCGCCGGGTGCGCCTCCACCGGGCGCCTGTCCACCCGGAGCCTGCCCAAATACCAAGCACGCCCCACCCAGTACAAACAGCGCGCCCACAGCAAAAATAGTTGAGTTCCTAGAAGTCATTCATCTCTCCTCGGCGACTACCTGAATTGGATTTCGTTTGGCCCGAATTTAGATTCCGGTCTAGATCGAACACTGCAAGTGCGGTTACCCAACTCCCCGATGGGACCACTTATATCACCCGCCGCCCTCGGAGTGAATCGAATTCTCACGGCGATCGTAACGAGGCCTGCTCTCTAAAAAGATGAGGCCCGGCCAAAGCCGGGCCTCATCTTCCTAAGCCGAATGTGCGAAGCCGCAGTTAGAAGGTGAACTTCAACCCCAACTGTATTTCGCGGGGCCCGCCGCTGCCAACCACAGGGTTGCTCTTGGCCACATCAGGCGTGTTGGTGGACTCGCCAAAGGTGTTGGGAGCGCCCAAATTGGCTCCGGCGCTTGCGTATTGGGTGCGGTTGAGAAGGTTGAAGGCCTCCGCCCGGAACTGGGCGTTAAGTTTCTCTTTGAACTTCCAGTCCTTGGTAACCGAGGCGTTCCAACCACGGAAGCCCTTGCCTCGGAGCTCGTCTCGGTACATGTTTCCGAAGGTCCCTTGGGCCGGCGCAACCATGGCCGAACCGTTCACCATGTAACAGCCAATCGCCGCGAGTTGCTGAAGCCCAGTCTGGTTCGTTGGGCCGGTAGGCTCGGCATTGGCGGCAGCCAAGCACGGTGCCGGGAAGTTTGCGTCATAAGTGGCTGACCCGACCGCGCCAGATCCAGGATTGACGCTCGTGCAGTTGGCTTGCTTCGCGAAGGTGCCAGTCCCGACACCAAAGCAGGGAATGGTACCGCCACCGCCCAGGATTTGATCGAAGGGCTTGGCGTTTCCGTAAAGGTCCCAGCGATCAACATTTTCGCCGGTACCGCTGGTGTCATCCGAGCTATCTAGCGCCGCGAGCGGCAACCCGCTCAACCAGTTCACCGAGCTATTGACCGCCCAGCCCTCCAGCATCTGCCCCGGAGCCTTCCGGCCGGGGATCTCGTAGGTTGCCGTAAGACTGAAGTGATGGAGAGCGTCGGTAGTGAGGGGGCCATACTCGCACTTCAGGCAGGCATCGTTCAGCACCATTCCCGTACCCGTCCCCGGGCCGCCCTGAACGCCCAGAGCGTGAGAGAGTGTGTAACCTACCGTGAAAGTGACGCCGCGAGCGGGACGCTGGTTCAGATAGGCCTGAAACGCGGCATAGTTAGCGCTGCCAGCGTCTTGAATGGACAGGATCTGCGAGAACCAAGGGTACTCACCAAAGTACGGGCGCCTCTGCATTTCGTTAGTGGCGCCGCTCGCTCCCAGGGTGGGCTCGTTGAGATCCACCAACGCCGACACGTCCGAGGTGTGCGATCCAATGTAGCCCAAATCCAGGGAGAGGTTATTGGTGAAGGCGTGTTGCACGTTTAGGTTCCAGGTAATCATCTGGGGCAGATGGAAGTTCATTCCACCCGCGTAGCCAACGCAAGGCGATGGATTGGACGGATTCGTATTTGTCGCACTCACGGTACTACCGAAAGGCCCTGTGGGATTCACAGCAGGATTGATCCCAAGGCCGTCGCCGCAGACATACTGATTGGCGTTAAACAGAGGTGCCCCGGCGGCCCAAGGAAGAGCCCCACTAGGAACAATCACACCACTCGACGACGCAACGGGGGCTAGCGCCTTAAGGATATTCGTGATGTTGCCGGGACCCTGCATGGGTGTTCCGCCAATGCCGTAGAGCGTCGCGCCGGTTGGCATGGCGCTCATATCGTCGGTTTGCGAAGTGATCCAGTTCTGCAGTTGAGGAATGGCGTAAGCCACGCCCACGCCTGACCGGACTGTCGTTGTACCCTTGCCCGTCACATCCCACGCTATACCCAAGTGCGGCGAGAAATCGGACTGGGTCGGCCAAAGCTGGTTGTTTTGAATCATTCCCGACGCTGTACCCGGATCGAAATTCGCGAGCTGCCCGTTATCGTCCCGTGCCGGCGTCTCCAATTCCCAGCGGAGTCCCAGGTTCAAGGTCAACCGGGGCAATAGCCGCCAGTCGTCCTGGGCAAATAGAGCGACCAGGTCCCAGCGGACCGTGCGAATGGGATTGCCAAGCTTGATGGTCTCCGAACTCGGCTCGCCGACCAGCAAGTCTTCGAGAGCTGTTGCGTTCGCGAAAGCCGCGTCGCCAGTGCCTCCGAAAGTGACGGTGCCCCTCTGCGAATCCTGTACCTTCACTCCGTTAAACGACTCGAAGCGGGCGTCCACGCCGAACTTGAACTGGTGTGTTCCGTGCGTGTAGGAGACCGAATCGGTCCCTTGGAAGTCGGATTCAAAGTTATCGCGGTTGTTGGCAAAACCCAGCACCGCACTCACTTTTTGGAGCTTGATCGTTGGATTTCCGCAAACGTTCGAGCCAGACACGAGGCCGTAAGCGGTTGCATAGTTGGGAGCACCGTTCTGACCCGATGTGGAGTTAAGCCCCAAAGGGTCGTTGTCGGTGGCTGCCGCGGAACAGTCGGCAGCTTCCACAGGCCGGGAATCATGGTCCCATCCGCCCCGGATTTCATTGAGCCAGTTGGAATTCGGCGTCCAGATTTCCACGCCGCGAACCATTTGGCTGCGCACGGAGAGCACCTCCTCCCAATAGGGTTGGGTGATCGAGGTTGAGGCATCGGCAACTTCGTGGTATTGGCCGAAGAAATAAGAGCCGTTGATGGTGTTGTGATCGTTGAGGTGGTAATCGATCTTTCCAATCACATTGTTGGAACCGCCGTACTGCGGGAAGCTGTTGCTCTGAGTGGTATTCGTCGAGGAGTTGTTGTAGAGACTTTGGAAACCACCGAGCCCGTTTCCAGTGCAACTGATGTTCAAGGGGTTGATTCCAGCCAAAGTCGGCGAGCCTATGGTACCGCACCCTAACAAGTTCAGGCTGAGCTGATTCAGTGCGACCTTGGTGCCCGGATTGGTCGCAATGAAGTTATTGATCGCCGCAATGGAGGCTGGAATGCCGAGGCCCGGGCTGGCCTCCGTACCAACCGTGTTGTTCGTCGTCGGCACCGAAGGCACGACGAAGTCGGACGTGACATTCAAACGGATGCTTTCTTCTCCGATGAAGTAGAACAGCTTGTCCTTCTTGATCGGCCCGCCGAACGATCCTCCGAACTGCTCATAGTTCACGGGACCTCGTTCCGGCGCCCCCGTGGGACCGAACAAGAATGCGTTTCTCGCATCCAAGTCTTGGTCGCGACCAAACGCAAAAGCGGTGCCGTGGATATTGTTGGTGCCGGACTTCAGCGCCACGTTAATGGTCATGCCCGGATCCCAGCCGTATTCAGCCTTGGGGTTTTCCACCAAGGCAATTTCCTGAACGGCGTCCAGTGGCATAATCGTAGTGTCGCCCGCCTCGCCCGCCCCGCCGACGCTGCTCTGCTTCGAATACGGGGACTGATCGTACAAGCCGTCCACCATGAAGTTGGCCCAGTCGGTGCCGCTGCCATTGGTCGAAGAGGACGTGGTTCCCTCGCCGGGAGTGGTCATGATTCCGGGAATATACTCGACCATCCACCGGTAGTTGCGGCCATTAAAGGGGAGGTCGGCCAGCATGTTCTGTTGCAACGTCCCACCAGTCTGCGCGTTCGTGGCGTTCACGATGGGGATCGACTCGGTCACCGTGACCGTCTGCGTCTGTTGCCCAGGCATCATGGTGACGTCCACGCGAACGTCGCCGCCGGCTCCAACCTGCACGTTTTGCCGCTCCAAGGTCTGGAACCCCATGAACTCGACGCGAACCGTGTAGGTGCCGGGAAGCAGGTTCGGAGCCGCGTACAGCCCCGCGCCATCGGCCGTCAATGGCCGGGTCTCCCCGCGGGCCACGTCAATCACCGAAACCGTGGCGCCGGCAATTGCGCCGCCGCTCTGGTCAGTGACCGCTCCCGAAATACGGCCAGTGTTGAGCTGGGAAAATAGTGGTGCGGAAAGCAGAAGCACCGCAAGCACCGCCACAACGCCCCGCAGGGCTTTGCTTACACGAACCGACACACCCGTTCGACACCCCGGACCGAAAGAACGCATAAGCCCTCCAAACGTTGACTTTGAGCCGAACTGGAACACCCCCCTGGGTGACGCCGGAATACCACGAGGCGCGAAACGATGTCAAGCACAAACTACGGAGATCCTGTTTACAGAGCGATTCCGACAGAACGCCTCCGCCTCCTTTGGTCCACAAATAGTAAACCCAGGGAACCTGTTCAGTGCCGATGGGGTGTGCACACACCGTGCCAGTTTTGAGTTTTTCTGCTCGATGCTCCCATGTCCCTCATTAATAGTTGTTTATGCCCGTCTGGGCTGCTGCGCCACTCCCACACGGCGTGATTATCTACGCTTTGTCATAGACTGACTGTTTTCTCTTATGTAGTTCGGGAGAGAATACGCCTGGAATTAGGAGACGAAGGCCGCACGCGAAGACACAACCGCCGCGTGGGCCCGTCGCTCACCTTCTAGAGGTGTCGAGGTTCCTTCGGCTGCACACTTCGCTTGGGCCAGGCCCGCCAAATCAGCCATCCCACCACAGTTACCATTCCAATGAATCCCAGAACCCTAACCGCTCCGCCGATCTGCGTGTCGTGGTCGAGAACCCCCGCGTGCGAGAATAAGTAGTACCAGTCGTGCTCCGCCTGGTCAGGATCGCCGACCGTAACGTAGGTCAGCGACTGGCTGCGTGAGTCAGCCATGTAGATGCCTACGGGCAGAAATTGCTCGAAGAAGAAAAATCCGCAGAACGCTGTGCCGGGAAGTTGGCGGCGGAAAGCGAAATAGACCGCCAGCGCAAATGGGACGAACAATTGAAGCAACGTTCCGCCGGCGACCATCAGCCAGTGGCTGCCGAACCACCCAAAAAGCAAATGCCCGCCCTCGTGGATCGGCACAAACACCAAGTCGAACCAGCGAGCCACGCCGCCACCGCTCGCCGCGCCAAGCAGGACAATTCCGTAGAACAGAACCCAACCCGCCAACGCCACCTGGGAGACCGGCTCCCAATCGTCCTCGAGGACAGCCAATGCCGGCAGTCGATCCGTGATGGATTCGGGTACTCTCATCGGTCTCGCCGGAATTCCACCGGCTGGACAAGAGTAACCCGAAGTTCGATCCAGCTACTTCAGTTCATGATTGAGCAGGTTCGCCAGCCGCACCCCGGCCAAAGCCACGCGCTCCTGCGCCACACGTTTCGCGGTCGCAAAATATGCGGGCATGATTGTGAAGGGCCCTGCGCCCGGCCCGATTGGTCCTACGTAAACGTAGCGCTTTCCCGCGTCGAAGCTCTCCCGCACCCACGCGGCCTCGCTCATCTGCGCCGCAAGAGCTGCATCTGCAGCCGGCAGCGCCAAGGCTGCGTGTGTGGCCGATTGCAGCTCCGTCGCCAAGTCCTCCTGCACCGTGGGCGCTTCGATGGCGCTTTGGCTGCCCACCAGCCGGTCCCAGAACAAATGCAGCGAGTCGCGGCACGGCGCCGCGCACAGCAGCAAGAGGCTGCCGCCCGCATCCCCTTCCGGCATCGCCGCGCTCACCCTCGCAATCGCGTGCAGCGGCTGATGAATATCGCCCACCAGATGTTCCAGCCACGCCAGATCGTACGCCTTGACGTCGTCGGATGCGTCCGAGTCCAACGCCGCGCGAAACGCTTTGATCTGTGTCTCGGCGTTCGGAGTTGGCACCGGTGGCAGCGGCGTCCCGTCCTGCGAGTAAAAGAGATCGATGAAGTGCCAATACTTGTGCCGGAAGTGGTCGGCGTAGCCGATGTTGCGCGACGAGTCCGGCCCGTCCGGAAAGTTCCCGCCTTTCAGACTATCGTCCACGTATTGCGGATCGATCCGGATCTGGTCCGGCCAAGTCGCTGCGATCATGAAGATCATCCGGTCGGTGTCCGCCCCCGTAGCGCCTTGCGGAATTGCCGCCCGCCATTTCCCGTAATACGGATTCAGCTTGAGCAGCGCATTTACGCGCGCGCGCGTTTCCGGTCGCAGCCGCTGGTAGGCCAAATAGGCCACCGCCATGTGCCCTTGGTCGTTCCAGGCAAATGCCGGCGCCGCAAGTCCGGCCAGGCACAGCGCCAGCGCCGCAAACGCTACACAGCAGCTCTTCCCGGAGAATCCGCGTATCCACCGTTTCGTGCGCATTTGCAGAGAATACCATGTGCGCGCCGCCCCCCCGCACCCGTGCGCTCTTCTCGGGCGCTTGCCGTAGTCAGACTGTGGTCAATCTTGCTTCCGGTTTTCAGTTCGGATCAACAGGCCGCGGCTCTGGCACGAACGCAATTTTGCGGGGTCGGTCTTTGTCGGAATCGGCAAGAAACAGCCTCTCCCTGTGGGTCCCTGGGACCCACAGGGAGAGCAAAACTCAATTACTCGTTCGTCCTCCAAGCCAATTGCGCATCCATGCATTCGCTGGTCATCTCCAGATAGTGCTTCACGGCTTCCTTGCTGACGAGCGGATTCGGAGCGCCAGGTCTGCGGTAATTCAATGCCTTGATCTCTTCCATCAGGTTCATGTTCTGTCCACGGGTGATCAAAAAGACGTCGGCATTGGCCTTCGCCGCGATCTCCTGGAGGCGAGTGACGGACGACTTCCAAGCCTTCGTGGCGTCGAGCATCGTCGGAAAGTATTGCACGCCCTCTCCGTTCAGCAGTGGATCCCGGCCGCCAAGCAGCAGAACCGTGTGCTTTTGTCCGTTGTCTTTCACCGGGACAATCATCGAAACCGTCCCCGGGGTATGGCCCGGCGTAATATAGAGCGTAATTGTCTCATCGCCCAGCGTCAGTTTCTGGCCGTCGGTGACCACCATGTCCTTCATCGGCTTGATCGCATCCGGTTCAGTGACCTTCGCCATGACGCCCCAATCTGCCTCCGATGCCAGAACGTGCGGGTGATAATGTGTCTGGAAATACGGAGCGCCGGAATAACTCTGAATGCGCGCGTCAGCAATCACGATGTACTTGATGTTTGCCGGATCGAGCCCCATCTTCTTCATTCCGTCAAGGACTTCCGGCTGAACGGCATAATCGTTGCCCGCGTTGAGCAGGATGATTCCGTCGGATGTCGTGATCGCGTACACGACAAAGTTGTTGTCGCCGAAATAATACATATTGTCGAACAGTTTTGTCGGTGGCTCGTACCACTGTGCCCGCGGTGGAATCCTCCTGTCGCCTCCACCACCGCCAGCCTGCGCCGCCGCCGCTCCGCCACCACCGCCTGCCCCTCCTCGCTGTCCTCCGCCGGCTCCTGCGCCGCCGCGCGCGCCACCGCCGCCGGCCGCGCCTCCGCCGCCAGCGTCCCCGCCGCCTGCGTTTCCGCCAGCACCCGGTAGCGGAGCGCCATCCACGCCCACGCCTTTTCCTGGCGGGGCGCAAATCGTTTCAAACGAACCCGTAAAATCGTGTCCCGGCTCATAGGCAAGAGCCCTGGCCGCGGCCACATGTTTCTCGGCCTCGGCGTTCTGGGTATCCTGGGCGGTCACCTGAATCGCGATCCCACCTGCCAAAACCAAAGCACCACAGACCAATGACGCTGAAAAGCGATTCATAGGAACTCTCCTTATTCCGTCTCGTTGACGCAAAATCCGCGTTACCTTTTTTACTGTCCTGATCGCAACACGGCGCACAAGCTCTTCGCTCGTGCGCCGCGTGTTTGTCGAACTTCCTTGTGATTGTCGCCTGGCCCGCGATCCGTTACTTATGGGCCTGCACGCCGCCATCCCCGGCCGGATTGCCGATAAGGCTGCGGTAGGCGATCATTTCCGAAGGAATGCAGATCTGCTCCTCGAACTGCTGATCGGGAATCCACTTGTACGTGATCGTGGTGATCGGGAAGGGTGCCGTATAGACTTCCGGATCGGTGATCGTGATCTTGTTGGTCATCAGGTTGTGGCTGGTGCGCTCGTAGGTCTCGTGAGTCACCGCGTTCACGCTGTGCGGATCGCCCTCTTTATCCAGCCAGCTCCGCTCGTCGCTGCCCGTCGTGTCGACCACAAAAGTGTTATCGCCTTCCCAGTGGCCCACCGAGTATCCGTACCACCGCGCGTCGGGTCCGTTCGGCTTGCCCACGTTTTTCGGCAGCGGCCGCCCGTCCGTCATGATTTCGCGCCAGAGCCGGCTGTATTGGTAGGTTTCCACGATCCGGTCGGGCGTCTCCGAAAACATGACCGCTCTGATTTCATTGATGCTGCTCCGCGGAAACCCCATCGGATCGCACGTGTTATACCAGGGATCGTTTGTGCCTGCGGCGCTGTACTTCGCCTCGGTGTGGTGCATGGCAAACATCTTTTGCCCGAGGGGCGTCAGCGATGGCGCCTTCGCAATCGGAGGCTCTTGCGGCCCAGCCCACGCGCCCGTAACGCTCTGTTTGGGAGCGGGCCCTCCGGGATCATTGCCCAAAGTGTCGAATTTCCTCACAGGCAGCCGGTTGCCTGACCTGCCCGTGTCCTGCCCCTGCCCATTCTGTTGTCCCAACGCCACCATCCCAGCGAGCGAAAAAGCGACCACTGCTACAACAATCACCGAGCCGGTTATCAACTTTCGCATTGCCCCAGTCCTCCTAGGACGAAGTCTTGCCTTCTATCGCACACTCAAGAATTACGCTTGGCCCTGCAGAGAGAAGCGGCACAGCCTCCATTGCACTCACGTCCTGCCTTACCGCCTGAGTGGGACAATACACTTCGACGCCCCTAATAGTCAATCCTTCCCCCTTCCCCCTGCTTGGGGAGGGACCCGCTGGCGGCTAGGCCTAATTCGCCCCACTTCGCACACCACTCTCAGACGTACGCGTCGAGCCGTCCGCCCCCGAGGCGATCGAGCCAACCACTAGATGATCCACCAAATCGTAAACGGCATCGCGATGTTCGCGGCGATCTTCCCCCAAGCTCACCGAGGAAGTCGTCACTACCACCAACTCGAGATCGGGAACCACGAAGATGTATTGCCCGCCGAATCCCCACGCGAAATAGACCCGATGGCCTTCCATCTCGTCCATCCACCAGCCATAGCCATATTGGTGCCCGCTGATCGGAGACTGCGTGCGAGCCGTAAACGAGTCCGCCACCCAAGAGCCCGGCACGATCTGCCGTCCATCGATCTGGCCCCGATGCAGATACAGTTCGCCGAACTTCAGCATCTCTCGCGAAGTCATCAGCATTTCATTTCCCCCAAAATAAACGCCCTGCGGATCACGAGTCCACCGCGCCAAAGTAAATCCGAGTGGCTTGGGCAGCGCTTCTTCCGCGAAGCTCCACGTGTCCTGGCCGCTGGCCTTGGTCAAAATGGCTGAAAGCAGATGCGTATTCTCGGTGCTGTAATCCATCTGTTCACCCGGCGGACTCAATAACGGACGGCTCAAGACGTAGCGCACCCAGTTCGGACTTTGCACCCACGAGCCATAATTCTGGCGGCTGGTCGACGCCAGTCCGGACCGCATGGTCAGAAGATCAGAGATAGTAATCTGTCGTTTGCGCGCATCGACAGCCGGCCCGCTAAGGTCGGGAAAGTAAGAAGCGATCGGCGCGTCCACGCCCGGCAGGATTCCACGCCCGATTGCGATTCCCACCAGCGCGGAAATCACGCTCTTCGATGCCGACTTGATATCTTCGAGCGAAGTCACGCGCGTCGCATGGAAGTAGCGCTCCACGATGAGCTCTCCGTGCCAACTCACCAGCAGACTGTGCATCCGCGGAAGTCCCGCGCCCGCCTTAACCGCGGCGTCCAGGTCCACGGCCGGCGTAGCAGCGGATCCCGAACCCGCGAAGCTCCGCCCAGCCATCGCCAGCAGACACACCAACACCGCGCAGCCAAACCCACGTCGAAAGGCGCATCGCATCGCCGACATTATAATTAGGGAACACGCGCCCGCATTGGCCCTCCGGCGCCGTTCGCTCAGAAAAGGCTACTATAGGCCGTCAGCCAACTAAAATTATTTCTTGCTGCTCGTCGTAGGCGCCGCCGGAGTCGCAATCGTGCTTCTATACAACGCCGCCTGCGTCGGTATGCACAACTGTTCCGGAAGCTCCGCCTGTTTCGGCTGCAGCTCGTACGTGATACGCCCGGCCTCAAAAGGTTTGGTGTACGCCTTGGGATCGTCGATGTTCACCGTGATGTTCAGAGTGTCATGGGCGGCCCGCGTGAACCGTTCCTGCACCTTCATCTCCGAGCTTTGCGGATGCCCCAATTGGTCAAGCCACGGATTCTCGTCGATCCCCACGGTATCCGCGACGAACGTCGTATCGCCGTCCCAATGCCCAATCGCATATCCGTAATATCTCGAGTCCGGAGCGTCGATGGCGTCGCCGCCCGCGTTCTTGGGAAGCGCGCGGCCATCGGTCCAGATCATCCGAAACGTGTGCTCGTACTGAAACAGTTCCACGACCACCGCCGGAGTTTGTACGAAGGCCACTCCTCGCGTCTCCCAAAGCACGTTGCGCGGAAAGCCCAGCGGATCGCACATGATCATCGGGTCGTTGGAATCCCCGGCGGGCACCAGTCTGGGCCCGGAAAATGGTTTGCTGGCATTGAACTGAGCCTGTCCCCACGCCGTCATGGGCGGCACCGCATTCAGTTTGGCAATTCCCGGGCCCGCCCAGACGCCAGTCAGATCATGTTTAGGAGCGGGCGCAGCCGCGGGCTTCTGCCCTTGAGCACTTTGGGCAAACGCCAGCGGCGAAAGAACCGAAATCGCCACCGCCACAACCATCGTTTTCATCCAGGCATTTTTCACCGTACACCTCCTCCTCAGCATCCCTTTCGCCAACGCCAGCCGGCGGAGTTACTTGACCACGCTTCCCTCCGCCCGCGGAGACACCTCCCGAATCGCAACCTTAACCTCCGGCGTCGCCACCGTCTCCGTCTCGCCCTTCCACCATTGCGCCGTAAAGACCATAATCGCCGCAATCAGCCATCCCAGCGCGTAGGTCGGCTGCGCGCCCCACCGAGCGGTCGCCGAATGCATCAGCCCAATCCAAGAGAATGCCGACGCCGCCAGGCACCAGGCCGCCGCGTGCCCGAACCGCCGGTCGATAACTTCCGAAACCAGTGCCGTGACCACCAGCACTAGCATCAGGAATCCATTTCCAAGTCCTTGCATCGAGTCCCAATACACCGTGCGATTCAGTGCCGCATGCACCATCGGATCGGCCAGAGAAATACGCAGCGCCGGCAGCGCCCCGTTGATCGCCAGCATCACCACCGCCCCCGCCGGAATGATGAATCCCAGCAGCACTGCGGAATAATATTTTCGCTCCACGCGGTTGAGCGTCGT
>Ga0182024_10016961_pt1 | contig 13742 bp, 11 predicted proteins | sample P32metaG_FD_120480 | JGI IMG/M metagenome (GOLD analysis project Ga0182024, IMG submission 120480) | Permafrost microbial communities from Stordalen Mire, Sweden - P3-2 metaG (Illumina Assembly) | ecosystem: Environmental > Terrestrial > Soil > Wetlands > Permafrost | place: Sweden: Stordalen... | reverse complement strand
CGATCAGCAGGGCTTCGTTCTCGACGTTCTCGTCCAAAACAGGCGAGATCGAACCGCCGCACAGCGGCTCATGCGCAAGCTTCTCAAGAAGTCGGCCAAAGCGCCCCGCGTCATGATCACCGACAAGCTCAAATCGTATGGCGCTGCGCGCAATGTGGTTGCCACGATTTGCTCGCGCCGCCTCTGGACCAGCTCGCTCCAGGCAAATCGCTTGCCGTCGATCTCGATGACGGTGAGATAGGCTACCCATAAGTCTCTGACTCTGCGTGGAAGTTGCGTTGAGGGAATCCGGCGTGATTCATTGGCGAGCACCGATTCGCATAGGCGAGGTGCGCAGTGGAGATGCCGACGTCGAATGACATATCTTGGATCGCCCGGGAGTTAGCCGCCTCGAAGTTCAAGGATGAGCGTCTTGGCAAGCGACTCAGGAAGTGACCTTGCCCTCGTTTAGCGTCTCCCTTGGCTGAGGGATTATGCGGCGATCCTTTTGTCATCGCCAAGCCATTTTTTCTCGAAGGCCATTGGGCTGAGATAGCCCAGCGTCGAGTGAAGCCTCCGATGATTGTAAAACCGCAGCCAGTCGATCATTTCGTCCTTGGCCTGACGGCGTGCCACGAAGTGCATTGCGTGCAGCCGCTCGACCTTCAATGAGCCGAACAGCGTTTCGCTCACGGCATTGTCCCAGCAATCGCCTTTGCGGCTCATGGAGCCCCGCATGCCGAAGACCGCAAGCTGCTTTTGGAAGTCGCCACTGGCGTATTGGCTGCCGCGGTCCGAATGAAAGATCAGGCCGCTCGCAGGCCGTCTTCGGAACCAAGCCATGCGCAACGCGTCGATGACCAATTGCCGGGTCATGCGCTCGTTCATCGCAAAGCCGACAACCTGACGGCTGAACAGATCGATGACGACCGCAAGATAGACCCAGCCTTCCGCCGTCCAGAGATAGGTGATGTCGCCCGTCCAGACTCGATCCGGCGCTTCGACGCAAAACTTGCGCTCGAGCAGGTTCGGCGAAACGGGAAGGTTATGGGCGCTGTTCGTCGTCGCCTTGAACTTGCGTTTGCCGCGTGCGCAAAGGTCGTGCGCCTTCATCAGTTTTCGCACGCGCTCCTTGCCAGCGCGAATGCCGCGCTGGTGAAGTTCGCGCCAGATGCGCGGCCAACCGTAGGCGCCCTTCACCTCGTTGAAGATCGCCTTGATGTGAACCAGCAAGGCGATGTCGCCGATCCTACGGCCACGCTGGAGATGCCCGGCTCCTTCCCTCTGACGCGCCTGATATTGATGGTAGCCGCTGGCGCTGACGTCCAACACCCGGCATTGCGTCGCCACCGGCCAGACCATGCGATGTCGCTCGATAAAGGCGTATCTCACCGCGACTCTCTCGCAAAATACGCCGCCGCTTTCCTAAGAAACAGCTTGCTCGGAAACTGGAATGTCCGCCGCCTGCAGAACGAAGCCGAAGGCCTTGGCGCGCCGGTGAAGATTTTTGACAACCCGCTCTCGATAGCGCGTCTCGTAATATGAAGCGTCAGGATCGACGTAGTCGATGCCGTGACGCAAAGCATTGTAGAATAGCACGGCAATCTTGCGCTGTCGCGGTGACGGCTTTCGCCTTGCCGATGCGGGCGGAGAGCCGCCGATAGAACGCTCCCAGCGCTGTCTCGGTTCGCCCAATAGTCACGGCGGCCAATCGCAAAAGCGATGCGGCGCGGCTTCCTGACGGTCGTGTTCGCGAGGATAAAACCTTGCCACCCGATATCTTGTTGCTGGGGGCCAGACAAAGCCAGGAGGTGAAGTGCTTCGCACTCGGCCATGCGGAGAGATCATCGCCGCATTCGGACACGAGCTTGAGCGCAAGATAGGGTCCAATGCCATGGATCCGGGTCAGATCCTTTCCAAGCAGGGAATGGAGTGCTTCCGCGGCATCGAAAGCAAGCCCGTTCGATTGTCGGCTCCCGCGCCGCGGCGATCCCGGACCATCTGCCCTGGCATCCTCCTTGCGCCCTCGAACAGAACTGAGTTCCTTGAGAACAGACTCGATCCGGGCGTCACAAGCGGCGACCTTCTGCTGATACACATCATAGAGCGCCAGCGCTTGCTCCAGGACAAACATATGCTCTGCCCGATAATGGCCGGTCAAAGCTTTCTCGATCACCTCCACGCTCGAATGGCAACGCGTGTCGCGCATTGACGCCAGCACGGCCGGGTCGCGCTCTCCGGCGATGATCGCGCGGATGATGCGCATGCCGGTCGCTCCGGTGATATCGGAAACGACGTGATGAAGCTGAAGATTCATCTCCGTCATGGCCTTCTGCATATGCTGGATATGGGAGGCTGCGGTCTCCAGCAGGCGTTCACGCTGGCGCAGATAGGTCCGCAATTCAATAATGTCGCCCTTCGGTCGAAAGCTGGCGCGCAGCAAGCCATACGAGTGAAGGCGCTGCAGCCATTGCGCATCGCTCACGTCTGTCTTGCGACCAGGCACATGCTTGGCGTCACGGGCATTGACCAGAAATACCTCGAAGCCACGCTCGTCGAGCAATTCATAAATCGGGATCCAGTAGACGCTGGTCGATTCCATAACGACCGTCGTGACGCCGCATTCAGCGAACCAATCGGCTAGCCGGTGCAGATCGCCCGTGAAAGTCCCAAAACTTCGAACCGGGTCGGATACGCGGTCCGCGCCCACCGCCGCCATGTGCATGGTTGCACCGATATCGATGGCTGCCGCGTTCGGATTGACCACCACCATCCCGGAGTGCGTTGCCTTCGATTTTGCCTTGCGCTCCATTTCGATCCTCCTACTCCCAAAAGCGGAAGGGCTGGGTTGCGCAGTTGATCAATTTCCTAAACGGGATCGCCCGAAGACGTCGCCACTCTCAAGTTCGCAACAACCCATGGACCATGTTTTTTTACGGGGTCAATCGCCACCAAAAAGCTAACGGCCGCTCCCTTCCGCAGACAGGATAGCGCGACAGTTTCTATCCCCACAGGCGGCTTCGTTCCGCGCTGGTTTTTTAGGATGTCGCGCTCAATCCGAGCCTTGGCCAGCTCCGCCTTCAGACGCGCGATCTCCATCTGTTCAGCGCTGACCGTCTTGCCCACGATCTCGCGCAATCGCCCCGCCGCTTCCGCCTTTACCCAGTTGTGCAGCGTCTGACCCGAAATCCCCAAGGTCCTGGCTACCGAAAAGGTCGCTTGCCCGCCGCGGACCAATCGAACTGCTTCCTGCTTGAATTCCAGCGTGTACTGTCCCCGAACCGTTCCAGTCATGCCCAAACCCTCCAAAGCCGATCCTACACAATCAGCCTTGGGAGACGTTCTTCAGGGGAAAGGTCACGCGTTCACCGTCACGTCGCCGCCGGGACCATTCACTCGCCGCCACTGCGCTGCGGATAGGATATGATCGACAGAAACCGCATCGGCACCTTGGTAAGTCCTTCGGGACCGTGCGGCGCGTCGGCATCGAAGAAGAGGCTGTCTCCTGGCGTCATATGATAGAGGTTTTCACCATGGCGGTAGTTCACCTCTCCCTCCAGCATGTAAAGAAATTCAATCCCATCATGCTGGAACGTAGGGAATACGTCGGAATCCTTGGTAATCGTGATGAGATAGGGCTCGACCACGACGCCGCTAGTGTTCGAGCCGATATGACCAAGCAGATTGTACTGATGACCGGCCCGCGTGCCTCGCCGTTCGACGTCCACGCCTTCTCCGGCCTTGACGAAAACGGCACTGCGCTCTTCCTCAAAACGACGGAAAAATGAGGTCACCGAAACACCGAGCGCGCGCGCCAACGCCTGCAACGTAGTCAGCGAAGGCGACGTGTTGCCGTTTTCGATCTTCGACAGCATCCCCAGCGAAATACTGGTGGCGGCCGCGAGTTCGGCGACAGTGATGCCCAGCTTTTTGCGATTGGCCCGCACCTCACGACCGATCGCGACTTCCAGCACCATTTCTCTGGTATCGCGCGTCGCATGCGGATTCTGCTTCAGCGGCGAACGGATTCTCCGGACATCATCCGCCCCTGCCTTCGAACCGTCTTTAATTTTTGCTTTCTGGACACGCGCCTTGCCGGCGACCGGATCCCCAATCGCTTTCGCCACTTTCACACCCTTTCGCAGGAAGAAGTCAAAATTTCACTTCGGGTGAATATGCACCAGATACGCTCGTGGGAAAACGCGTTCAAGCTGCGGGCCTTCGTGATCGCAACCCGGATCGCCAGCGATCGGCGCCGATATCGGTGCTGTCGAGGCGTCGATCGGGAAGGCGAGGAAGACTGCGCGCGGTCTCCGGCGCAGCATCTCGGCGAGCCTATTGACGCACGTCGATCCAAACCCCGAAAGGGGCCCGCGAGCGGGCTGCGCGGTCCACTTCCACCTTTTCCTCACATGAAAGAACATTTCCTGATAGTTGAGTTTTTCCTCGAAGGCTGTTAACACTCCTTCGAGAGTAATTTGTGGGAAGGTCTCAGGCGATGTGCGGCATTGTAGCGCTGTTTCTGAAAGACAAGTCACTGGAACCGCAATTGGGTTCGCTGCTGTCCGACATGCTTATCTCGTTGACCGATCGGGGCCCAGACAGCGCCGGCATTGCGGTCTACGGATCTGGAACGGAAAATCGCAGCAAGATCACCATCCAGTCGCCGTCACCGACGAAGGACTTTTCGGGACTGGCGGCTGAGCTTGCCGGGAAGATCGGCGCCAAGGCAAAGATGGTCGTGAAGTCGACCCATGCAGTCATCGACGTCCCCGCCGCAAAGCTCAACGAAGCACGCAACGCGATCACCGAGCTGCGCGCGGATACGCGCGTCATGGGCGTGGGCGACGTCGTCGAAATTTACAAGGAGGTCGGGCTGCCCAAGACGGTTGTGGAGCGCTTCGACCTTACGAAGATGAGCGGCACGCACGGCATTGGGCATACACGCATGGCGACGGAGTCGGCGGTCACCACGATGGGTGCGCACCCCTTCTCGACGGGACCGGACCAGTGCCTGGTTCACAATGGCTCGCTGTCCAACCACAACAATGTCCGCCGCGAACTGGTTCGCGAGGGCATCCGATTCGAGACGGAAAATGACACTGAGGTGGCTGCCGCCTATATTTCGTCGAAGATAGCCCGAGGCTTGAATCTCGGCGAGGCATTGGAGCACAGCCTCGAGGATCTCGACGGGTTCTTCACGTTCGTGGTCGGGACTAAGTCGGGCTTCGGTGTCGTGCGCGATCCGATCGCCTGCAAGCCGGCAATCATGGCCAAAACCGATCAATATGTGGCGTTCGGCACGGAATACCGGGCACTCGCCAACCTTCCGGGCATCGAACAGGCGAAGGTCTGGGAGCCGGAACCTTCGACCGTTTATTTCTGGGAGCATTGAGCGATGCAGGTGTTCGATCTTGCAACTGCTCCATTGCGTGACCTCAACCAGGCCCTCCATCATGTCAAGAATGGGTCCAACGAAACGGCCTGGGAGGTTCTGAACCCGAAAGGCAGCCATGCCGTCGCGGTTGGCCTCGACCAGCCTATCATCGTCGATGTGCGCGGCAGCGTTGGCTATTATTGCGGCGGCATGAATGCCAGGGGCACGATCACGGTACATGGTTCGGCGGGCCCCGGCGTCGGTGAAAACATGATGTCGGGTGCGATCATCGTGAAGGGAGATGCGAGTCAATACGCGGGCGCGACCGGCAACGGAGGGCTTCTGGTCATCGAGGGCAACGCGTCGTCGCGCTGCGGCATTTCGATGAAGGGCATCAACATCGTCGTCCACGGCAATATCGGCCACATGTCGGCCTTCATGGCGCAATCAGGCAATCTGGTGGTGCTCGGCGATGCCGGCGATGCGCTCGGAGATTCCATCTACGAGGCGCGGCTGTTCGTTCGCGGCAAGGTTAAAAGCCTTGGCGCCGATTGCATCGCCAAGGAGATGCGCCCCCAGCATATCGAGATTCTGCGCGATCTTCTGGAGCATGCCGGCGTGAGCGGGGTGAAGCCGGAAGAGTTCACTCGCTACGGTTCGGCCCGCACGCTCTACAATTTCAATATCGACAATGCCGACGCGTATTGAGACGCCATGACCTACAAGAACCCGCCGACGACGCCGCGCAAATCGGCAACCTTCGACGACTACACGCTTTCGGAAATCCGCCGTGCGGCGGCGACCGGCATATACGACATTCGCGGCGCCGGAGCCAAGCGCAAGCTGCCGCATTTCGACGACCTGCTTTTTCTCGGCGCTTCGATCTCGCGCTATCCGCTTGAGGGCTATCGCGAGAAATGCGAAACCAGTGTCGTGCTGGGGACGCGTTTTGCCAAAAAGCCGATCGAATTGAAAATCCCGATCACGATTGCCGGGATGAGTTTCGGCTCTCTGTCGGCGCCGGCCAAGGAAGCGCTCGGCCGCGGTGCGACACTGTCTGGCACCTCGACGACGACCGGCGACGGCGGCATGACCGAAGAAGAGCGCGGCCATTCCAAGACGCTGGTCTATCAGTATCTGCCGTCGCGCTACGGCATGAATCCGCGTGACCTGCGCCGCGCCGACGCTATCGAGGTCGTCGTCGGCCAGGGTGCGAAACCCGGCGGCGGCGGCATGCTGCTTGGCCAGAAAATCTCCGACCGGGTCGCCGAAATGCGCACCCTTCCCAAAGGAATCGACCAACGCTCGGCCTGCCGCCATCCCGACTGGACAGGTCCGGACGACCTTGAGATCAAAATGCTCGAACTCCGTGAAATCACCGATTGGGAAAAGCCAATCTACGTCAAGATCGCCGGGGCTCGGCCCTACTACGACACAATGCTCGCCGTGAAGGCCGGCGCCGATGTCATCGTGCTCGACGGCATGCAGGGCGGGACGGCGGCGACGCAGGAAGTGTTCATCGAAAATGTCGGCCAGCCGACGCTGGCCTGTATCAGGCCGGCCGTCAAAGCGCTTCAGGATCTCGGCATGCATCGCAAGGTGCAGCTGATCGTTTCTGGCGGCATCCGCAATGGCGCGGATGTGGCCAAGGCGCTGGCGCTCGGAGCGGATGCAGTCTCCATCGGCACGGCGGCCCTGGTCGCACTTGGCGACAATGACCCGCGCTGGGAGGAAGAATACCAGAAGTTGGGCGCCACGGCCGGGGCCTATGACGACTGGCACGAAGGCCGCGACCCCGCCGGCATCACGACGCAGGATCCCGAGTTGATGAAGCGCGTCGATCCGGTTGCGGCCGGCAGACGGCTGGCAAACTATCTCAAAGTGATGACGCTGGAAGCCCAGACAATCGCGCGGGCGTGCGGGAAAAATCACCTGCACAATCTGGAGCCGGAGGACCTCTGCGCGCTGACGATCGAATCCGCCGCGATGGCGGGCGTCCCGCTGGCCGGGACGAGCTGGATACCCGGGAAGAACGGCTTCTAAAAAAAATCGCGTTGGGGAGCAGACAAGAATGGGAAATGATCTCGCCGCATTCGCCAAGAAGAGCGGCGTAAAATATTTCATGATTTCCTACACGGATCTATTTGGCGGACAACGCGCCAAGCTGGTTCCCACGCGGGCCATTGCCGACATGCAAAAGGATGGCGCGGGCTTTGCGGGCTTTGCGACATGGCTCGATCTGACGCCAGCCCATCCCGACATGCTGGCCGTGCCGGACGCATCGTCTGTGATTCAATTGCCGTGGAAGCCGGAGGTGGCGTGGCTCGCTTCCGACTGCCTGATGGAGGGCAAGAGCGTCGCGCAGGCGCCGCGCAATACGCTGAAGCGGCTGGTCGCGGAAGCCGCCCACGTTGGCCTGCGGGTCAAGACCGGCGTCGAGCCCGAATTCTTCCTGACGACGCCCGACGGCAAGCAGATTTCCGACGAATATGATACGGCGGCGAAGCCCTGCTACGATCAGCAGGCTGTGATGCGGCGTTACGACATCATCGCCGAGATTTGCGATGCCATGCTGGTGCTCGGCTGGCAGCCCTACCAGAACGACCACGAGGATGCGAACGGGCAGTTCGAGATGAACTGGGCGTTCGACGATGCGCTGGCGACCGCCGACAAGCACTCCTTCTTCAAATTCATGACCAAGTCTGTTGCCGAAAAGCGCGGGCTGCGCGCCACCTTCATGCCAAAGCCCTTTCAGGGTTTGACCGGGAATGGCTGCCACGCCCACGTTTCCGCGTGGGACAACGCCGGCAAGGCCAATGCCTTTGTCGACGACAGCATGGAACTCGGGCTCTCGACCAAGGGGCGGCATTTCCTTGGCGGCATTATGAAACATGCCCCGGCACTTGCCGCGATCACCAATCCGACCGTCAATTCCTACAAGCGCATCAATGCACCGCAGACGATTTCGGGGGCGACATGGGCGCCCAATACGGTGACATGGACCGGCAACAACCGGACCCACATGGTCCGTGTGCCCGGCCCCGGACGGTTCGAATTGCGGCTGCCGGACGGCGCAGCAAATCCCTATCTCATGCAGGCCATCATCATCGCGGCCGGCCTCGACGGGATCCGTTCGAAGGTTGATCCGGGTGAACGCTCGGACGTTGACATGTATCAGATGGGCCATACCGTCAGGCACGGGCGCAAACTGCCGTTGAACCTGCTCGACGCCTTGCGCGAATATGACAAGGACAAGTCTCTCAAATCGGCGATGGGCGACGAGTTCTCTGCTGCCTATCTCAAGCTAAAGCACCAGGAGTGGAACTCCTACGCTTCGCATTTCACGCAGTGGGAGCGCGACAATACACTCGACGTTTGACACGTGACGCAGGTCAGACCTCCCGTCGGCGACGCGAAAGCTACGATGAAATATTCAATCTTCTCCCTCGCACGGGCAGCCCTTACCGGCCATAAGAACTGGCCTCGCACCTGGCGCGACGCCGCTCCGAAACATCACTACGATGTGGTGATCATCGGCGGCGGTGGCCATGGACTTGCCACGGCCTGGTATCTGGCCAGCGAATACGGCGTCAAAAATGTCGCTGTCCTCGAAAAAGGCTGGATCGGGTCAGGCAATGCCGGCCGCAACACGACGATCATCCGCTCGAACTACATGCTGCCCGGGAACACCGGTTTCTACGAGCTATCGATGAAGCTGTGGGAGCGGATGGAGCAGGATCTCAACTACAATACGATGGTCAGCCAGCGGGGCATCGTCAATCTCTACCATTCCGACGCGCAGCGCGATGCCTTTGTGCGGCGCGGCAATGTCATGCGCATCAACGGCATCGACGCCGAACTGCTCGACCTTGCCCAGGTCCGCAAAATGATGCCCTTTCTCGATTTCGAAAATGCGCGGTTTCCGATCCAGGGCGGGCTCCTGCAGCGCCGCGCCGGCACGGCTCGGCACGACGCGGTCGTCTGGGGCTATGCCCATGCGGCCAGCGGGCTCGGCGTCGACGTCATCCAGAATTGCGAGGTCACCGGCTTTTCCCGAGTGAGCGGCAAAGTGACCGGCGTCGAGACGACGCGTGGAACGATCGGCGCCGGCAAGGTCGGCATAGCGGTCGCCGGCAGCACATCACGCGTCGCGGCGATGGCCGGCATGCGCCTGCCGATCGAAAGCCACGTGCTTCAGGCCTTCGTCTCCGAAGCAATCAAGCCGCTGATCCCCAACGTCATCACCTTCGGGGCCGGCCATTTCTATGTCAGCCAGTCCGACAAGGGCGGCCTCGTCTTCGGTGGCGATCTCGACGGCTACAACTCCTATGCCCAGCGCGGCAACATGTCGACGATGGAGGATGTCTGCGAGGGCGGCATGGCTCTGATGCCGATGATCGGCCGGGTCCGGCTCCTGCGCCAGTGGGGCGGCATCATGGACATGTCGATGGACGGCTCGCCGATCATCGACCGGACACCGGTCGAGGGATTCTATCTTAACGCTGGCTGGTGCTATGGCGGCTTCAAGGCGACGCCGGCCTCCGGCCTCGTCTTTGCCCATCTTCTGGCCCGCGACGAACCGCACCAGGAGGCCCGGCGCTTCCGACTCGACCGGTTCAGGCGCGGCGCGATGATTGACGAAAAGGGGCAAGGGCCCCAACCGAATTTGCACTGAAGCACTTCTGCGGTTCACGGAATCGGGGACGTGCTCAATCGCTTTGTTCTATCGCATTTTCTTCAGGTGAGCTGGCCTCCACCTCGCTCGAAAATGCACCAAGGTCGGGATAGGCGGGAATGCGCATAGCATGTCCATATTGCGGAGAACGTGAGGGCGGCGAGTTCGCCTATCTCGGTGACGCGGCCGTCAAGCGCCCTGCGGCCGATGCCTCGCAGGACGCCTTCTATGACTACGTCTATCTGCGCGACAACCTCGCCGGCGACATGGCCGAATACTGGTACCATGGCGGCGGTTGCCGGGCCTGGCTGAAGGTCGTGCGCAACACCCTGACTCACGACATCAAATCGGTACGGCCGGCACAAGGAGCCGGCGCGGCACAGCCGCATGCGCCGACCGCGGGTGGCGCTTGATGGCCGCCGCGACGCAATCCCACCGATTGCCGACGGGCGGCCTGATCGACCGCTCGGCGCCGCTGAAGTTCACCTTCGACGGTAAGGCGATGACCGGCTTTTCGGGCGACACGCTGGCCTCGGCGCTCGTTGCCAACGGCGTAAGGCTGGTTGGCCGTTCATTCAAATATCACCGCCCGCGCGGCATCTTGACCGCCGGCTCCGAGGAGCCCAACGCGCTGGTCGAATTGAGGACCGGCGCCCGGCGCGAACCCAACACCCTTGCCACGACGGCCGAGCTTTATGACGGCCTGGAGGCGAACAGCCAGAACCGCTGGCCGTCGCTGCGTCATGATCTGATGTCGGTGAACTCGCTGTTGTCGCCGATCTTCGTTGCCGGTTTCTATTACAAGACCTTCATGTGGCCGGCGAAATTCTGGGAGGCCATCTACGAGCCAGCCATCCGGCGCGCTGCAGGCCTTGGGCGGCCGAGCGAGCTCGCGGACCCCGATCGCTATGACAAGGCCTGGGCCCATTGCGACGTGCTGGTGGTTGGCGGCGGCCCGGCGGGATTGTCCGCCGCCCTTGCCGCAGGCCGCGCCGGCGCGCGTGTCGTCCTGTGCGAGGAAGGCGACCGGCCAGGCGGACGCTTGCTGAGCGACGACGGCACGATCGAGGGCATGTCGGCGCAGGCCTGGATCGCCCGCATGCTCGGCGAACTCTCCTCCCTGCCCGATGTCCGCATCATGACCCGAAGCGCGGTCTTCGGCGTCTATGATGGCGGTACCTACGGCGCGCTCGAACGGGTCAACGACCATGTCGCCGAGCCCCCCGAGCACCAGGTCCGCCAGCGGCTCTGGCGCATCGTCGCCAGACGCTGCGTCGTGGCGGCCGGCGCCATCGAGCGTCCCATCGTGTTCTCCGGCAACGACCGGCCGGGAGTCATGATGGCCTCGGCCATGCGCAGCTACATTAACCGCTTCGCCGCCTTGCCGGGGCGGCGCATCGCGCTGTTCACCAACAATGACGATGGCTGGAAGACCGTCGAGACCGCCCACCGAGCCGGGCTGGAGATCGCAGCTGTCGTCGATGCCCGCGCCACGGTGTCGAGCGCCCATCGCAAACTTGCGGAAAAGGCCGGGTTCGCGATCCTGAGCGGCGCGATCAGCGGCGTGACCGGCGGCAAAGACGGTATCGGCAGGATCGAGGCGGCGCCGGCAGGCGGTTCGCTCGTCCATGTCGAGGCCGACAGCCTGGCGATATCGGGCGGGTGGAACCCAGTCGTCGGCCTCGCCTGTCATCATCGCGGCAGGCCGCAATGGCGCGAGGACATCGCGGCTTTTGTGCCGGGCGAAGGCCCGCCGGGAATGGCCGTGACGGGAGCCGCCAACGGCGATTTCGGGCTTGGCGCATGTCTGCGAACCGGCCATGCGGCGGGTGCGGCGGCAGCCGCGCTATGCGGCCGCGGCGGCAACCCGGGCGCTGCGCCGCTGGCCGATGACGAGGCCTTTTCCCTGACCCCGCTCTGGCATGTGGCCGGCAAGGACAAGGCCTTCGTCGATTTCCAGCACGACGTCACCGCTTGGGACATCGCGCTGGCGCAGCGCGAAGGCTTCGAATCGGTCGAACATCTGAAGCGCTATACGACGCTTGGCATGGCCACCGATCAGGGCAAGACGTCGAACGTCACCGGCCTTGCCATCATGGCCGAAATCAGCGGGCGATCCATCCCTGGGACGGGCACGACGATCTATCGGCCGCCTCATGTGCCTGTCGCCATCGGTGCGCTTGCCGGGCATCATCGCGGCGAGACGTTCCACAGCGTACGGCTCACCCCCTCGCACCGCTGGGCCAAGGAACGGGGCGCCGTCTTCGTTGATGCGGGCCTGTGGAGGCGGGCGCAATGGTATCCGATCGCCGGCGAGGCCGACTGGCTGACTTCGGTCACCCGCGAAGTGCTCGCCGTCCGCCACAGCGTCGGCTTCTGCGATGTCTCGACGCTGGGAAAAATCGACGTGCACGGGCCGGATGCCGGCGCCTTTCTCGACCGGGTCTACATCAATGCCTTTTCCTCGCTCGCCGTCGGCAAGGCGCGCTACGGGCTAATGCTGCGCGAGGACGGGATCGTCATGGATGACGGCACCACCTCGAGGCTCGCCGAGGACCACTATTTTCTCACCACCACGACGGCAAAGGCCGGCCCGGTGATGCAGCACCTGGAATTCTGCCGCCAGGTGCTGTTTCCCGAACTCGACGTGCAATTGACTTCGGTTTCCGATCAATGGGCGCAGTTCTCCATGGCGGGGCCCATGGTCCGCGATCTTTTGCGCGAAATGGTCGATCCCGCCGAAGACCTTTCCAACGAAGGCTTCCCGTTCATGGGCGTGCGCGAAGTCGCGCTTCGCGGCGGCGTCAGGGCCCGCCTCTTCCGCATTTCCTTCTCCGGCGAAATGGCCTTCGAGATATCCATTCCGGCTCGTTTCGGTGATGCGCTTGTGCGCAATCTCATGCTGGCGGGAAAGCCCTTCGGCGTGACGCCCTACGGCACCGAGGCGCTCGGCGTCATGCGCATCGAGAAGGGGCACGTCGCCGGCCCCGAACTCAACGGCACGACGACGGCCGGCGACCTCGGCCTCGGCAAGATGATGTCGACCAAGAAGGATTTCATCGGCCGCGCCCTCTCTGCGCGCGAGGCGCTGAACGATCCGGAGCGGCCGGTCGTGGTCGGCGTCAAGCCGATCGACCGGGCGCGCCGCCTTCGCTCGGGCGCTCACGTCATCCCCAAGGGAGCTTCGCCTAGTCCGGCGACGGATCAGGGCTATGTCACCTCGACCTGCTTCTCGCCGATGCTCGAACAGTGGATCGGCCTCGGCCTCGTCGCGCGCGGACGCGAACGCGTCGGCGAAATTGTCCGAGCCCATGATCCGTTGCGTGGAGAGGATATAGACATCGAAATCTGCAGCTCAGTCTTCTATGATCCGGATGGAGGACGCCAGCGTGGCTGATATCGTGTGGAAAGCCCACTCGCCCCTTCAGAGCCGTCTGGTTCCCGGTCGTTTCGGCGCCTCATTGGCGCAGCCGGGCATCCGTCTCACGGATATTCGCGCCTTCAGCCTCGTCCAGATCATGGCCCGGCGCGGACAATGGGATGCGACGACAAGAGCCGCCAAAACTTGCTTCGGGATCGAGGCTCCGGATCGGCCCAAGGCAGTCGTCGGCAGAAAGGCGCTTCTTCTCTGGTCCGGCCCGGATCAGTTTCTTGCGCTCGCTTCACAAGCCGGAGAGGCCGGCTCCTTCGAAACGCTGCGGCAGGCCTTCG
>Ga0182024_10016960_pt1 | contig 13743 bp, 14 predicted proteins | sample P32metaG_FD_120480 | JGI IMG/M metagenome (GOLD analysis project Ga0182024, IMG submission 120480) | Permafrost microbial communities from Stordalen Mire, Sweden - P3-2 metaG (Illumina Assembly) | ecosystem: Environmental > Terrestrial > Soil > Wetlands > Permafrost | place: Sweden: Stordalen... | reverse complement strand
ATTTCGCCGGCACCGTCGAAGCCTCCACGCATCCGGACTGGAAGCCCGGCGACCAGGTGATCCTCAACGGCTGGGGCGTGGGCGAAACCCATCTCGGGTCTTACGGAGCGAAGGCGCGCGTAAAGGGCGACTGGTTGGTGCGGCTGCCCTCCGGCATGAGCGCCCGCGACGCGATGGCGATCGGCACCGCCGGCTACACCGCCATGCTGGCCGTGATGGCGCTCGAGCACCATGGGCTCGAGCCCGCCAGCGGCCCGGTAGTGGTGACCGGCGCCGCCGGCGGCGTCGGCTCGGCGGCGGTCGCGATCCTGGCCAAGCTCGGTTTCCAGGTGACGGCGTCGACCGGGCGGACCGAGGAGGCGGATTATCTCAAGCGCCTGGGCGCAGCCGAGATCATCGATCGCAAGGAGCTGGCGGGCGCGCCCCGGCCGCTCGCCAAGGAGCGCTGGGCGGGCGGCGTCGACGTGGTCGGCTCGGCCACGCTCGCCAATGTGCTGTCGATGATTCGCTATCGGGGGGCGGTAGCGGCCTGCGGACTGGCCGGAGGTATGGATATGCCGGCGACGGTGGCGCCGTTCATTTTACGCGGAGTGTCACTTCTCGGCATCGATTCGGTCATGCGGCCGCTGCCGGATCGGCGGGCCGCCTGGGGGCGGCTCTCGGCCGATTTGGACCGGGCAAAACTCGCTGAAATGACAAGCGAAATCGGCCTGGCCGAAGTGATCGAGGTCGGCCGGAATATCGTCGAGGGACGGGTCCGGGGCCGAATCGTGGTCAAGATTGGGTAAAGACGTTCAGAATTTAGCGACGAACGCGGTTCATGATGGCTTGATTCGGATGGTTAGTCGGTGGTTAAGAATCCAAGTGGGTGTCGGAGGGAGTTCATCATGTTGCGTGTGACGATGATGGCGGCGGCTCTGTTGGCAGCCGGGCCGGCCGCGGCCGAACAATTGAATGTTGAAGCCGCCCGGCAGTTCGTGGTTGGCAAGCTCTTCGCCTTCAATTGCTTTGAAGGCACGCATGGGGCCGGCCGCATCTATGGCGACGGCTCGGTCGCCGGCACGGTGCAGTTCGGCGGCAGCGGACCGGTCCGCTACGTGGCGTTGCCGGCCGGCACGGTGCGGGCGCAGGGCGAATCGGTCTGCGCCTCGGTGAACGGCCTTCCGATCCAACCCTGCTTCAATGTCGACAAGACCGATCCGCAGAGCTTCCGCGGCTCCGTTTCCGGCTTGCGCTTCGCCTATTGCGACTTCACCCGCCGCAACGTCAGGGCCACCCCGGTTCGCACCGCCGACGGCCTGCGCACACCCCTGGCAATCCATGCCGCCGCCATGACGGAAGGCGCGGGCGACTAGCGCGATCGGATCGCCGCCCGCAGGACCGCGTACCTCGAAGGCGCGCGGGCTCACGCGCCGGGCCGACCGGCTCTCGGCGTTACGGTCATGGCTGCCCTGCGACCGCCGCGCGGGCGAACATGAACCCTCGCAAGCATGGCCGCGACCAACGCATACCGGCCGCTTCGCCCCCCCGATCCCCCTGAACCGGCCGATGATGACTTGACCCCGCTTCGGCGGGGTTTTTTCTTTGTTGCCTCGGGTGGCGCTTCGGAGTCATGCTTGGCTCGCCCCAAGGATTATTTTAGGTCGCGACGCTCGGTTACCGGCGGAAACGAGCCTGGGGTCGGGTCCATCATACGTGCCGTGGTTCAGTATGGTTGAAGTCGATCATTTCACGCCGCTCTCGCGCGCCGTCGCGTCGATCGATCGCGACGCCTATGCGGCGCGTTTTGCGGTCTACGACCATGCCCACAAGGCGCTGCTGCGGCGCTTGGCGACCGCCCAATCTCCGTGCTCCGACGCCGACATCGCGCGCGAAGAGCAGGCCTTCCGGGACGCCATCCGCCGCATCGAATTCGCCGACACGGGCGGGCAACCCACGCTCGTCCCGCAGGACGAGCCGCTGGCCGACGAGCCGCTCGGGGACGAGCCGCTCGGGGACGAGCCGCTCAGGGAGGTGCCGCCCGAGCCGCAGCGCGACCTCGTTTGGCCGCGACCGCGCCCGCGGCGCGAGAGCCTGGATGTGTCGGACTTGCCGAGCCTTGATCACTTCGAGGCCGACAGCGCGGCCGTGCCGGTGCTTCGCCTCTCCGAACCCCGCTCGCTCGCTCGCCGGGTCGGCGAACGGCTGGCGCTCGCCGGCATGGTTCTGGCCTTGATCGGGGTCGGGCTCTGGATGGGCGAGGGAGCGCGCGACCAAGCGGCGGATCCGTCGTCCTTGCGCGGCGCCGAATCGACCGAGCCGGCGGCCGCGGATGGTGGGACCGATGCGAAGGCGCAGCAGCCGACATGGCTGTCGCCGGAAATGTTCTACGCTCCGCCGCCGCTGCCGACGGCTCCGGCTTCGCCGCGCGCCGACGTGCCGCTGCCGCTGCCGAGGCCCGATAGATAAATAACGGTCGAAAGTCCGCTCAATCCCCTGAGGCGATTTTCCGCCCTTCGTGCAGCAGCCTGTTCAACAAATACCTGTTGACTCTGATTTCGCTCTTGGCGTCGCCGTCGTATTCGACGAAACCTGATTGTCGAAATTTGTTCATGAAGAAATTCACGTTGGTACGGCTTGTGCCGATCATCTCCGCGAGCGTTTCTTGACTGATCTTGGGTATGATCGGATCCGGCCGATCTTCCTTGCCGCAGTTCGTCAAAAGCAGCAGAAGTCGCGCCAAACGCTTCTCCGTCGAGTTCAGCCGCTGGTCGATCAGGTTCTCCAGCGCTCGAATGTTGTGTTCCATCAAATACGTCGTGAACAGCTCGGAAAAGTCCGGATAGATGTGAAGCGCGCGGATAACGCTCGCTTTTGGCATCTGCAGGAGCACGCATTCGGTCAGAGCCGTGACGGTCGCCATGCGCAGCTTGTGTCCGGTGAGGCCCTCCTCGCCGAAGAAATTACCCGGCTGGAGGATCGCGACAACAGCCTCCTTTCCTTCCTCGGAGACTATGCTCACCTTGACCCTGCCGTCCTGGACATAAAAGACGAAGCCCGCAGGATTGCCTTGGGAGTAGACGACGTGATGCTTTTTACATTTCAATTCCGACCCATCCACCCTGGCGAGGATGGATCCCGGATTTATCGGGTGTTTTTCATTTTGGTTCATGCCAGAGAACCCGGATCGCCAAATGATGCTTGGGTGCTGTCTCCAAAGTTAGAGCCGTGTCAGACGCTGCCCTAAAAATCCGCTGCGCTAAAAATCGGTGAACCCGGGGTCCAATCCAGCCCAACCGGCAAAAATACGGGCTGAAGCCGGCCAGCCGCCTGAGCCGCACCCGCAGCACCGAAAATGAGGGCCGCGACGAGAGCAATCTCGGCGCTGGTCTCAATCGTCGCGCCCCATCCTCGATTGAAGGGGCGGCGAGCGAAGCATGACCAAAGATTTGACGGGCCCGCAGCGGGCACAAAAGTAGCCGTGAATCTCAAAATTGACATTCAGGGGGTGGGGCTCGATCTCTTTAAGGGTAGTCTCGGCACCGCATACCGAGCACGGGTCTCTTGGCTTGAGCATGTGCGACGCATTTTGCAAACGCATGTGCTGTCCCTCCGCCGGACGCTTGATAGGTGAGTTCACTTGATATGTGGGTTCAAAAAGGCGCTTTGCGTTCGCGCTTCAATCGCCATGATTCTTCGAAGTCAAACGAAAAATCTGCTTAAAAATCCACCTTATGAAGGTGCTCACTAACCTTGCTGGTTGTCCACAGGTTCGAATAGAACCGCGCGATTATCCCCGCTATCCACAGGATCATAAGAGATTACTCACTTGACGAGATTGTCTGCGTATTCCCCAATCAACTGGGACCCGTTGGCTTTGCGGCACTTCTACGAACTTCTGCGACATGCCATCGAAGCGCTGCCGGTCGGGACATTGCTCCAGGTGGATCCAATTTGCTTCGCGCTGCGCGCCGAACGCGCAAAACCACGATAAATTCACGACGTATCAGGGTCTGTGCCGACGGTGGCGGATGACGCCGGACGGGCGATCGGCGGAAACAGCAGCCGCTGATAGAACCAGCCGATGCCGAGCAGCACGATGCCGAGCCCGATGAAGGACAGCGCCTGGTAGATGCCGGTGAGACTGGACATATCGAGCAAAAAGACCTTGAGCACCGTGAGGATGGTGACCGCCGCCGAGGCGAAACGCACCGGCCGCGAGTGCAGCCGGATGCCGGCGGCGAGCAGCACGACCCCGAAGGCGAGCCACACCGCCGAATAGGAATATTGCTCGGCATCGCTGGTCGCGCCGTCGGTCAATACCGGTCCGTGATAGAGCCACGTGACTTGCAGCGTGAGATAGGCGAGCGCGAGCGCCACCGCCGCGACCGCCGCGACGGTGCCGTAGACCGGTGGCCGCACTCCGCGCGAGACCAACGCCAGCACGCCGGCCAGGAGGGCCGGGACGCCATAACCCAGCAGAATGAGATTGAGGAACGGGCCGCCGACCGGCTCGCCGGTCAAGATCGGGTTCTCGATCAATCCCAATCCGAGCACGATGCCGGCGAGGGCGAGCGCCGCGAGCGCCAGCGCGCCGACGTTGTGGACCACGCTGCCGGTACGCAGGCGCAAGCGTTCGAGACCGATCGTGAGCGCGAGGGCAGCCGACACTTCTATCGCGAGGTCGGTGAGCGCGGTGGTCTCCCGGTAGACGTCGCCCCCGGTCATGAAATGGCGGATTTCCAGGAATACCAGCAGCACCGTGAAAAAGATGGCCGCCAAATCCACGACGCGTGCCGGGGCATCGTCGGCGCGCCGCCGCAGCCGATGGCCGGCGAACCAGAACGCGGCGGTCGGAACCCCGAAGCCGTAGAGCAGCCAATTGAAGATCGGCACTGTGCCGACATCGGCTCCCACGATGCGCGGCTCGCGCGCGAAGCGCGCCAGAACCAGCGCCGTTATGACGGCGGCGAGCCAGCGCAAGGCCGGCAGCGGCCGCTTCTCCGATATCCATGCAATCCCGGGCACCATCACGGCCAACGCCACGGTCAGCGCGCCCTTGTCGAGCGCCATGGTCAGCGCGAGCGCCAGCCCCGCCACGGCGCCGGTCGCGAAGATCGCGCCTGAGGCGGCGAGCCCGGGGCGCGGCGCGCGCCGGTGCAGGGATTCGGTCGCAGCGGCGGCCAGAGCCGCCAGCAGCAAGGCAACGCTGGCGAACGGGATAGAGCGATCGAATCCGGCGATGCGATAGTACAGTGCGACCAGGACGGCGACCGGCACGAACACCGCCGCGGCGCTCCAGAGCATCGGCACGAGCGGCTGCCCGGAACGCCCCTGCGCCAGAAATCCGGCAGCCGCGAACAGCAGCGCAAAGCCGATCCCGAGCACCAGGTGCCAGCCGAATTGCGCCTGCTCGGGCTCCGGCACTACGCCGGCCGCCGGGCCGCCCGGTGCGATCAGGTGGAGAATGTCGGTGTTGACCGACCAGTGCGCGAAGACGATGGCGACCAGCGCGGCCGCGGCCGGCACCGCCGCGGTCGCCGCCTCCGACCGCCACGCGATGGCGCAGGTGGCCACCACCAGCGCCACAAGCGTGGCGAGCGCCAGCGGATCGTGCCGGCTCGCCAGCACGACGATCGTGGCGGCGGCCAGAAAGGCCGCGAGCGCTCCCGAGGATACCGCATCGATCCGGCCCGGCTGCGCCGCTGGCCCGTACAGCAATCCTGAAACGATCAGGAGCGCGGCCAATCCAAAGCCCGCCACGATGTGGAAGGCGTGCGCCGGCAGCGCATCGACACCGTGATCGGTGATCCCCGGAAACACCCACAGCACCGCGAACCCGATGGCCGTGACGGCGAGCCAGCGCCACATCCGCATGCGTGCCAGCACGAACGCGGCCGCCGTCACCACCGCCAGATAGATGTAGAGCGACCAGTAATCGGGATGGTCGGAGGCGACCAGGAGCGGCGTTACAAAGGCGCCCACCAGGCCGAGGCCGGCAAGTGCCGGGCCATGCAGCAACGCGGCCGCGAGCGTCGCCAACGCCACCACGCCGAGCAGCAGGAATGCGGCGGCGGGTCCCAGAAATCCGTAAAGCCCATAGGCGGCATAGACGTCCGCATACGCGATGGTCGTGCCGACAGCGGTGAGCATGCTCGGAATATGCGCGCTCGGCAGGCCCACAATGCCGGTGAGCTGCTCGCTGCGCCGCGCCCATTCGCCGGCCGCGATCAGCGCGATGGCCAACAGGGCGCCGAGCGTCACCCGCACGCCGGGTCCGACCAGGCCCTGCTCGATCGAATAGCGCACCAGAAAGAACCCGCCGAGCGCGAGCGCGAGGCCGCCGACCCAGACCACCCATTGGGTGCCGAAGCGCTCCTCGAAGCCCATGGGGCGCGGAGCCGGCCTGGCCGTGGACGCTGGTGGAAGCGTGCGTTCGGGCTCTGGCGCGGGCTGCGGCGGAGCGGAGGCAGGCGGCTCCGCTGACGGCGCGCGCGGCGTTTGGGCGGCGGGCGACCGCGTGGAGATAGCTTCGGGCTCGGCCGCCGATGTTGGCGCCGCCGCCGTCTTCGGCCTCGGCGGTGGCGCCGCGACCGCCGCCGGCAGTCTGTCGAGACGGTGCTCGAGCAGGCGCAATTGCCGCTCGAGCGCAAGCAGCCTGTCGCGCGTCCCGATCGTCATCACCAAGCCCACGATGGCGGCGATCGGTATGGCGAGCAGGAGAAGGATCAGCAGAACGATCAGGAGTTCCACGAATTCGCCCCGCAACGGCCGGTCCGGCCGGGCGGGATGCTATGTCAAGCAGGCAGTCTGCGGAAGCTCGAGCAGAGGCTCGATCAGGATCGTCCGCCGAAGCGCAACCCGGCCGAAGGCCGCTCCTGCGCGACCTCGCGGCGAAAACGGAACAGGGCCGCCGGCCGGCCGCCGGTCAAGGTCGACATTTCGCCGGTCGGCTCGACCAGAGCGGCGCTCTCCACCAGGCGCCGGAAATTCTGCTTGTGCAGATGGCGTCCCGAGATCGCCTCGACGGCGCGCTGTATCTCCGTGAGCGTGAATTCCTGCGCCATCAGCTCAAACACGACCGGCCGGTATTTGAGCTTGGCGCGCAGGCGCGCGATGGCGGTCGCCAGGATGCGGCGGTGATCGAGACGCATCGGCTCGCCCAGCACCGGAAGCTTGCGGCGTGCGAGCGCTGCCTGCCTGCCGTCGCGGCGGGCCTCCTCGACCAAGCCGGCCTCGTAGAGCAGCTCGTAGCGATCGAGGATCTTCTCTTCGTCCCAGGCGCCGCCGTCGCCGAAGCAGAGCCGCAGCCGTTCGCGCCGGCCGAGCGCGCGGCCGGGCTCGGGCCGGTCGGTGCGTCCCGCCCATTCGCGCAGCAACGGCAGGATGGCGGCATCGAGGATTTTCGGGCGGTGCTCGCGCCAGTCCTCCCACGGGAAGAAACGGTACCACGGCTCGAAGCCGGCGCCGGCCGCGCGCAGCGGGCCGACATTCTCGGGCCGCCGGGTCAGCGCCAGGTAGCCGATCGACACCATGTGGGCGCCGGTGTCGCCGGGCCGCGCATGGCGCCCGCGGTCGCCGAACGTATAGAGTTGCTCCACATAGCCGACGGTGAGGCCGGTCTGGGCCTCGACCCAGGCCCGCAGCCCGATCTCGAAGGTGCGGTGCGTGAGTGGATCGAAAGGACCGAAAGGCAGGCCGGCCCGTGGCTCATCCTCGCCGCCGTCGCCGGCATCCAAATCACCGGCGACCAGGATTGCCGGCTCATCGCCTTCGACGGCGACGATCGCGGCGGTGAGCCCGATCTCGATCGGCGTCAGCGGGGTCTCGGGCATGGCGGATCATACCATGGGCCGTGCCGAGCCGCTCTGGTGAGCGTCGCTCACTCGAGGTCGAGCCGGAACGGATCGCCCTCGAACGCCATGACGCCGCGGCCGATCTCCTCGATCGCCGTGGTCATGCGGCCGTCCCGCCCGAGCGCGCGATCGGCCAGCGCCACGAAGTAGGAGTTGGGCGTTGCGGTCGGCGAGGCGAAACGCAGCTCACGCGCGATCGCGCGCTCGTCGCGGCGCGGATTGAGCGCGCAGGCCGCCATATAGGCGCCGGCGGTGGAGCGGCTGATGCCGGCATAGCAATGCATCACCAGCGGGGCGGCACGGTCCCAACCGCGCACGAAGTCGAGGAGCCGGGTGACGTGCTCGTCGGCCGGCGCGATATAGCCGTCGAGCGGTCCCGTGATGTCGTCCATGCCGAGGATGAGATGGTTCTCCGACACGATGCCGCCGGGCCGCTGCACCAGGTCGGTGTCCTTGAGCAAGGTCACCACATGGCGCGCGCCCGTCGCCGCGACGGTCTCATGCAGCCTGGCGAGGGAGCAAACGTGAATCATGCCGGTCTTCGATCCTTTCAGGGCATCGATATATGACGCCCGATTCCGGTATCAATGCGTTTGGCCAATTTCTGCATGTCATTGCCGGGCTTGTCCCGGCAACCTCGATCGGATGGCACCGCCTGGCCTGTTTTAGCGGAATGGCCGAAACAGGTCCGGCCATGACGGGCACAAACGCCGACACGGTCGAAAAAGGCTCTAGTCTCCGAGCAGCCGCTCGAAACGCTCAAGATAGCGCGCCTGCGCGAGATCGGCGGGCCAGGGCGTGAGATAGTCCCGTTCGAGGGCAGCCGACAAGCGCGGCGCGCGGCCGAAGAAGCGGCCGGCTTCGGCTTTGGCGAAGCCCGCCAGCCGGGTCGCCTCCAGATGGGCGGCGGCGCGATCCGCTGCCTTGATCAGGGCCAGCAGGTCGGCGGGCAGCACCACCGGCAAGCCGAAGCGCATATGGATGGCTGCCAAGAGGCGCGCCTCGACGGTCTTGTAGGCGTCCCCGATCACCGCCTTGAACGGCGAGATCATGTCGCCGATCACGTATTCGGGCGCATCGTGCAGCAGCGCGGCGAGGCGATGCGGCCGGCTCAGGCGCACGCGCTGCCGGGCGATGGTCTCGACCAGGAGCGAATGCTGGGCGACCGAATAGATGTTGGGGCCCTCGGTCTGGCCGTTCCAGCGCGCGACCCGCGCCAGCCCATGGGCGATATCCGCCACCTCGATGTCGAGCGGGGAGGGGTCGAGGAGATCGAGCCGGCGTCCCGACAGCATGCGCTGCCAGGCACGCGGAGCCACCCTGCTGGCGCGCCTTGCGTTCATGGCTCGGCGTGGAGCTCGGCGATGGCCGCGTGCCGGTGACAGGTCACCAGATGATCATTGACCATGCCGACCGCTTGCATGAACGCATACACGATGGTCGGTCCGCAGAACTTGAAGCCGCGGCGCGCCAGCTCCTTGGAGATTTGGCGTGACAACGGGGTCTCGGCCGGGACCTGCTTGGTGCTGCGGAAGGCATTCGTTTTCGGCTCGCCGTCGAGGTAGCCCCACAACAGGCGCGAGAAGCCCTGCTCCTTGTCCATGACGTCGAGATAGGCGCGCGCCGAGAGCACGGCGCTCTCGATCTTCAGGCGGTTGCGCACGATGCCGGCGTCCTGCATCAGCCGTTCGAGCTTCGCCGGCGTGTAGCGGGCGATCTTCTTGGGCTCGAAGCCATCGAAGGCGCGGCGGAAGTTGTCGCGCTTGCGCAGGATCGTGATCCAGGAGAGGCCGGCCTGGAAACCATCGAGCAGCAGCTTCTCGAACAGCGCGCGATCGTCGAATTCCGGGACGCCCCATTCGGTGTCGTGATAGGCGACGTAAAGCGGGTCCTGCTGCGGCCAGGGACAACGGCGCAGGCCGTCGGGGTGGAGCACGGCCGCGCTCATGGTGCGGCCTTGGAATCCGGCGCTGCAACGCCCGGGAATGCAAAGCGCGCCCAGGCCGGCTTGACCAACCGCAGCGCCACGTCGCCGGCCATGAGCGGCATGCCGGCGGCGAGCGCTTCATCGACCCGGTCGAGGCGCAACAGAGCGAGCCCGCGACGCTGCGCCGCCGAGCCCATCGTGCCCATCGGTTTGCCACCCGCCGTCACGGCGACGCCGGCTTCGGGGTGTGCGCCGTCAAAGGCGACCGGAACCACGCGGGTGCGGGCGGAGCCGCGATGCTCCATGCGCGAGACCACCTCTTGGCCGACGAAACAGCCTTTTTGGAAATCGACGCCGTGGAGCTGGTCCATGTCGGCTTCATGCGGGAAGGCCTCCCCATAGACGTAATCGCGGCCGCCGGTCGGCACCCCGAGCCCGATCCGATGCGCCTCGTAGGCGGCGGCGTCGACCAACTCGGCCCCGAAGGCGGCCGCCGCGTCGGTTGGGTGGGGCGGAGAGATGCAGCGCAAGCCCAATTCCGGCAGGCGGGGGTCCGCATAGCACACGCCCCAATGCGCGGGGGCAGCGCCGTCCCAGATCGCTATCACGCCGGCAAAATCGGACACATCCTCGACGACGACCTTTGCGCGCAATTTGTAGAAGCCCAGCCGCTCAACCAGCGTCGTCGCGAGCGCACGCGGGCAATCGAGGTAGAAATCGTCGCCATTGGGAGAATCGGAATCCGCAATGATGAAGTCCACGATGATCTTGCCTTGCGGCGTCAGGAGTGCGGCAAAGCCGGGGCTCAAGGCGCTCACCTTGCCCATGTCGGTGGTCACCAGCCCGTTCAGGAACTTGCGGGCATCGATGCCGGCGACCTTGACCACGCCGCGGTCGGTGAGAATCGTTGCCTTCATACCCGGTACCTGCCAGATGTTGCCCCGAAACATAAGGCGCGCCAAACGCTCCCGCGAGCAAGCCGGCTCGGACCCTCGGGTGAGAACACTCAAAGGTAGAAGTTTGGCCGTCGAGCACGCCTTTCGCGCTAGTGTAGCATCGCCAGCCCTTGATTCTTGATTCTTATCATCGGGTTGGCGACCCAATGGGGGCCGCTACCCCGGGCCCTGATTCCAACCGGCGCGTGCATGCCGGCCCGCGGACCGCTCGGCGAGGGAGCGGTGGGGCTCGGGAGTAGGGCGTCTAATGAGTGACGATTTCGTCTCGGTGCGGATCCTCGCCGTCTGCGCATCGGAGCAGGACGGCGAGCTGTTGCGCAAGGGGGCCACCCTCGCGGTCATTCCAGCTTATTTCACCCATGTGGCCACGGTCGCGGCGGCGCGTGCCGCGCTCGCCGAAGGCAACGTCGATATTGCTCTGCTCGATGCGACGACCGCGCAGCAAGACATTGACGGTCTCATCGAAGCGGTCGGCGCCGCCCGCAATTCGCCGGCGGTCGTCATGCTCGCGCCGTCGAGCCAGGCAGCGGCCGACCTCCCGGCCGCTGCCGCCACCACCGCCGCCGCGCTCAAGCCCGCCAATCTCCCGGACGCCAAGGCGCTGATCGAAAGCTGCATGCGGCTGAAGGTGCCGAGCCGCGTTCTGGTGGTCGACGATTCGTCCACGGTGCGCGGCATCGTGCGCAAGATTCTCAACGGGTGCCGCTTTCCGATCGACATCTGCGAAGCCACGGACGGCATCGACGCGCTCAAGCAGATCGGTGCCGGCAAGTTCGATTTCATCTTCCTCGACGACAACATGCCGGGGCTGAACGGCATCGAGATGCTGTCGCAGTTCAAGCGGCAGCATCCGCGCATGGAAGTCGTGATGATGAGCTCGGCGCAAGAGGCGGCGCTCGCCGCCCGCGCCCGGGCCGCCGGGGCGGCCGGCTTCTTGAGGAAGCCGTTCTATCCCTCCGATGTCGACGCGATTCTGTACGCCTTTCACGGTCTGCGGCCGCCGGCGGCCTGATCCCGCAGCCGCGCCGTCCTACTCGCTGGCGAGGAAATAGCGCCAGGTGCCGTCGGGCCCGATTCCGACCTGATAGAAGACATAGCGGCCGCGCTCGAGCATCTGCTTGTAGTCGGAACCGGTGACCACCCGGAATAGCTCGACCTTCTGGACCGGCGTCAACGACTTGACGGGCAGCCGCGCGAAATAGGGCCACACATACGTTTCCTGCGGCGTGCCGGCATCGATGCGCGCGGCTTGGGTCTCGAGGATGCTGATCAGGATCGACAGGATCTCGATGCCGTCGGAATCCGGATAGTTCTCTTTCCAATAGGCGGCCGGATCCTCCTTTTGGGTGTGGGAGAAGACCGGAATGTTGCCGTTCGCCCGCATTAGGGCCATGAGCGTCTGCAGATCGCCGGTGTGGGCCGCGGCCAGTATGCGATCACGCGTGCGCAACACCGCCGGCGGCAGATGCGAAAGATCGGTGGCGGTTTCGGGATCGGCCGTGCCCGGCGCCGAAGCCTCGCCGGCCGCGGCCGGCCGCTCGATGACGGATGCATCGGGGCTGCCGTCGCGGCCGGGCGGGACGAACTGGTTGGCGCTCGGCGGCGCGGTCGTGGCCGGCGGTTTGATGGTCTCGGTGCGGACCTTGAGCTGCGCCAGGGCGCTGCGGCTCCCGCTGAGCGCGACGAGCATCACCACGAGCACCATCGCGACGCGCGCCATGATGCGAGTCGCGGCGGACTGGGCGGTGAATGCGTGCAGCGGCATGGCTTGACGAGCGGGCTCGAGGTCCGGGCCTGGCGACCGAATCAGCAGGATCACGAGCGTATCACACGCGCCACGCGACCCTGATCGGTGGCGCCGGGCGAATGCCCGCCACTCGATCATCGCAACATGCAAGGCTTGGATCGTGAGCGCCTGGCGGCTACTGGCGCGCCATCGGCAGGGAGAATTCGCCGTTGCGGATGCGCAACGCGAGGCCCTCGGCAAATTCCGCGGCCGCTTCCTCCCCATAGGTCGCGACAAATTCGGCAAAGGCCGTGAACAGGCACGCCTGCGCCAAGCAGTCGCCATCGACGCCGTCGATGCGCGCCTCCGCCCAGGCCTCGTGCAAATAGCCGAGCGCAACTCTCTTCTGCTCGTGTTCCGGAACGCATGCCGGAGTCTGGATCGCCTGCGTGGTCATGCCGCTATTCGATATGTTGGGAAAGACGCCGGAGAGCCCGGCCCCGCGTGGATCTGCGGCCAAATTATCATGCGTGCGGCGCCTGCCTAGCCACAACTTTAGGAAGGGTTAACGTGGGTCAATTTGCATACCGGGCAGTCACTTCGCGCGCGATCTTGGAGCCCTCGTCGAGGTAGCGGCGGATGACCAGATCGGCCGCCGGCGTGCAGGTGCGGTAGCTCTGCTGAAAGACCCGGAAGCCGCGGTTGAAGCTCGCCACCATGCGGGTGCGGCGATCGCCGTTGGGGGCCTCGGCGTCGACCAGGGCCTGCATCTCGTTGCGCCACTTCTGCCCTTCATTGGCGCCGCAGATGCCGCGCAGGTAATGCAGCGCGCCCAGGATTTCGGCGAGCCGCTGCAGCGTGGCGTCGTAGGGCGCGGCCGGCTCCTGCGCGCAAGCGGGCGCGCTCGCCGTCAGGAGACCGGCCAGAGCCAAGATCAGTAGGCGTCGCGCCATGATGCGCCGGGACGATGCGTCACGTTGAAGGGTCGCTTCGAGATAGGCCGGGGCGCCGCGCATGGCAAGCCGCCACGGTCAGGCCGTCTTGATTGTGGGATCAAGCCGCCGGAAAAGCGATGATGTGCGCGCGAGCGATGCGGTCGCGCTTACGTGGACGCGCGCAGCAGCCGAAACGCGGCGTCCACGATCTCGCCGAGACCCGGCGTGGTCGGCAACCCGGCGAGCTCCCGGGGATGCAGCCAGCGCGCCTCCGAGAGCTCCTCGTTCAGAAGCGGCTCGCCGGCGAGCCAGCGTGCCGCAAACGGAAGAATGACGAAGTGGCGCTCGACCCGGTCGTCGCGGT
>Ga0182024_10016959_pt1 | contig 13743 bp, 9 predicted proteins | sample P32metaG_FD_120480 | JGI IMG/M metagenome (GOLD analysis project Ga0182024, IMG submission 120480) | Permafrost microbial communities from Stordalen Mire, Sweden - P3-2 metaG (Illumina Assembly) | ecosystem: Environmental > Terrestrial > Soil > Wetlands > Permafrost | place: Sweden: Stordalen... | reverse complement strand
TGCGATCACGATATTCGCCGGAGTTGCAGCGCGATGGGGAAGACTCAGTCGCCTCGAGGGGACCGGCATGTCGCCGTATTTTTTTGTCATGAGGAAATAAAAAACCCGGCCCCCAACGAGGGGGCCGGGTACAGCCAGGGAGAACGACGCTTGCTCGTGATTCGTTGGGAAACTCGACTCCAACTCACGCTCAGTTGAAGGACCGTTTTCCTTCACAGGCCTGATAAAAAACTCAGGCCCGTTCATGATGTGCTAAAGAAAAGCACGCTGTGTGCCGACACGCGGCAATCGTACGAGAAATTCAGCGGCAGATGTCCATAAGAGCTTTGACAGAAATATCTTAAATTACGAGCTCGCCAATTCGAAATAATCTGCTGCAATCCCGAGTGCTATTGAATTAGCCAACTCGGTAAGCGATCGTGCGAATTTTCTGGGCGGATCGCCGGGGCGCGGAGATGGAACAATAATTGCTCCGTTCCTCGAAGCAAAGTGAACCGCCCGTACGTACGAACAAAACTTTCCAATGGAGTCATTCGCCAAAGCTCGCGCTGCGGGAGTTGGCGATTCGCAATACAATCCGCCCGCCTGTCAAAATTGGCAGGAATCGCGAGAAGGATTTCGCCAACGAGCACCCGACTTCCTGCCTGATTTCGCATGCATGCAGATATGGATTAACCTGTCGGATCGGGCAAGTGGGTCTGCTTTCCCGCGTTCAGTTCGCCGTCTTCGGACATGGAACAGGGTTTCGACCCCTCCGGCCCGCATTTCCGCGCCGTCATTGCACGCCGAGTAGATGCAAAGGGTTGCGAGGTTTGGATAAAATAGAGGTTTCGGGTCAACGGGTTCTTCTCTTTTTCGATTCAGTTCGCCACCGACCTGGGATCTGACGACGAAAAGCTGCTCTGATAACAAACGCGCCGGAAAGGATCTCGCCACGATGAAGGTGTTTGTTCTCGGCTTGGACGGCGCGACCTGGGACGTCTTGAACCCGTTGATTCAGGATGGATTGCTACCCAACCTCGCGAGGATCCGCGAGCACGGGTCGTGGGGATCCTTGAATTCCGTATTTCCACCGCTCTCGCCCGTCGCCTGGACCGGGGTGATGACCGGCAAGAACTCTGGGAAACACGGTATCTTCGAGTTCATCGAGCACTCGCATAATCCACTCGCAGGGCGGGTGAACTCATCACGGGCGATCAGGTCCCCGCTTCTGTGGGAGATTGCCCAGCAATGCGGCAAGAAAACCGTGGCTGGCGGCGTGCCCCTCAGTTATCCTGCCCGGCCTGCCCAACAGTTCGCAGGGTTCTTCCTGGGCGACTTTCTCAGCCCGGCAGACGCCCCCGACTTTTCGAGCGACCCGGCAATCTTTGCCGAGCTGGAAAAAGAGGTTGGGCCGTATCAGCCCTGGTCAACCTCGATTCGCGACGGCGGCAATGAAGCCGTCGTTCTCGATGACTTGCACCGCTTCATGGAACAACACATGAAGGCAATCCGCTTCATGATGAGGCGCTGCGAATGGGACCTTTTCATCTTCGACCTGATGGCCACCGATCGCTTGCAGCACGAATTGTGGCATGTCTGGGATCTGACCCACCCGGCGGCCCGGGGCCGTGAGCGTGAGCTCGAGGCGTTGCGCCCCAGATTGATCGAATTCTGGCAACGCATCGATCAACACATTGGCGAGATCGAAGCAGATTTGCCGCCGGACACGGCCTTTCTGATCATCAGCGATCACGGCTTCGGACCGATCGAGCATTACGTCAACTTCAATGTCTGGCTGCTCGAACAAGGCTATATCGCCCTCAAAGATTCATTCTACGTCAAGCAAAAACACTGGTTCTATCGCAAGGGAGCCACTCCCGAATGGATGTACGGCCTCATGACCAAGCTCGGCTTGGGAAACCACCGCGTGAGCCGATTCCGCGGCAAACAGGATAGCTTCATGGATCGCCTGGGCGAATCGTTTTTCCTCTCGCGCAGACATATCGACTGGTCGCACACTCGGGCTTATGCCCAGGGAAACTTTGGTCAGATCTTCCTGAATCTAAAGGGCCGCCAGCCCAGCGGATGCGTCGCCCCCGAAGATGTACGCCCGCTGCTCAATGACTTGAAAGCAGCCCTTTCAGCCATTCCCCACCCTGAAACGGGCGAGCCGCTGGTTGAGCACGTTTATGAGAGAGACGAGCTCTACGCCGGCCCCCATGCCGGCTTGGCTCCAGACTTGACAATCGTGCTCACAGATTGGCGGTATCGTACAATCGGGCTTCACGACTTCACCACTAACCGCATGATCGCGCCGGCGTTCGGGCCCACCGGTGATCATCGGCTCGACGGCATTTTGATCGCTGCCGGCTCACCGTTCCGCACAGGCGCCAAGCCCGCGGAGGCAAATTTGCTCGATATTGCCCCGACTGTCTTGCAATTGCTGGGAATCACAGTCCCGGGCGACTCCGACGGCCGCGTGCTGGAAGAATTGCTCGACCACGAAACGGCCGTCGCAACTCCGCAGTCGGCGTTCGCGACTGCTTACGCCGGCGCAAACGGAAACGCTCACACACCCGTTGACGCAGACTATGCCGCCGAAGACGATGCCGAGATCAAGCAACGATTGGCAGATCTGGGATATTTGTGAAAAAGGCTCAAACTGATGGCCCGAAAGTCAAAGGCGCCTGACAAACCGGCCGATCCTTCGAGCCTCGAACAACCGAATCAATCCCAAGAGCGCTCCCACCATTCCGCAGAATGCTCGCGCTGTCAGGTTCTCGAAGCACGGATTGCCGAGCTCGAAAAGGCGGCTGCAAAACAAGATAATGAGCATCCGTCCGCTGAAACTGGCCCATCCATCAACATTCCTCACGTCGACTTCAAGGCCCTGCGTCTGATTCCCCACGGTTGGGGTGAGGGATGGCAACTGCGGCCCGCGCCTGCTCGACGGCACTGGATGGACGAGCTGCCGCATGCTTACAAATGCCTTCCACTGGTCGTTGCTAATCAGTGGGGCTGGCAGATACTCTGCCCCACCGACGTCGTCGCCACCTGGGACGGTACCGAAGGCCTGACAGGTCTTCGTATCGAGGTCGCCCCTCAGTTCGAGCCGGCGATCAAGAGTCAGTTCGGAGCCGGTATTATCACGTTCTCTCCTCCCTGGCTCTTCCGCACACCGCCTGGCTGGAACCTCTACCTGAAGGGACCGACCAACCGCTGGAAACCCAATTGTGTCCCGCTCGAGGGCGTGATCGAAACCTGGTGGCTCAACTACACTTTCACTCTCAATTGGAAGCTGGTCCAGCCCGGCACCGTCGTGTTCCGCCAGGGAGAAAGTCTGGGACAGCTTCTGCCGGTTCCTCATCTCACATTTGAAGATGCCACGGCGACCGAAGCTCCGATCGGCCTGCTCGAACCCGAAGCGTCCGCGGAACTTCTCAAGTGGCAGGAAAAGCGCCGGCAAATCGCCGGGCAGAGAGACAACGTTCATCATCTCTATCGAAAGGCCGAAGGCGTCGACGAACACGTTCAGCGCATCAGCGTTCCAACTTTCCGCAGCATCGACACCGAAGAAGCCATTCGATTAAAAAAGTCAACCGGGCATGAGCCGCCGGCTGACACTACCCTGTCATGACTCCGGCAATCTCAAACCCCGCTTTCATTCCAGCATCCAGCTCGGCGCTCGAAAGAAATCGCGTCGGCGCGGATGAGTTCGTATGCGACCTGAAATTTGAGGGGTCTGGCAGTTCACCCAAACCGCTAGAGGTCTTCTCCCTTGGCGACCACGACCGTGCCGTCTTCCGTTAAGGTGAATCCTCGCGCGAGGTCGATTTCACGGTTCCAGCCGATCGCAAATCCGCTGGGCACATGGACGTCTTTGTCGATGATCGCCCGGCGAATACGTGCGTGCCGACCCACCGAAACTCCGCCGAACAGGATCGAATCCTCGACGAGAGCGAAGCTATGTACGCGCACGCCCGGCGAGACAATGCTGCGGTAGACCTGCCCCCCGGAAATGATCGCGCCCTGGCAGACAATCGAATTGAATGCAGCCCCGCGGCGGTCCCCCTCGGTGTGTACAAACTTCGGTGGCGGAAAGGCCGGCTGGTGGGTGTGAATTGGCCAGTCCTGGTCGTAGAGATTCAAGACCGGGTCGACGTGGATCAGGTCCATGCTTGTCTGAAAGTAAGCATCCAGCGTACCGACGTCGCGCCAGTACGCGCCCTCTTTTCGGTTTTCGTCGCGGAACGGATAGGCAAAGACGCGATCGCCACATGCGATCATTGACGGAATGATGTCCTGGCCGAAGTCATGCCGGCTCGCTTCTTTCTTGGCTGCATCCTGAAACAGCAACTCGTACATCACGTCGGTGTTGAATACGTAAATACCCATCGAGCCCAGCACCTTGTCCGGTTGGTCCGGCAGGGCTGGTGGATCTTTCGGCTTCTCGATGAAGCTGGTCACGCGATGATCCTGATCGATCCCCATCACGCCAAACTCTCGTGCCTGCGCGCGTGAGACCGGCAAGCAGGCGATTGTCAGATCAGCTCGGTTTTCACGGTGATATTCGATCATCCTGGCGTAATTCATCTTGTAGATATGGTCGCCCGCCAGAATCATCGTGTCGCGCGGCGCTGCCTTTTCAATCGTGTAAACGTTCTGATAGATCGCGTCGGCCGTGCCCTGGTACCACATCTCGGCAATCCTCTGCTGCGGCGGAGTCACTTCGATGTATTCGCCAAGCTCTCGGCAGAGGAATCGCCATCCCTCTTCCAGATGCCGGTTCAGGCTCGTGGCCTTGTACTGGGTGAGCACCAGAATCTTGCGCAGGTCTGAATTGATGCAATTGGAGAGGGTGAAATCGATGATGCGGTAAATACCCCCGAAAGGAACGGCCGGCTTGGCCCGGTCGCGGGTAAGCGGCTCCAGGCGCGATCCTCGCCCACCGGCCAAGACAATGGTCAGCACATCACGATACACCAGATGACCTCCACATGACGCTCGGCCCCGGAATCAGCAGAAAACTTGAGTGTAACCCGCTACGGCACCAATTGTGCCCCATCGGTATTCCTTTTCACCATCCCCTGGTAAAGTGTGGAAGTTGTGCGTACCGCTTACAGGAAACGAGTCGATCAGGGTTTTGATCATGGTTCTGGCCTGCTCGAGAACAGACGAGATATCCCCGCCAAGATTAATCCGAGATGCAGCTCTCCTATCCCTTGCCGTCGCGTTTTTCGCCGGCTCGACCCAAAGCGCGTTTGCAAGAGGCGATCGTGATCGGCTCAAGGCCCTGCAGACAGAATACAGTTTGAACGCCAGCAAAAAGATGCCCCGTGCGTATCACTTCGGATCCCAGGGCTCAGGCGACGTCTTCTCAAATCATACCAGCCATACCAATCGCCTCATCCCGGTCTATGCCTTCGGCAGCAAAGTTAGACTCCGCACGGTGACCGGCGAAAATAGCAAGTACCGCGACCCGCTGAAAATCAAGAAACTGTACGGGAGCTTGCCTCAGAATACGGCGAATCCTGAAGCCGTCTATGCCGACCAGAGCGACATGTACCGCGTGCAGAAAGAGGCCATCGCCCGCGGCGCCAAGCACCTGTTCATCGTCTGGTTTGACGGCTTGGATTGGCCCACCACGCAGGCTGCCGCAATCGCGAAAACGGGCGTCATCTACAACGAAGGAAAAGGGTCAGGGCTGCTTTTCCAGGACTACGCCGCAGCGGGTACTGCGCAGTACGGCTTTGTCGTCACAAGCCCGACCCACGATCAAAATCGCGTCGACATCGACGCCCAGTCCGTCGTGATCCCCCCAACAAGCCTGCTAGGAGGCTATGATGCCCGAATCGGCGGTTCCACTCCCTGGGCGCTCGGTCCGCTTGGCTCCAGGGCGCCTGGCTACGTAAAGGGCCAGTTGGCTAGCCCCTCTGATCTAGCCGGCGTCAAAGCCGCTGGAGCCATTCTGCACGCCTACACCGATTCATCACAAAGCGCCGCCGAATTCGTGAGCGGGGTCAAGTCTTACAACAACGGGGTTAACATCGCTGACGATGGCCGCGTGGTAACGACCTTGTTTCATGAGCTGCAAGCAGAAGGGTGGAAAGTCGGCACCGTCACCAGCGTTCCTTTCGACCACGTTTCACCGGCTGCGATGTACGCACAGAACGTCCATCGTGACGACTATCAAGACATCGCCCGCGCGATGCTCGGGCTGCCTGGCATTATCCAGACCAGTCGGCAACAGCCTCTTCGGCCCGGCCTTGACGTCGTGCTCGGGACCGGCTTCGGTGTCCGCACGACACCCGCGTCGCTGGCTCTCCAGGGTCGCAACGGGGTACCGGGAAATCTGTTCATAACCGATGCCGATCTCGCAGCGATCGACGTGCAGAATGGCGGCAATTACGACATGGCTCACACCAAGCCCGGCGCAAGCGGCAGCGGCTCTCTATTCGAAGCCGCAGCTCGAGCCGCAAAGCGTCAAGGTCGCCTCTTTGGCACGTTCGGGCGCGACGGCCTCGATCATCTTCCATACCGTACCGCCGATGGCGGCTACGACCCTGCGCCCAGCCTCACCAGTGCGGGACAGTTTCGCGCCGCAGAGATGTACACAGCGGCCGATCGCATCGAACAGCCTACGCTCGCTCAATTGACCGAGGCTGCACTCACTGTCTTGACCGCACGCCCGGAACAAGCTTTTGCCCTCTTTGTCGAAGCCGGCGACGTCGATTTCGCACTTCACGCCAACAATCTCGACAACGCCATCGGCGCTGTGTTTAGCGGCGAGGAAGCCATCCGGGTGATCATCCGCTGGGTTGAAAGTCACAGCAACTGGGATGACTCGGTGCTGATCGTTTCAGCCGACCATGGGCACTACTTGGTGATCGATGATCCCAGCGCATTGGCCGCGACGCGATGAAGCCGGGCCCACCGCGCGAACCCGCACACGGCGGTAGGCCTAAGGCTTCGCGCCTTTGACGATCAGCAGAACGGGACGCCGGCTTTCCCACTTTCCGGTCGCCTCGCGGCTGACGAATTTGTAGTCAGAATGCTTCGGACTCGATAACTCTTCGCTCACGAATCGAAACATCACGCCGTGGCTAGGACGATTGACCTTCGCGTTTGCTCGAACCAGTGGGGTTATGTCAAACAGCTTCCATCCAGTCCCCGGCTCGAATTTGTATGTCGCGACAGGTTCGGGATTGTAGCTTGGGCGGTTGCTCCAGGAAGTGCGCTCCGGCCAATCGTTCTCAATCTCGAATGCATCAATCGGACCAGCCGGCGGGCTGGAAATCGATTCACGCGAATACATCGCGATCAAAAATCGATTGTCAGGCTCAGTACCTTCATTCGCGGGAATGGTCGGCCAGGCGATCAGAGTTCGATTGCCGCCGTCGTTGTTCCCCATACCGATATTGTCGACGTTGCCGTGGTCCCACTGAGGCAAGTACGACAAGATCATGCAATCCTTGGAAACAGAGACAGTACGGACGATCGCCCCAGGGGCGAGCTTCGCAAGCTCTGGATCCACCTTGCCGGTCTCCGCGTCTTCGGTTTGAACCGCAAGTTCGCCAGTCCCAACAGTATTCAGCAGGTTAGCACCGGCGATCGCCGTCGGCTCCGAAGACGCCGCCAAAAACTCCTGCGGGCTCATTCCTTTGACTCGGTGTGGTTGTGCCCTCACCATTGGCTGCGTGAGCAGAACACCCGCCGCGGCCAGGGCTCCAGATGCGATGATCACCGCCGCAACCGTCTTCAGTCGATAAAGCCACATCGTGCACAGCTCTCCATTGGCCAGGGCCCTTGTTCGCAACGAGACGCCACATGGGCCTACATGGCTGCCCTTGAGGAATTCTAGCGCAGCACGAGCCGTCGCTCGCACCGTTTCGTGAGGAATTGCCCGGGCGTGCATGCCCGCGGTGCCGACTGTCAGTAGCGGGTCTACAGGCAACGCGTTCCGGAGGTTCAATCGGCGGTAGAGGAGCTTTCGCGCGCGGGCCAGCCGGCCGCGAATCGTGCTCTCGGAAAGACAGAGCTGCGCAGCAGCCTGTGACTGCGATTTTCCTTCCAGGTAGCACGTCGCGATCGCCGTTCGATATGACCCGGGCAGTCGCTCGATCTCCTCATGCAGGACCTGGTAAAGATCATTGTCGATGCCCTCGCGGTAAGGTCCTTCCGCCGCAACGGCTTCATTGACCGCAGACCAGCGCTCGCGTGCCCTCTGCTTGGCGGCCAGCGTCCTTGCCTTTCTTGCTGTCCGCACGGCGACTCCGTGAAGCCAGTTGCCCAGAAGCTCTCGTGAACGAAGGGATTGCGCTTTTCGCGTCAGTACCAGAAAAGTCGCTTGAAACGCATCTTCGGCTGCATGTCGATCGCGAAGTAAAATGCGGCACGTTCGAAGCACCATCGGACCATGGCGCTCAACAATCGACTCGAAGGCAAGCGCCGCCGATCGGTCATCTCCACCCAGGAATAACTCGAGCAACCGCGAGTCGGTCATCGAGCCAATCGTCCCGAGACCAAAGAGCCGGTCAAGTTCATGAACGACGGGTGCTCGGTTTTTTTTCATGATGAATTCCGCAATCCGCCTGCGCGATTCGTATTCTTGTAGATTACTGCCCGCTGGCGGTCATCACCTCACGCGACTTGCATCGTTTTTTTGTTGAACCCAACCTCTTGCGGCACTATACCAAAGATCAAGTTCACCATAGGTCGTCTCGAATCCACACCGGAATCAAAGGCAGCCATGCGTTCTTTCGCCCGTAGTCGAATCTGCCGGGTCAGTTCCATCTTGCAAACCGTGTCATTGATCCTGAGCTCGCACTTTGGCGGTCATTGTTCGGCCTGTGCGAGTGAGCCATCTCGTGTGCAGATCGATCTGAAACCCGAACAGTTGCTTCGGGTCGGCGACCCCCGCGCGCATGGAATCAACGAGCCAGACCTCGAGGCGCTGCGAGTGATCCTGCGCAAGGCTGTCGAAAACAAGACGGTGCCGGGTGTGTCGCTCTTGCTGGCCCATCGTGGAGAGATCGTCTTCAGAGAGGCATTTGGTAATCTCACGGTCGACCAGAAGGTCTTGATGGCCTCGAGCTCCAAACCTGTCACCGCGACAGTCCTCTTGCTCTTGGCTGATCGCAAGAAGCTGCGCCTCGATGATCCGATCGAAAAATACCTGCCAGAGTTCAAGTTGATCACCATCAAGGGCAGGCCGCCCAAAAACCTGCCGACCGTGCGCCATTTGCTATGCAATATGTCGGGCCTGCCAGGAGACTTCCTCTCGGAATCACTCTTGAGACGCGCAAGAAATGGCGCCGGCAAAGACCAGAACGAGGCCAAGGAAAAAGGAGAACCCGGCTTCGCTCTCATGTCACGACGAAACCGTTCGCTGCCAGAATCGGTACGAGCTCTGGCGGAGGCTGGACTCGCAACCGAGCCCGGCGCTGAATTCCACTACTGCTCGATGGGCTTCAACGTCGCGGCGAGGGTTGCTGAAGTGGCGGCCAAACAACCGTTTGAAGATCTGGTCCGCGCCGAGCTCTTCGAGCCGCTTGGCATGAAAGACTCGCGCTTCCTCGGCATTGGCCTTCAAGCGCTCTCCACTCGAGCGACTCTACCCAGTGGCGAGAGTCGCTTCATCATGGCTGGCGGTGGCATGAGCTCGACGCTGGAAGATTTTGCTGCGTTCTACCAGATGAACTTGAACGGTGGCTCTTATCGCGGAAAACAAATCCTCTCCGGTGACGCAATCAGGATCATGCACACTCGCCAGACAGGCCTGGGATTGGTCATGCCTTTGCCTTACGGCAACGATTACGGTCTGTCGTTCTTTCTTGATCGCTTGGACGCAAACAATGAAGGGCGAGTCGTCAGCCACCCGGGCCTTTTCGGAACAACCCCCTGGCTCGACAAGGATCGCGACCTCGTCGCAGTTTTTCTCGTTCAGTCCAACTTCGTTCGCGTGATGGGTCTTTTGCGAGACGTTCAGGCGAAAGTCCGGGCGATAATCCCGCTCAACCCGAAGCCATAGCCGCCGTCGATTGGTTCGCGGTACACGGATCCATGTATTGTCTGAACCAGAGTTCCAGCATCAGCAATGCCCAGAGTCGGTGCGAGTGCTCTCGCTCGCCATTGACATGCTCGGCGACAAGATCCCTGATTGCCTGCGGCCGGAATATTCCTCGGTTCAGACAGACCGGATCGAGCAGAACTGACTCGAGCTCGTCTTTCAGCTCCTTTTGAAACCAGCGGCTCAGCGGCACGCCAAATCCCATCTTGGCGCGGGTCCTGATTGCAGGGGGAAGCAACTCGGGAAATGCCTGCTTGAGAATGACCTTGGAACGTCCCTGCCGAAAACGGATCTTTCGTTCGATCGGCATGGCCATCGCCAGCTCGACGACGCGATGATCAAGGAACGGGCCGCGGCACTCAAGGCTATGTGCCATGCTTGCCAGGTCGACCTTGGCAAGCAGGTCTCCCGGCAGATAGGTCACCACGTCCGAAACGGTCGCCCGCGTGATCGGATCGCGGCGCCAACCGAGTGCGAAAGCCGATGCCAGAATCGCAGACGGGTCGGCATCAGAGGCATTGCGTTCGTCTGCTCCGCACGAGGCCAGCCAATCGAGCTGGCTTTCAGTATAAAGTGCGATTCGGCCGGCTTCGTCGAACGTCGTCATCCAGCCCAGGTAGCGATCGACGGCAGAGTCGTTGATGTGCTCGAAAAGGCGCTGGAACTTTCGAAGTCGACTCTTCGACCGAGCAGACCGAGGCAAGACCCGCACCATCGTGCCGCCGAGCAAACGCCGCGGGCCCTCGGGCAAACGTTGAAAAAACTCTGTCAGACCAAGCGCCCGGTAGCGGTCGTAACCGCCAAATAGTTCGTCACCGGCATCACCGGTCAAGGCAACGGTAACATGGCGCCGGGTCTCGCGGGCGACGTACCAGGTGGGCAGCGCAGAGCTGTCGGCAAATGGCTCATCGAATTGTTTGCAAAGCTCAGGCAGCGTTTCCCATGCCTTGGGCTCGACAATAAAAGTTTGATGCTCGGTTCCCAGGTGGCGAGCCGCCAGCTCGGCATAGCTCGTCTCGTCGTAGTCGGGATCAGGGAAGCCAATTGCAAATGTTCTCACCGGTCTGCTTGATGCCTTCTGCATCAAACCGGCGACGATCGTTGAGTCGATGCCACCGGATAGAAAGGCCCCCAGTGGCACGTCCGAGATCATCTGCTCGCGCACGGCCTCTAGGAGGGTCACGCGTAGCTCTTCAATGTCTTTTTCGAGAGGACGCTTTCGCTCAAGGTTCCAATCCGGCTCCCAGTACGGTTCGACCGAACAAGTCCCTTCACGCCAGACGGCAAAGTGTGCGGGAGGAAGCTTGAAAACGCCTTCCAGGATCGTTCGGGGATGCGGTACATACCCATAGGTCAGGTAGTGATCCAGCGAGACTGGGTCCATCCGCCGCTTGAACACGTCTTCTGGCAGAGCGAGTAGTGCCTTCAGCTCGCTTGCGAAAATAAGGCGCCGGCCGTCATGCTGATAAATAAGCGGTTTCTGACCCAGTCGGTCGCGAGCCAGAATCAATCTGCGGTGACGCACGTCCCAGATCGCCAGGGCAAACATTCCTCGCAGCAGCGAGAACATCCGTGTCCCTTCGTCCTCGTAGAGATGAACGAGAGTCTCGGTATCTCCGGTCGAACGAAGCTGATGCCCTTTTGCCTCCAGCCGGCGTCTCAGCGCGGGAAAGTTGTAGATTTCACCGTTGAAGACCGTCCAGACGCTGCCATCCTCATTCGACAGCGGCTGATGTCCACCGGACAAGTCGATGATCGATAACCGCCGAAATCCGAGCGCAGCGTGATCGTCGTGATACTCGCCATCATCATCAGGGCCGCGATGGGCAATTCGATCCATCATCGCCCTGAGAAGGCCCGCTTCCAAACGACCATCCGGATGCGTCCAGACCGCGCCACAAATGCCGCACATGCCACGGTTCCTTCTCTTTGCCTGTCGCCGCTTTTCGAGGATTCGCACTGCGTTTCGCAGGGTTCGTTATTATTCTCGCATGCGGTGACTGCTTATCGCTATCCTTCGACCGCGATCCCTTTCGATCGGGCGAGCTGTTCATAAAGCTCGGCGAACTGCGTGATCATCGTCTCTGCGCGAAATTCAGCCTCGACGCGCGCTCGGCCGGCTTCACCGAGCCGTCGACCCAACGCTGGGTCGCGGAGCACATCACGAATCGCCCGAGCCAATAGCGGAGGATTACCGACGGGAACTAGCAACCCCGTCTGACCGTCGACCACGACCTCGGTTGTGCCGGGTGCGGCCGTCGCAACGACCGGCTTGCAGAGCTGCATCGCTTCTAGAATCACGTTGGGCAACCCCTCATAGGCGCTGGGCAAGACGACCAGATCAGCGGCCGCCATCAATCTCGGCATATCCTCGCGATGGCCCACGAACTTCACGTGATTATCGAGATGATAGGCATGCGACGTTTGTTCGAGGCGGTCGCGCAGTGGACCATCCCCCGCAATCACCGTGCGTGCATTTGGCTGTACCGTCTGCAGCAGGTCGAGGGCCTTGAGGAGATCGTCCACCCTTTTCTGTTCGGCGAGCCGCCCCGCAAAGAGAATTAACGGAGCCTCCGCCTCGAAACCCAGCTCAGCGCGAACCGCAGGGTCGGCTGCAGCAGGTTCCACGGCCGCGGCGCCGGAATAGATCATGATCAGCCTGTCCTTGGGCACGCCGAGCTGTTCGTAAAAAGCGACCACAGCGTGCGAGTTGCCCACCAATCGGTCGCACCACGTCGATAGCCAGCGATCGACGCAACGATCGACCCGTCCCTTCCAAAGGTCGACCGCCATCTCTGCCACGACGACAACCGGCACACCCGCCATCCACGAAGCAACGCGTCCATAGGTGTTAGCCGCGAAGATCCAGGTTTGCACGACGTCGAACGCGTTGGCCTTCAAGAACCGCGCAAGACCGATGAGCGCGATCGGATCGACCTTGAAACGCTTGCCAATCGCTGTCACCGGAACGCCCGCATCCCGCAGCTCGGCTTCGAGTGGACCGAGTCGCGATAGCGCAGCCACCTCGACATGAAATCGGTCGCGTGGCAGCCCCTTGGCCAGCAGCACCATTTGCTTTTCGGCCCCTGAGCGATCGAGCGTTGGGATCAGTTGCAGCACTCTCAGCACGATAGATACCCAAAGCGGGGAACGTCTTCGGCTCTCAATGACACCCGACCAGTTCATGAAATAGCGCCAGGTGCACCTTCGCGACAGCTTCGATCGAGAACTCACGTTCGACGCGATGCCGAGCGGCAAGTCCCATCTGCGTCGCGCGATCGGAGTTTTCCCACTGCTCGATTATTGCCCCGGCAAGCGCGGTCGGATCACCCGGGGGAATCAAACGCCCTTGTTCCAGATCGTCTATGAGTCTCCGATTACCTGGGATCGAAGAGGCGACGACGGGAAGTCCGAGTGCCATCGCTTCCAGTAGCGCGATACTCATTCCCTCTTCACGCGACGGAAGGACGAACAGTTCAGCCTGGCGAAGAGCATCTGTCGACTCGCTAACCAAACCCGGGATCGAAATGGCCTGACCGTGCCCGACCGTCAGACCGATTGTCCGCGCTTGTTTCTCAAGTGCGGCACGTTCGGGACCTTCACCGACAAGGATGAGCTGAGCTGTCGGAAACCTTGCCCTCACTTTGAGCCAGGCCTCGATCAGTGTATCCAGCCCCTTTTCTGGAGCCAGG
>Ga0182024_10016958_pt1 | contig 13743 bp, 17 predicted proteins | sample P32metaG_FD_120480 | JGI IMG/M metagenome (GOLD analysis project Ga0182024, IMG submission 120480) | Permafrost microbial communities from Stordalen Mire, Sweden - P3-2 metaG (Illumina Assembly) | ecosystem: Environmental > Terrestrial > Soil > Wetlands > Permafrost | place: Sweden: Stordalen... | reverse complement strand
GCGCATGGCGTCGATGGAAGCAGTCCACTCACCAAACGGAGCTATGTCACGCCGTCCCCTGCGCAGTCTGACATCCGAGAGTGATTCTCGCTGAGAGGTGCTTTTACCACGGGCTGCTAGGCCAGGAGCTGCGCGGTGTACGCCTGCCCGTCGAGGCTGACCAACACCGTTGGGCAATTCGCGGCGGTGATGCCATTGAGCGACGAGGTATCAAACAGCAGCGTCGCATAACCCGCGCTGGCGGCGGTGAAATTCAATCGTGCGTACGCGCCGGGCGTGTTGCTTTTGCACAGTGTGCTTGCGGCGCGGGCATTGTTGGATTGCATCGCGCCAGCGCCGTCGGTGTACCAATTGTATGGAGACAAAAGCAGATTCGTATCCGCCGGCGCGATGACATTGGGGGTGGCGGCGGTGAGGTTGTCCAGGTGGTAGCCGGTGGAATCGGTGTCGGCCTCGCCGAAGTAAACGCCGGCCCGGCCGGCGCTGGTGATGCTGGAATCGGTGAGGGAGACAACCGCCGTTCCATTCACGTAGCCTGTGATAAATGAGCCGCGCATCGCCAGGCGCAGGTGATACGTCTGGCCGGCGGTCAGCGTCTGGGCGAAGCTGGCTGAGGTGATGACGCTCCCATTGACGACGCTATAAAGTTTCCAGGAGCCGGAGCCGGTTTCGTAGTCGAACAGATAGTATGTAGCCGCGGAAGTGCTCTGCCGGCCCAAGAGCCCCGCCGCCCCGGCGATGGAAGCGACATAGAAATCCGCTTCCACGTCGTAGTCGGCGCTGGTGGGCGTTCCCGAGGCATAGTAGATACCATTGCTGGCCGCCCCCCGCAGCCGATCGGCGGCGGTGATGACGGAGCTGCCGGTGGAGAAGGCGGGATTCTTCGTCCACGTCGCGCCGGTAGCGCCGGTGTGGTTTTCGAGAAGTACGCCGGGGGTGTCGGTGAAGATGTCGGAGGTGAAAAGCATAGGCTAACGGGTGAGGGTTGTAAGGGAGAGGAAATGAGATGCGTTCCTTGCATCGAGATGCAATGCCGTAGTATTGTCGTCACTAATCGGCGCGAATAGATGCGTAGTTCGCGCGGCTTCTCCGCCTCGGAATTCCCGTTGTGCCTATGCGTTCGGCCTGCTATCCTGCAATGTGGAGTTTCAAGCCAAAGTGGGAGGCGAGAGGTGCTTAATCGGAAATTGTTGCGAGCGCGTGTCGCGGCGGGGATGTTGTTGGTCGGTGCTGGCCAATTGTACGCCGGGGCGCAGGCGCCGCTTGATCCCAATGCGTTTTCGTCGATCGGCGTGTTGAGCGGGGCGACGAACTACGCATTTAATACGGGCAATGGAACCATCACGCCGACGGTGACGCTGGATGGCTCGATTGTCATGCACGGCACGATGTCGAACGGCGTTGCCGTGTTCGACTTTGGCAGCGTCAATATCTCCACGACATCCACGGTAACCGTAACGGGCGCGAATCCGCTGGCGATTTTGTCGCCGGGATCGGTCACGATCAACGCGGGAATGAACATCGGCGCGAGCGGCGCCACGCCGGGCCCCGGCGGGGGCGCGGGCGACCAAATGGGTGGAACAGGCGGCGGTCCGGGAGGCACCACGGCGTTCGAGGGAGCTGGTTTCGGTGGCGCGGGCGGAGCCCTGCCTTGGTTGAGCGGCGGTGCAACCTACGGCGATCCCGATCACGCATTCTTCGGTGGCAGCGGCGGCGGCGGTAATCCGCTGTTTGGTCCATCCGTCGGCGGGGGTGGCGGCGGGGCATTGGAAATCTCCGCACAGGGAAACATCAGCATCGGAGGAACCGGAATCCTCGACAACGGCGGCAACGGAAGCGACGCCGCATTCCCGGGCAGCGCCGGCAGCGGGGGCGGAATCTTCCTGGCTACTCCAGGCGAAATCACCGTCACCTCCACCCTCAGCGCCAACGGCGGCATGGGGGGCAGCGGAGATTTGGAGGGCGGTGGGGGCGGGGGGGGCCGCATCCTTCTGGAGACCTCAACCTTCGTCGATACAGACGGCGCTCCCACCGTCAACGGCGGCGCAGACGGTGCATCGACGGGATCGATAATTTCCGTGCCGGCCGACAACGGAAGCTTCGAGGTGACGCCGTATGTGAGCCCGGTGCCGGAGCCGGGGATGATTGCGATTATGCTTGGCGCGGGATCGGCGCTGCTGGTTCGACGCCGGCCAAGTCGATAGCGCGATCTCAAACACGCACTCCGCGGTAATTTCTCCACCGTTTGGCGGACGTTCCGGGCGACCTTACAATCGCTAGGGCAAAACGCCATGCGAAACTACCTGAGCATCTGCTGCATCTTCAAAGACGAAGCTCCCTATCTCGAGGAATGGCTGCGCTTCTACGACCTCGTCGGCGTCGATCATTTCTATCTCTACGACAACGGAAGCACAGATCAATTCGTTCCCGTGCTGGCTCCCTGGGTGAATGCGGGGCGGGCGACGGTTATGGGGATTTCGGGGCCGGCGCCGCAGAAGAAGGCTTATGCCGATTGCATTCAGAGATTCGCAAGCGATAGCCGGTGGATTGCATTTTTGGATCTGGACGAGTTTCTGTTTTCGCCGGTGCAGGCGGATTTACGGGAATTTCTGCCGGCTTATGACAGCCAGCCGGGGGTGGTGGCGAATTGGGTGATGTTCGGCGCATCGGGGCATCAGACTAAGCCGGCGGGTTTGACGACGCTGAACTATACCCTGCGGTGCGAGACGAGCCTGCGCGTGATCGACAAGCAGATGCTCCGCCGGCTCGATTTAAACCCGGCTGATCCGCGAAGCTACTTTCCGATTTGCAGCCATGTGAAATCGATTGTCGATCCGCGAAAGGTGGTGTCGGTGCAGTCGCCGCACCATTTTAAGTTTGTGGAGGGTCAGGTGCCGATCACGGCCAGTGGGCAGCCGCTCGTGCAGGCTCCATTTACTTTTGATGTCGAGATCGATCGACTTCGCGTCAATCACTACTTCTCGCGATCGTGGGAAGAGCTGGCGCGCAAGCTCGCCCGCGGACGGGCGGATATCGTCGGTAAATACGACCCGGCGGAGATGATCGAGCGCACGCGAATGTATGAGGTGGTGCGGGATACCACGATTGTCCCGCTGGCGTTGAAGGTACAAGCGGCGATAGGGAGTGGTGTAGTGTCGCGCGGGTAGAGTCGGGATCCGAGAATATCTCGCAATGGTGAAGCAGAGACGCTGGGTAGCCGCGACCGCGCCAGCGGAGCGCGTTGCCTCACCAGCGGAAAACGCGCTCCGCTGGCGCGGTCGCGGCTACCCGGGGTCATTTTTCAAGTTCGTTGCATTTTCCTGCATCATATCGTCCTGGACGATGCTTTGAGTTCTGTCACTCCAAGTGGAACTTTCTTGTGTTCGCACGATGTTAGGGTTATCATGCTTTCCGAACTGGGAGGTCCGATGGATGATTTCTTGGCGCGGATGCGAACCGCGGTGGATCGGCGGATCAAGGAACTGTACGAGACGATCGGACACGAGGTGGTCGGCATGATCCTCTCGTGGGAGACCGCCGCTTCGTATTTCGATGACCCTGATCCGCGGTTTCGCGAGGCGGCGTTGTATCTGATGTGGATTTGCTGGAGGGGCCGGCCGGATACGGAAGTTCATTTCGCCAAGGCGGGACTGAGCGACCCAAGCCCGCACATCCGCACGCTGGCGTTGCAATGGCTGGCGTTCGATTACGCCGGCAAGTGCGATCCGAACGTGTGCACGGTCCTGGCGTGGGCGGCGATGGACAAAGCCAGCCCGGTGTCGCTGCGCGGGCATGCGTATGAGATGTTTTGTGTGGTGCGCGAGATCGATGTCAGTGAAGCCGTGAACGACGCCATCGACGCGGCGACCGATGATCTGCCGCCGGAGGTGGATTTGACGTTGGTGAAGGCATTTGCGGCGGGGTAGGAGGATGATGCAAGTGACCCGTCCGCCCGAGTGCTCGTCTATTCCAATGGGCTCGCATCTTCGCCAGATCATTCTGTAGATGCACTGCGATGACTTGTGGCTCCATTTCGTATTCATGTTGGACCATGAGTTAGGAAATGGGTGAGCGTAGCCGCGTGTCGGTGGACATCCACGAGAATTGCTTTGTCGTTCCGATAGCCGGCGGTTATTATTCCGGCGTCCGATGCGGTCATTCCTTTGGGAGGCGGAGAAATGCTGAATCGTTTTCAACTGCGTTGCGCTGTGGCAAGTGTTGGCTTCGGGCTGCTGGGCATGGGTGCTGGCGCGGCGCGGGCTGATGCTACTGCGCCGCTGGATCCCAATGCGTTTACCTCGCTGGGGTCTTTAAGCGGGGCAACAAACTACGTGTTCAACACCGGCTCTGGATCCCCGCCGACGCTGACCGAAAACGGCACCACGGTCATCACCGGCGTCATTTCGAACGGGTTTGCCGTGTTCGATTTCAGCGATATCAATATCAGTACCGGCAGCACCATAACCACATCGGGGCAACTCCAGGGGTCGGCGCCGCTGGCGATTCTGTCGCAGGGATCGGTAGTTCTGGATGGCAGCGTTAACATCGGGGCCACTGGCCGCGTTCCCGGGCCGGGCGGGTCTGCCGGCGGCATTAACCATAATAATCAGCTTGGTATTGGAGGAGCGACATTGCCGGGTGGCGGTGGTGGATTCGGTGGTCAGGGCGGCGGCGGTGGCGCTGCCGGCGGACCCAACGTCGGCGGCGGCCTTGCGCTCGGCGCCGCGCCCAATATCTTCAGTTTCTTCGGCGGCGGAGCGGGGTTCGGCGTGGGCGGTCCCACGGATAGCAACGTCGGTGGCGGCGGCGGGGGCGCTTTCGAACTGTCCGCGCTGGGCGATATTTCCATCGGCGGCCTTGGAATTTCCAACAACGGCGGCATCGGCGGCGATGACACCACGGGCGTTTCCGCTGGCGGCGGTGGCGCTGGCGGCGGGATCTTCATCGCCACGCCCGGACAGATCTCTCTATTCTCCTCCCTCAGTGCCGCCGGCGGCGCGGGTGGATCATCCAATGTCGGTGGTACCGCAGGCGGCGGCGGTGGCGGGGGCCGCATCCTGTTGGAAACGGCCAATTTCGCCGCCGAAGGCCCATACACGATTTCCGTGGCCGGCGGGGCAACCGGCGCCGCGGGCACGCCGGGATTCGCCGGGGATCCGGGCGTCTTTGATGTCACCGGCTACGTTCCGGCGGTACCGGAGCCGGGAATTATTTCAATCTTGATGAGCGGCGGCATCCCGCTTCTGGCCCGCCATCGACGTTCCGAAAAGCGGCGGTAATTGCTATCGCTTTTTTATCCGCTCCCGCCATCAAAAACGCGGCGATGGTCTCATTGGATCCTCATCATGTCTCCCTCGTCATCTGGGTAGAATCACCCGCCGGCGGTTATTATTCCCGGCTCGTGACGGTTCATTTTACTGGGAGGCAGGGGAAAATGCGGCATCATCGTCGTTTAAGCTATGTCGCGGTGAGTCTCGGTTTTGGATTGTTCCTCGCCGACGTGCGAAACGTCCGCGCCGATGCTCAAGCCCCGCTTGATCCGAATGCGTTTGCGTCGCTTGGGTCGATCGGGAACCAGACGCTTGCCTTTCATTTCGACACTGGAGATGGCACGTCGACGCCGGTTGCGCTTGGTGTCAACCCGGTGCCCATGAACGGCGTGATTTTCAATGGCATCGCGGTCTTTGATTTCACCAACATTTCGCTGCCGAACGGAAGCTCGATTACAGCATCGGGATCGCTTCCGCTGGCGATTCTCTCTCGCGGCGACGTCAGCATCCAGGGAACCATCAATGTTGCTGCGAATGGCACGACGCCCGGCCCAGGCGGCAGCTCGCCACTTCTTCCTTCCCCGACGCCCCCGGGGCCCGGGGCGGGTGGCCCGTCCGGCGGAGGTGGGTTCGGCGGCATCGGCGGTGGCAGTACCGGTGGAGTCGCCTATGGTGATCCAACGCATGTATTCTTCGGCGGCAGCAACGGCGGGTCTGGTGGTATCGCCACGGGCGGCTCCGGCGGGGGCGGGTTCGAACTCTCCGCCGTCGGCGATATATCGGTCGGTGGGTCCAGCAACTCAGGCATCTTCGACGACGGCGGCGCGGGCCAGAACTCCAGCAATTCCGCCGGCGGAGGCGGAGGCAGCGGTGGTGGAATCTTCCTCGCTACGCCGGGACAGATCAGCGTTACCGCCACGGCGATTTTGGCAACCGGTGGCTCCGGTGGAAACGGAACTGTTGCAGCCGGCGGCGGCGGGGGCGGGGGCCGCATTCTGTTCGAGACGTCAAACTACTTGGCCAGCGAGGCAATCGTCGACTCGATCGGTGGGTCCGGCGGGTCCGCGATTGCGACGGTCGGAGCGGACGGCGGCAACGGAACCTTTGACGTGACGAGCTATGTGCCGGCCGTGCCGGAACCGGAGATTGGCGCCGCATTCTGGCTTGGCGCTCCGGCAATGCTCCTGCGTCGGCGCGGTAAGACACGCACAAATTCGGTGTAGCGGCTACCAGCCGCACCGTCATTCGCTGTATTTAATAATAATACCATTTAAGATTCATTAATGGCTTCGGCGTTTGCCCGGAATCGGGGGCGAAACAGGCGGAATCTGCACCTATAATTCCCGGATGGCTCTCGGTTACCTGGACCGGAGGTGACGTATGGGATTCCATGATGTAAAGATTATCGACAATGAAGTGGTGCAGTTCAACGGCCGTGCTTATCCGTCCGCGACGATCCACGGCGACACGCTGTGGGTCTGGCGGCACCTGGCTCACAAAATCGCCGCTCGCGCCGCCGTGCTGAAGGATCGCGAGCTGCTCGCCGAGTCGCATCGGCTGCAAAGCATGATCAACCACGCGTTCGACGACTACAACGCCGTCTGCAAGAAGCATCACTTGGGCGGCTTTAATCAGCCCGACGCCGAGACGCTGGATGCGGCGGTAAGTGGTCGCGTTTCGTGAACTTCGTTGTAACGCAAGACTCGCACGGGAGAACCTCGGTGATGCGCGTGCGCGAAGAAAATCCAACCGCAGATGGCGCGAAGGATCGCGGAGTATAGCGGGTGACAGCCTCCAACGCTTCTGATGTGTTTCACCCTGGTAGTGCAACTTAAACCCGAACCCTCCGTGTCCCTCAGCGCCCTCAGCGGTTAATTTTTTGCAGCGCTCGCGCCGGTGCGCTCCCCAGGTCACGATCAATACCCAACTGGGTTCTGAGCCGCATACGAAGCCCGCTTTCCAAACTCCCTTGTCCGTCTCCCATTCCAATTCGACCCCATCGCGCATCGCTCACTCTCCAAATGCACCGCGATAATCTCCGGAATCAATCTCCGATTCGCGGCCGGCCACTGGATCGCGTGCAGCACGTCGGTATGCTCGGCAGAGCCCTGTTGCAATGGGTACCTTCGATGCGGGAATCGGCCGGAGTTCCAGAGTTGGAAGAAGCCGATGGGGACGTAGCCGCCGTAATTCGGCAGGGAGATTCTCGCTCCCAACGGGAAGGGGGGCGGGATCGTCAGGCACCCTTCGACGTGCTGGTGCTGGAAGATCGCCAGTCGGTCGATGAATTTCCACCAGGCGTCGTGGCCGACGCAGTCGCAGCGATCGACGCCGTAGATGCAATTGGAATCGAGGGGAGCTGACGCCAGCAGGTTGCGGGTCGTGGGGGGCAAGTAGATATCGGCGTCGAGGTGCACCACCCAGTCGTCGCGGCGTAGGTAGGCTAAGCCATAGTCGATCGCGCGGGCCTTGGCGAAGGGGTCGTTGTCGAAGTGAAGGAGATTGGTACGCCGGCATTCGACGCCGAGGCGCTGGCAGAGGTTGATAGTCCGCCGATCGTCTTCGGATGTGACGACGAGGTAGTGATCGAAGTGCGCGAGATTGTGGGGGAGCGTCTGTTCCAAAAAATCAGCGTAGTTGACACAAACTGTTACAGCTTCGAGGCGTTTCATGCGGGTGGGGTCCTTTCTGGGCAGGTTCGGTGGTGATGGGTGCGCGTCATTCGCGAATGCGAATTGGAAACGTGTCTTGTGACATGGGCATCTCCGCCGGAGCGCCAGCGACGAGCTGCCCATGCGGAGCGACGATCATTTGTGAGCTGACTTCAATACTCGTGTCTTCAACTCGCCGCTCGCGGCGCTGGGCGACAATGCGGTTCAGTTGAAGCACGGAAGACGAAGAGCGCTACGCTTCCAATGGGTCTGTTCGAAAGCCCGGGCGGCCTGTCATTCGTACGTTTCTCGGCATGGGCAGCTCGTCGCTAACGCTCCGGCGGAGATGCCCATGTCACGGGACGCTTGGTTTGCGCGCCCGTGATCACAGCTCGACCGCACGCTCGTGGAAGAATTGATCCAGTTCTTCGCGCGTCGCCTGACTCGCGGCGATGCGCTCGGTGATCTCGGCGAGCTCTTCGTCGCGCGTGGTGCGCAATTCGTGACCGTTGGCTTTGAGGAAGATCACCGCACACGCCGCGCCCGCACGCTTGTTGCCATCAATAAACGGATGGTTTTTGGCGATACTGAACAGATAGGCTGCCGCCATCAAAGGGATATCAGGCAGCAGATATTCCCCGCCGAACGTTGCACGCGGCTGGGCCAGCGCGGATTCCAGAAGCGGAATGTCGCGCACGCCCGCGGACCCGCCGTATGATTCAATCATGTCGGCGTGGATTTCAAGGGCGTCGTCGAGCGTGAGAAAGATCGGCTCGCTGATCACCTGGCGAGCCTCCGCAAATCCTTGTCGAACTGCTTCTTGGTTTCAGCCAGTGCAACGCGAATCTTCCCTTTGCGCTCTTGCTCAGTCAGCGGCTCAATAATCAACTTCCGCCCCTCCACCGAAATCTTCAACGGCGTGTCGGTCGTGATATCCAACAGCTCGCGCAGCTGCTTCTCAATAATCAGACACGTCGAATTCCCCTGCCGCGTCAGCTTGCGAATCATCGGCTTCTCCTGCGAAGAACGGGCGGTTGCCGAGTATTACATCGGTCATACGATGGTATGACATTTGTCGGGAAGGGTAAAGTGGCAGATTCAGGCTTCAGCCAATCGCCAGATCGCATATAGCTCGCAGTTGGCGTGGTGCTCATCTGGATTATGTTCCGGCAACAGTCTTCTGATTTCCGAAGCTCGGGAAAAATCGGTGATCAGGCCATATTCGTTGAGCTCGCTGTTTGAGAATGTCTCCGGGAATCCGCCGCAGTTGGTCAGGGCGCTGATGTGCGTGGCCTCCTCGATCAGGTCATATCCCATGAACTGGGAATTTGCCGCCGCCGGCGGAGAACTGATATGCACATCAGGATTTCTATAAAGCCCGAGGATGTTTCTCCGCGATACGCCGGCGCTGCGGCGGATCAAATAATCGAGATTGTAAAAGTAGTTCAGGCGGTAGTCTGCGTGAACATTGTGATTCCAGTCCTCGTCAGAAAGCTCGGACAGGACGGTCGGACAGAGCAGTGTGTCCAGGCTGACAACTTCGATAAGCCCAGGAATCTTGGCCCACTGCGTGTAGCTCTCCCAACGCTCTCCATCGGATGCGTCGAATGGTTCGGTGGCAACAAAAAGTGGGATCACAACGACTACTCCGCGACCGTCACCTCTCTCGGCTTCCCAGGAATTTAACGCCATCCCATCCAAACACATATCGGCGGCCGGGTTTACCGTGAGCCGTCGGCGGGTCCATGTCGGTGACGGAGACTCGGAATGTTGCCAGCGCGGTCGGCTGCTCCAGCAGCGGGGCGAAGAACGCCGACACGAGCTCGGTGGGGTCGGTGTTGGGCATGCACTGGCCGTGCGTCGTGATGCGGTTTGAATAGCAGTTCACGCGGAAGAACGCGCGCGGCTTGATCGCCCGGGTGAACGCGGCCCATTGAAGGTGAATGCCGCCACCGTCGTTCCGGAGGTGCTCGCAATCATCGAGGTTGATGCCGCCGTGGGTGGCGTCGACCAGCCGCGGAAGCAGCCACGAGGCGACCGGCGCGCCGCCGAGGTTTGGCAGCCGGCCGGTGGATTCCAGCATGTCGGCGATGCCGTCTTCCCTGACCGTGCGAACGTCAGCGATCGCCCCAACCGGCACGTGGCTGCGGTCGATGAGAAAGCCGAAGTCGTCGTGCCAGAAGGCGGAATTGAGATTTGGGGCCATCGAAGTTTACCCCGGTTCGTTTTGAACCTTCTGGGCTGAAATTCGCCGATCTCACAACAGTCAGAATTCGCTATCTTATTCGTTAGGCGTCCAAGTTAAAGGAGATCCCCTGATGCAACCGCCGAAGGACATTGAGGTGCTGTTTGTCGCCGGGTTTGGGCCGATCGTTCGCGAGTCGGCGCCCAGTCGCCGATTCTATCTCGACACGCTCGGGCTGGCGTTCAAGGAAGACGCGAGCGGCTATATGTACACCGCCGGGCTGGAGGGCGTGAAGCATTTCGCGCTCTGGCCGCTGTCGCAGGCGGCTGACTCGTGCTTCGGCGCAGATAGCTGGCCCGCCGACGTGCCCGTGCCGCAGGCGTGGATCGAATTCGACGTGGCGGATATCGAAAAGGCCACCGCCCGGCTCACCAGCCGCGGCTACCAACTGCTCGTCGCCAATCGCAAGGAACCCTGGGGCCAAACCGTCACCCGCCTGCTCGGCCCGGAGGGCCTGCTCGTCGGCGTAACGCACACGCCGGCGCTGCGGAAGTGAGGGGCGAGGGCTGTGTTGCCACACCGTATTTAGGAATGGTTCCTTTTCCTCCCCTGCGCCTCACTTCGTCGGCTCGGCCGCGAAGATATAGGTCACCCAGGGCGACCATTCCGCGGCTGGCGCCTTGTCGGCGATGCATGTTGCCGCTGAACCGGCCGTGACTGGCATGGTGGCCAGTTCGGGATCGTCCGGGTTCACGTCTTCCTGCTCACGCTCGGAAAGCCACAAGTCGCCGTCCTTGATCTGAAGGCGGATATAGAGCTTATGGATATGGTTGCCCGGGTCAGCCCGGTTTTCGTGACGCCACGCCTTGCCGCAAACGCCCGGTCCTTCCGAGTGAAGCGCGAAGAACAGGTACTCTCCTTCGACACCAGCGCGAATTGCCGGCCATGGTTCAACCGCGACGTTGCCTTGGACGTGAAGATCCAGGTGAAGGGGCATCCCGAGTTTCCTAATGCTCGCCAGATCGTTGCTGATCTCGGCCTGGGATGTGCCTTGAGATAACCAGAGCGCCACGGTTTTCTTCGGATCGACCCGCCAATTTCCTTGATATGGGGCAAGGATCGGGACATTTGCCACGCCCGCCCCGGTGGGCGATGTTGCGACCTGACTCTGGGACCGCCGCTTGCTGCAGCCGGCTGGTAACAGCATCGCGCCTGTCAGACATGAAATCAGCGCTGCTTGATGCAAAATCCTGAAATTCATTGCAATACACCCCGAATTCGCTTTGGCTGAAATCTGGGAGGGCATCATAGTGAACGCTCCTGTGGGACCAAAACGACTTGCGGGACCGGTTGCAGTCCTAAACACGGAAGATTGGCAATGATCAAACCGATTCCCGTCTTCGCGAGGGGATGAAGCGCAGGACCCGCTTACTTCATGCGCGGCTCCTTCGGTGAACGAGCTTGCATCGGCGCGCAACACCGATCAGAATCCGCAGCTACGGTTTTCTTGCCCGCAACTCACAAAGACCCATGGAGGCTCTCGATGTCCAACGCTGAACTGCTTTCGAAGAATATCCTGCAAACCAAGGGAATGATTGACATGTTTCTCAAGGATTTTTCGGATGCGGACATGCTTTTCCGCCCGGCGAAAACCGCCAATCATGCGATCTGGCAGATGGGGCATCTGGCTAACTCCGTGCGCGGCATGGTCACCACCTGCGATCCGAGCGTCGCCTTTAAGTTCGAAGACGACACTCGCTTTGGCAAGAGCAAGGCATCCATTGACGATCCCGCTTTTTTCCCCGGCAAAGCGGAACTGCTCAGTCGATTCGATGGGGCGATGGACACTGCGGCGGCATGGGTAGGGAAGCTCAGCGACGCCGACCTGGCCAAGCCAACCCCCGAGCGCATGCAGGCGTTCGCACCAACCGTAGCCAATTTAGCGATCCTGCTGGCCTCTCACCCGTTCATGCATATGGGTCAGTTCACGGTCACACGCCGAGCGCTGGGGAAGCCGATTTTGATGTGAGAGCGCCGAGCCGTTTTAGCTTGGGACCAAAGCTACTTGCGTCTCGCCTCCCTTGTGTCTCGTTTCATTCTCTCGAGCGCTGAACGAACTTTCACGGCGGCGTCGATGATCTGCGCACTGACCTGGTTGATGTCTCTCATCCCCAACCCTCCGCGCTCCTCCGCGTGCTCCGCGGTTAGCTCTTTGCTTTACCGCTGAGGGAACGGAGGGACGCGGAGGTTTCGAGTTTGTTGACCATCCGCTTGATTCCGTCTTTGAGGTGAAACACATTGAAGTTCATCAGGAGCATAGTGGTTCATCGTGGCCAAAAACTAATCGAGGATCAACTCAACTCCATCTTCTGCTTCCCGTCCATCGATTGAGTGGATTTTGATGATTTCGATGAGCCAGTCGAATACTGTTGACCCCGCATGTTTTCTCGCCGCGTCCAGATCAGCCGCAACAGAGTCTCGGTTGGACGGATGGCATCGATTTAATCGCTTCTCCAATTGCCGCACGGTTTCTGGATAACCCAAGCGTTCCTGCGATAATTGCGAATTCCTCCATTTGAGTGTGAATCCGCCCTCGGGTGTTCCAAACCCTCCTCGCAGGATGTCGTTGAAGGCGTCTAAGTTGTGGCCCCAATCAGCCCCCGGGATCACCACGCGGCTTATTTCTTCATAGAAGCCCTCGAGCGTCGAAAAGCAACCGCCATCAATTTCGTAGACCGGTTTCATACCCATCGTTCCATCGTATCCGCATTGCGAACTGGGGTTCAAATCCTGTCGTATTCCCGTCGTAAGTCCTGATATTCGGCTGATTCTTCAGTAGGATATTGAACCGGGAAGCAATCTTGTCTCGTGATTTGAGAACTGCATGCCCGAAGAACCTCAACATCCCAGCGACACAACCGAGCCATACATCGAGCACCCGCCCGGCTTCATCCTGCCGCCGGAGCGGGAGGTGGATTGCGGGTGCGATGCGCGGCTGCAGCGGCCGGTCACGCGCGATCCCACCGGGTGGAACAACCGCATCACGGCGTGCATGCGGTGCGGGACCGTTTCGCTCACGGAGTCGATCGTCGATGAGCCGCGGCCGCATGATGTGCGGTGCGTGGGGAACCGGATTGAAGCCGTGACGGCGGATGCTTTGGCGTGGCTATCAGCGTGGCCGCGGCTGGCGTGGGGCGTCTGGCAGGAAGACCGCCAAATCTATCTCCCCGCGTCGCTCCGCTGCGCGACGATCGACGAGCTGCAAGCGCGGGAGCGCGAGTGTCTCACCGCGCAGCGGAATGTACCCAACGCCGAGCGGCTGCGGAGCGTGGGGATTCCGCACGAGCCGCCGCCGGAGCTGCCGGAGATGATGCGGACATTCGCCCAGACGCAGCTCGGCGTGGCGCTCGGGCCGAACACGGATTTAGAGACGCTGCTCTCGCACGCGAGCCGCACCGACTGGGCGATGCCGTTCGCGTATGAGCAGCTCAAGACCCGACCCGACTTCACGCCGGTGGTGGTGAACCTGCTGACTAGTCCTTAAACCAGTGCGGTGCCTGCCTGAATGTTCTTGAGCGGAATAAAAAGACTCGAAACGCCCGCGTTTTTCGGTATGAAGTGGGATATTGAGATTCCT
>Ga0182024_10016957_pt1 | contig 13745 bp, 13 predicted proteins | sample P32metaG_FD_120480 | JGI IMG/M metagenome (GOLD analysis project Ga0182024, IMG submission 120480) | Permafrost microbial communities from Stordalen Mire, Sweden - P3-2 metaG (Illumina Assembly) | ecosystem: Environmental > Terrestrial > Soil > Wetlands > Permafrost | place: Sweden: Stordalen... | reverse complement strand
TTTTCACCCCAACCTCACCATGGATGAAGTTAAAGCGCTGGCTTCGTGGATGACCTGGAAAACGGCCACGGTGAATATCCCCTGCGGCGGCAGTTCGGGTGGCGTAATCTGCGATCCTAAACGGATGTCTCGCGGGGAGCTGGAAAGGCTCACGCGGCGTTTCACTTCGGAACTTTTCCCCCTGATCGGACCCGGCTCCGATACGGCCGCCCCAGATGTCTCCACCGACAGCCAGACCATGGCTTGGATTATGGATACGTATTCGATGATGGCTGGCCGTCCCGTGCCTGGCGCAGTGACCGGGAGGCCTGCATCGCTCGGAGGTACGGAAGCGCGGGCCGAAGCGGCGGCACGCGGGTGCGTAGCCGTCGCTGAAGAGGTCTGCAAGGTCAAGCGCATGTCCCTGCGCGGCGCCACCGTGGCCATTCAAGGTTATGGTGCCGTTGGCACGGCGGCGGCCCGTCTGTTTGCCGAGAAGAAAGCGAAGATTGTCGCCATCAGCGATTCGCGGGGCGCCGTCCACAATCCACGCGCGATCGATCCGCTTAAGGCGCTGCGCTATAAGGAGCGCTCCGGTAGCGTCGTGGGTATGCCCGGGGCCTCACGCATGTCGCATGAGGATTTGCTGACGTTGAAGTGCGACCTCCTCGTTCTGGCCGCGCTGGAAAACGTCATTACCTTGCACAACGCCGAACAGATCAACGCCAAAATCGTCGCCGAATGCGCGAGCGGGCCCACCACGCCGCACGCCGATGAAGTGCTCGCACGCAAGGGAATTTTTGTGCTCCCCGATATTCTCGCGAATGCCGGAAGCGTCATGACGAGTTATTGTGACTGCACGCAAGGCCTGCAAAGTAGCGCCTCGTCCCCGGAAACCGACGCCAACCAGAAGCTCGACTTCGTGATGCGCCGCGCCTTTAACGACGTTTATACGACTGCGCGCAAGCATCACACCCACCCTCGCGCGGCCGCTTACGTCATCGCCGTGGGCCGCGTGGCCGACGCCGCCATGACCCGCGGCCTCTTCCCCTAGCTGGTTCTCGCACGTTGGGTGCGCAATAGCGCCGGCACGAACACACTCAGCCAGTCGTGGCCATGAATGACCGCATGGTTCCTGCGCTCCCCCGCGGTACACCAAGTCCTGCATCCTGGAAAGTATTTACTGTATTCCTGAGAAAATTCTTGCGTTGCGCCGATAGACCTCGGTACAGTCTGCATGCCGGCTTGCATCGAGGTGCGATGCAGCCGGCAATTTTGACTGGCGCCAAAGCGCCCGGCACATTTGAACAACCACCAACATTCACCGCTCCCCATCGTACTCACCATTGCAGGCTTCGACCCTTGCTGCGGTGCGGGAATCGGCGCGGACTTGAAAACAATCTCCGCGCATAATTGCTATGGAGTCGCCGCGGTAACCGCGCTCACCGTGCAATCGACCCTGGGAATTAAGTCGACTCACGTGACCCCTGCCGCAATATTGCGTGCTCAGCTCGAGGCCCTCGCCGAGGACGTACAAATCGCCGCCATCAAAATCGGCATGTTGGGCGATCGTGCCAATGCCGTGGCGGTCGCCGAATTTCTCGATGCCGGCCAGTTTGCGCACGTCGTGCTCGACCCTGTAGTTCAGCCGAGCGCCGGCGGTCCGCCCTTGCTCGATCCTGCTGGTCTGAAATATCTGGCGGATGAGCTCATGAAGCGCGTTTCCGTAATCACGCCCAATTTGGCTGAAGCCGCCATGCTCACGGGCCTGGAAGTTACCGACGTCATGGGCATGGAAGCCGCCGCCCGCAAACTCGTCGAGCAGGGCGCCCGTGCCGTTCTGGTGAAGGGCGGCCACATGGACAGAGCCGTGGACGTGCTCTTCGACGGCAGCAAAGTCTTGATTCTAGGCGGGGATCACGTCAAGACTGAAAACACCCACGGCTCCGGCTGCACGTTCGCCTCCGCCATTGCGGCGCTGCTCGCCTCTGGCCGGCCGCTGCGTGAAGCCGTTGTCTTGGCCAAGGCTTACGTAACGAAGGCCATTGCGCACGGCTTTAGCATTGGCAAAGGTCCCGGCCCGCTCGATCACTTTTATCGCTCACATCACGAGCCGCCGCCCCGGGGTATCCACGAAGTTCCGCAGCACGGTTTGCATCCCGCGTCCGAGCCTGCTACGCGCTAGCCCGCCCGATTATCTGTCCGATTACCCCGTCCGATTACATTGAACGCTGCTCGCTAAACGGAGTCGCTAATCGCTGATTCTGGTTTTCATCGCCAACTCACGTTCCTTGACGTTGACGTTCCTTAAATCGCATGGGTGGATGTGTTCTTCGATTTCGGCAGGCACGCTTCGTTGCGGATTCGCAAATCAGGCTTCCCGGCATTCGCAAATTAGGCTTCGCGGCGATAAACGACGCGCCCGCCCACCACCGTGGCTATGGGCGCGCCGCGAAACTTCCGGTTGTCGAATGGCGTGTTGCGAGACTTGCTGGCTGAATCTTCGGCGCGAAACGTCCACGCATGGTCGGTCGAAAACAGCGTCAGGTCCGCGGGCTCGCCCGCCGCGATGCGCCGGGTCCGGCCCAGAACGCGCGCCGGTCCGCTGGTGAAAAGCTCGACCATGCGGGTAAGCGTCAGCCGGCCGGCGTGTACCAACTCCATCGTCAGGGCGAGCGCCGTCTCGAAACCGGTTACGCCAAATGGTGCGCGATCGAATTCCACCTGTTTGCTTGCGGGCTCGTGTGGAGCATGGTCGGTCGCGATGGCATCCACCGTGCCGTCGGCCAGCCCGGCAATCAATGCAGTGCGATCTTCGGTCGACCCGAGCGGCGGATTCATTTTGAAGTGCGTGTCGTAAAGCACGTCCTCGTCAGTCAGCGTAAAGTGATGCGGCGTGACTTCGCAGGTCACGCGCAGCCCGCGCTGCTTTGCCGCGCGCACCAGCTCGAGAGACGTACGCGTCGAAAGATGCGCCACGTGCAGCCGGCACCCGGTCAGCTCCGCGATTTGCACGTCGCGTCCCACGGCAATAGATTCGGTGGCTGCCGGCATTCCCGGCAGCCCCAGCCGCACCGATTGCCGCCCTTCCCGCATCACTGAGCCGGCGAATAGCGACGCATCCTCGCAGTGATCGATCACCGCCAGATCGAGCGCGCGGCAATATTCCATCACTTGCCGCAACAGCTTCGCCGTGGCGATGGGCTTGCCATCGTCGCTGACCGCGACGATGCCAGCCTTCTGCATGGCGGCGATTTCCGCCAGCCCCTCGCCGCGGCTCCCAATGGAAGCCGCGCCAATCGGCCAGACATGTGTGCTCGCCACCGCCGCCGCGCGCTCCAAAATCGCGCGCGTCACCGACGCGTTATCATTCACCGGCCGCGTATTCGGCATCGGACACACCGCCGTGAACCCGCCGCGCGCGGCCGCGCGCGTTCCGCTTTCAATCGTCTCCGACGACTCACCGCCCGGTTCGCGCAGGTGGCAATGCAAATCGATAAATCCCGGCGCCACGATCAGCCCGGTCGCATCGAGCGTTTCCTCGCCTCGGTCGTCGCCCCGTGCGGTCTTCTGACCGCCGTGGTTGCCGTCGTTGGCGGCACGGTCATCTGTGCGATCGTCGCCGCCATCACCGCCGTGATCGCTGCTGCCCGGCTCCGCAACGCGCGCGATGCGGCCGCCTTCGATCCATATGTCCACAGCGGCATCGATGCCGCTCGCAGGATCGACCACGCGTCCATTCTTAATCCGCAGCATGAGTGGACCCTTTGGAAGCGTCGGATTCGGTTCCCGTGCCAATCATCAGGAACAGCAGTGCCATACGTACAGCCAGCCCATTCGTCACTTGCTCAAGCACGCACGATTGCGGTCCGTCGGCCATTACCGGATCGATTTCGAGTCCCCGAATCATCGGGCCAGGATGCAGCACCAGCACTCCGTCGCCAGCCCGGCGCAGCCGCTCCGGCGTCAGTTGATATTGCAGGATGTATTCATCGATCGGGAGGGCCGGTTCGTGCATACGCTCCTGCTGCACGCGCAGCACGATTACGGCATCGGCGTTTTCGAGTGCGTCGTCAATCCGCGAAGTGCGCCGCAAGGCCACCCCGGGAAACTGGCATTCAAACTCTTTGGGCAGCCACATCGCCGGGCCGCACAGCGTGAACCGGCACCCGAATTTTGACAGCAGGTGCAGGTTCGAGCGCGCCACGCGGCTGTGCAGGATATCCCCGATAATCGTGATGTTCAGGCCGTCCAGCTTGCCCAGGCGGTCGCGGATGGTAAGCGCGTCGAGCAGTGCCTGCGTGGGATGCTCGTGCATCCCATCGCCCGCGTTGATCACCGGGATATCCAGGTGCCTGGCGACAAACACCGCTGCGCCCGAGGAGCTGTGCCGCATCACGATGCAGTCGGGCTTCATTGCGTCGAGCGTTCGCACCGTGTCCAGCAGTGACTCGCCTTTTTTCAGGCTCGACGACTCCGCTTGCAGGTTCATCGTATCGGCGCCCAGCCGCGCCGCTGAGGTGGCAAAACTGATGCGCGTGCGCGTCGACGCCTCGAAAAATGCCAGCGCCACGGTCTTGCCGCGGAGCGTGGCCAATTTCTTTAGTGGATGCCGCTGAAATTCCTGGAATGGCTTCGCCTCGTCCAGCAGGAAGACAATCTGCTCGGCCGTGAGTGTCTCGGTCCCCAGCAGGTGGCGCAAACGTTGTGGCACGATTCCTCGAACGTGACTCCCAGGCGTCACCGTTCCCGGGAAAATCGATTTAAGCGCAGCGCTCAGCCGCTTCCAACATCATTTACAACTCATTTGCCACTGATGTACGGCCGATTTAAGGCCCGTTCTACGCTCCATACGGGCCATCTCCGCCCCTGTACGTCTGGGCCAACCGAAAAAGGATCGCCGGCATTATTCCATGCGCTCCACCAGCATCACGCGCTCTTCCTGATCCACCTCGGTTACGCGAACCTCGACGATTTCGCTGTCGCTAGTCTGTATATGCCGGCCAACGAACGTCGCCTCAATGGGCAATTCCCGATGCCCGCGATCGATGAGCACCATCAGCCGGATCCGGTTCGGCCTGCCCAAGTCAAACAAGCCGTTCATGGCCGCGCGGATGGTCCGCCCCGTGTAAAGGACGTCATCCACCACGATCAGGTCTTTGTAGTCTACCGGGAAGGGAATTTCACTGGAATGCAATACGGGCTGCGCCGCAATTTTTGACAGGTCGTCGCGATAGAGCGTGATATCGAGGGTCCCCACGGGCACGGCGGTGCCGGCAAACCCGGCCATGGCCGCGGCGATGCGCTGCGCAATCGGCACGCCGCGCCGGCGTATACCAATTAACGCCAGGTTCGCGGTTCCGCCGCTTTTCTCCGCAATTTCGTGTGCCAACCGCTGCAGCGTGCGTTCCATATCCTCGGCGGACATCAACTGGCTTTTTTCGACGACGCGCATTGGGCGACCATCCTAACATACCGCCCGCACGCAACCGAAGCGCTGCAATCGATCTGCGTAGTCACTTGCCACCGCATGCTAGACTAGCGCGCAGTGAGCCATTCGACCGCAGTGGACCTCACCGTCGAACTTGGCGCTGTCCGCCTCGCCAACCCCGTTATCGCCGCAAGCGGCACCTTCGGTTACGGTGCCGAGTTTGCTCACCTGCTCGATCTGAATCGCCTGGGCGGCATCGTCGTCAAAGGTCTGTCACTCGAACCGATGCTCGGCGCTCCCGCCCCGCGCCTGGTCGGCACGCCCGCAGGAATGCTGAATGCCGTGGGTCTGCAAAACATTGGCGTGCGCAAGTTCATTGCTGAAAAACTTCCCGCCCTCCGTCCTTACCGCACTCAAATCATTGCCAACGTTTTCGGCCGCACGGTCGAGGAGTATGCCGAAGTGGTACGTCATCTTGAAGGCGCCGATGGCCTTGCCGCCTACGAACTCAATATCTCCTGCCCCAACGTCGCTTGCGGCGGATTGCAGTTTGGCAGCGACCCGCGGACAGCTGCCGAGGTTGTCGCCGCCGCGCGAATGGTAGCGCGCCGGCCGCTCTGGGTGAAACTGTCGCCCAACGTATCCGACATCGCGGCCATGGCGCGAGCCGCTGCCGAAGCGGGTGGCGACGCCCTGACGGTCGCCAACACCTATCCCGCCATGAGCGTCGACTTCCGCACCCGCAGGTCGCGCATTGGCAATCCGACGGGCGGTCTCTCTGGTCGCGCGATCAGGCCCATCACCACGCGATTGGTCTACGAAACTTCCAAGGCGGTCAAGATTCCCGTCATCGCTTTAGGGGGAATCGATACCGCCGGGGACATCCTCGATTACTTTGTCGTCGGTGCTTCCGCAGTTCAGATTGGTACAGCAACTTTCGTCAATCCCCGGGCTTGCGAGAACCTTGTAGAAGAGTTGGAGAGATTGTGTACTGAATATAACATGCTTAAAATAAGCAGCTTAACGGGAACCTTCGCGGCGGAATAAGCTTGCTATAACCCCCCGGCTCCCCTAGACTTTACTCATATTTAGCGGCCCTCTTGGGAGGGCTATCATGCGTAAACACCTCTCCATTCCTTCTGCTGCTGTCGCGACAGCTATTCTCATTTTTGTGTCCTCGCTCGGTCTGCAGGCTCCGCTCATCGCTCACTCAGGTGAAACGATCAAGCCCATCAAGGTCTGGTCGGGGCTCGTAAGCTGGTATGGACCCAGATTCGATGGCAGAGCCACCGCGAACGGCGAGACGTTTGACATGTTTTCGCTTACTGCCGCGCATCCCAGCCTCCCCTTTGGCTCCATGGTCAGGCTCGTGAATGTCAAAAACGGCCGCAGCCAGGTCGTGCGCATTAACGACCGTGGGCCGTTCGTCGACGGCCGGGAGATGGACGTGTCCTTTCTGGTCGCCACCAGGCTTGGCCTGCTGCGCAAAGGCGTAGGCCGCGTGCGCATCGAGTTGCTGGAAGAACCTCACCCCCAGCCGCAGTCTTAATCCCCGTTCACCCTCTGTGCAGATAATACGAAGCGTTCCCGCAGTGAGGCCAGGAAGCCGGGGAACTACCGTGCTATTCTGCCGCCAGTTGCAACTAGCTATTAGATAGACGAGTTTCCAGCCGCTCCGCCTCAGAGATGCGAAGCTAACCCTGCGCTGCGGGACGCTGGATGCCGCCTTGACAAAGATTCCTGGTTTTGGCGAACAGCTTGGAGAAATGCATTATCGCCGATCGCTGAGTTACATCGTTCAAATCTCTGGCAGGAGTACCGTTGGTTGGTATTGGGATGCGCCACTGACCGGCTAAATCTAACGAAAAGATGACCGTCGGCGCGTATACATAAGCGCATAATGCACTTAAGTATGCTGACGCTCGAGGAGAGTTTAGTAGACGCGTTGTCAAAAGTGAGAGGTTGGGGTCTTGACTTCAGGAGCTTGATCGCCTGTCGGCAGGCTGCCTTTCCCCAGGGTGCCGTCGGAACGCCATGAACGTGCGCACGGCCCTCCAGACACCTGTGATGATTACGCCGATACCCGTTGGTATTGGGGATTACGGCGATGTGGGACCATTTCTGTTGCATAGCCGTGAACAATTCGCCGCGAAGATCGCCCAGTTTCCTCGCGGGACACAGTTCCGTTCACCACCCGTTTCGAGGGTTATGAAGATACGTGGCTATGGGAGCAGCGCACCCGGCAGATTCGCGCCGTGCTCGACGCGACAGGAATGGAATTGATCACGGCTCACGCTTCCGTTTCATCCGGCGCTAACCTGGATTTGGCAACAATGATTCGTAAGATCAGTCTAGTTCGTCCTGGCGAAGCACCGGCGAGCCTAGTGAGAATGCCGTAGGATTCTCACGTTCTTAACACGTGCTACTCAACCAAAGGAGACAATTGACATGGTGACGCTGAACGACGCCCGAAGAGTAATCGCCGCTGCCGAGAAAAAAGCCGCTGAGATCAAACAGCCGATGAATATCGCGGTGGCCGATGCGGGTGGAAATCTTGTCATGCACGTAAGAATGGACGGAGCTTGGATTGGAAGCATCGATATTTCGATCAATAAGGCGTACACGGCGCGGGCATTCGATATCGCGACCAAGGACTTAGCGACGCATTCCCAATCGGGGGGCCAATTTTTCGGTATTCACGCCTCGAATGACGGACGAATTATGATTTTCGCCGGAGGCATACCTCTCAAGCGCGATGGGAAGGTTGTGGGTGCTGTGGGAGTGAGCGGCGGATCTGGCGACCAGGATCAGGATGTAGCCGAGGCCGGCGTCGCGGCTTTCTAGCTATGCATCATTCCGGACAATCTCAAATCCGTCCCGCCGCAAGACGAGCAGAAGGTTTTCAGCAGGAGTGCGGATAATCTCTTAGGGCGGGAACTCCCGCAACTACGTCCTGTGACCTGTGCACATTCTTGGGCAGGTCTACAGACCGAGGTTCCATCACATTGGCGAGCCGCCAACCAGTCTACTGGAATTGGGGCGCAAGGTTGCGACCGCCCGAAAGCCGGCAGTAGCATTACGTAATCCCGTGCACCCCGCTCTGTACCTTACTCGTCAATTCTTCTTCCGGCTCAACGTGCACGAGGACCTCGGCTATTTGTGGCATCCCCTTTAGTACTTCGGCTTCCACTTTATGCGCGATTCGGTGTCCTTCTCGAACTGTGAGCTGGCCGTTTACGACGATATGTAAATCAACGTAGAAGCTGAAGCCCATCTTCCGGACGAAGCATTTGTCCAGGCCGATCACGTTCCGTACATTTCGTGCAATTTCCCTGATGCGCGTTTCCAGGCTGGGATCGGGCGCTCGATCGGCCAGTTCCAGAATCGCCGGCCGTATCTGCCTCATCGCGTTATAAAGAATGACGATCGCGGCTCCGAGCGCCGCCCAATCGTCAGCTGCCGCCGATCCTCCTAGCAGAGCAATCGAAATTCCAATGAAGGCACACGCCGAAGTGATTGCGTCGCTTCTGTGGTGCCAGGCATCACCTCTGACGGCAACGCTCCCGATGTTGTCGGCGACGTCTCCAACATATCGAAAAAGAATTTCCTTTATCACCAGCACGCCAGCAAGCACCACGAGCGTATACGGTTTCGGCAGCGCGCGGGGCGTACGAATCCCATGGATGCTTTCCAGAATAATTGTTACCGCGGCAGCTACGAGAAAAAGGCCAACGATCAGCGCGGCGATCGGTTCGGCTTTCCCGTGTCCGTATGGATGATCTGAGTCTGGCGGCTTGACAGAAATTTTTAGTCCAAAGTAGACGACCAGACCACTCACTACGTCCGCGACCGAGTCCAAGCCGTCCGCCACCAGCGCGAACGAATGCCCCCAAAGACCGGCAAGACATTTCGTGACGGCCAAAACCAGATTCGCGAAAATGCCCGTACGGGATGATTTCATGCCCCGATCGGCAAATCGCCTTATGGTTCGTAGTCGGCTTGCCCGCATGAATGTTCACTGTATCGTTGCAGTCGACGGTGGGTCAATTTTTCGATCGCCTTTGCACTCGCATGGGTGGAGTCGTCAAATATCTCTCTCAATTTCCCCTGAGGGTACTTCCACAAATTTAGCCGGCATCAAATCCAATCTGCACCATCGTGATGGGCAAGAAACGACTGTTAATGGGTGCAGAGGTGCAAGTTAGGATCAGCACTCGCATCGATTTTCTCAATACTTCGCGCCCGCATCGACTCACTGTTTCGGCCACGGTTCTGCCGTGCGGTGCACTACCATCAACGGCTTACGGCGAGGTTTCCACCGGAACAACTCTGGTATCGCTGTTCCGAAATTCAAATCGCAGTAGCCACTCACTGGGAACGTTCTCGCCGCCAATCTTCGCCGGCTGAAATGTCCACTGGCGGGCTGCCTTGAGAGCCACACCGGAAAAATATTTACTTGGCCCAGCAGAACTCAATTCCGCGGCGGTTACGCGCCCCGTTGCGTCAACATGGACCTTAACACTGACCCTTAGTGTCCCATGAACGCTTTCCCTAGCGCTGGGCGATACTTCCGGCAACGGCTGCTGAATCACCGCCCCAGGATCCCCCGGCAAACTGTCCGATGAAGCGGGCGCGCGCGCCGCAGTTGTGCCACTCAAATTTTGCTCCGCGTCCTGCTTCGCTTGGCCGGTATTTCGGTCCGGCCGTGCAGATTGTGGCTTCGGCGGTGACTGCTCTGAAGGTCGCGCGGTCGCCGTCCCGATTGCAGATCCGGATGCACCCGCACGCGCCGCCAGACCGCCCGGTTGTTGGTCGGCTGGTTGTTTACCGACTGCTAGTTGCTGGGCTGCTTGTTCACTCACGCGCAAAGGTCGCTCGGCCGCGCTGCGATGGCGGAGTGCGCCCCAGACCCCGAGCATCACCACCAAAGTGATTGTTGCTGCCACAGGAAAAATGACGCGGGTCTTCGCTGCCAATTTTTTCTCGGCGATGCTCGACGCGCGGGTTTGCTGCCCAATCTCCGTTCGTTTCTCTCTATCTGCCAGCCGTACTGACTTTATGTGCAGCTGCTCTGCAATGTCAGCAACCGTTGGCCGTTTCAGAGGATCGCTCTGCAAACACTGGCGGACAATCGGTACAAACTCCTCAGCAAGCGCTTCCGGCAAAATCGGTTCCCGTCGTTCGTCCCAGGTAGGAGTCTGCTGCGTCAACACCTCGCTAAGCGTCACACCAAGCGACCAAATGTCTGCCGCGGGTGACGCCCTGCCGCCTGCCATTTCTGGCGGGTCATATACGGTCGTTTCTTTCGTGCCGGCGAGGCCCTCGTTGATCTCACAAAGCGTGTCACTCGCTAGCTTCACTTGATCGTTAACCGCCATGATGTTTGCGGGCTTCAAGCCCCCGTGCACAAGTCCCTGGCCGTGAATGTAAGCGAGAGCGCCCAGCGCAGGCTCCAGCATGGACCGCGTTTCATAAGCAGTCAGCGGCCGTTGCGGAAGAATTTGCGACAGGTCCTCTTGGGCATACTCCATCACGACATAGAGAACCGTCATGTTGTCGAGGTGACATCGTCCCATTCGTAGCAGTTGCAGCAGATGAGGATGCGTCAGTTTGGCCGCTTGCTTCCACCGGTAAAGCTGAAGTTCGGCGCCCCCGGGATCAATCAAGACGAGTTTGATCGCGGCTTCTCGCGGCTCTTCCCCGGCAAAATCGGTCAGGAAAACAGCGCTGCGTTGTGAACCTCCGATGTACTGCCGCAGCTTGAATTTTTCCTCTACAACCTGGCATTCCCATTGTTTCCAGGCGTTGTTCATCTGGATCCTCCGACCGCCGCCCGTCGCAGCAAAATCGTCTGTATTAGTCTAATCGCTCGCCAGCTAACGGCTGCCGCAGTTACGCCGAAATCGTTATCTGTTCTTGTACGGCGAATCATCTTGGCGGAGCCGCTCGACAATGGCGATTTTATCGGACTGCTGACTGTAAACGTGTGGCTATAACCCGGGCAACGCCGAGATCGCGAGCCGGCGATAGACCAGAGCGAAGCGCAGGCGGTGGCATTGCGCAGAAACCACAGCGCTGCGCGCAAAGGCGCACAAACACTGCGTGCGACGCATCAACAAACCCGAACGCATTCAGTTTGAAGTCTATGCTAAACCTTTTGAGCAGTAGCTGCGAGTTGGGCAGCCCCACACGCGTGCCCGTAAAATGAAGCATTCTGTAACCTTTGTCCCACATCCGGAATCGGACAATAGCGTAACTTTAAGTCCGCAAGGGGTTGACGGCGAGTGCCATCGCGAATCGTTAGATTCATCGTCATCGTGCAGATGCTCATGTTCCTATCGCATTGGTTTTTGTACGAGACCTGGAATTATTTTTTCGAGATCTCACGGACTGGCGGATCGCACGCGTCCCTTGCGCTAAAAATCACTATGGCGGTCTTATCGGTAAGCTTCGTCACCGCCTCTCTGCTTGCATTCCGGTATTTCAACATTTTCGTGCGCGTGCTTTACATCATCGCTGCGGTTTGGCTCGGCATGCTGAATTATTTCTTCTTTGCCGCATGCGCCGCCTGGATCGTGGCGGGTCTGAGCGTCCTCGCAGGCCTGCACTGGCAGCCGAGAGGAATGGGTATTGCGATTTTTGGCTCGGCACTGCTCATCGGCTTTTGTGGCATCGTCAACGCCGCTTGGACACGAGTCACCCGCATCACCGTTCGATTGCCAAATCTGCCCGGCGCGTGGCGCGGCCGCGTCGCGGCACTGGTGAGCGACATGCACCTGGGTCATGTAAGAAACTACTCGTTTATAAAACGGGTCGTGCGTATGCTCACGAGCCTTCGTCCGGATATTGTTTTCATCGTCGGTGATTTGTTTGACGGCACCAAAGCCAATATCGATCGGCTCGTACCACCGTGGTCGCACCTTCAGCCTCCGCACGGCATCTTTTTCACGACTGGAAACCATGAGGAGTTTTCTGACCGTACGAAGTATCTCGATGCGCTCTCACGCGTGGGCGTTCGCGTTCTGAACAATGAGAAAGTCACCATCGATGGCCTGCAAATCGTGGGCATTCATTACCGCGAGTCAGTAAACCCGCAACTGTTTCGGTCCATTCTCAGGCGGGCTTCTCTCGACTCTGGGCGCGCCAGCATTCTGCTTACCCATGCGCCGGACCGCCCCGCTGTTGCTGAAGAAGAGGGGATCTCTTTGCAGCTTTCTGGACACACCCACGGCGGGCAGTTTCTGCCGTATACCTGGATCGCATCTCGCGTTTACGGCCGGTTCGTTCACGGGCTCAGCCGCATCGGAAACTTGCTCGTTTTTACGAACTGGGGCGCAGGCACCTGGGGCGCTCCAATGCGTGTTGGCACAAAACCTGAAATCGTGCTGATTCGGTTCGAGTCCAGCGATTAACTTAAACTCAGGCACTCGCAACAGCCCTCAACAGGGCACCGACAAAAGCACCGGCAAATTTTGGCCTTCGCACTAACGCACTGCCGTCAACAGGCAGAGAGTGCTTGACAGAACCGACGCAAACCAGCATATAGCGCCCTGCGTTCTTCGTTCGAAGTTTCCACGAAGCGCGAGGCGAGACCCATGCTCTGGACGCAAGCGTACGATCCGCTCGGGCACTGGTGGCTTTCGAGTCTCGCCGCCGGCATACCAGTTTTCGTTCTTCTAGGCCTGCTTGCCGGTGTGAAAGCGCGGCCGCATATCTGCGCGATTGCCGGTGCCGCGAGCGCTATTTTGTGCGCCGTTTTGATATTTGGGATGCCGGCGCGCATAGCGGCTGCGAGTTTCATTTACGGCGTTTTGTTTGGCTTATTAAAAATTGTCTGGATCGTCGTCGCCGCCGTCTACCTGTACGATATTTCAGTCGATGCGGGCCAGTTTGAAATCATGAAGCATTCGGTCGCGGCAATCACGCAGGACCGCCGATTGCAGCTTTTGCTCGTCGCCTTCTGTTTTGGCGCATTCATCGAGGGCGCCGCCGGATTCGGCGCACCCGTGGCCATTGCGGCGCGTTCATGATTGGCCTGGGATTCGAACCGTTCCATGCCGCCGCGCTCAATCTCATTGCCAACACCGCGCCGGTCGCCTGGGGCGCTATCGGCACGCCGGTCCACACGCTGGCTGTCGTGTCCACCCCCTTCCCGAGTCAGACCTGAACGCCATGATCGGGCGCATCCTGCCATTTATGTCGGTGTTGGTGACTTTTTGGCTGGTGCGCGCCATGGTCAATTGGACCGAAACGTTCGAAGTCTTACCCGCCATTCTGGTGGTGGGACTGTCATTCGCCGGCACGCAGTTTTTTTGGTCCAATTACATGGACAGCA